>Ga0134128_10007745_pt1 | contig 12964 bp, 8 predicted proteins | sample KB31754_FD_96462 | JGI IMG/M metagenome (GOLD analysis project Ga0134128, IMG submission 96462) | Terrestrial soil microbial communities with excess Nitrogen fertilizer from Kellogg Biological Station, Michigan, USA - KB3-175-4 | ecosystem: Environmental > Terrestrial > Soil > Unclassified ... | reverse complement strand
GCGGCAGCAGGAGCGGTTCACGGCCGCGGTGAATAAGGCCATTGCTTTTGCTGCTGTTTCGCAACCCCCTGAAACTTGCAAGGCCGCCGACTGGCCCGTTCGACGTTTCATCGACACCTCGGCAGGGTCCGATCGGCCGCCCGGCGGCATGTAATTTTCGCGATCTCGGCGCCCTGAGCCGCGTCGTCGCGCGCCCGCCGGGCCGAAGTGTTGACGCACGGCGCGCTGTCCGTACCTTCCGATCACGAAGAGGCGCGCGGCCTGCCGACCCGGGCGCATCCGACGCCGCTGTCCCGAAGCGGCCCCTGACCCGACGGAAAGGCCCACCCACGATGATGCTCAGATCACTGAAACGGCTGCGCCTCGCGCTCGCGGCCGCGCTCGGCCTCGCGCTGCTGACGGTGCCGGTCACCGCGGCCCGCCCGGCGCACGCCGCCACCACCCTCGGATCAGGGTATTGGCACACCAGTGGCCGGCAGCTGCTGGACTCGGCGAACCAGCCGGTGCGCATCGCGGGGGTCAACTGGTTCGGCTTCGAGACCTCGAACTATGTCGCGCACGGCCTGTGGAGCCGCGACTACAAGAGCATGATCGACCAGATGAAGTCGCTCGGTTACAACACCATCCGGCTGCCCTACAGCGACGACATCTTCAAGGGCACCCAGCCGCAGAGCATCAACTACTCCGGCGGCATGAACGCCGACCTGGTCGGGCTCAACTCGCTCGGCGTCATGGACAAGATCGTCAACTACGCCGGAGCCGTCGGCCTGAAGGTCATCCTGGACCGGCACCGTCCCGACGCCAGCGGCCAGACCGCGCTCTGGTACACCAGCGCCGTTCCCGAGTCGACCTGGATCGCCGACCTCAAGGCGCTGGCCCAGCGGTATCTGAACAACACCGCGGTCATCGGCATCGACCTGCACAACGAGCCGCACGACCCGGCGTGCTGGGGCTGCGGCGACACGACGATCGACTGGCGGCTCGCGGCCGAGCGCGGCGGCAACGCGGTGCTTTCGGTCAACCCGAACCTGCTGATCTTCGTCGAGGGCATCCAGACCTACAACGGCAGCGGCTACTGGTGGGGCGGCAACCTGCAGGGCGCCGGCCAGTACCCCGTGCAGCTGAACGTGGCCAACCGGGTCGTGTACTCCGCGCACGACTACGCGACGAGCGTCGCGCAGCAGCCCTGGTTCACCGACCCGAGCTTCCCCGCGAACATGCCCGGCATCTGGGACCAGAACTGGGGCTACCTGTTCAAGCAGAACATCGCGCCGGTGTGGGTCGGCGAATTCGGCACCACCCTCGCCGCCACGACGGACCAGACCTGGCTCAAGACCCTCGTCACCTACCTGCGGCCGACCAGCCAGTACGGCGCCGACAGCTTCCAGTGGACCTTCTGGAGCTGGAACCCGGACTCGGGTGACACCGGCGGCATCCTCAACGACGACTGGACCACGGTCAACACCACCAAGGACGCCTATCTCGCGAGCATCAAGGCGCCTGGGTTCGGCGGCGGCAGCTCCTCAGGCGGCGATTACACGGCTCCGTCGACGCCGACCGGCCTTCAGGTGACCGGCGTTACCGCATCGAGCGTTTCGCTGTCGTGGTCTGCGTCTACGGACAACGTCGGCGTGGCTGGGTACAACATCTACCGCGGTTCGACGCTTGTCGGTACGTCCAGCGGTACGACCTACACGGACGCGGGACTCACATCGGGGACCGCGTACACGTACTCGGTCGCTGCGTATGACGCGGCCGGCAACGTCTCGGCCAAATCGGCTGCGGTCAGCGCGACCACGTCGAGCGCCTCGTCTGGCGGCGGATGCTTGGCGAGCATGCACGTCGACACCAGTTGGACCGGCGGCTTCAACGCGACGGTGACCGTGACGAACACGAGCACCACTACCGCGACCAAGTCGTGGAAGGTCAACTGGACCTGGCCCGGCGGCCAGACGGTGAACAGCATGTGGAACGCGGTCAGCACCGCGTCCGGCAGCTCCGAGACCGCGACCAACGAGCCATACAACGGCGCGATCGCGGCCTCCGGCTCGACCAGCTTCGGCCTGCAGGCCAGCGGCGGATCCGCGAACCCGGTCCTGACCTGCTCGGCGACCTGATCGCGGGGTCGGAGCGAGACTGCTGACTAGCTGATCGACCCAATAGCGGCGGCGGGATCGGCGAGCCACCTGGCGCGCAGGTCCCGCCGTGTCAAAGTTATCAGGGTACTTACGATCGATCCTGTCGAGGCAGCAGCACCTCACGCACGATGTACGCCAGCCCGGCGGACAACGGAATCGCCAGCAACGCCCCGACGACGCCTAGCAACGCGGCTCCGATCAGCGCCGCTATCACCGCGATCATCGGCGGCACGTCCACCGAGCGCGCCATCACCCGCGGATAGATCACGAAGTTCTCGAACTGCTGGTAGACGATGAAGAAGATCCCGGCGACCACGGCCTTGACCGGGGAGTCGAACAGCACCACCAGCGTCACGATCAGCGCCCCGATCGTCGCGCCGACCAAGGGCACGAAGTCGGTCATCGCGATCAGCAGCGCGAGCGGCAGCATGTACGGCACGTTCAGCACCGCCAGCATCAGGTACGACGCGAGACCCGCGAGCGCCGCGACGGTCACCGCGCCCGACACATAACCACCGACGCGCTCGAGGACGCCATCGGCCAGCGCGCCGACCCGGGCGCGCCGAGAAGCCGGGATGAGCTGATAGGTCGACTGCTTGATCGTGGGCAGCGAGCCGAGGAAGTAGATCGTCATCACCAGCACGGTGAACGATTTGAACACCGAGGAGATCAGGAACTCGCCGAAACCGAGGATGCCGCCCGCGATCATCTTCGCGGTGTCCGCTTGTGCCAGCAGGTTCTGCAGGCGCCCGACGACGTTGTACTTCGCGTCGAACCGGCGCACGGTGGCGTTCTGACCGAGCTGTTGCAGGTGATGCGGCAGCGAGGCGATGAGGCTGGAGGTCTGCTGGGCCAGCGGCTGTGCGATCGCGGTGACGAAGCCGGCGAACAGCAGCAGGCAGGTCCCGGCGACGATGAGGACGGCCCAGCGGCGTTGCAGCCCGCGATCGGTCAGCCGCTCCACGAAGGGATTGAGGCCGACCGCGAGGAAAAGCGCGATCACGATCAGGACCAGCACGCCGGTGAGCGAGACGAGCGCCTGCGCGAGGTAGTAGGCCAGGATCAGGCCGAGACCGCCGACGAAGCCGACGTAATAGGGGTGCGAGCGGCGCAGTGGGCGGCCGGGCCGTCGCGCACCGGAGCCTCGGCCGTTCTTGCCGCCGGAGTCTGGCGAGGCGTTGGTTTTCGAGTCGCCGGACGTCGAGTCACGGGACGTCGAGGTGCCGGGTTTGGCGTCACCGGATTTTGACGGAGCGTCAGCTTTCGGGGAGTCCGTAGTCGTGACGTCCTCGTCCTGCGCGGCCGCCAAGCCCGCTGGGGCAGCTGCCGAAGCGTCAGTGGTCGTCGTTTCGGCCACCTCGGATGCTTCGTCGACAGACATATCCGCGATTCTGCCATCGCTCAGCCACTCGAGGCGCACACCGGCCATGTGCCGCCTGCTGCGCGGCCGCCGCCGCGCCGACCCGTGGCCGGATGCCAGGTGCATCCGACCACGGGACGAGTGAACGCCGCAGACGTAACCCGTCGTGCGCCATACGCGGCGCACGTGCCGCAGTGCCTGCTTAGGGTACCCAGGTACCGCGGCTGCGAGCCCTTACCGACCCTGCGCCGGGACGGCCGACTCGTCGTCAGCCTTGTCGCTGTCGAGGTTGAGGCCCGCCAGCGCGCCGCCGATCGCGCCGCCGCCGGTGAGCGTCGCCAGCATCTCGCGCACGTTGTGCAGCTGCGCGTTGATCGAGTCGCGGCGGTGGGTGAGGGCAGCCAGCTCGCGCTCTGACTCGGAGCGGATCCGGTCCGTCTTCGCCCGCGCGTCGGCCACGATGTCGTCGGCCTGACGCTGCGCGGTCTCGATGGTCTGGCGGGCGCGGCGCTCGGCGTCGGTGCGCATCTTCTCCGCCTCGAGGCGGATCTGCTCGCTGCGGGTCTCCACCTCGGCCAGGTGCTTCTCCGCCTTGGCCTGACGGGCCGCCAGGTCCCGCTCGGACTGCTCGCGCCGCTTCGCCAGCTTGCTCTCGAAGTCGGCCGCCGCGGCCGCCGCCGTGGCCCGGATGTCCTCGTAGTGCGCCTCGGCCTCGGCCCGCTTGGCCGCCGCGTCCTTCGCGGCCTCCGCGCGGATCTGGTTAGCCTCGTCCTTGGCCCGCTCGTTCAGGCGCAGGCCCTCGGCCTCAGCCTTCGCCCGGCACTCCTTGGCGTAGGACTCGGCGTCCGCGCGTACCTGTCCCGCTGCCTGCTCGGCCAGCTCGCGGTGCTGGTCGGCGGCGCGGCGAGCCTCCTCGCGCAGATCCTTGGCCTCTTCCTCGGCCAGCCGCAGGATCTTCTCCACCCGGGCGCCGAGACCGGCGTACGAGGGCTCCGAATCGCTCATCTGCGCCTGGATGGACTGGTTCTCCAGGTGCAGCTCCTCGATCCGCTTCTCCAGCGCGGTCACCCGGTGGGAGGCGCTGTCGCGCTCGGCGGTGAGCTTCGTGATCCGTTCGTTCGTCTGCGGGATGTCGTAACCCTTGCGAACGATCTCCAGACCGAGGGGCGATGTGGTCTCGCTCATCTTCTTCAATCTCCTGATGACCGTCGAGGTCGGTGGGGCCGTGCTGGGTCTGCGTCAGCGGTCTGCGGCGCCGCGGCGCGGTCCGCCGGGCCGGGATCGCGCGGATTCCAGTGGAATCCTGGCACGTTTCCGGCAGGCGCCGGGCCGGCTCGGACGGATTCGCGGTAGCCATCGCCCGATGGGGTGGCAGTTAAGCGCGGCCGAGGCTCGAGGGCTGGGCTCTCGAGCCTCGGCCGCGCTTAGCGTCATCACCCTAACCGCTGTGCGTGTCCGATCGGCAGGCATCGCCACGGATTTTCTGTGAACGGCTTCGATCGGCATAGCGCTCGTGATGCGTATGTGACGCAACGAGCCCTGATTCAAGACGGCGCGACCGCGATGACATGTCCGTGGCACCGACGGTGTGACGAATGGACCTCGAACCAGTGCGGTACGGTCCTCTGGCTTCCCAATCACCGGGCCGCGTCTTCGGTCGACTTCGGTTTGGCCGGCGGCGTTTGCGGCTTGACGATCGGCCCGGCCAGCGCGTCGAGGACGCCCTGCACCCGGCTCATCTCCGCCTTGATCTCCTCGCGGCGGATCTGCAGCGCCTCGACCTCGCGCCGCGCCTCGCCCTTGAGCGTCTCGGCCTTGTCCCTGGACCTGGCCACGATCGTTTCCGCGGCCTTCTCCGCCGACGACTTCATCGTCTCGGCCTCGCGCGCCGCCTCGCTGCGCACCCGCTGCGCCTCGCGTTGCGCCGTGGCGACCTGCTCGGCGACCTTCGTGCGCAGCGCGTCCGCGCCTGACTGGGCGTCAGCGGTGATCTTCGTGGCCTCGGTGGTGGCCTTCTGCAGCTGGTTTCGCGCCTCGGTGACCAGTTCGTCGGCACGCTTCGCCGCGCTCTGCAGCGTCTCAGAAGCCTGCTTGCGCGCCGCGCTCGTCGTCTGGTCGGCCTCGGCGGCGGCTGCCGCGCGGACGCGTTCGGCCTGGGACGTCGCGTCGGACCGGATTCGGGCGGCTTCCGCCTGCGCCGCCGAGGTGGCCGCGCGTGCGTCGGACTGTGCCTTCTCGGTCACGCCCTGGGCCGCGGTACGAATGCGGTCCACCTCGGCGCGCGCTCTGCCGGTGATCGAATCGGCCTCCGCGCGGGCCTTCGCGACCAGCTGCTCGGCTTGGTCCTTCGAGCTGTGCGCCAGCTTTCCGGCTTCCTCGCGGGCGGCCGCCACCAGCGCGTCCGCTTCCCGAGCCGCCTTCGCCAGCCGCTCCGCCGCGTCCTTGCGTGCCTGCTCGGCGATCGCCGACGCCTCATCCCGCAGCCGTTGCGCGACCTCGGCGGCCTCGGTGCGCACCCGCTCGGACTCGCTGCGGCCGGCGGTGAGCATCGCGTCGGCCTTCGTGCGCGCCTCGGCCAGCAGCGCGCTGGCTTCCGCCTTCGCTCCGTCGAGCACGCCGTCGGCGCTGGAGCGGATCGCGGCCACGTCGTCCTTTGCGGCCCGGATCGCCTGCGCGGTCTGCGCGGCCGTGTCATCGGTGAGTTTCTGCGCGGCTGCCTTCGCCTTCGCGGCGAGTTCCGCGGCGTCGGCGCGCATCCGGCTCGCGTCGGCCTCGGCGTCGGAGCGCTGCCGCGCGCCGTCCTGCTGGGCTTCGGCCAGCAGCCGCTCGGCGTCCGCCCGCGCGTCCACCAGCGCCTTCTCAGCCTGCTGACGCAGCGAGAGCGCCGCGGACTCGGACTCGGCTCGAGTGGCCGCCGCGTCCTGCTCGGCCTTCTCGATCAGGCCCTCGACCGTCTTGCGCACCGACTCGGCGTGCGCGTTCGCCTCGGCCACGGACTTCGCGCCCGCGGCCTTCGCCTCGCCGACGATCCGCTCGGCCTCGGCCCGTGCCGACTCCCGCGCCGCGTCGGCTTCCCGCTTCGCCGCGGCCTCGAGTTCGGCGATCCGCGCCTCGCTCTTCTGCCTGAGCTGACCGATCTCGGCCCGCGCCGCGTTGCGCATCGCCTCGACGCCGGCCTCGGTGTCCAGGCGCAGCTTCTCGGCGTCGGTGGCGGCTTGTGCGCGCACCTTGTCGGCCTCGTTGGCGGCGCGCGCCGAGATTTCCTCGGCTGCCGCGGTGGCCTGAGCCTTGACCTGCTCCGCTTCCGCCGCCGCCCGCTGCGCGATTTCCCTCGCGTCCGCGAGCGCCTGGCCCTTCAGCTCCTCGGTCTCGATGCGAGTGCGCGCCCGCATCTCCTCCGCGTCGGTCCGTGCCCTGCCAAGTTCCGCCTCGGCCTCAGCTCGGGCCTGCGCGACGGTCTCTTCGGCCTGGGTACGCGCCTGGCCGACGGTCTTCTCGGCCTCGGCCAGGCTGTGCAGGCGGGTTTTCTCCGCCGCCTGATCCGCCTGGGCCTTGACCTGGTCAGCCTCGTCCCGCACCCGATCCGAATGCGCCTGCGCCGCCGCGCGCAACTCGTCCGCCTGCGATGTGGTCTCGGCGAGCAGACGCTCCGCGGCCGCCGCCGCCTCGTCCCGGATGCTCGTCGCCTCGCCACGGAGCCGCTCGGCGTCGTTGGCGGCGTCCTGACGTAGCTTCGCCGCCTCTGCCTCGACCGCGGCGCGGTGTTCACGGGCCGCCGCTTCCGCGGCGTCGGTGATCTTCCGGGCCGCCTCGGTGGCGACACCGTGCGCGCCGGCGGCTTCCTCGTGCAGCCGCTTGGCCTCGCTGTGCAGTGAGTCGGCTTCTTCACGCAACGCCGCGACCTCGGCCCGCACGCTTTCGTCGTGCTGCCTGGTCTGCTCGGTGGCGTCCGAGATCAGCTTCTCCGCGGTCGCCGCGGCCTTCTCCAGCGTCTGCGCGGCCTGCTGCTCCGCCTCGGCCACCCGCTGCGCCGCGGCCTCGCGCTGGGCATTCGCGGCCGCGGTAGCCTCGGCGACGGTCTGCGCCGCCTTCGCCGCGGCCTCGGCGGTGACCCGGCCCGCCTCGGCCTCGGAATCAGTCTTGAGCTGCTCGGCCAGCGTGGTGGCCTCGGACCTGACCCGCTGGGCCTCGGTCTGCGCCATCGTCATCAGCTTCTGGGCGCTGGTCGAGGCGGAGCTGGCCTGTTCCGAGGCGTCGCGCTCGTGCTTGGCCGCGCGAGCCGTGGCCGCCTCGGCGGTCCCCTGCGCCTCCTGCAGCAGCCGCTGCGCCTCGGCCTCGGCCTTCGCCACGATCTGGTCCGCGTGCGTGCGCGCCGCCGTCGCGGTCTGCTGCGCCTCGGCCTGAAGCGAGGCGCGCATCTGCTGCGCGTACTCCTGCGCCTGGCGCACCTCGTTCGCGGCCTGCTCGCGCAACTGGCGCAGTTCCGACTCGATCTGCGCGCGGGCCTGCTCGGTGGCCTGACGGCGCATCTGCTCGGTCTCGTTGCGCACCCGCTCGGCCCAGGCCACGGTCTCGTTGACCTCGGCCTCGCCGCGCTGCCTGCGGTCAGCCAGCTCGGCTTCCAGGGACCGGCGCCGCTGCTCGAAGTCGGCCTGGAAGCGCTGCGCCTCCTGCTGCGCCTGCGCCCGCACCTGATCGGCCTGTGCCTGCGCGCTGCGCAGCATCTGGTCGACCTGGCCGGAGATGTTGCCGTAGTTGGGCGTGGTGCCGTTGCGGCGTAGCTCGTGCAGCTTCGAACGCAGCACCTCGACCTGGTACCCGAGGTCCTCGCCGTGCGCGATCGCCTCATCGCGCTCGGTGCGCACCCGATCAAGGTGCGCCTCGAGTTCGTCGAGGTGGGCTTCGACCTCGTACCGGTCATAGCTGCGCATGCTCTGCTCGGGACCCGCCTGCTCCCAGTCGTCGCGGGGCCGACCTGTGCCGCGGTCGGCCGTCTTGCCGCGCCTGCCCGGTGAGTGCGGTGTCGTCTCGTCCCGGCCCGGCTCCCAGACCCGATGCGGGTCCGGATCGGCGTAGCCGGAGTCGTCCGACTGCGCCGCGTAGTACTCCTGGAACCGTACGTCACCAGAGGCGTCATGGGGAGGGCGGGAACCGTACCCGGTCCGCTCGTCCACGCGCCCATATCCCATGACAGACAATCCTGTCAGATTCCGGGCCGGGGCACCTTAGACGTTACGAAAGCGTTCGATCGCACTACGGTGTCGCTCCCGCAGTGCGCTGTCACGCACCCCTAGTCCTTCCTCTGGTGCTAGACACAGTACGCCCACTTTGCCCTGATGCAGATTCCGATGGACGTCGAAGGCCGCCTGTCCGGCGTCGGCCAGCGGATAGCTGCGGGAAAGAGTCGGGTGGATACGGCCCTTCTGGATCAGCCGGTTCGCCTCCCAAGCCTCCCGGTAGTTGGCGAAGTGGGAACCGATGATTCGCTTGAGGTTCATCCAGAGGTAACGGTTGTCGTACTCGTGCATGAAGCCACTGGTCGACGCACAGGTGACGATCGTGCCGCCGCGCCTGGCCACGTAGACCGAGGCGCCGAAGGTCTCCCGGCCAGGGTGCTCGAAGACGATGTCAGGGTCCTCGCCCCCGGTCAGTTCCCGGATACGCGCGCCGAAGCGCTGCCACTCCTTCGGGTTCTGCGTCGTCTCGTCGCTCCAGAACCGGAAGCCCTCCGCGGACCTGTCGATGATGAGCTCGGCGCCCATCGAGCGGCAGATCTCAGCCTTCTGCGGCGAGGAGACCACGCACACCGGGATCGCCCCGCCGTTCAAGGCGAACTGCGTCGCGTAGGAACCGAGGCCGCCCGAAGCGCCCCAGATCAACACCACGTCGCCCTGCTTCATCCCGGCGCCGTTGCGCGACACCAGCTGCCGGTACGCCGTGGAGTTCACCAGTCCGGGACTGGCCGCCTCCTCCCAGGTGAGGTGGTCCGGCTTCGGCATCAGCTGGTTGGTTTTCACCAACGCCACTTCGGCGAGCCCGCCGAAGTTGGTCTCGAAGCCCCAGATTCGCTGCTCCGGGTCGAGCATGGTGTCGGAGTGCCCCGCGGCGTCCTCGAGTTCGACGGAGAGGCAGTGCGCGACCACCTCGTCGCCGGGCCGCCACTTGTTCACCCCGGGGCCGGTGCGCAGCACCACGCCGGCCAGGTCCGAGCCGATGACGTGGTACGGCAGGTCGTGCCGCTTTGTCAGCGCGGACAGCTTGCCGTACTTGCGCAGGAAGGCGAAGGTCGGCACCGGCTCGAAGATCGAGGTCCACACGGTGTTGTAGTTGATCGCGCTGGCCATCACGGCCACCAGGGCCTCGCCGGGTCCGAGTTCCGGCAGTGGCACCTCCTCGAGGTGCAGCGAGGTGCGCGGGTCCTTCTCCCAGGTGGTCAGGCCCTCGAACATCGCGGTCTCGTCCGCGTGCACGGTCACCGCCCGGTACGCCTCGGGCAGCGGGAGGGCGGCGAAGGCCTCGGCGGGCGTGTCTCCGGCGTTGATCGCGTCCAGAACCTCCTTCAACTCCGGGGAGGAGGGGGCCGCGGATGCGCCTGCGGTCTGGTTCCTGCTCATGGGTGTCGGCCTCCAGGTGGATGGTCGCGTGAGCTATGTGAACTGCGTTGTGCCGACCGGCTCGGGGCTGCGTCGGCACACGGCGGTCTGAAGTTGTGTCCAACTGTGTTACTTGCGAGTAACTATGCCGCCATGGATCCGGCTTGGCTAGATGGGTGTGCCAGACGGTCCGGGTGGCGCGAATCACAGCGACGCACGCCCGGAACAGATTTGAACGTGTTCGAAATCAGCGCTACGCTCAACGCGGAAACTGAACGTGTTCAAAACAGCGGCGAACGCCGGAGCCTGAACGCTTGAACTGGAGGGGATCCGCATGGACCTCACCGTCGCGACCTACATCGTCTATCTCGCCATCACCATCGCCTTGACCGTCTGGGTCGGCCGCACCTTCAGCCGGGCCGGCCTGGTCTTCCTCTCCGAGATCTTCCACGGGGACCAGAAGCTGGCCGAAGCGGTCAACCACCTGTTCGTGGTCGGCTTCTGCCTGGTCAACCTGGGCTTCGACGCGCTGTGGCTGCGTTACGGCCCGGCCGTCGCCGACACCCGCGGACTGTTCGAGGCGCTGTCCGTGAAGGTCGGCACGGTGCTGCTGATCCTCGGCGCGATGCACCTGCTGGACATCCTCGTGCTCAACCGCTACCGCCGCCGTGCGCTGACCGATCTGGCAAGCCAGCTCGGCCTGCCGGAAGCCTCCGCGCCGAGCAGGTGACCGGGCCGAGCAGGTGATCAGGCAGTCACGGCAGACTCTCCCCATGAGCGAGCAACCGGAAGCAGGCGCGGGGGAGCGGGTGGGGGGAGGTGCGGACCGAGCCGCGGGGGGCTCGGTCCGCACCCGCATCTCACCGCCAGGAGCGGAAACCAAGCCAGCCGCACACACCAAGAGCGAGCAGACCCGCGCGTCGATTCTGGAGACGGCGCTGCGCCTCTTCCGCGAGCGCGGCTACGACCGCACCACGATGCGCGCGATCGCCGAGGCGGCCGGAGTCTCGGTCGGGAACGCGTACTACTACTTCGCCTCCAAGGAACACCTGGTCCAGGGGTTCTACGACCAGATCGCGGAGGAACACCGCACTCAGCTTCCGCAGGCTTTGTCCGGCCGCACCGAGCTGGGCGACCGCCTCGTCACGACGCTCCAGGTCTGGATGGATATCGCAGGCCCCTACCACGAGTTCGCCGCCCAGCTGTTCAAGAACGCGGCCGACCCGCAGAGCCCGCTCAGCCCGTTCTCTGCTGAGTCGGAGCCGGCCCGGGACGCGATGATCGAGCTCTACCAGACCGTGCTCGCGGGCTCGGACGCGAGTGCGAAGCTCGACAAGGAACTCGCGGTGATGCTGCCGGAACTGCTGTGGCTCTACCACATGGGCATCGTGCTCTATTGGGTCTACGACCGGTCACCCAACGCAGAGCGCACCGCGCGCCTCGTGGCGCGAGCGACGGCCGTCGTCGCCCGGCTGGTGGCGCTTAGCCGATTCAAGGTCCTGCGTCCGCTTGTCCGCGAGGCCAAGGCGCTGCTGTCAGAGTTCGTGCTCGTACCGCAGGAGGGCGGCGAAGGCTAGCGGCGCAGGTCACTGTCCCCCGGGTCGGCGCCGGGCAATGAACTCCTCGAACTCGGCCATGAACCGGGTGAAGTCCGCGCTCGTCCCGGTGCGTAGTTCCAAGGAGTCGAGCAGCGACGCCTCGCCGAGGCAGAAAACGTGCTGGCCCTGCCACTCGACGCGGATGCCCGAGCGGTTCGGAAGATCCATGCGGGTGGCGGGTACCGGCGTGCCGTCGATCACGATGCTCGTCGGCGTCTCGGGAGCAGTTGGTATGCGCGGTCCACGCGCAGCGCCGGGACCGGCCATCCCGACTGGCTCGATCATGTTGCTGGCGAGCGTTTCCACGGAACGGATCCGCTGTGGCCAGTCGATAGTGCCGCGCACGGTGCGCACGCGCAGCTGCGTATGACCCGTCGTCGCGTAGGTCACGTCTATGGCCCACGGATGGTCGTCCGAATCTTCAAACCCGAGCAGGGCGATCGTGCCCTCCGGCGGCGCGCACGCGATAGCCACTGGCCCGGGGAACTCCTCGGCCTTCGCTGCGTAGTTCGTACGCTGAGGTTTTGGACCATCGCCCGGCTGCCAATAACGCATCCGCCCCTGCACCCCTCTGCCCCTCCGCCCGTAATCCCGTCAGCCCTCTAACGTGTCGGCGCAGAAGTCAGTTCCCTGGCCGGAGGCAGAAATATATGCTCAGGTCGTGCGCGGCTCGCAGATGTAAAGGCGCTGGGTCGCTCGGGTAAGGGCAACGTAGAGAGTCCGGGTGCCGGCGGGGGATTCCTGCTCGATCGCGGTCGGGCTGACGATGATCGCCGCGTCGTACTCCAAGCCCTTGGCGTCGAGGGCGTTGACGACGACTAGCCGGCCCGCTGCCTGCTCGACCTGCCGAGCCAGCGCCGCCGCCGTCGCCCGGGCCGCAGTGAGGCTCGTGATGACGCCGACCGTGCCCTCCACCGCCGCGAGTGCTTCCGTGACGGTTGCTTCCAGATCGTCACGGTGCTCGGGCGGGAAGCCGGTGGAGCGCACCGCGTCGGGAAGCGTCGCGTCGGGCGCCGCCTTCTTCGCGTACTGGCTCGCATAGGCGAAGATCTCGGCCGAGTTGCGGTAATTAGTGCGCAGTTCGTGGACGTGGCGGGGACGGTCGCCCAGCGCCGCCTGCATCGCCTGCTGCGACTCCTGCGGGTCGGGCCACGCGGATTGCACCGGATCGCCGACGATCGTCCAGGTGGCGCGGCGGCCGAGACGCCCGAGGACTCGCCACTGCATCGGGGAGAGGTCCTGCGCCTCGTCAACGATGACGTGCGCGTAGCTCTC
>Ga0134128_10007744_pt1 | contig 12965 bp, 11 predicted proteins | sample KB31754_FD_96462 | JGI IMG/M metagenome (GOLD analysis project Ga0134128, IMG submission 96462) | Terrestrial soil microbial communities with excess Nitrogen fertilizer from Kellogg Biological Station, Michigan, USA - KB3-175-4 | ecosystem: Environmental > Terrestrial > Soil > Unclassified ... | reverse complement strand
GAGGCCTACGTCGCCGGGATCGCCGGGAAGAAGGAGGGCCGCTGATGGCCGGGAAGGTGTTCTTCAGCGTGTCGATGTCGCTGGACGGCTTCAGCGCGCCGGAGTCAATGGAAGGCATTCTCGCCACGCGCGAGCAGCGCGAGCAGGACCCGAGGCTGGACCGCTGGATGGCGCAGTGGATGGAACTGCAGGCGTGGATCTTCCCGCAGCGGTTCTTCCGGGAGAACCTGAAGCTCGGCCAGGGCGGCGAGGAAGGGCGCGACAACGACATCGCGCGGGAGACGTTCGAGCGCACCGGCGCGAGCGTGATGGGCAAGCGCATGTTCGACCTCGGCGAGTCGGCCTGGCCGGAGGAGGCGCCGTTCCACACGCCGGTCTTCGTCCTGACGCACGAGAAGCGCGGCCCCTGGGAGAGACCCGGCGGGACCACCTTCCACTTCATCAACGACGGCATCGGGACCGCGCTGGACCAGGCCCGTGAGGCCGCCGGCGACCGGGACGTGCGCATCGCCGGCGGCGGCGCAACGATTGGTGAGTACGTGAACGCCGGACTGATCGACGAGTTCACGATCGCGCTGTCACCCGTGGTGTTCGGCTCCGGAGTCCGCCTGTTCGAGGGCGTGGACGCTGGCCGCGTGGCCCTTGAGCCGGTCCGCGCGGACCCGACGCAGCGGGTGACCCACCTGACCTACGCAGTCCGGGAGCGGGTAGCCGATGCCGCCAGGCTTCCGCGCTAGGGCCGAAGGCACCGGCGCAAATCTTTCTCAATGAAAAAGCAACTCACCGCGCGTCAGCGGTTGCCTTCTGGGCAGACTTCAGCGCCAGCGCCGCGATATCCCCGCCGCGGTTCGGCCTGGCTGTTCGTCAGCGCGCCTGATTTCGGCTGGGCTGTTTGACCTCTCGACCTGATACAACTGGTACACCTGCTTGGTTATCGGGTCAGGAGAGGCAGCGACGAGGACGCGATGGAACCATCGGAAGTCCACCGCGCGGTTGAAGCTGGTAGTTCTGCAGCCTCGGCGCTAGGCCTTCGAGTGGCCGATGCTGTTGTCGTCCATAACTCGAACCGCATTGTCGTGCGGCTGACCCCTTGTGACGTTGTCGCTCGGGTCACGCCGCTCGCCCCCCGGATGGCCGACGACCTCGAAATCGAGGTCGCACGCCGTCTTGCTGAAACCGGTACTCCGGTAGCTGAGCTCGCGCCTGGGGTGGAGCCGCGTGTCTATGTCCATGACCAGTTCGCGGTCACGCTGTGGAAGTACTACGAACCGGTAGGGTCGCCCGGCATCGCGGCGGCAGAGTACGCGCAGGCGCTTGCCCGCCTCCACGCCGGCCTGAGGCAGTTCGAGGTGAGAGCACCGCATTTCACCGACCGGGTGGCTGAAGCACAGCAACTGGTCGCGGACCCAGAGCAGACTCCAGAACTCCCTGGCCCCGACCGGGAACTTCTCGGCGGCACGCTTCGCCTGAGTACCGGAATCAGCGGACTCGGCACCACCGAACAGATCCTGCACGGCGAGCCGCATGCCGGCAACTTGCTGAGGACACGGGAAGGATTGCTGTTCGTCGACTTCGAGACCTGCTGCCGTGGCCCGGTCGAGTTCGACATCGCCCACGGCCTCGTGCCGGACGAGCACGGCCGCACGCTGCCTTCCGCAGACGTATGCGAGCACTATCCCGGCGCCAGCCAGGAACTGGTCGACCGGTGCCGTCTCCTCATCTGGGCGATGATCACCACGTGGCGCTGGCAAAGAGACGACCAGCTTCCCAACGGCCGTTACTGGCGAACCGAGGGACTCAACCAGATCCGGGGCACGCTAAGTGCCTAGGACCTCATGGGTGTCCCGGGGCGCAGGTGCCGGGCCGGGGGTAGTGGTGCGCCACAGCGTGACCGCCAGCCAGGCCACGGTCAGGCCGGCCAGACCGTGGATCGCGTTCTTCAGCGGGGAATCAGGCAACGGGGACAGTGCCGCCAGCAGTGCGGGGAACACGATGTAGGCCCAGCACAGCAACCTCGGGTAGGCCCCGGTGCGCAGCAGGAAGACGCCGAACAGCACCGAGCCCACCGCGAACAGGGCGGCGCTGCCGAGCAGGGCCGCGAGCGTGGGCTCGTGCTTGAGGTGGTCCCTGACGGGGGTGGTGAGGTAGATCAGCGCGGTGTCGATCGTGAACGCGGCACCGCTGAACAGGCCGAGGCCGAGCAGGTTGAGCCCATAGGCCACAGGGCCGAAGACGCCGGGCACGTCGGCGTTCCGCTGGTGGTAGACGGCGACAAGCAGCGGTATCGCAAGCGCAGGTGCCAGCGCGATCACGAAGGCGGCGCCAGCGGTCTTGCCGGTGAAGATGCTGATGAAACCCGCCACGGCCAGGAACAAGCCGGCTAGCAGGCCGCTGGCGGCGCTGAACCTTGGGAGGTCTGGGGTCACTTCGGTCACCTCTCGTCGTGTCTGGTTGGTCGGCGGGCCGCGGTTATCTGGGCTAGCTGGCCCGGTCGTAGGCCTGACCGTAAGAGAGGCGGCTAGCGGGCGGGAAGTGCCTGCCGGCCAATGCTGGCGCCGGGAGTAACGGCCGCCGCGGTGACTCACGGCCAAGGTCCAGCCGCCTCCGGATGACCGCCGTGACGGCCGGCCGCTGCCGGTCAGCGCTTGGGCGCCATGATCCGGTAAAGAAAACGTCATATAGCCCCGCAAAGTCTTCCGCCTGACCAGGCAGCTTCTCCGCAACCGCTGACGGCCTCACAAAAGGCCGTGGTCGTGGGCGTATATCGCGGCCTGGGTACGGTCGCGCAGGCCCAGGCGGCTCAGGATGCGGGAGAGATGGTTCTTCACCGTGCCCTCGGACAGGAACAGGCGCGACGCGATCTCGCGATTCGTCGCGCCGCGCGCAACCAGCCGCAGGACCTCGGTTTCCCGGGCGGTCAGCTGGCCTGGCTGTTCCTGCTGGACGGGGACTGTCCCGTCGGGCGCGCCGGTTGCCGGCTCGGCCGGGACTGGCTCCGATGGAACTGACTGGAGCGGGCCTGGCTGGAGCGGGGCTGACTGGAGCGGGGCTGACTGGAGCGGGGCTGGCTGGAGCGGGGCTGGCTGGTCCTGGCGGGCGATTGCCGCCGCCAGCCTGCCGACAGCCTGCGCGCCGAACTGGGCAATGCCGGCGTGAGCCAGCCGGACGGCGGCCGCGAGCTCGGCGGCGGGCAGGTCCTTGAGGAGATAGCCGACCGCGCCGGCCCGGATCGCCTGCACGACGTACTCCTCGTCATCGAACGTCGTCAGCATCACCACCTGGCACCCGGGCCGTTCCCGGCGGATAAGGGCGGCCGCCTGGGTGCCGTCACCACCGGGCATCCGGACGTCCATCAGCACCACGTCCGCCGCCAGGGCGACGGCCAGCTCAGCCGCCGCCGCACCGTCGCGGGCGGTGCCAACCACCGTGATCCCCGGCTGTATGCCCAGCAAGGACGCGATGCCCTCGCGGACCAGCTCCTGATCGTCTGCGACCAGGACGCGGACCACGGGAGGAGGCGTGACCGCCGCGCCGCCGCCCTGGTCGCCGGTCACGCCCGCATCCTCCCAATGGCCGCTGGCGCGGGAGCGGGTGCGGCAGGGACAGATGCGAGGGGGACAGAGGCGAGGGGGACAGAGGCAAGGGGGACAGAGACGCGGGCTGCCTGGACGGGGACGGTCACGGTAACCGTGGTTCCCGCTCCGGACCGGCTGTCGACCTCGGCGTGGCCGCCGGCCAGCGCGGCCCGTTCCCGCATGCCCAGCAGCCCGAAGCCTTCGCGGGCCGCCAGCCCCCCGGTTACCGCGCCGGACGCTAGGTCGAAGCCTCGTCCGTCGTCCGCTACGACCAGCCGGGCCTCGCGATCGTCCAGGGTCACCGACACGCAGACGCGCCCGGCGCCGCTGTGCCGCCGCACATTGGTCAGCGCCTCCTGCGCCGCGCGGAACAGCACCATGCGCCCGGCCGCCCCAAGCCCAGCCTCGTCTCCGGTAACGGTCACGGTGACCTGCGGCTCCCCCGATCCGGCCTGCCGTACCAGCCCGGCGAGCATGGCCGACAGCGGGGCCGTCGGCTCGTCGCCGCGCAGCACCGCGACCGAACCTCGCACCTCGCGGAGCGCCTGCAGGGCGGCTGCCCGGGCGTCCGCAACCGCACGGTCGGCGCTCGCGGCGTCCAGGTGCCGGAACGCCTCGGCCTTCTCCAGCTGGACCGTGACCGCCGTCAGGTGGTGGCCGAGGCTGTCGTGGATGTCCCTGGCGAGCCTCCCCCGCTCGGCGGCCGCCGACAGCCCCGCGACCTGATCCGCGTACGCGGTCAGCTGGTCATGTGAGTCCCGCAGGTCATCCAGGACGGCCTCGAGCCGGACCCGACCCGCCTGCTCGGCGACCGCGATGCTTGCCATCGCGATGGCGAGCATCAGGCCGATGGCGAACATCACGACGTCAAACACATCGGCGGGCTGGGCGTACCAGCGCGGAACCCGCAGCGCGAAGCCCACGACAACAACGGCTAGGCACGCGCCGCCGAGCGCGAGGCTTACCGTGCGGCCGAAAGTGAAATAGGCGGCGAACGGCACCAAGACGAACAGCAGCCGCGCATCACCCGACGGATCGAGCGCCGCAGCCGCCACGAACAGCCCGATCCGGACCGACAGCAGCCCCAGCACCATCCGCCCCGGCCCCGGCCTCGGTCGCGCGATCCAGCGCCGATCCGCGGCCTCCAGGCAAAGCAGGGCAGTCATCGCCGCGGCGAACCCGGCGACCCGCTCCACTGGAACGATGCCGCCGAAGTCCATCGCTGCGTAATACAGGCCGGAGGCCAGCACGACGGCGTACACCACCAAGGGAACCCAGCGCGGGGAGATCCAGCCGGCCGTCATGCGCCGTCCTCCTTCACACGAGGCCGGCCTGCCAGCGCGGCACTCCCTCAGGCTAACCGGTACCGGCCCAAACGGCCGGACTGGTCGCGAGGCGACGGCGGATTTGGCCAGAAGGCACGTGCCGGACGGCATCCGTCCAGAGCGCGCCGCGAGGCCAGGCATGCGCGGCCGAGATCCCCCGCTCAGTGCATTCCCGGCCTTCCTCCGGGACACCGGATTACTCGGGGACGGTCACGGAGTACCGAACGTGACGACGCTGCCGATCTCTCCAGACCAGCGGCCTCCCGCCTGGCACCGTTGAATGCATTATGCTTTCAACGGCGCTATGATCATTTTCATGACCGCGCTTACCATCAGGGACGTCTCCGACGACGCCGTACGGACGATGAAGATCCGCGCGGCGCAGGCAGGCCAGTCCCTGCAGGCATATCTCCGTAGCCTGATCGAGAGGGAAGCCGCCAGGCCCACCGTAGCCGAGGCCGTCGAGCGGGCCAGGAGCGACGCAACCGCCAGCATCAGCACCGCCGACATTCTCTCCGCTATCGACGAGGGCCGGGCCCGACGTTGACGGTCGTGGATTGCTCGGCCATGGTCGAATTGCTCGCGGCAAAGACTCAGGCTGGAGAGTCCATCGCGGAGCGGCTGGCTCGATCACAGATCTTGTACGCGCCGTACATACTCGACGGGGAAGTCATTTCGGCCCTGCTCGGGCTCAGGCGGGGCAAGAAGATTACCGAACGGGAAGCTGACGCGGCAGCATCCAACTTCCGCGCTTTTCCCTTTGAGCGGCAAGATGTGTTGCCTTTGTGGCCCCGCATCAAAAGGCTCCATGCCAATCTGTCCGCCTACGACGCCCAGTACGTCGCATTGGCGGAAGTCCTTGGCGTGTCCTTGGTAACCGCCGACGCTCGTATCGGCCGCAGCGGCGCAGCCCATTGCGAGATCGAAGTCTTCGCCGCGCCGCCATCCTCCTGAGCCACTCACGGCGGCGACGCCGGCCAGGGCATACCGCTAACTGCGCGACACAATTCGTGACGCCGTCGCCTGAGGGCGACCTGCGGGCCCGAGCAAACTGTCACACGGTCGCCCTACGATGTTGCCATGCCTGACCTGGATGACATTGCGTGGCTCAGGGATAACAGCCCAGCTTGGCGACTGCTCCGCGCTGACAATGCGCCGCTGGTTCTGAGTTTCCTGTACCAGGTGTTCGTCGACGACAACATTAGGTCAATCTCGGCGACCGAACTGGCTAGCCGCCTCGACGATGAGCTCTACACGCTCAACCAGCGCGAAAACAAGAGGTATCCCAAGTCAGCGAGAGCGTATCTCGACGACTGGGCCGCGCCCGGGGTGGGCTGGTTGCGCAAGTATTATCCTGACGATACCGATGAGCCCCATTTTGACGCCACCCCCGCCGTCGAAAAGGCGCTGCAATGGGTCCAGAGCCTGCGCGAGCGGGAGTTCGTCGGCACCGAATCGCGACTGAACGTCATTTTTGAATTGCTGCGGCAAATCGTCTTTGGTACCGAGACCGATCCGAGTCAGCGGCTGGCCGAGCTGCGTCGGCAACGCCAGCAGATCGATGAGCAGATAGCCCGGGTTAAGTCCGGAGAGCTGCCGCTGCTCGACGAGACCGCCGTGCGTGACCGCTACCAGCAGTTCGCCGGCACCGCCAGGGAACTGCTGGCCGATTTCCGCGAGGTCGAAGAGAATTTTCGCAAGCTGGACCGGCAGCTGCGTGAGAAGATCGCGGGCTGGCACGGCGGCAAGGGCGAACTGCTCGATGACGTGCTCGGAAGCCGAGAGTCGATCGCCGACTCCGACCAGGGCAGATCCTTCCAGGCGTTTTATGGTTTCCTGCTTTCCCAGGCCCGCCAGGAGGAACTGTCCGACCTTCTAGATCGAGTTCACCAGCTGTCCGGGATCGCGGAACGCGACACAAGGCTTCGGCTCATCCACTATGACTGGCTCGATGCCGCCGAGCGCACCCAGGCCACTGTCCGCCAGTTGTCCGAGCAGCTCCGGCGGTTCCTGGATGACCAGGTGTGGTTCGAGAACAGGCGGGTGATCGACATCTTGCGCCAAATCGAATCTCGGGCCCTCGCTCTCAGGGAAACCTCGAACCTCGGTGTGGTTATGGAGATCGACGCACCGGCGCCAGCGATCCGTCTGCCAATGGAACGGCCACTTTACGTGCCCGTCAGGAAGACGCGCATCGTCAGCGACAACGTCGAGGATGCGGACGAGGAGACCGATCCGTCAGCCCTGTTCGAGCAGGTCTACGTAGATCCTGAGCCGCTGCGCGGCGGTATCCGCCAGGCTTTGCGCAGCCAGACCCGGGTCGGCCTGACCGAGGTGGTCGCCCGCTACCCGCTGCGGCAGGGGGTGGCCGAATTGGTGACCTACCTGTCGCTCCGCGATGAGGCGTTCGCGATCGTCTATGACGAAGATCATCGCGATCGGATCACCTGGTCGGAATCGGATGGCCAGGAGCGCACCGCGACGTTGCCAAGGGTCACCTACGCGAGGAGGAGCCAGTGACCGCTGAGCCCGATCTGTCGGTCGCCGTCACGCAACTCATGAAGGGCGTGGTCTACCGGGATGCCCACGATCGCGCCTGGCGCAGCCTGTCGGAGTTGCGGCCGCAGGCGCAGGACTACGTGGACGTGCTCGGCCTCGAGGTCATCATCGACGAGGCCGAAGGCTACGCGTTTCTCCGGCAGCAGCAAGTGGATCCAGATGATCAAGATTCTCTTCCTAGGCTCATCCCGCGCCGGGCGCTTTCCTTTCACGTGAGCCTGCTGCTCGCCCTGCTTCGCAAGAAACTGGCCGAATTCGACGCCCAAGGTGGCGATACCCGGCTTATGCTAACGCGGGACCAGATTCTCGAAATGGTACGAGTCTTCCTGCCGTCCACGAGCAACGAGGCCCGGCTGACCGACCAGATCGACGCACATGTCAACAAGGCGGTCGAGTACGGCTTCCTGAGACCGGCGAAGAACGCCGATCGATTGTATGAAGTGCGACGCATACTGAAGGCATTTGTGGACGGTCAGTGGCTCGCTGATTTTGATGCCAAGCTTGCTGAATACGCCGCGCTGCTTGATGGACAGGAGCAGGAATGACTGGCTTCCGGCTAGCCCGCCTTGAGCTCTACAACTGGGGCACGTTCGGCGGCCGGGTCTGGTCGCTCGACCTAGACGGGCAGAACACGCTGGTCACCGGCGATATCGGATCGGGAAAGTCCACGCTCGTGGACGCTGTCACCACCTTGCTGCTGCCGTCTCAGCGGATCTCCTACAACAAGGCGGCCGGGGCCGACACCAGGGAACGGAGCCTGCGCTCGTACGTGCTCGGGTATTACAAGACCGAGCGCAACGAGGTCAATGGCGCCACCAAGCCGGTAGCCCTGCGAGATGGCTCTGATTACAGCGTGATACTCGGCGTCTTCACAAATGAGGGTTACGAGGCCACGGTCAGTCTCGCTCAGGTCTTTTACCTGCGCTCGGGCGAAGCGTCCGGCCAGCCGGAGCGCTTTTACGTCACGGCCGACCGGCCTCTGTCGGTAACCGGTGATTTCAAGAACTTCGGTTCAGAAATCTCGGGCCTGCGCAAGCGGCTGCGCGCTGGATCGGGTATCCGGCTGCACGATGCTTTCCCCGATTATGGCGCGGACTTCCGGCGCCGGATGGGGATCGAGTCGGAACAAGCGATGGAGCTATTTCACCAGACGGTCTCGATGAAGTCGGTGGGCAATCTCACAGATTTCGTCCGCGACCATATGCTTGAGCCATTCGACGCCGCCAAGGCGGTCGCCGACATCATCGAGCACTTCGAGGATCTCACCAAGGCACACGCGGCGGTGCGGCGGGCCGAGGCCCAGCTGACGGCCCTCGCTCCGCTGCTGGAGGACTGCGACAAGCACGACGGCGTGCGCTTGGAGATCGCCGAACTCGACGCCCAGCGGGCGGCGCTGCGATATTACTTCGCCAGTCTCAAGGCCGACCTGTCTCAGGCCGACCTCGCGGCGATTTCGTCCCGGCAGGCGCGGCTGGAGGCCGACCGCACCGGAATCGATGCTGAACTGACCAGCTTCCGGGAACGGCAGACCAGCCTGCAGGTCGAGCTGGCCGGTCACGGCGGCAGCCGGCTAGCCGAGATCAAGCGCCAGCTCGACGACTGCGACCAGGCGCACGCCGACCGGATGCGGAAAGCGGACCGGTTCGCCGCCCTGCTCGCCCGGGCCGCCCTGGAGCCGGTGGAGACCGCCGACCAGTTCGCGGCCCGGCGAACCCAGATCACCGCCGCCCGCGATATCGCCCGGCAGGATCAGCTCGACCACCAGAACGCGCTCACCGAGGCGGGCGTGGCCGCGAAGCAGCTGCGGGACGAGGCCGAAGAGGTGAACGCCGAGCTGCGCAGCCTGGCCGACCGCAAGACCAGCATCCCGAAGAAGCAACTAGAGCTGCGCGACTGGATCTGCCGCGAGCTGCGGATCGACGAAGCATCTCTGCCGTTTGCCGGCGAACTGATCGCGGTGCGGGACAGCGAAGTCGATTGGGAAGGGGCCGCGGAGCGGCTGCTGCACGGCTTCGCCCTGTCGGTGCTCGTGCCCGATCATCATTACGCTGCCGTTTCCGACTGGATCGACGGCCATCACCTGAAAGACCGCGTGGTGTACTACCGCGTACCCGAGCCAGCCCGGGCCAGGACCACCTCGGCTTACTGCGGCCCGAACACGCTGGCCGCCAAGCTGGAGGTCAAGGACTCGCCGTTCGCTGACTGGCTGGAAAACGAACTGGCCCGCCGCGCCGATCACGAGTGTGTGGAGGCGATGGCGGACTTCCGCCGGATGCCCAAGGCCATCACCAAGGCCGGGCAGATCAAAGGTGGCGGCCGCCACGAGAAGGACGACCGGTTCCGCATCGATGACCGCACCCGGTACGTGCTCGGCTGGTCCAACCAGCGCAAACTGGACACGCTGCTGACCAAGGCCGCCGCGCTGAACGATCGCATCAATGCGGTCGCAGCCGAACAAACGCTGCACGCGAAGGCGCATGACGCCGCGATCGAGCGCGGGCAGACCCTCGCCGGCCTCGACCAGACCCGCGAGTTCGCCGACATCGACTGGCAGTCCGTGGTCAACCGCGCCGAGCAGCTGCGGGCTGAACAACGCGAGCTAGAGGCGGTCTCGGCCGAACTTGCCCGCCTGAACAAAGAACTGCGCACTGTTGAAGAAAGCATTGCGGGGGCCGAGTCTCGCCTCCGCGAGGTCGATGGGCTTATCGGCAGAATCTCCGAACGGCACCAAGGCGCCAGTGCCGTATTGCGCGACGCGCGCGAGATCCTCGCTGAGCCCGCCGCCGAGCAGGCCAAGCCCAGATTCAGCGCGATCGCCGAACTGCTGACGAGAGCCGGGCAACCCAAACCTGAGATGTCCGGTGCCTGCGACCGGGCCGAAACGGCGGCTGGCCACGAGATCACCGTGCTCACCGAGAAAAGGGGCGACCGACTGTCCCGACTCTCCAACAAGATCGTCGCCGCGATGGGAGAGTTCCGCCGCCAGTACACAAAGGAGGCGGAGGAACTCGACGACTCGGTGGAGTCCGCGCCAGGCTACCGGGAACTGCGCGACCGGCTCACCGCCGATGACCTGCCCAGGTTCAGGCACCAGTTCAAGACCTACCTGAACCAGAACACGATCAGGGACATCGCCGGCTTCCAGTCCCGGCTGGTCAAGCAGGCCGAGCTGATCAAGGAGCGGATCGCCACGATCAACGAATCCCTGGTCGATGTCGACTACAACCCAGGGCGCTACATAAGGCTGGAACCGCTGCCCTCCCCGGCCGTCGAGATCCGCGATTTCCGCTCCGACCTGCGGGCCTGTACCGATGACTCGGTATCCGGCGAGGAATCGGATCAGTACTCCGAGCAGAAGTTCCTACAGGTGAGCCGGATAATCGAGCGGTTCCGCGGCCGCCAGGGACTGACCGAAACGGACCGGAAATGGACCAAGTTCGTCACCGACGTGCGGAACTGGTACACCTTCGCCGCCTCCGAGCGCTACCGCGAGGACGACACCGAGTACGAGCACTACGCCGACTCGGGCGGGAAGTCCGGCGGGCAGAAAGAGAAACTCGCCTACACCGTCCTAGCCGCATCGCTGGCCTACCAGTTCAAGCTCGAATGGGGCGCGGCCAAGTCGCGGACCTTCAGGTTCGCCGTCATCGACGAGGCGTTCGGCCGAGGCTCCGATGAGTCGACCAGGTTCGCGCTTGAACTGTTTGGCCGCCTTGGCCTGCAGTTGCTCATTGTTACCCCGCTGCAGAAGATCAACGTCATCGAGCGCTACGTGTCGGCCGTCGGCTTCGTGGACAACCCGAAAAGCAACCACTCCCGGCTGCAGACGCTCACTATCGCTGAGTACCGATCCCGCCGCGAAACGCACCTGATCTCCCGGCAACTGCTGGCATCGCCGGAGTCACCAGAGGCTGATCTCGTCGCGACGACCGGTCGCTGACGTGCCCGGTGCATGGACCCGCCCGCCCGACGTCCACCTAGCGGTCAGGAAGAAATGGGACTCCGGCGCTCTGCTCACCCGATTCGCTGCCGGGCAGGACTGGGAACCGCTCAGCCTTCCAATCCGAGGCCCAAGTGCCAGCCAGATCGGCGAACGACTAGCAGACGTGCGCCAATGGGCAGCGGAGTGGACGCGCGCGGCCAACGGCCCGCTGCGGATCGAGTACAAGCAGGTCGGCGGCCGACAATTCGGCACCAACAGCCTGCCGTGCCGAGCCTGGCTCGACAGCTACGCCGACACCTGGGCTCTGCTCAAGGTCGGCCCCGAGGTCCGTCGCCTAGCCGAACTGATCGAAAAAGCCAGCGACACGCAGTTGGTCCCATGGCTGATCGCTCACCCGCAGCGTGCGCTCCGGCTGGCCCGAGACTGGCCCAAGCTGCTCGCCACAGTCCGCTGGATCGAGCAGCGCCACCAGCCCGGCACCATCTACCTGCGCCAGGTTGACGTGCCGGGTGTCGACACGAAGTTCATCGAACGGCACAAAGGCGTCCTGACCGAGCTTCTCGACGCGCAACTGGACCCCTCCCGCGTCCTGGCCGACGCCCCCGACTTCCCCGGCCGCTACGGCTTCCTGCGCAAGCCCGCCTACGTCCGCTTCCGGGTCGCCGGAGGATTCCGAGGCTTCTCTGAGATGTCGGTCCGCACGACCGAGTTCACGGCCGCCCCGGACGGAATCAACCGCGCGTACGTACTGGAAAACGAGATCACCTACCTCGCGTTCCCCATCCCGCCAGCGGCGATGGCCGTACTTGGCGGCGGCTACGCAGTCTCGCTGCTCGAATCCTTCGGCTGGCTGGCCGGCCTGGACCTGGTGTACTGGGGCGACATTGATACCCATGGCTTCGCCATTCTTGACCGACTGCGCGGCAGTCATCCGCACGTTAGCTCGATGCTCATGGACCGGTCCACGTTGCTGGCCCACCGGGAACAATGGGGCACCGAACCCGTTCCGGTGACCTCTCCCCTTGACCACCTGGATCAAGCTGAGTCGGCGCTCTATGCCGACCTCATCTCGAACGCATACGGTCCGTCGGTCAGGCTGGAACAAGAGAAAATCAGATTCTCGGCGATCCAGACCGCGGTCGCCAACAGCTAGGGCCGTGACCAGCAAACCCGAGGTCGGGTGAAGCGGGGTGTCCCCCTAGGCGAAAGTGGTGGCCTCTGCGGGATGACCAATCCGCTCGCGGGTCCGCGGATGCCTCCGCTTCGAGCCTTAGCCCGGGTTAGGACGTCTTAGCCCGGGTTAGCGCAGAATTTTGCCGGGTTTATTCCGGTTTCGGCGTCCGCAACCAGGGCTAAGGCAGCGTAACCAGGGCTAAGGCGGCGGTAACTCGGGCCAGGTAGCGTCACCAGGGCCATGTGGCATCAGCGGGAACAGGCGCGTCCGTGACTGTTCCCGCAAGGACGGGCTTATCTCCCGGCTGGTGCGCACATCTTTCCTCATGCAAGAAGAAGCACGCAGGTCAGCGGGCCGCGATCACGGAGATTCCATGATCATGATCAAGG
>Ga0134128_10007743_pt1 | contig 12967 bp, 13 predicted proteins | sample KB31754_FD_96462 | JGI IMG/M metagenome (GOLD analysis project Ga0134128, IMG submission 96462) | Terrestrial soil microbial communities with excess Nitrogen fertilizer from Kellogg Biological Station, Michigan, USA - KB3-175-4 | ecosystem: Environmental > Terrestrial > Soil > Unclassified ... | reverse complement strand
TGGCGTCATCGGCGTTGGTGTGGGACTCCATGCGGTAGGTGTGGGCCTCCACGAGGGCCGGGCCGCCGCCATTGCGGGCGCGTTCGACGGCGTGCCCCACCACCGCGAGCAGCGCGGCGAGGTCGTTGCCGTCCACGCGCTCCCCGGGCATGCCGTAGCCCACGGCCTTGTGCGCCAGGGACGGGGCCACGGACTGGTGGATGAGCGGGACGGAAATGGCGTACTGGTTGTTTTGCACCAGGAACACGACGGGGACGTGGAACACGGCGGCAAAGTTCAGCGCCTCGTGGAAGTCGCCTTCGCTGGTCGCGCCGTCGCCGCACAGGGCCAGCGCCACGGTGTCCTCGCCGCGCAGCTTGGCGGCGTGGGCCACCCCGACGGCGTGCAGCAGCTGGGTGGCGAGGGGCGTGGCGGGAAGTGCGGTGTTGTACTGGTGCGGGTCAAAGCCGCTGTGCCAGTCGCCGCGCAGGGACTCGAAGGCCTCCATGGGGTCCACCCCGCGGCCCAGGATGGCCACGGTGTCGCGGTAGGTGGGGAACAGCCAGTCGCTGGGGCGCAGGCACATGTCCGCCGCCACCTGGCAGGCCTCCTGGCCGGCCGACGACGGATACACCGCCATCCGCCCCTGCCGCACCAGGGCGTTGGCCTGGTCGTTGATGCGCCGGCCCACCACCAGGCGCCCGTAGCCGTCCACGAGCGTTGCCGGGTCCGGGATGGGGTAGCTTTCCTTGTACTCGGCGGCGGGGGCGGCCGAGCCGTCGGGGGCAATCAGCTGGACTGGCGCGGCGGACGGCAGGAGGTATCCCTCCGGGCGCCCCGCATTGCCGGCGTAGTCCATAAATTCCGGGTGGTTCGTCATTGAAGTCCCACTCCTCCCAGGGAGTTGCGCGGTCCCTGCGCGCCCCTGGTTGGGGGCGCGCGGCGGACCGCAGGCGTAAAGATGTTCCGTCCCTCAAGTATGCGATTGGATGGCGATCTGTATCGACACGCTGCGCAGAGTGTGGAATTTTGCGATCTACTGTCATAATCTTGAAGACAAAACAATCATGTGACGTGCATTACCAGCCGGGATGTCTGACGGGCCTTCCGGCAGAACCAAGGGACCCGCCATGCCAGACCACTCCCCCGTGCCGCTGGACGACGTGGACCGCCGGATCATCGCCGAGCTGGTCCGCGACGGCCGGCTGTCAGTCACCACCGTTGCCGAGAATGTGCACATCTCCCGTGCACACGCCTACGCGCGGATTGCACGCCTGACCTCCACCGGCGTGCTGACAAAGTTCACCGCCCTGATCGACCCGGTGAAGGCGGGGCTGAAGTCCTCGGCCTATGTAACCCTCAAGGTCAGCCAACATTCCTGGCGCGAATTAAAGGAAGAGCTGCGCGCCATTCCGGAGGTGGAACACATCGCCCTGGTGGGCGGGGACTTCGACGTCATCCTGCTGGTGCGGGCGGAGGACAACGCCGGGCTCCGGCGGGTCATTTTTGACCAGCTCCAGTCCATGGCCGGCATCCAGGACACCCAGACGTTCCTCGTCTTTGAGGACCTCGACAACCGGTGAGCGGCCGCTGCCGAACAGACCCGCCCGCGGTTTACGCGCGATGAAACCATGAATTTGCCATGAATCACAATCGGCCCGTTGACGTTAATGCGCACCGGGCGCATTCTGGTGCGGGGACATCTCGGAGGGGAGCGCGCCATGGCCACGTTGAAGACACCTGTTCCGCCCGCCGGCGCCAGGCCTGGACTTAAGCGCGAGATTGGGTTCATTGGACTGCTGTGGGCCTCCACCGGCTCCATCATCGGGTCCGGCTGGCTCTTCGGGGCCAAGGACGCCCTGCAGATCGCCGGGCCGGCCGCGATTATTTCCTGGGTCATCGGCGGCATCTGCATCTTGATCCTGGCACTGCCCCACGCCGAGCTTGGCGGCATGTACCCCGTGTCCGGCGGCACCGCCCGATTCCCGCACTATGCCTTCGGCGGCGCGGTGGGCGCATCCTTTGGCTGGTTTTCATGGGTCCAGGCAGCAACGGTGGCACCCATCGAGGTCCAGGCCATGATCAACTACGCCGGACACTATTCCTTTGCGAAGTCCTGGCTCGTCATCAAGCAAACGGCTGCCGGACCGCAGCCCACCCTGACCGGCAGCGGCCTCGTGGTTGCCATCCTGCTCATGGCCTTCGTCACGGCCATCAACTTCCTGAGCATCAGGAAGCTGGCCAACGTCAACAGCGCGGCCACCTGGTGGAAGGTCGGCGTGCCGCTGCTGACAATTTTCATGCTGGCCGTGTTCAATTTCCATCCAGGCAATTTCACGGGCGCCAACGGATTCTCCCCCGACGGCGTCAAGGGCATCCTGTCCGCCGTGTCCACCGGCGGCATCGTCTTTGCCCTGCTGGGATTCGAGCAGGCCGACCAGCTTGCCGGGGAGAGCAAGAACCCGAAACGGGACATACCGCGGGCAGTCATCGGATCCACCATCATCGGCGTCTTCATCTACCTGCTGGTGCAGTTCGCGTTCCTGGTGGCGCTGCCGTCCTCCCAGATCGGCACGACCTGGAAGGATGGCCTGTACACGGCCATGACCGGACCTTTCGCGGACATTGCCACACTGGTGGGATTCGGTTGGCTCGCATCGATCCTCTACATCGATGCCCTCATCTCCCCGGGCGGCACGGCTCTGATCTATGTCACGGCGTCGTCGCGTGTTTCCTACGGTCTGAGCCGCAACGGCTATGTGCCGGTGGTGTTTGAAAAGACCAACAAGGCAGGCGTTCCCTGGGTTGGGCTGATCGCGGCGTTCGTCATTGGCTGCATCTGTTTCCTGCCGTTCCCCACGTGGCAGTCAATCGTTGGCCTGATCACCAGCGCCAGCGTCCTGATGTACGCGGGCGCACCCCTGGCCCTGGGCGTGTTCCGGCGCAGGCTGCCGGATGAGGACCGCCCCTACCGGCTCCCCGGAGCCACCATCATGTCACCGCTGGCGTTCATCGTGGCGAACCTGCTGATCATGTGGACCGGCTGGGGCACCGACTGGAAGCTCGGCGTCGCCATCCTCATTGGCTATGTCATCCTGGTTGGCAACCGCGTTTTCAAGCTGAACCCGACCAAGCCGCAGATGGACTGGAAGGCCGCCCAATGGCTGCCGGTCTACCTTGTGGGCATGGGACTGATTGTGTTCCTCAGCGACTTCGGGCCGCTGGCCCACCCCTGGTTCCCGCTGTACTGGGACATTGTGGCCACGGCGGTCTTCAGCGCCATCATCTACTACTGGGCGGTGCACGTGGCACTGACCACGGAGGAGATCAACAAGGTGGTCCACTCTGCGCTGGTTGAGGAGGAGGAAGCCCTCCCGCTGTCCTCCTGACTCCGCGGGCAATGAGGGCTAGGCTCGTTGCATGAGCACAGCCAGCAAGGCCACGGAACTTCTCCGCCTCCACCACGCCCCCGAAATCCTCCAGCTCGCCAATGTGTGGGACGTCATCAGCACCAAGGTGATTTCGGAGCTGCCCGGCACCAAGGCCCTCGCCACCGCCAGCCATTCCATCGCCGCGTCCTACGGCTATGAGGACGGCGAGCACATCCCCATCGCCACGATGATCGAGGCAGTCGGCCGGATCGCGGCGGCCACGGACCTGCCCGTCACGGCCGATCTTGAGGCCGGCTACGGCAACCCCGGGGAGACCATCCGCAAGGCGATCGGCGTCGGCATTGTGGGGGCAAACATCGAGGACCAGATGCGCCCGCTGCCACAGGCCGTCGCCCAGATGAAGCAGGCCGCCGACGCGGGCGCCGCCGAAGGCATCGATTTTGTCCTCAACGCCCGCACCGACGCCTTCCTGCGCGGCGCGGACCGCGACCCCCGGGAGGTGCTGGAGGCCGCCGTCGAACGCGGCCGCGCATATCTCGAGGTGGGAGCCACGTGCGTCTTCGTGCCCGGCAAGCTCGACGAGCCCACCGTCAAGGCGCTCGTCGCCGGCATCGGGCGCGGCAAGGTCAGCGTCATCAACGTCCCCGGCTCGCTCAGCCCGTCCAGGCTCCAGGAGCTGGGTGTGGCCCGGATTTCCTACGGCCCGTGGATCCAGCGCGTGGCCCTCACCGCCATCGCCGACGCCGCCACGGAACTCATGAACGACGGCTCCCTCCCCGAAGGCACCCGCCCGCTGAACTGAGCTGCCCGGCGATGGCGCATGCCCGGCAGAGGCTGAAACCGGGTTGGTGTCGAAAACCCTCCGATGGATCGGCGGGGGCCGGTACCCTGCAGAACTGGGGCGGGTCAGCGGCCGGTGAAGCTTGGCTTTCGCTTGGCGGTAAAGGCGGCGAAGCCCTCGGCGTAGTCGGCCGTCCCGGACAGGGCGGCCTGCGCCTGGTTTTCAAGGACGACGGCGTCCCAGAGCCCCAGCCGACGGTCGCGGATCTGCGCCACCAGGGTCTTGCTGGCGTTGAACGCCCGGGTGGGCCCGTTGGCCGCCTTGGCTGCCGCGGCGCGGGTGAAGTCGAGCAGTTCCTCCGCCGGCCTGGCCCGGCTGAACAGCCCGGAGGCCACGGCCTCCCCGCCGCTGATGAGTTCGGCGGTGTAGATCAGGTCGAGGGTGCGGTGCATCCCGAGGCGCTCGGTGAACAGCCAGTGGCCGCCCGAGTCCAGCGTGGCCCCGAGGTTGGCGAACGGCGAGCCGATCTTGGCGTTCTCGGCCACGTACACCACGTCGGTGGCGACCAGCAGGCCCAGCCCCACGCCCAGGCAGGCGCCCTGCGCGGCGGCGAAGGTGGGGGCCGGGAATCCGCCCATCTTCTTCAGGAGCGGGGCCAGCAGCCCGTCGAGGTAGCCGCTGACATCGTCCGTGGCGCCGTCCACCCCGGCGATGTCGCGGCCGGCACAAAACGCCCGTCCCTCACCGCGCAGGAGCAGCGCCCGGACGGTGCCCGCATCGGCGGCGCCTGCCGCTTCGTCATAGACAGCGGACAGCTCCCCCAGAGCGGCCTCGTTGAGCGAGTTCAGCTTCTCGGGGGCGTTGAGAACAATCTCGGCCACGCCGTCAGAAATCGAAAGCTCAATCATGGGGACTCCTCGGAGGTTGTGCGCTTCTCGGTCTCGACGCGTTCGCAGAGCTCACCGCCCGGCCACCGGGGGCACGGGTCAGCCGTCGTAGTCAACGGTGACCTCGGGGGTGGTGGGGCGCGATTGGCAGGTGAGGACGTAGCCGTTCTCGATCTCGTCGGGTTCGAGTGCGTAGTTTTCCTCCATCTCCACCTTGCCGCACACCAGCTTCGCCCGGCAGGTCCCGCACACGCCGCCGGCGCAGGCGAAGGGGACGTCGGGGCGCACGCGCAGGGCGGCGTTGAGGATGGATTCGCGCGCGTGGGTGGGGCTGAGGATGTCCGCGGTGAGGCCGTCGAGCGTGAACGTGATCTTGTAGGTTTCCTCGGATTCGTCCACCAGGACGGCCCGGCCGGCCTGGCCTTCGGGCTGGTCGGGGCGGCCCGTGGTGAACAGTTCAAAGCGGACCCTGTCCCGGGGGACGCCGCGGGCCTCGAGCACGTCACGGCACAGCTGCACCAGTTCGAAGGGCCCGCAGAGGAACCATTCGTCGACGTCGTCCGCGTGGATGGCCGTGCCGAGCAGGGATTCGAGCTTTTCCGCATCGAGGCGCCCGCTCATGAGCGGGGCGATGCGCTGTTCGCGGGAAAGCACGTGGTGGAGGGCGAAGCGCTGCGGATACCTGTCCTTGAGGTCCGCCAGCTCCTCCAGGAACATGACGTCCATGGTGGCCTTGTTCGCGTAGACCAGGTCGAGGCGGGTCCCGGGGTTGCCCGCCAGCAGGGACTTCGCGAGGGCCATGACGGGCGTGATGCCGGACCCGGCGGCGATGGCCACGTACGTTCCGGCGTCGCGCGCGATGTCCTCGGGGTGGTTCATGCTGTTGAGGACGTTGGACACTCCCCCGGCGGCTTCGCCGTGCTTGGAGATGAAGGCGCCCATGGGGCTCATGACGTCCATGACGGCCCCCGCCGCCAGCTCCGCATTGGCCCAGGTGGAGAACTCGCCGCCGATGTCGCGCTTGATGGCCACGCGGATCTCCGAGGAGCCGTCCTCAAACTGCACCGGCACGGCGCAGATCGAGTAGCTGCGGCGCACCTCGCGGTCCACGCCGTCCGCGCCCGGCATCTGCACGCGCAGCGCCACGTACTGGCCGGGCAGGTAGTCGTAGTAGCCGGCCAGCGCGGCGGGCACCTCGAAGGTGACCTCGATGGCGTCCTCGGTGAGCCGGCGGACCGCCTTGACGGTAAGCGCGTGGAACGAGGCCCGGCGCCGGGCGGTGGCGTCAGCGGGAACAGTCATTAGAGCACCTTGAAGTAGTCGAACGGTTCCTTGCAGTCCTGGCAGACGTAGAGCGCCTTGCAGGAAGTGGAGCCGAAGCGGGTGAGTTCCTTGGTATGGAGCGATTGGCATTGCGGGCACTTGACTGCCAGGGCCAGCCGGACCGGGCCGCTGTGGCCGCCGGCGCGCGAGTGGCCGCTGGGCGGGGCGATGCCGTATTCCTCAAGCTTGGCCCGGCCCGCGGCGCTCATCCAGTCCGTGGTCCAGGCCGGGGACAGCACCGTGACCACCTCCGCGGACTGGCCTTCCCTGGCGAACTCGGCCACCACGTCGTCACGGATGGCGTCCAGGGCAGGGCAGCCGGAGTAGGTGGGCGTGATGGTGACCCGGACGGCCGGCCGGCTGGCGTCAAGGTGCGGGGTCCCGGCGGCCGGGGTCCCGGCGTCGTGCACCTCCACGCTGCGCAGGATGCCCAGGTCCGCGATGGTGAGCACGGGGATTTCGGGGTCGCAGACGCGTGCGGCGATGTCCCAGGCCTGCTGCTGCGCAGTCTTTCGGGGCGCCCCCTTTTCTTGGACCTCCACGGCACTCACCAGCCCGCTCCGGGAAATTCGCGGGCCAGGACCTGCATCTCGGCCAAAATGAAGCCCAGGTATTCGGAGTGGCGGCCCAGCCGGCCCCCGCCCGTGGCCATGGGGTGGCCCGAGACGTCCAGTTCCGCCTCAGCCAGCACGGCACCGGTGGAGCGGTCAAACTCTTCCTTCAGTGATGACGGCACGACGCCGGCGTCCCCGACTTTTGCGATCAACGGATCGTCTTCGAAGAGCTCGCCGACAAACGGCCACATGAGCGCGAGTCCGGCTTCCATGCGGCGCCGGGATTCCTCGGTGCCGCCCGCCAGGCGCAGGACCCACTGGGTGCTGTGGTCCAGGTGGTAGTCCACCTCCTTGACGGCCTTGGCAGCGATGGCGGCCAGCATGGGGTCCGTGGACTTGCTCAGCTCCCGGTACAGGGGGAACTGATAGTTGGCCGCGATGAACTGGCGGGCAATGGTGGCGGCGAAGTCGCCGTTGGGCTGCTCAAAGAGGTGCGCGGAGCGGAATTCGGGTTCGTGGCGGAAGTAGGCGAGCTCGTCCTCCGATTTCCCCCAGGCGGAGCCGGCATACGTAAGGAAGGAACGGGCGTGGCCCAGCTGGTCCAGGGCGATGTTGCCCAGGGCCACGTCCTCTTCAAGCTCGGGGGCGCGGGAAATCCAGTGACCCAGCCGCTGGGCCAGGATCAGGGCGTCGTCGCCCAGGCGCAGCGCGTAGTCGGCGACGTCCCCGCCGGGCGTCGCCGTGCCCTGTTCGGCGGCGAGCGCAATGTCCTCGGGCCGGAGGGCAAAGCCGGGCGTGATGCGGGTGGCGGAGGCTGAGGCGTCGCCACCCAGGCTGTTTGAGTGGTCCATTAGAGGTGCTTCACCCCTTCGCTCTTCGTGTAATAGGTGGCGTGGCGGTAGTCCTTGCCCTGGGGCGATTCAAAGAAGGAGCCCTTGGAGTCGGGGTCCGAGGCGGCGATGGCGTCGGAGGGGACCACCCAGATGGAAACGCCTTCGTTGCGGCGCGTGTACAGGTCCCGGGCGTTGCGCAGCGCCATGGACGCGTCGGGGGCGTGCAGGGAGCCGGCGTGGACGTGGCTCAGTCCCCGGCTGGAGCGCACAAAGACCTCCCACAGGGGCCAGCGGGGGGCACCTTCGGCGGGTGCAGGTGCCGTGCCTTCTGGTAAACGGGCTTCATTCATGTCTAGGCTGCTGCTTTCTGTGCGTTCGTGGACGACTGCTTCGCGGCCTGCTTCGCTGCGTAGGCCGCGGCCGCCTCGCGGACCCAGGCGCCGTCGGCATGCGCGGAGCGGCGGCGCTCCAGGCGCTGCGCGTTGCAGGGGCCGCGGCCGGCCAGGACTTCCTTGAATTCCTCCCAGTCCAGCGGGCCGTGTTCCCACTTCTTGGTGTCCTCGTTAAAGCGGATTTCATCGTCGGGGAGGGTCAGCCCCAGCACCTTGACCTGCTCGGCGAGCATCCCCACAAAGCGGGAGCGCAACTCGTCGTTGCTGAAGCGCTTGATGTTCCAGGCCATGGACTGCTTGGAGTTGGGCGAATCGTCATCCGGCGGGCCGAACATCATCAGCGACGGCGCGTACCAGCGGTTGACGGCGTCCTGGGCCATGGCGCGTTGTGCGGGGGTGCCGTTGGCCAGTTCCAGCAGGATCTCGAAGCCCTGGCGCTGGTGGAAGGATTCCTCCTTGCACACGCGCACCATGGCCCGGCCGTATGGGCCGTACGATGCCCGGCACAGCGGCACCTGGTTGCAGATGGCGGCGCCGTCCACCATCCAGCCGATGGCGCCCATGTCCGCCCAGGTCACGGTGGGGTAGTTGAAGATGGAGGAATAGCGGGCCTTGCCGGCCACCAGGGCGTCCATCATCTCGTCCCGCGTGGTGCCCAGCGTTTCGGCTGCGGAGTAGAGGTAGAGCCCGTGCCCGGCCTCGTCCTGGACCTTGGCCATGAGGATCGACTTTCGCTTCAGGCTCGGGGCCCGGGTGATCCAGTTGGCCTCGGGCTGCATGCCGATGATCTCCGAGTGCGCGTGCTGGGAGATCTGGCGCACCAGGGACCGCCGGTAGGCCTCCGGCATCCAGTCCTTGGGCTCCACGCGGGAATCCTTGGCGATGATCCGGTCAAAATTCTCCTGCCCCGCGGCGTCCTCCGGGGTCAGGGCTTCCATTGCGTTCTGGGGGGCGGGCTGGCCCGCCGGCTGCACGTTCCGTGCCATGGCAACTCCTCGATGTGTCGCCGACATTATTTACCGACCGTTCGTTCAGAATATAATGTGACGGGCGCCTCGTCAATCGGGCGGCTGTGGATTGACAGATGCGTGTGCAAGGGTATTACCTAATGAACATTCGGTAAGAAAGCGTGAGGAGTGACACATGGGGGCCATCGAGGCCGGGGAACAGCACCCCATCCTGTTGAATGACCATGCGTCGGAGTGGCTGGGCATCGAGGTGCTGAACCTCGACGACGGCCATGCCACCATTGCCATGACGCTGCGTCCGGAGATGATGAACGGCTTTGGCATCACCCACGGCGGCATGATCTTCGCATTTGCCGACTCCGCCTTTGCGCTGGCCTGCAACTCAGCCCACGGCGACGACGGCCTTGTGACCGTGGCCTCCGGCGCAGACGTCACCTTCCTGGCCCCCACCCGCGCGGGCCAGCGGATCACCGCCGTCGCCAGCCGCCGCCAGCAGCAGGGCCGCAGCGGGCTCTATGACGTCCAGGTCATCGCCGACGACGGCGGCACCCCCACCGTCGTGGCTGAATTCCGCGGCCGCAGCCGGACCATCCCCAACAGACACACGAATTGAAAGGTCCGACCCACGATGACCGAAACCACCCAGAAGGACCCCTCCCTGCTGGACGCCGCGGAGCTCATGAGCCGCGACGAACTGGAGGCCCTGCAGCTCAAGCGGCTCCAGGACACCGTGGCCTACGCCTACAGCCGCGTGCCGCTGTACAAGCGCAAGTTTGACGAGGTCGGCGTCCACCCGCAGGACCTGAAGGACCTTTCCGATCTGGCGAAGTTCCCCTACACGACCAAGGAGGACCTGCGCCAGGAGTACCCGTTCGGCATGTTTGCCGTGCCCCAGAGCGAGGTGGTGCGCATCCACGCCAGCTCCGGCACCACGGGCCGGCCCACCGTGGTGGGCTACACGCAAAACGACCTCAACGTCTGGGCATCCCTCGTGGCCCGCTCCATGCGCGCCTCCGGCGTCAAGCCCGGGATGAAGGTCCACAACGCCTATGGCTACGGCCTGTTCACCGGCGGTCTGGGCGCACACTATGGCGCCGAGGCGCTGGGCACCACCGTCATCCCCATGTCCGGCGGCCAGACCGAGAAGCAGATCCAGCTGATCCAGGACTTCGCGCCGGACGCCATCATGTGCACGCCCACGTACCTGCTGACCATCATGGACGCGATGATCCACCGCGGCATCGACCCCCGTGCCACCTCGCTGAAATTCGCCGTGTGCGGCGCCGAGCCGTGGACTGAGGAGATGCGCCACGAGCTTGAGCAGGGCCTGAACCTCGACGCCTGCGACATCTACGGGCTCTCCGAGGTCATGGGCCCGGGCGTGGCCGGCGAATCGGTGGAGACCAAGGACGGGAACCACATCTGGGAGGACCACTTCCGGCCCGAAATCATCGACCCCTTCGACCACACCACGGTGCTGCCGGACGGCCACAAGGGCGAACTCGTGTTCACCGCCCTGACGAAGGAAGCGCTGCCCATCATCCGGTACCGCACCAAGGATCTCTCCAGCCTGCTGCCCGGAACGGCCCGCCCGTCCATGCGCCGGATGGCCAGGATCACCGGCCGCAGCGACGACATGATCATCCTGCGCGGCGTGAACATGTTCCCCTCCCAGATCGAGGAAATCGCCCTGCGGATCCCTGCGTTGAGTCCCCACTTCCAGCTGGAGCTGACCCGCAGCGGCCGCATGGATGCCATGACCATCCACATCGAGCCCCGCGAAAACACCACCCCCGGGGACCGTGCGGCCGCCGCCGCGGAACTGAAGTCCCAGATCAAGATCCACGTGGGCTCATCGTGCACCGTCGACGTCGTGGAACCCGGGACCCTGGAACGCTCCAACGGCAAGCTGCGCCGGATCTACGACAACCGGCCCAGGCCTTGATCCCGGGGGGCGATCCCCGCGTGAGAAACTAGGAACCATGCCCAACACCGCACCCGCCACCGCCACGAACCCCGCCACGAACCCCGCCGCGTCCAAGCGGGGCCGTCCCGGCTACGACCAGCGGTCCGTGCTGCGGATCGCCGTGGACGTTTTCAACAAGCACGGCTACGACGCCACGTCCATGGGCCTCCTGGCCGAGCACCTGGGCATCTCCAAATCCGCCATCTACCACCACGTCCCCTCCAAGGAGGACCTGCTGCGGCTGGCCCTGGAGGAGGCCATGGGCGGCCTTGAAGGCGTGTTGACGCTCGACGGCGCCACCACCGGCGCGCCGGACGCCCGCCTTGAGTTTGTGCTCCGGGGGACCATCGGGGTGCTGGTGGACCGGCTCCCGTTCGTCACGCTGCTGCTGCGCCTGCGCGGCAACACGGACATGGAACGCGACGCCCTGGCCCGGCGCCGCGTGTTCGACCGCACCATCACCGGGCTCGTCGCCACCGCCCAGCAGGAGGGCTCCCTGCGCACGGACATCGCGCCCGGCACCATCACCCGGCTGCTGTTCGGCACCATCAACTCGATCGTGGAATGGTACAAGCCCGGCGGCGCGCTTTCGGCCGAAAAGCTGGCCGACGACGTCATCACCATGTCCTTCCAGGGCCTGCACAAGTAGCCGGCACGGCGCCGTTGACTGCGCCCCCGGGCAGGCGCACGATTTAGGCATGGCCACCAAAATTTCAGACTCCCTGCGGGCGCTCACTCCGGAGCTCCGCTACGAACCCACCACCAAGCGCATCCGTGCCCTGCTCGGGGACCAGCCGGTCCTGGATTCCCGCAGCGCCGTGGTGCTTTGGGAACCCCGGCGGGTGGTGCCGTGCTACGCGGTGCCGGCAAACGACGTCGTGGGCGTCCTGAGCCCGGCCGCGCCCCAGCCGCCGGGACCGGACACGCCGCCCGTCCTGCACCCGGGCATCCCGTTTGGCCGGCACAGCTCCCCGGGGAAACCGCTCGATGTCTCGGCCGCCGGGCAGACGGCGGCGGGCGGCGCGTTTGAGCTCGAGGACCCGGACCTTGCCGGCTACGTGGCGTTCGACCCCGACGCCTTTGGCTGGCTGGAGGAGGACGACGCCGTCCAGTCGCACCCGCGCGACCCTTTCCACCGCGTGGACATCCGCCACAGCTCGCGGCACGTCCTGGTCAGCAGCGGCGGGCTGGTGCTGGCCGAGTCCACGGCGCCGGTCATGGTGTTTGAAACCAACCTGGTCGAGCGGACCTACCTGCCGGCGGCCGACGTCAACTGGGACCAGCTGATCACAACCGACTCCGTGACGCTGTGCCCCTACAAGGGCACGGCGAGCTACTGGCGGCTGGCCGGCGGGTCCGGGGAGGATGTGGCCTGGAGCTACCAGGAACCGCTGCCGCCCGCGGCGGAAATCGCCGGGCTGGTGTGCTTTTACGCCAACCTGGTGGACGTCAAGGAGCTGTAGCCGGCCGCCAGGCAGCTTCCTGGCCTGTGGTGCGCCACGGCAGGCTCCAGCCGCACGCACGACACTGCCCAGCGCGCGGCCCCGCCTACACGGCGGCGCAGGACGGGTCACGGAGGCCGGACGATCCCAAGCACGTCGCCGGGAGCGTCCATGTCCGATTCAAGGTCAGGGGGCGCAGTCGGCATGCCCCGCTTGTCGCCAGGCGCACAACCCGCCGGCAGTCTGACGCATGGCGCTTTGCGAGCTTGTGGGCAAGGGGAGCGCTTGGGCACCAGCGGCCGAGGGAATGCGGGCTTCGCCGCCTGTGTGCCTCTACTTGTAGAGCGTGTCCTCTTTCTCCACGAGGGTCAGGACGTCGTAGGTGGCCACGATCTCGCCGTCCTGGTTGTGCAGGATCGCGTCCCAGCACACCTCGCCGTATTCGTCGGT
>Ga0134128_10007742_pt1 | contig 12968 bp, 9 predicted proteins | sample KB31754_FD_96462 | JGI IMG/M metagenome (GOLD analysis project Ga0134128, IMG submission 96462) | Terrestrial soil microbial communities with excess Nitrogen fertilizer from Kellogg Biological Station, Michigan, USA - KB3-175-4 | ecosystem: Environmental > Terrestrial > Soil > Unclassified ... | reverse complement strand
CGTCCGAGGCGCGGGTCGTCGTCCGCGCCGACCGCGAACGCGACGTCACGGGCCGCCAGTGGGTCACGCTGCTGGTGGCCGACTCGGCGCCCGCGGCGCTGACGCTCGAATCGATCGAGGCGCGCGAGAGCGGGCGTGGCCTGGCCATCGTCCGCGACCTGGTGCGCGCCTGGCGCGGCCACCTGGTCGTGCGTCCCGAGCCGTCGCCGCTGGTCAAGCAGGTGGGGGCCTCGTTTCCGCTGTGACCGCCCCCGCCGCGCGCCGCCGCCGCTTCGTCGTCTGCGAGGACGGCGACGAGTACCTGCAGCGGTTCCGCCGGTTCCTCGGCGAGGCGTTCGATTTTCTCCCCGCCCGCGACTTCGCCGAGGCCCTGGCCGCGGCGGGAGCTGCCGACGGCCTGCTCCTGGACCTCGACTTCCGCCGGACGCCGCCCGAGGACCTGGTCGACGAGCGCGGGCCCGCGCCGGCGCCGCTCGACGCCGGAACGCGCGCGCGCCTCGCCGAGACGCAAGGGATCCTGATCCTGCGCCGGCTGCGCGCGGCCGCCGTGACCCTGCCGGCCATCCTCTTCGCCGATCTCGACGACGCCGGCCAGCGCGCCTTTCTCGAGCGCGCGCTGGCCCCGCTCACCGTCGCCGACAGCCGGCTGGGGATCGCGGAGATCGCGGCGCTCCTCCGGGGCGTCGGCGCCATCTCCCCGGGTCCGTGATCGATCACGAGCGTCGTGATGCACGACGACGCGCATGTCTCGTTTGCTTCCACGCTGGCCGCGCTCGCCGCCGTCGCCCTCGGTCCTCTGCTGCCGATCACCGCGCGCGCCGACGAGCCGCCGCAGGTCGAAGCCCCCGGCGCAGGGCGACCAGGCAGCAGAGGGTCAGCGCCACCTCGGTGATGAGCGTGGCCCAGGCGGCGCCCGGCCCGGCGAACCGCGGGATGAGGATCAGGTTGCTGGCGACGTTGACCAGCAGCATGAGCGCGGCGAACTGGAGATTGCGCCGCTCGAGATCGCGGGCGATGAGGAAATGGGTAAGGCCGTAGTTGAGAAACAGGATCGGCAGCGCGCCGGCTAGGACGCGCAGCGACGGCACGGCCCGCGCGAAGCCGGACCGGTAGACCAGCGCGACGATCGCGCCGCTGCCGAAGTAAACGGCGAGCGCCGCCGCCGCGCCGAGCGCCAAGAGCAGCGCCACCAGGGCCGCTTCCCACCGGCGCTGGCGGGCCGGATCGTCCTTGGCGCGGGCCAGCGGGGGGAAGGTCGCGGCCAGCACGACGGCCGGGACGATCATCAACCCCTCGAAGATCTTGTACGCCGCGCTGTAGGCGCCGACCTCGGCGTCGCCGGCGAACGCTTTGAGGATGACGACGTCCCCTTTGAAGTAGAGCAGCGAGAACAACGTCGCCAGCCAGAGGGGGAGCGCCTCCCGGGCGGCGCCGCGCGCCAGCTGGCGATCGAACCGCCCGGCGCGCACGTCGAGGCCGTAGCCGCGACGGAGGACCCGGAGCCCGTAGAAGCCGCTGGCCACGATACCGACGAGCAGACCGGCGGCCAGCGCCGCCACGCTCCGGCGCACGCCGAGCGCGAGGAGGCCCGCTGCCGCGATCAGCAGCGCGCGCGCGACGTTGAGCCGCGCCTCGTCGACCAGCCGCTCGAAGCCGCGAAAGATCGCCAGCAGATAATCGACGAAGGCGTTGACCAGCGCGGCCAGCCCCAGCAGCGCCAGCGCGCCGCGGGTGTCGCCTGGACCGGCCAGCAACGCGGCCAGCCCCACCACCACCAGGTACGGCAAGGCGACCGCCAGGCGCAGCCGCAGCGCCGTCGCCACGATGGCCGGCGCGCGCGTCCGATCGCGGGCCAAGGCGCGCGTCGTCCAGACGCTCATCCCCAGGTCGGTGCAGAGCGCCAGCATGGTGGTAGCGGCGAAGGCGAACTGATAGCTGCCGAAGGCCGCCGCCCCCAACATCGGCGCGGCCACCACCATGAGCACAAGGCGGCACGCTTTCTCGACCGGGACGGAGAGCGCCTTGACGACGACGTTGCCGAGCGCCGTCCGCCCCTCGTCCCCCAGCTCACCCAGCGCGACGTCCATGCATGAGCCACCGCCACAACCGCCGCGGCGGGCAAAAAAGCGGATGGAAACAATCCCGACGGCAGAGCATTCTTGGCGGATTGCGCCGCAAACGCGGCCGTGAGGGCACTGTGACACGCTCGATCGGACGCGACAACCGGCGCCCCCAACCATGAAGCTCGCCGTCGAGGTCACCACCTGCACCGCCGAGCGGACCGGGGTCGGCTACTACACCGAGCACCTGGTCGACGCGCTCATCGCCACCGCGCGCCCCGGCGACGAGGTGACGCTGATCGGAAACCGCGCGCTGGCCCCCGCCGCCGCCCAGAAGTGGGCGGGGCACCTGCGCACCGGGGGGGCTCGGCTGCGCTACCTCTGGATGCAGCGGGACGCCGGCCGGATGCTGGAAGAAGCGGGCGCCGACTTCGCCCTCTTCCCCAACTACCTGGCGCCGCTCGCCGCTCCCTGCCCCTACGTCAACGTGGTCCACGATCTGGCGCTCATCCGGACGCCGCAGTTCTTCAACGCCCGCAAGCGCGCCCTCATGCGGCCGCTCCTGCCGGTGGTGGCGCGCGGCGCGGTCGCGGTCGGCACCGTGTCGGAGGCCTCGCGCCGCGACGTCGTCGCGCTGCTCGGCGTCCCCGAGGAGCGGATCCTGATGCTGCCCGGCGCCCCGCACCCGGCCTGCCGCCCGCCCGACGCCGCGGCGATCGCCCGTGTGCGGGCCCGCTACGGGATCGCGCGCCCTTACCTGCTGACGGTGGGGACACTGGAGCCGCGCAAGAACTTGCCGCTCTTGCTGCGGGCGTTCGATCGCCTGCGCGAGCGCACCGGGACGGCCTCGGGCGAGCTGGATCTGGTGACGGTGGGGGCGAAGGGCTGGCGCGATCGCGAGCTGCGCGCGGAGCTGGCGTTGCGGCTCGCGTCGGGGCGCGTGCATCTGCTCGGCTACGTCCCCGAGGAGGATCTGGTGGCGCTCTACGGCGGCGCCGTGGCGATGGCCTATCCGTCGCACTTCGAGGGGTTCGGCCTGCCGGTCGTCGAGGCGATGGCCTGCGGCACGCCCGTGGTGGCCACCGACGTCGAGGCGCTGCACGAGGTGAGCGGCGGCGCCGCCGTCCTGGTACCGCCGGGCGACGACCAGGCGCTGGCGGCCGAGCTGGCGGTGCTGGCCGAGGATCCGACCGCGCGGGCCGCGGTGCGGGCGCGCGGCCTGGCGCGAGCGGCCGAGTTCTCCTGGACCATCGCCGCCGAGCGCCTCTGGGCGCTGGCCCACGAGACGCGCGCGCGACGCGCCAGCCCCCGCGCGCCGGTCGCCGCGCCGCCGGTGCGCGCCCCGGGCGGCGCCGACGCGCGCGACTGGGCCATCGCCGCCACCGTCGCCTACGCCGATCTGTTCGACGCGGCGGTCACGGACGACGATCTGGCGCGGTCCTGCCTGGGGGTCGAGCTCGACGCCGCGGAGATCGCGCGCCGCGCCGCCGGCGGCCCGCTGGCCCGGGTGGTGGCCCTGGACGCGGCCGGGCACCTGACGCTGCGCGGGCGCGAGGCGCTGGTCGCCCGCCGCGCCGACGGCATCCGGCGGACGGCGGAGCTCCTGTCCCGGCACGAGCGGGTGATCGCGGCGCTGGCGGGGCTCCCCTTCGTGCGCGCGCTGGCGCTCTCGGGCGGGACCGCCCACCGCAACGCCCGCGGGGGCGACGACATCGACCTCTTCGTGGTAACGGCCGCGGGCCGCGTCTTCACCACCTACACGCTGCTCTTCCTGGCCAGTCGCCTGACGCACACCCGGGGGATCGTCTGCCCCAACTACCTGGTCGACGAGAACCACCTGCAGATCGCCTACCACCACGATCTCTTCACCGCCCACCAGGCGCTCTCGCTGGTCCCGATCGCCGGGCTCGACACCTTCGATCGGTTCGTCGCCGCCAATCGCGACTGGGTGCGGGGCTTCTATCCCGCCTACACGCCGCGGCCGCCCGCGGCGGAGATCGCCCCCTCGCGCGTGCAGCGGATCGCCGAGCGGGCGGTGGAGCTCGGCGGCCAGGCGGTCGAGCGCGTGCTCGGCACGCTCTGGCGCTTCCACCTCGGGCGGCGGGCGGCGCGGGCGCCGCGGGCCGACGTCGTCGTGTCGGGCGGCATCCTCAAGCTCCACCTCTCCGATCACCGGCGGCGCGTCCTGGCGCGGTTCGAGGCGCGCCTCGACGAGCTGCGAGACGCCTGGGGAGCTCACCCGGCGGCGCCGCGCCCGTCGCTGCCGGCGTAACGATGGAGACCTCCCCTCGCAGCACCCGCGCCGGCGCCGTGGCGGGGCCCCTGCTCGCCTCGGCGGCCGTCGTCATCGCCCTCGGCTACTTCCCTCCCCTCGCCTCGCCGTTCGTCGAGCCCAAGCTGGCCGTGCTGGTGCTTGCCGGCGCGCTCGGCTTCGGTGTCCGCCTGTGGGCCGAAGCGACCGGATCGGTCACGGTCGGCTGGGACCCGTTCGTCGCCCGCGCCGCGCAGGCGCTGGTCGCGGCGACGGTCCTCTCGGCGCTGGTCGCCGCGCACCGCGGGCTCGCCCCCTACGCCACGACCGAGCTGGTTCGGCTGGCGGCGCTCTTCGGCGTGGCGATGGCCGCGGGGCTGGTCGCGGCCGACGCCGATCCGACGGCGCGGCGGCGGCTCGTCGAGGCGCTGGTGGCGGCCGCGGCGCTGGTCGCGCTGCTCGGTCTGCTGCAACACCTCGGGCTCTTGCCCTTCGCCCTGCCGACCATCAGCGTCCCGGGCTCGACCTTCGGCAACCGCAACGTCGCCGCCGAGGCGGTGGCGATGGCGCTCCCCTTCGGCCTCGGCCTCCTCGCCTCGGGCGATCGGGTGGCGCCGGCCGCCGGGCCGCGCCGGCACCTGGCGGCGCTCCTGGTCGTTCTCCAGGTCGTCTATCTGGCCGTGACGCGCGCGCGGGGCGCCTGGCTGGGCGGTGCGATGGGCGTCGTCGTCTTCGTTGCCCTCTTGCGGCCGCGTCTGTCGCGCGGCTCGATCGCGGCCGCGCTGGCACTTGGCGCGCTGGCGCTCATCGCGGTGGCGGTTCCCGGGCACTGGACCCGGCACGACGCGCGCGATCTCAAGCGGTTCGAGCCGGCTGCGCGCGTCGTCTCGGACGCCGTCGATCCGTCGTCGCCGGTGGCGCACACGCGGCTCGCGCTCTGGCGGCGAACGCTGGCCCTCTACCGATCGCGGCCCCTCGCGGGCATCGGGCCGGGGAACTTCCCGGTCTTCTTCCCGCGCTACGCCGAGCCCGGCGCGGCGGCGGACGGCGTGCTCTCGCCGGTCCTCGTCCCGCGCCGGGTGCACGACGATCTCCTCGAGCGGCTGGCGGAGACCGGCCCTCTCGGCCTGGCAGCGCTGCTCGCGCTCTACGCCGCGCTCTTCGCGGCGGCTCTCCGCCGGACCCGAGCCGCGCGCGCGGAAAACGGCCCGGGCGACGCGGCCGATCCAGCCGCTGCGGCCGGTGCCGTCGCCGCCTTCGCCGGCTGCGGCCTGACCGGGTTCCCCTTCGCCATGCCCGCCACCGTCTTCCTCTTCGGCCTGGCGATCGGCCTGCTCGCGGTCGACGGACGACAGCCGGCGCGACCGGAGGCGCGGCGCGACGCACACCCTGCACCAGGCGCCCGCTTCGCTGCTGCGCTGATCGCGGCGCTGGTGCTGGTCGGCGGCGGCTGGTGGTCGGCCCGCCGCCTCGCCGCCTCGTACTGGCTGGCGCGCGCCGACGCCGCGCTCGGCGCCGGTGCGACGGCGGCCGCCGCCGAGGCCGCGCTCCCCTTCCTGGCGCGTGCGGCGCGCGCGGCGCCGGGCGACTTCCAGGTGGCGCTCCGCGCCTCGGCGGCCGAGCTCCGCGCCGGCCGCCCGGCGGCGGCGATCGACGAGGCCGGCCGCGCGCTCGGCCTCGAGCCCGACTCGGCGAACGCCTGGGAGGCGCTGGCCCGGGCTCGCCTGGCCTCGGCCGACGCGCGCGGCGCCGCGGAGGGCGCCGCGCGCGCGCTCGCCATCTTGCACAGTTACCCAGGCGCGCTCTTCACTCAGGCCCAGGCGGCGACCCGCCTCGGCGACCAGGCCCGCGCCGAGGCCGCCCGCGCGCGCCTGACCGAGCTGGCGGCCACCGACGACGACGCCCGCCGGCTGCTCGACACGCTGGCCCGCGCCCACCCCCGAGCCGCCACGCCATGACGCCGCGGGTGGCGATCGTCCACGACTGGCTGGTCTCGATGCGCGGCGCCGAGCGGGTGCTCGAGTCGCTCTGCCGCCTCTTCCCGCGGGCCCCCATCTTCACGTTGCGCTACGACCCGCGCGCGGTCTCGCCCGAGATCGCCGCGCGCGACGTGCGGACGGCCTTCATCGATCGGCTGGCGCGCCGGCTTCCGCTCGGCCGGGCGGGGTTCCGGATGCTGCTCCCGCTTTTCCCCAGAGCGATCGAGTCGCTGCCCCTGGCCGGCTTCGACCTCGTCGTCTCCAGCAGCCACGCGGTGGCCAAGGGGGCCGTCGCCGCGCCGGGCGCGCTGCACGTCGCCTACGTCCATTCGCCGATGCGCTACATCTGGGAGGCGGCGGACGACTACGCCCCCTCGGTCCCGGGCGGCCCCCTCGGGCGCGCCGCGTTCGCCGCACTCTCGCGCCGGCTGCGACGCTGGGACGTCGCCTCCACCGCACGCGTCTCCACGCTGGTGGCGAACAGCCTCTACACCCAGGCGCGGATCCGGCGCGTCTACGATCGCGACGCCGAGGTGATCGAGCCGCCGGTCGACGCCGCCCGCTTCGCGCGGGTCCCCGATCCGCCCGCCGCCGCGGCGGCCGACCCCGTCTACCTCTGCGTCTCGGCGCTGGTCCCCTACAAGCGCGTCGAGCTGGCGGTGCGTGCCTTCGCCGCGCCGGGGCGCCGCGGGCGCCTGGTCGTCGTCGGCGATGGCCCCGAGCGGGGGCGCCTCGAGCGGCTGGCCGGGGCGAACGTCGAGCTGCGCGGCCGCGTCGGCGACGACGAGCTCCTCGGGCTCTACGCGCGAAGCCGCGCGGTGATCCATCCCGCGCTCGACGACTTCGGCATCGTCCCCGTCGAGGCGCTCGCGGCCGGACGGCCGGTGGTCGCCTTCGGCGCCGGGGGGGCGCTCGACTCCGTTCGCGACGGCGAGACGGGCGTGCTCTTCACCGAGCCGACGCCGGAGGCGCTGGGGGCCGCGCTCGATCGCCTGGAAGCAACCACCTTCGAGCCCGCCCGGCTGCGGGCGGCGGCGCAGCGGTTCGATCGCCTGACGTTCGAGCGGCGCTTCGGTGCGCTCGTCGAGGCGCGGCTCAGCGCGCCCCGCGGCCCCTGACGATGGCGGGAATCGTCCTCAGCAGGATGGCCAGATCGAGCCCCAGGCTGAAGCGATCGACGTAGTCGAGATCGAGCGCCATCCACTCCTTGAACGGCACGTCGCTACGCCCCCCGACCTGCCACAGACAGGTCAGTCCCGGACGCATGGAGAGCCGGCGGCGGTGGCCTCCGGTCAGCGCGGCGGTCTCCTCGACCGGCAGCGGGCGGGGCCCGACCAGGCTCATCTGGCCGGCGAGGACGTTGAAGAGCTGCGGCAGCTCGTCGAGGCTGAACCGCCGCAGAAAACGGCCGAACGGCGTGACGCGCGGATCGTTGCTCAGCTTGAAGACGGGTCCGTCCATCTCGTTCTGGGCCAGGAGCGCAGCCCGCTCGCCCTCGGCGCCGACGCGCATGGTCCTGAACTTGAGCATGCGGAAGGGGCGCCCGTAGAGACCGCCCCGCCGCTGCACGTAGAGGAACGGCTTGCCCACCAAGAGCCGCACCAGGACCGCGATGGTCAAGAAGAGCGGGGCCGTCACGATCAGCAGGACCGCCGCGAGCAGGCGATCGGCGATGGCCTTGATCACCAGCGCCGGCACGCTCGGACGGTGTCGCTGGTAGACGAGGTACTGGGCGCGGCCGATAGGCTCGACCTGCGGCGGCGCGAAGCCCTCCACGCCGCGGGTCAGCGGGACCAGCGCGGGGATGCCCTGCTCGGAGAGCAGCTCGACCAGCACCCGCGTCTCCTCGGTGGAGAGCGTCTCCGAGAGCACCGCCTCGTCGACCGGCTCGTCGCGCAGGCGCTGGGCCAGCTCGGCCGGGCCGGCGAAGGCGGCGCGCACCACGCGACGGCCGCGCGCCCGCTCGATCTCCTCCAGCGCCTCCGCCCCGACGCCGCCGATCACCAGCGCCAGCGACTCGCCCCGCTGGCGGGCGACGAATCGGCGCAGGAGGGAGCTCGCCACCAGCAGCACGCCGGTCGACACGACGAAGAAGATGGCGATGAGCGAGCGGTTGAGCGCCGTCTGCGCGGCCACCAAGATGAGCGCGACGGCCGCCAGCCCCCAGGCCTGCGTGATCAGCAGCCGCCGCACCAGCTCGGTGCGCGGGCCGGTCAGCACCCGGACCCGATGGACCCCGAGCCGCTCGGCGGCGAACACCCAGATCGGCAGGTAGATCACCAGCAGGTGCGCGTACTCGCCGGGCGCCACCGGCGGCTTGAGCGACCGGACCGCGTGCGCCGCGGCCAGGTGCGTGAGGTGAGCCAGCAGCAACGATCCGACGACCAGCGCGACGTACTGCACCAGCAGCAGCGCCTCCAGCGCCTCGTCACGCGTCAAGCGGGGTCTCCGACTGCCGTTCCATTGCCACCAACATTCCCGCCAAGAGCCAAAACAGCGCATACGTCGGGGTGAACTCCAGGAAGTGATCGACCACGCCGTGCAGCAGGTAGGCGGCGAGCGCGGCCGCCACGCCCAGCGCCAGGAGGCGCGTCGCGGGCACGGCCGCCGCCCGCCGCGCCGCCGCGCCGAGCGCCGCGATCACCGCGAGAAGAGCCAGCAGGCCGACGCCCCCCAGATCGGCGAGGGTCTCGAAGTAGAGGCTGTTGGCGTGCATTCGCTCGTCGGTGTCGGCGCGATGCAGGAATTGTCGAGAGAGGTGGCGGAAGTTATCGGGGCCGATCCCGAACCACGGGTGCGCGCGCCAGGCGGCCACCGCCCCGCGCCAGAGCTCGCCGCGCGGCAGGCGGTCGTGGCCCGCGGGCGCAGGGAGGACCAGCCCCGTGCCCGGCCCGAGCGGGGCGGGGCGGTCTTCCCCCTTCGGGACGAGCTGCCCGGACGCGCCCGAGGAGACGACGACCTCTTCGCGTAGCCCGGGATTTCCCCGCTCGCTGAACCAGCTGGTGTGCTCGTGGACCAGGTCCCACCAGAGGATGTAGCGGCCCGCCCGCCACGGCGCCCGTACCACCGCGCGCACCTGCACCTGCCCGCCGGTGTAGACGTCTTGGGGAAGGAACGTCCGCTTCCCGTCGAAGACGACGACGCGGCCGCCCTGGTCGAGCCAGTGGTACGACAGCGCGACGGGCGTCGGCGGGCTCCGCCTCCAGGGGAGCGCCCCCTCGTTTAGCAGCTCGAGGCTCTCCGTCGCCTCGCTCGACGGTTCGAGGACGGGCGGGAGCCGCGCGCCGGCGCCGCCTGCCTGCGCGATGGTGGCGCGGTACCACTCGCCGTCCTTCCAGAAGCGGAAGCGCCCGGCCAGCGCCGAGCCCGAGGCGAGCGCCGCCACCACCAGGACGGCGGCGACCGACGCCAGCGCCGGCGCGCGCCCCTCGGCGCGGCGCGCCAGCACGAGCGCGAGCGCCCCGACCAGCGCCAGCGCGCCCACCAGCCCGGCCCGCGACGCGGTGGCCAGCACGCCGTCGAGCAGGACACAGAGGACGACCGCCAGCGCCCCCAGCCAGGCGCCGGCCGACCGCCGGGCGGCAAACGCCGCCGTTCCCAGGGCCAGGGCCAGCGGCGCCAGCGCCTCCAGGTACATGGCGGCGATGTTGGGGTACTGAAACGGTCCGCTCGCCCGCGTCTGTCCCAGCGCCTCGAAGGTCTGGAGGTGAAACGGGCGCAGGAGCTCCCCCAGCCCGCCGGTCCGCGCCTCGGCGATCGTCAGCAGGGCCGCGACGAACGCCCCGCCCACCAACGAAGAGGCCGTGCGCGCCACCGCCTCCGGCGCCCGCAAGAGATCGGCGGCCGCCGCGTAGAGCAGGAGTCCTCCCGCGCTGCGCAGCGCGAACTTGAGCGCCGGGCCGCGCGCGGCCGGCGCCAGCGCCGCCGAGACGAACAGCGCCGCCGCGAAAGCGATCACCGCCCAGTGCGCGCGCGGGGCCCGCCGGAGGCGCGCGAAGAGATCGCGCTCGCCCGCCCACCACCCGGCCACCAGGGCCGCGCCCCAGGCGGCCAGGGCCAGGTAGAGAAAGAGCTCGACGCTGGAGAGCTGCAAGGGGCCGAGGTGCGCCAGCGGCTCGATCCGCTCGAAGGGGAGCAATGCCGCCAGCAGGAGGAGCGCGCCCCGCGCGAGCGCCCGCAGCCCGTCGACCGCCCGGGCCCCGCTCATCAGAGGCGCTCGTAGACGAGGATCAGGTGGTCGCCGAGGTGGCGCAGCCCGGGCAGCCCGGCCGCGCGATCCTCGAGCGCCGCCAGCGCCTCCAGCAGCCTGGGCGTGCGCGCCATCGACGGACCGAAGCTGAGCGGCGGCAAGAAGAGGCCCAGGCTGCGGGTCTCCACCCGCCGGAAGGCCGTCCCCAGCGCCCGATCGAAGTCCCCCACCCCGTAGTAACGCATCGGGAAGGTCTTCCCCTCGACGTCGGCCACCGGCGCCGACCGGAATCGCCGGAAGGCCGTCCGCGGCTCGCCCCGGGCGATGAAGAGCGCGATCTCCAGCGGGCAGATCTTGGGGAGCACCACCCCCACGAAGCGGCGCCCCGGCGCCAGCGCCTGCTCGAGCAGACGCCGCACCGGCTCGAGCGACAGCTCGCAGTTGAGCGGCGCGAAGTTGGAGAACACGCCGTCGACGCGCTCCCCGAGCGCCGGCCAGTCGTCGGCCAGCGTGGCGGCGCTCGCGCGCACGAAGCGGGCGGCGCCCGCACGGCCGGCGGCGCCGAGCTTGGCCTCGGCGCGGGCGAGCATCTGGGGGGCGGGATCGCACGCGACCAACGTGTGGCCGCGGGCAGCGAGCGCCAGTGTGTCTTCCCCTGTACCGCAGCCGACTTCCAAGAGGCGCACGCCCGGCGCGAAGTGGCGATCGAGCGCCGCGTGCACGCGGGCGCGCGCGAGCGCCACCAAGGGGTTCGCCACCGGAGAAAACAGCGCGTCGTAGCGAGAGGCGAGCGCGTCGAACGCTTCCGCGCCGCCGCCGAGGACGGTCACGCCGCGGAGTATACTCGTCGCGCAGCCAACGGGCAGGCACGACAAATGGGGCGCCTCCTCTTCACCCACGGTCACCTCCTGAGGTTCGACCGCAAGCAGTACAACATCGGCAAGCCCTACCCGCCGCTCGCCACCATCACCGCCGCCGGGCACCTTCGCGCGCGGGGCCACGAGGTGGCGCTGTTCGACCCGATGCTCGACGACGACGTGAGCGGCTTTTCCGCCGCGCTGGCGCGGGTCCGGCCGACGCTGGTGGTCATCTACGACGACCTCTTCAACTGGTTCACCAAGATGTGCCTCGGCCGCATGCGCGAGGCCGCGCTGGCGATGACCCGGCAGGCCCGCGCGGCCGGCGCGCGGGTGGTCGTCTCCGGGCACGACGCCGCCGACGCGCCGGATGTCTATCTGTCCGCCGGCGCCGACTACGTCATCGTCGGAGAAGGGGAGCTGACGCTGGGCGAGCTGGCGGCCCGCCTCGACGCCGCGCCGGCCGACGCCGCGCCCAACGTCGACGACGTCCCCGGGCTGGTCTTCCGGCAGCGGGGAATGCAGCGCAAGACCGGTCCGCGCGCGCTGCTCAAAGACCTCGACGAGCTGCCGCTGCCGGCCTGGGATCTGGTCGACGTCGATCGCTACCGCGCGTTCTGGACCCGGCGACACGGCTACTTCTCGCTCAACGTCGCCACCACGCGCGGCTGCCCCTACCTCTGCAACTGGTGCGCGAAGCCGGTCTACGGCAACACCTACCACACCCGGACACCCGAGAACGTGATCGCCGAGATCCGGCTCTTGCGCGAACGCTACGCCCCCGACCACCTCTGGTTCTGCGACGACATCTTCGGCCTCAAGGCGCGCTGGCTGCTGCCGTTCGCCGAGAAGATCGCCGCCCAGAACCTGACCACGCCCTTCCTCTGCCAGACGCGCGCCGACCTGATGACGGCCGAGAACGTCGCCGCTCTCCGCCGCGCCGGCTGCGCCGAGGCCTGGATGGGCGTCGAGTCGGGCTCGCAGGCGGTGCTCGACGCGATGGACAAGGGGATCACCGTCGCCGAGGTGCGCGGCGCCGTCGAACGGCTGCGCGCCGCCGGGATCCGGGTCGGGTTCTTCCTGCAATTCGGCTACCCCGAAGAGGGGTGGCCCGAGATCGAGATGACGCGGCGGCTGGTCCGTGACCTGGCGCCCGACGAGATCGGCATCTCGGTCAGCTACCCGCTGCCCGGGACCCGCTTTCACGAACGGGTGAAGGCGCGGCTTGGTGACAAGCGCAATTGGCGCGAAAGTGATGATCTCGATCCCCTTTTTCCGGGGCTGTTCTCGCGCGATTTCTATCGGACCCTCTCCCGCACCGTTCACGCGGAATTCCGGACGCGCCGCGCGTGGCGTGCCTTACGGAACCTGGCGCAGGCCCCGCTCAGCGACGGGCCCGCGGCCCTCGGGGCCCGCCTGCAGGCGCTGCACGGCTTCACCGAGCTCCCCGTCTGGCTCGCCGGCCAGGCGCGCCTTTTTCCGCAAACCCGGGGCCAAAAGTCGGGCAAACAATTGCCCTAGACGCCTAATTCTGCGCCGTTATACTCCCCGGTAAACGGACAGCGAGGGAAACATGCGCAAGCTTTCTGGTTTCGTGTTCTGGATGCTTCTCGGCCTCGCGGTCGTGATTGT
>Ga0134128_10007741_pt1 | contig 12968 bp, 11 predicted proteins | sample KB31754_FD_96462 | JGI IMG/M metagenome (GOLD analysis project Ga0134128, IMG submission 96462) | Terrestrial soil microbial communities with excess Nitrogen fertilizer from Kellogg Biological Station, Michigan, USA - KB3-175-4 | ecosystem: Environmental > Terrestrial > Soil > Unclassified ... | reverse complement strand
TCGTCGTTGCCCCAGAGCACGAGGCTCGAAGCGGCAAGATCGCCTAGCTCGCCATGGATAGCACGCGGCCGACCTGCGGCGCGGCGCTGACGCTCGGCTTCCTCGTTCTTGCCGGTGCTCATCGTATAAAAGAGCTGCACCAGCGCATCGCTCGGCGGATGGCTGACCAGTACTTGGCTCAGCACGGCGCGCGCTGCATCGAGTGAAGGTGTGTAGCCGTGGATGGCGTGAAAGAGCTTTTCGCCCGCTTCGCTGCGCGGCGCCGTGCCGGGCGGCGGCAGCACGCTGGACGGCGTGATCACCAGCCGCTCGACCCGCGGATCGCGCTTGGCGATCGCGCAGCCGATATAGGTGCCCATCGACGAGCCCCAGATCGCGCGCGGCGCCACGCCGGTGAAAGCGATGAAGGCTTCGACATGGGCGATGCGCGCTTCGACGCTGAAATCCGAGGGATTATCGGTCAGGCCGAAGCCGGCGAGATCGGGCGCATAGACGGTGTAACCGGCGGCCGCGAAGACATCGATATTGCCGCCGAACTCGGCTTCGGCCGAAGAGCCGGGAAGCTGGCCATGCAACATGAAGAGCGCCGGCCCGCTTCCCGCCTGCAGGTAATGCGTTCTCAGCCCCGCAACGCTCGCGAAGCGCTGTTCCGCCATTGCCCGTCCCACCCTCCAGCCGATTCCTAGTACAACGATGTTGTCATGACAACATCGTTTCATTAGAGTCGTCGGCAACAACAAAGCGCGCCATGACGCGCTGCACGGATGGGGAGGGACGTATGACCCGAAAACACGGCTTGCTGCGCTGGTTCGGTGCCGCCCTCATCGCAAGCCTCGCTTTCGCGATCGAGCCTTCCCCGGTTGCCGCGCAGGACTGGAAAGCAGAGTTCCAGAAGATAGTCGATGCTGCCGGCCAGGAAGGCACGCTGATCTTCTATTCGCAGCCCAACAAGGCGGCACAGGACTTCATCCTCGGCGAATTTCCGAAAGCCTATCCGAAGATCAAGGTTTCGCTCTCGGCGATGCCGGGCGCCGAATTCATCGCCCGCATCAAGACGGAGCGCGGCGCCGGCAAATATCTTTGGGATGTCGCGCTGGCCGGGCCGCCGGTCGGCTATGTCCTGGCGCATGCCGACATCCTCGATCCGGTGATGCCGGAATTCGTCGATCCCGAGATCAAGAATCCCGAGCTCTGGGGCGGCTGGCACAATGCCTTCACCGATGTCGGCGGCAAGTATGAATTCGCGATCGCGAATTTCATCGCCGGCCCGTGGTACAACGCGCTGAAAATCCCGCCCGAGAAAGTCGATCAGCTCGGGCTCAAGCTGATGCTCGATCCGAGCGTCAAAGGCAAGATCGCCTGGCACGATCCCGCGGTGCAGGGCGCCGGCCAGCCTTATACGCTGCTCTTACGCGCCAAGCTCGGCGATGAGGGCTTGAAGCAGATCATCACCGAGCAGCAACCGCAATTCTACAAGGACCAGTTCCAGGTCGTCGAAGCCATGGCGCGCGGCACCGCCTGGATCGGCATCGGCCCGCCTGTGCGCGCGCTCATGGCGCCCTATATGCAGGCCGGCGTGAAGACCGATATCCGCAATTTCGGCCCGACACCCGATCTGGCGCTGCAGGAGATCGGCGGCTCCGGCCTTTTCGTCTTCAAGGAGCGGCCGCATCCCAACGCGGCCCGCGTCTTTATCAACTGGCTGCTGAGCAAGGACGTACAGTACGGGCTGGCGAAGGCGACCGAACAGGCCTCGCGCCGCCTCGACGTGCCGCTCACGACGGCACCGGACGAGACGCCGGTCAAAGGCGCGACCTATCTCCAGCCGCAGCGCGAAGACGCGACCGAGGCGCTGCAATCGGCGCTCGCGCTCGCCGCCGAAGATCGCAAGCTGGTGAAATGATGCGACACCGCATTGCCGGGCTGCTCGTCGCACTGCTGGCACTCGGCGCCGGGCCGGCCGCGGCGCAGGACTGGCATGTTGAATGGCAGAGGACGATCGATGCCGCCAATGCCGAGGGCAGCCTTATCCTTTATTCGCAGCCCAATCAGGACGCGCGCAACTTCCTCCTGCGCGAATTCCCGCAAGCCTATCCGAAGATCAAGCTCTCGCTTTCGGTGGTCGATTCATCGGAATTCGTCGCCCGCATCCGCACCGAGCGCAGCGCTGGGAAAAATCTTTGGGATGTGGCGCTCGCCGGCCCGCCCGGCGGCATCATCCTCTCGCATGACGGCATCCTTGATCCGGTCCTGCCCGAGATCATCGATCCTGCAACCAAGAACCCTGATCTCTGGGGCGGCTGGCACGGCGCCTTCATGGATACGGCCGGGCAATACGTCTTCGCCATGGCGAAGTTCATCGCCGGGCCTTGGTACAACGCCCTGAAGATCCCGCCCGAGAAGGTCGCGGCGCAGGGCCTGAAGCTGCTGCTCGATCCGAGCCTCAAGGGCAAGATCGCCTGGCATGATCCGGTCCTGCCGGGCTCCGGCACGTCTTACGCCTATCTTTTGCGCGTGAAGCTCGGGGATGACGCTTTCAAGATGCTGATCACCGATCAGAAGATCGATTTCGTGCCGCAGCAATTCCAGGTTGTCGACGCGATGGCGCGCGGCACGGCTTGGGTCGGCATCGGCCCGCCGGTGCGCTCGCTGATCGCCACCTACACCAAGGCTGGCGTGCAAGCGGATATACGCTCCTTCGGCAACTCGCCTGACAATAATCTCGAGGCGATCGGCGGCGGCTCGCTCTTCATCTTCAAGGACCGGCCGCATCCCAATGCGACCCGCGTCTTCATCAACTGGCTCCTCACCAGGGACGTGCAATACGGCATGGCCAAGGCGACCGAGCAGGCCTCGCGCCGCCAGGATGTGCCGATCACGACCCAACCCGACGAGACGCCGGTCAAAGGCGCACAATACGTCCCGCCGCAGCGCGAGGATGTCGCCCCGGCCGTGCGGTAGACGGTTCAGTTCGTCACGGAATTGCGTAAATCGGGGAAGTGACGGCGCTCAGGCTTCGGCGCGCGCGCCATTCGCCTTCGGCTTGCGCAGCTTGCGGCCTTCCGCTTTTGCCTCTGCCAGCTCTTTGTCGCGCAGCTTGCCGGTGTTCCACTGCATGAAGCGGGCAAACTCGTAGACAGTCTTGTCGTCCTGGTCCCAGCAGACATAGCCGCGGCATGGCGTGGGCCGGGCCTCATAGACGGTGCAATTGTGATCGGGGCCCAGGAACTGGCACGTCTCGTGCTCGTCCTTCAGCCACATCTTGCCGGCGCGGGTGATTTGCACCAGGTGCTTTTCCTTGAACTCGGCGGGGGTCAGGCCGAGATGCTTGGCGAGCCGCGCCACGTCGTAATTGCTGACTTCGACATAGCCGGCCATCTTGCAGCACATCGCGCATTTGGCGCATTCGAGCGGCGGAGAACTCGCCATAGAACACCTCGTTAAGGCAAGGGACGTATCTATATCGCTTCGCCTTGCCATGCTAAACCCCCATCGATGAGCCCAGTGCGAGAATCCACAGGAAATTCCCTCTTTGACGGCGGACGCTATCGGTTGGCGATGGGCCTGACGCCGCAAAGCGAAGCGGAATGGCTCGCGCCCGATGCGTCCTTGCGGGACGTTCTCGCCGAGAAGCGCGAATTGCTCGCGACTCGGCACGAATTGGTGTTCCGCGCTTTGCCCGAAGCGAGTGCCGCGTCGGTCGAAGTGTTGCACCTATTAGCAGAGCATTTGGCGCAACGCTTCCCCAGCGTCTATTGCCGCGAGAATAAAGGTTACCTCCGCAACACCGCCAGCCGCGAGATATGGGATGTCGACGCACCGCCGCTCCATCCGCTCGATTTGGCGGGACGGCTGGTGGCGGAGGATCTCTGTCTGTTGCAAGCGAACGACGAGGGCTATCGCCTGATCGCCGCGTCGCTCTGCTTTCCCAATCGCTGGCACCTCGAAGAGAAGATCGGCCGGCCGCTCGATTTCATCCATGCCCCCGTGCCCGGCTACGCGCCGGCCTTGGAGCGGCCGGTCACGCATTTCTTCGCCGCCCTGAAGCCCGGCCGCATCCTCGCCCGCGTCAATTGGGGCATCGCCGACGATCCGGCGCGCTTCCAGCCGGTCGGCCGCGAGGCCGACGCAGCGGTCACCGCCGCAAATGCGGGATCGGTGCTCTACCTCCGCCTCGAGCGCCAGACCTTGCGCCGCCTGCCGCAAAGCGGTGCCGTGCTGTTTACGATCGCCACCGAGATCACCCCGCTCGATCGCGTGATTGCGACGCGTGACGACGCCAATGATCTCGCCGGGGCAATTCGCGATATGAGCCCGGCGATGCTCCGCTACAAGCATCTCACCGCGGCCGCGCCTGTACTGCTCGCCTGGCTCGAGGCGAGGCAAAAAATACGGAGCGAAGAATAACAGGGGGTCGCATGAAACGCTTGGCAATTGCCGCGTTGCTTGCCGCTGGGCTCGGGGGAGCGGGTTTCGCGCGCGCCGATGAGGTAACGCTTCTCTTTGGCACGAGCACGCCGCCCGGCACGCATATCAGCCTCCGGGTGTTTCATCCCTGGGCCGAGCGCATCAACGAGCAGGGCAAGGGCGTCGTCAAAATCGATGTCCGCGACGGGATGGAGATCGCCAATCCGGGCAATTTCTACACCCGCGTTCGCGATGACGTGATCCAGATCGGCTGGGGCAGCCATAACAGCGTCCCGGGCACCTTCCCGCTCTCCGGTTTTTCGAACATGCCCTTCCAGACCGAGCGCTCGGAGACCTCCTCGGTCGCGTTCTGGCGCCTTATCAAGGCCGGCTATTTCAATGCGGAATACAGGGACATCGTGCCGCTCTTCGTGCAGATCTATCCGCAATCGCAGATCCATCTCGCCAAACCACCAAAGTCGCCGGACGATATCGGCGGCCTCCGGTTGATGGTGGTGGCGAAGACGAACGCCGATGTCGCTACCCGCCTTGGCGCCGCGCCGATCTCCTTGTTGCTGCCGGAGCTCTACCAGGGGCTGCAGCGCAACACAGTCGACGGCGCGCTGATGTCGTGGACTGCGTTCCAGCCCTTCAAGCTCGCCGAGGTCACGACCTATCATATCGACACACAGCTCGGCACGCCGCCCGCGATGGTGTTCATGGCGAAGAAGCGTTACGAGGCGCTCTCGCCCGAAGCGCGCAAGATCATCGACCAGAATTCAGGCGAGGCCGAGAGCCGCGCACTCGGCAAGGCTTGGGACGACGTCGAAGAAGAAGCGCGTCAGGCGGCGAAGAAGGATCCGAAGCACACCGTCATCACGCCTTCAGCCGAGTTGACCGCGAAATGGCAAGCGGCGGTCGCGCCGGTGACAGATGCGTGGATCAAAGCGACGCCGGGCGGCGACAAGGTTCTCGCCGCTTTCCACGAGACCTTGGCGAAAGTCAAATCCGGTCAGTGAACCAGGGCGGCGAGCGGCGCGTCGGCGAAGCGCCGCCGCTCCTTCTCGACCAGCGCGTAATAAGCGCCGCGGCGCGCCAATAACACATCGGGCGGCCCGTCCTCGAGGATGCGCCCCTTGTGCATCACGACGATGCGATCGAAATCGGCCACGGTCGAGAGGCGATGCGCGCTTGCGATCACGGTGCGGCCATGCATCACGCGATCGAGCGCTTCGCGGACCGCCGCTTCCGATTCGCTGTCGAGCGCCGAGGTCGCCTCGTCAAGCAGCAGGATCGGCGCCGCTTTGAGGATCGCGCGCGCGATCGCGATGCGCTGGCGCTGCCCGCCCGATAGTTTCACCCCGCGATCGCCGATGATCGTATCAAAGCCCTGCGGCATCATCTCGATGAATTCCGTGCAGCGCGCCGCGTCCGCGGCGGCGATGACGGCGCTGTCGCTGATCTCCGGCCGGCCATAGCGGATGTTCTCGATCACCGAGCGGTTGAGCAGCCCGACATCCTGGGGCACGACCGCGATCGCCGCCCGCAAGCTGTCCTGCGCCGTCGTGGCGATGTCTTGGCCGTCGATCCGAATGTGCCCGGTTTGCGGATCATGAAACCGTTGCAGGAGCGCGAAGAGGGTCGATTTCCCGCCGCCGGATTCGCCGACGAGTGCGACACGCTGCTCCGGCTCGATGCACAAATTGAAATGCTCGAAGACTCTCCGACCATCGGGATAGGCGAAACGGATGTCGTCGAAAACGATGCCGCCGCGATGCCGCCGCAAGGGCGGCGCCGACGGTACGTCACAAAGCGTGTGCGGCACGAGCAGAGTGGCGATCGCCTCTTCGAGCCGAGCCATATGTTGTGTCGCATCGACGAGCGCCACGGCGAGATCGCGAGTTGCATGCAAAATGCCGAAGCCCAAGGTACTGACGAGAACGACATCGCCCGTCGTGATCAGATTGTGCTGCCAGAGCAGCAAAGCCCAAGCCAAAAGAAATGCCGTGAGCGTCGCCGTGACGAGCGCGTGCAGCAGCCGCAGCTTCTCCAGATAGAACAGGCTGCGCCGGCGCGCTGCGCCCTCACGGTCGATCGTTTCATCGAAGCGACGATGTTCGAAGGCGAGTCCGCCGAAAGCGCGGACCAGCGGCAGGTTGGAGATCACATCGACCATCTCGCCGTCGGCGACAGCAGCGCAATCGGCAAAATTGCGATGGAGTGGCGCGCCGCGCGCCGCGAGGCGGAACAAGACGACGATCATCACCGCCGCGATCAATGTCATCGCCGCGGTCATCTGCAGACTCACCGTCGCAAGAAAGAAGATCGAACCCAGTGTCGCAACACAGGGCGGCAACACGTTCCAAATGAACATGGTCTCGACGGTATAGACCGCGTTCGATGTCGCGGTGATGCGGCTCGCCAAGGTCCCTGGCATGCGGTCGGCGAAGTAGCTCGGCGCATGGCCCGTCAAATGACGGAAGAGATCGCTGCGCAGATCGACCGTGACGGCAACAAAAGTATAATTCGCCAGCCAGCCGGCGAGGCGCCAAGCGATATTATCGCCGGCGATCAGCCCGACCAGCAGCGCGAAAGCGCCCCAAATCGCCGTACCGGTCTTCGGACCCGATAGCGCGTCGACCAGGGCCTTGAGGCCGTATTGCGCGGCAACCGAGCAGCCGACCGCGATCAGTACTGCGGCCAAGATAGCGGCATGCGCGGCGGCGCGCCGCCCGATGTAGCGCCCGAGAAAGGCGAGCGGCCGATCGGCGTAACGCGTCAATTCTTCGTGCGGACGCTCAAATCTCATGATCACTTCGGCAAATTATGTGTCATCGGAAAACGCGCCGACGTGCCGGCTTCTTCCGCGCCGCCGCATAAAGAATGCGGTCTCTGCGGTAGAGAATGCCGCGTCTGCGCCGATGTTCCCGCAGGACTCGGCGCCGCGCAAAGCTTGAGATGCGACAAATTGGATCGTCGGCGCGCGCAAGCGGATAATGCCCGCGCTGTCACGCGTTGTCACCGCAACCGCCAGCATATCGCTCGCGGAGCAAGGGAGAATGTCGTCCATGCGAATTGCTCAGGTCGCGCCACTGACGGAATCGATCCCACCGAAACTTTATGGCGGCACGGAGCGCGTGGTCTCGTGGCTCACGGAAGAGCTGATCGCGCTCGGTCATGAGGTGACACTGTTCGCGAGCGGCGATTCGGTAACGTCAGCTGAGCTGGACGCGCTTTGGCCGACCGCGTTGCGCTTCGATCCCGCGATCCGCGACCCCAACGCCTTGCACATGGCGATGCTCGAGCGCGTTTGTCAGCGTGCCCCCGAATTCGATTTCCTGCATTTCCATCTCGATTACTATCCCTTTTCGCTCTTTGCGCGTCAGCCGGTGCCGTGGCTGACGACCCTGCACGGCCGGCTCGATCTCAACGAGCATCAGACCGTGTTTCGCACTTTTCCGACGGCGCCGCTGATCTCCATATCCGATGCGCAGCGCAAGCCCGTCCCCTATGCGGGCTGGATCCGGACGGTCCATCACGGCTTGCCGGCGCAGCTCTTGCAGCCCAAGCCGACGACGCAGGGCTATCTCGCTTTCCTCGGCCGCATCTGCCCCGAGAAAGCACCCGACATCGCCATATCGATCGCGCGACGCTGCGGCCTGCCGCTGAAGATCGCCGCCAAGGTCGATAAGGTCGACGTTGAATATTACGAAACGCAGATCAAGCCGATGCTGCGATCGCCGGGCATCGAGTATGTCGGCGAAATCAGCGACGCGGAGAAAGCGGATTTTCTCAGCGGCGCCATCGCGCTCCTGTTGCCGATCTCATGGCCCGAGCCTTTCGGCCTGGTCATGATCGAAGCGGCGGCTTGCGGCACGCCGGTGATCGCGTTCGACGCGGGATCGGTCAGCGAGATCGTCGAGGATGGGGTCACCGGCTTCATCGTCTCGGATGAGAATTCGGCGATCGCGGCGCTCGAAAAAATACCGACGCTCGACCGCCGCCATATCCGCAAGCGTTTCGAAGACCGGTTCACGGCGCGCCGCATGGCGCAGGATTATCTTGCCGTCTATGCGGAACTCATGGAGAGCGAGACGCCAAAGCTGCGTGTCGTGAGCTAGGGCGCGACACGCCTCAACGCTTCGGGAAGGGCTCCTGGAATTCCCAGGTATGGCCTTCGGGATCGACGACGAAGAGCTGGGCGCTGCCCGCGCCGAGAAGATTCTTCGCTTCGCCATAGTCGATGCCGAGCCCTTCCATGCGCTTGCGGAAGGCCTCGATATCGGCGACGAGCCAAGCCGTATGGCGGCCGGTCGCCGAATATTTCGTGCCGGGGCCGGGCTTGTAGTCCCTTTCGGTAGCGATGAGGTGGAATTGCACCTTGTCGTCGGCGTCACCGAGCCAGGCGCCGCGGCCGATGTCGTCGAGCGCTTTCGGCCGCTTCAGGAGCTTCAGCCCGAGTACCTTGGTATAGAACTCGATGCAGGCATCGAGATTCTGATGGCTGACCGGGATGCCCTCATGCATCGAGCCGAGCCAGGTAAATGAGGGGACCTGTGTTTGCGTCGAGGCGTCCATAGCCGAGCTCCTCAAAAGCTGCTTCCACCCTGACGCGAACGGTACAGGAAAGCTCCCGTAAGGGTCAAATTCCCTGTCCCGCAACATCCGGGTATTATCATCGCGGTTGCTAATGGAGCTGCACCTTATGAAGCCCCTGACCTCGCGTCTGCGTCTTTTCCTTCTGGCGATCGCCTGCGTCTTTGCCCTTGCCGCGCCCGCCTTCGCCGCCGATGAGGCGACGCCCGACAAGTTCCTGGCGACGATCTATCACCATTACGAAGGCAAGAACGCCAAGGGGGTGGATATCTACGGCAAGGGCGCGCTATCGCGCTATTTCGAGCCATCGCTAGTCGCACTGATCGCCGCGGATGAGGCAGCGGCGGCCAAACGCGGCGACGTGCCGGAGCTCGACGGCGATCCCTTCATCGACGCCCAGGATTGGGAAGTCACGGACCTCAAGATCGCGGCTGTGATGGATGGCACTGACAAGGCCTCGGCGACGGTGAGCTTTCGCAACTTCAACGAGCCGCAAAGCGTCACCGTCAAACTCGTCAAACTGCGGGTCGGTTGGCGGATCGCCGACATCGTCTGGTCCGACGGCTCGCTCCGCGCCCTTTATACCGACAATCATTAGTGGCTTTGCCCTCGCGGATCGCTTCGCGATAGCGGCGGGGCCGATCTTGCGATATCGTCCGGCGCAAGAACGCCGCGCCCGGGTTGATACGCGGCGACCGAAACGACAGGGCCTGCGAGGGGGAACGATCTCATGGCGACGACATCAACGCGCGGTACCAGCGGCAACGAGATGCGCCAGATCGCGGCGCGGATCGAGCGGCTGCCCTACTCGTCCTGGCACCGCAATATGCGGCTCATCGTCTGCAGCGCATGGTTCTTCGACGCTTTTGATTCGATCACCATTGCCTATGTGTTGCCTTCGCTGATCGCCTTCTGGCATCTCAACCCGCCGCAAATTCCGCAGATGATCGGGTCTTTGATCGCGGTCGGTTTCGCCGGCCAGCTCATCGGCGCGATCGCGTTCGGTTGGATCGCTGAACGCTGGGGCCGGCTCAACTCGATGATTGTGACGTTGCTGATCTTTACCCTTGGCGGCCTCGCCTGCGCCTTCGTCACGACTTACGACCAGATGTGGTGGGTGCGCTTTGTCCAGGGCCTCGGTCTCGGCGGCGAAGTCCCGCTGATGGCCGCCTACGTCAATGAATTCGCCAAGGCCGATGGACGCGGCCGCTTCTCGCTTTCGGCCCAGGTGCTGTTCGCGATCGGACTGCCGATCTGTGCACTGGTCGGCCGCTACGTCGTGCCGAATTGGGGCTGGCAGTGGATGTTCGTGATCGGCGCCGTCCCGGCGCTGATTGCGATTCCCTTGCGCGTCATGCTGCCGGAATCGCCGCGCTGGCTTGCGAGCCGCGGGCGCTTCGCGGAAGCGGATGCGGCCCTGAAACGCATCGAAGATATCGGCGTGAAGGAAGGCAGGGCGCTGCCGCCGCTGCCGCGCGATCTGCCGGCGGTCAACGAGGTAAAGCCGCGTGTCGGCGATCTCTTCAAGGGAATCTATTTGAAGCGCACGATCGTCGTGTGGTTCATGTGGATCTGCGCTTATGTCGTGACCTACGGCCTCACCGCCTGGGCGCCGACCCTGTTCAACGTCGTCTATCACCTTCCGGTCGAAACGTCGCTGACCTACGGCCTCATCCTCAGCGGCATTGGTCTCGGGGGCGCGCTGTTGACGGTCTATTTGATCGAGGCGCTTGGCCGCAAATCCATGTTCGCCGTCGGCTTCGGCATATGTTGCGTGCCGCTCTTGTGCTTCCTCTTTCTCGGACAGCTCTCCGCCCTGCAAACTTTGTTGACCGTCTCGGGAGCTTTTTTCTTCTGCAGCTTCCTGGCCCTCGGCCTCGCCACCTACACGGCGGAAATCTATCCGACCCAGCTCCGCGCCTTAGGCGGCGGCGTCGCCAGTGCCTGGCAGCGTGCCGCCTCGATGGCTGGGCCTCTCATGGTCGGCTGGGTATTGCCGCATTGGGGGCTTAATTACGTCTTCGTGGTCTTCGGCCTCTTCTCGCTCCTGGGCTGCCTGATCACCGCGTTCTTCGCGATCGAGACGCGCGGGCAAGTGCTGGAGCGCTTGTCGCCGCCGGTCGGGGAACAAGCATGACTGCAATTGGGAATATAAAAATGAAAACGCTGCCCTCGCTTCTCGCCGGCTTCGCTCTGACGCTTGTCGCCGCTGCGCTTCCTGCTGCGGCGCAGACCAAGGTCAAGATGACCTATACCGCCGTCGCCGGATTCACAGCGGGCTATGTCGCCGAGCAGCAGGGCTTCTTCCAGAAGCGCGGCGTCGATGTCGACTTCGTCCAGACCAATATCTCCGGGAATATCCCCGCCTTGATCGAAAGCGGCTCGGTGGAGATCGGCGGCCCGACCCTCCCATCCCTACTGCAGGCGAATGACGCCGGCTTGGATCTCGTCGTCTTCGCCGGCGGCGCGGTTTATCCCTTGACCGGCGATGTGCTGATAGCGCGCGAGGGAGCCGGCATCGAGAAGACTACCGATCTCAAAGGCAAGACGGTCGGCGTGCCGGGGATCGGCGCGCTGCTCCATATCATGCTGCGCCGCGACCTCAAGGCGAACGGCGTCGATCCGAACAGCGTCAAATATGTCGAGCTCGGTTTTCCGCAGGCGGGCGACGCGCTGAAGAGCGGCCAGATCGATGCCTATCCCTCGCAAGCGCCGTTCACCGCGCGCATCCTCCAATCGGGCGCCGGCAAGGCAGTCGCGAATTGGCTGAGCGCCACGCCCGATGGGACACCGACCGTGATCTTCGCGGCAAAGCGTTCATGGGCGACGGCGCATAAGAAAGAGATCAACGCGATGCAGGAGGGAATGCGCGAGGCGCTTACCTTCATGAAGGATCATCGCGACGAGACCAATCAGGCGATCGCCAAATATACCGGCCTGCCGGCGCAGGTGGTCGGCACGCTGCCGCCGCCGATCATCAATGTCGATTTGACGCCGAAGCAGATCCAATTCTGGATCGACATCTCGAAAGAGCAGGAGCTGATCAAGGGCAATCCCAAGGCCGAGGATCTCTGGTTCCAGTAGGGACCCTCTCCCATCCGTCACCCCGCGAAAGCGGGGGTCCAGGGATACAACACGGTGCTTTCCTGGATTCCCGCTTTCGCAGGAATGACAGTGATGTGCGATTATCACTCGAATAGCTTCAAATCGATCGCATCGCCCATGTGGCGATAGCCGTTGTCGCTCGGATGGAGATGGTCGCCGCAATCGTAGTCGGCGCGCATCGAAGTCGGATGCGCCGGATCGCGCACCGCTTTGTCGAAATCGATGAGCGCATCGAAATAGTCGCCGCCCTGCACGCGCATCCATTCATTGATCGCTTGCCGCTTGGCCTCGCCTTGCGGCGTCCAGGCACCGGGATGATAGGTCTCGTTCTCGTAAGGGATGATCGTCGCGCCATAGACCGTAAGCCCGGCGGCTTTGGCGCGCAGCGCGATCTGCTTGAGCCCAGCGATCATCTGCTCGGCGGTCACGATCTCCGCGGGATTGCCGCGCTGATTCCTCAGGTCATTCGTGCCGATATAGACGATCGCATGTGTCGCGCCGGGCTGCGCCAGCACGTCGCGATCGAAACGCCGCAGCCCGCTGTCGCCGCGCAGATCGTGCAGGATGCGATTGCCGCCGATCCCTTGGTTCATGACGCCGAAAGCGCGGCCGCCGCGCTGAACGAGACGGCGCGCGAGCTGGTCGGGCCAGCGGCTGTTCGAATCGAGGCTCGAGAGATTGCCTTCGGTGAGCGAATCGCCAAAGCAGACAATGCCGCCCGTATTCGCCGGCGCCAGCATCTCGATGGCACTAAGAAAATACCAATTCTCGGTCTTCTCTTTGACCGGCAGCGAAGCGGCCGCCGTGTGATCGCCCTCGACCGAGAGATAATTCGTCTGGTGGCAATTGCCGTGACCGGT
>Ga0134128_10007740_pt1 | contig 12968 bp, 10 predicted proteins | sample KB31754_FD_96462 | JGI IMG/M metagenome (GOLD analysis project Ga0134128, IMG submission 96462) | Terrestrial soil microbial communities with excess Nitrogen fertilizer from Kellogg Biological Station, Michigan, USA - KB3-175-4 | ecosystem: Environmental > Terrestrial > Soil > Unclassified ... | reverse complement strand
CGCACACTGGCGAAGAAGGGAACCGTCCGGTTAGCGAGGCTGTTGTAGCGCACGGCAAACGTCGCCCGCAGCAGCGGCGTGAAGGCGTGCCGCCATTGCATATCGCCGTTGATCCCCAGGCTGCGGGTGCGGTCGTCGAAGCCAAAGAGGTTGGCGGCATCGGTGCGGATGGAGCGGAAGGTGACCATGCCCGCCAGTTGGTTCGTGGCGCTGAAGAACTTGTCCAGCCGCGTCTGCAGCTCATCCTGATGATGGTTGGCGACCAGCGGCGCCTGATAGTTGTACCCCCCGCCGCCGCTGAAGTTGGGTTCGGGATACAGCCCCAGGAGCGCCTGCGCCGGGGCGCTGATCCGCCCCGTCGGGATCTGGTTCCCGGCAAACGCCTGCCCGGAGGCCGGGTCAACAATCGTGCCCCCCAGCGCCGCAAGGTCGCCGCCGCGCTCGGCCGCGGTGGGCACCAGCGCCGCCGTGGTCACCGCCGTGCGCGCCGTCTGCCGCTGGTAGCCGAAAAAAAACTCCGGCGCGTTGTTGGCGTTCGTCAGGTATGGGATGCGCAGCGGCCCGCCCAGTTGCGCGAACATGTCGAGGTTGTTGGCGCCCGGCTTGGCCGTGTTCTGGCCGGTGAAGGAGAAGCTGCGGGCATCAAGCGCGGAGGTATCAAACGACAGGCCGAACCCGCCGTTGAACAGACTCCCCAGCGGCGGCCGGAAGTTCCCGAACGCCGGCGGCTGCGCATAAGGCGACGCCGCGGCATTGCTTTCGCTGCCATTGACGATCACCGCCTGTGCCGCGTCCGGCGGCGAGGCCGGGACTGAAGATTCCGCCGGAGGTTGGCCGATGCCCGGCGGAGGCCCGGTATAGGGCGCCAGCCGCAGTGTAAAGTCCAGCGCCGGAGTGTCGGCGCCCACCGTCACCGTCTGCGTGGCCGTCTCGAAGCCGGTCATGCTCACCCGCACTGTCCAATTACCATCTGCGAGGTCGGCGAACTGGTAACTGCCATCGCCGGCGGTAAGAGTGCGCACCGTCGTCTTCCCCTGGCTGACGATAACCGCCGCCCCCGGCACCGGCACCCCGCCGCCGCGCACCACGCCATGCAGCGGTGTGAGGGCAAAAATGACCGCAAGAATCAAGAACATCGGCAGCCTCTTCCGGATGCGTCCTCTCGGAAAGTCGAAGTCATCGACACGCAGCGCCCTACGCAGAGCAATTCCGGTTTCCATCTGAGGCGGTTCGATTTGTCGAGGCTCGCCAGCATGGCCGTGTGGCGATGGTACGCGATCACGGTGTCGTTCTCGCGAGGGAGGAATGGCCGCGCTGCGCGGCGCAGGCATTCAGTGCCTACCGGCTCCCAGGCCCCGCTGACCTCTGCGTTCGCGGATCCGGGGAGGGCCTTGAGCATAGTGTCAAGTCAAAATCTGGAGGCAAGGTTGCGTAGTAAGCGTCCAGGCGGCGGTTACGGGGTCGTGGCGCGAAGTAACGAAGCACTTCCAGCGGTGATCATCGAGTGCGGGGAAGTCGCTGCGCAGGTAATAGCCGGGCCAGCGCGATTCCTCGCGATAAAGAAGATGGCGGGCATGGGCTTGGGCGCACCAGTAGCGATCCACGACCTCTGCGGCGCGCAGTAGCTCGTGGTAGTTGCGAGCTCCAAGCTGCGCCAAGTCTTTACCCAGGGCATCTAGCAGGCAGATGCAACGTTCGAGTGTGGGCGCGTTGGTGGCATAACCGGCGCTTACACCAGCGCAGTACTCGTCCATGATTCTCTGTAGGCGCTGAAGTGCAGACTTGGGCAGGAGGTAGTCGGGACTAATTTCCTCATTAGTAGTGGCGCCATGGTGGCGCGCAAAGACCGCGAGCGGTCGCAAGACCTCCGATTGAGCGGCCGCGATGGCTGCAAGATCACAAGCGGGGGCGGCTCCAGTTTCGCTGACAAACTTCACCGCAGCCTTAGCGGCCAGGCGACCTTCGGTATATGAGCCGGAAGAGAACTTGTGAGAAGAGGCGCCGACGCTGTCGCCCGCCGCAAAGAGGCCGACGATGCTGGTCATGCGGTTGTAGCCCCAGAAATATTCCGGAGGGGCGATGTCTTCCGGGCCGCTGACCCAGGCCCCGCTGGCGCCCGCATGGGAGCCGACGAGATAGGGTTCGGTGAGGACAATCTCTGATGGGCTCGCAGCGGGGTTGAGATCCCGGGCAGCCCAGAGAAGGGCCTGCGAAGGAGTCATGTCGAGGAAGTCTTCCCAGGCGTCGCTTTCGGTTTGGGCCTTCGCCGTAGCGTCCTCGCGCGCGGCCTCGAAAAGCTGCTGCAAGCCTTCGTCTGTACGAATGTAGTGTGGTCCTTTGCCGTCGCGAATGTCGAGTAGGAGTTGATAAGTGCGGAGTGGTGTCGGGATGGGATCTCCGGTGCCGTAGGGTGCGAACGCCTTCAGCAGTTCTGTCCATTTCTTTTCAACTTCCTCACCGTAGGCGTTCTTGACGACAGCCTTGAAGAGCAGGAACCACATGCCTACCGCCCCGTATCCGTCCTTGAAGCGGGGCGCTACCAGGCGATGTTCGAATTGGCACATCTTGGCGCCGGCACGGATCATGAGCTTGTAGGTAGAGCCGGTGTTCCAAGGCGCGTACCAGATACGACCAAGGCCTTCGCCAACAGCGTGGGGACGGAAGACACCTGTAGCTCCGCCGGCAGCGCAGATGACCGCGCGGGCTCGGAAGACGTAGAATCTCCCGTCCCTCACGCCGAAACCGGCCGCACCGGCAATTCGCCCGGAATCGAAAGAGTCATGCAAGAGATGCGAGATGAAGACGCGCTCGTAGATATTCTCCGTTCCGAGCGCCTTGCGCGCGGCTTCGGCCACAATGGGCTTATAGGACTCGCCGTGGATCATTACTTGCCAGCGGCCTTCGCGCCGATAGCGGCCCTCAGGAGTTTTGAAGAACGGTAGTCCCCAAGACTCGAACATGTGGACACTGGAATCCACGTTGCGAGCAATGTCGTAGACTAGGTCTTCGCGGCACAAGCCCATGAGGTCACGGCGCACATAGCGAACGAAGTCCTCGGGCTGGTTCTCGCCCCATTTCGTGCCCATGTAGCAGTTGATCGCCGAAAGGCCCGCAGCCGCGGCGCCACTCCGCTCAATCACGCTTTTTTCAACAAGCGTGACCCTTAGGCCTTTCGTCTGAGCCCAATAGGCAGCTTCATACGCTGCGCCGCAGCCGGCCATACCGCCGCCGAGAATGAGGACGTCAGTATCAACTTTTATGGGTTCGGCGTTGACCATCACTCACAGGGCAGCGGACGGAGCTGAGCGCACCGAGGCGGGGAGTTCAGGATCGTTGAGGAAGTGCTGCTGCCCACAGAGCCTCGGCGCTGCCAAAGCAGCAGGAGTGGGAGCAGGTATCCCTTTGAACGGCGCGATTGAGTTCCAAGTTGTCGTGCGGATAGCGAACTCTAGATGCAGTTGTCGGCCACTGCGGAACCGGATATCCCACGCGATGCTGTGGTCACTGCGACGGGGAGCCAGCAAAGCGCCAAGCGGAATGACATCGGCATAGCCGCGCACCTGGACCGCACCTTGCGGACAGGCTTTGACGCAGGCGTAGCACTCCCAGCACTGGTCGGGCTCCACATTAACAGGCTGCCCCAAGGCAGAATCAAAGTGTAGGACATCGGAGGGACAGATGTGGACACAGGCGGGAGTGGCTCTTGCCGAACATGCATCGCAGCGTGCGGGGTTAATGTAGGCAGGCATGGCATTTACGGACCACCGAAGGACAGCATACCGGCAAAGTGCCTGACGTGCAACTATTATTGATTCAAGCAAAACTATAGTGAAGCCGGGAAGGGGTAGAACGCGTCTCAGCAGGCATCGGAAGCCCGGCGGGGGGTGCGAAGGAATTTCACGGCGTTGCGGGAGTGGCGACTGGCGGCCGCGGCGCTGTTGAAGCAGGGCGTGCACCAGTCGGAGGTGGCACGCCGTCTGGGGGCCTGCCCGGAGAGCGTGCGGCGCTGGCGGGTGGCTTGGGAGACCGAGGGGACAAGCGGCCTGCGGGGCACCGGGCATGCGGGGAGGAAGCCGCGGTTGACTGCCGGGCAGTTGCGGGCGCTGGCGCGGGGGCTGAAGCGCGGGCCGGAGGCACTGGGGTACGAGTCGAGCCTGTGGACGTCGGCGCGGGTGGCCGATCCGATCGAGCGCGAGTGCGGGGTGAGACGATCAAGCTGCCAACGACCAAGCGGGCGAGCGGTGGAGAGGAACGAGCCGGCGATTCGGAATGGAAGCAGGTGACCTGGCTGGCACTAAAAAAAGCGCGCCGCACAGGCCAAACCATCGTCTTCATCGACGAAAGCAGTCTTGAGCGAACGGCCCTCACGCTGCCGCACCTGGGTGCCTCGCGGCCAGATACCGGTACTGCAATACCACTTCGGGTGGAAGACGCTGAGCGCCATTGTCGGCACACTTGGCTACGGTTCTACTTCCTTCCCCGGAGCGATCAAGTCGCCCAAGGCGATCAAGTTCCTCGAACATCTGCTGCGCCACATCGCCGGCCGGCTGCTGATCATTTGGGATGGGCTTGCGGTGCATCGAGGCCGGGCCGTGCGCGCCCTCGCCGCCGCGCAACACGGTCGTATCGAGGTGCACCCCTTGGTGGGCCTGCGCGACCGAACTCAACCCCAACGAGTACGTCTGGTGTAACCTCAAGCACCACGAGGTCTCCAACTTCGGCCCCGCGACATGGCCCAGCTCAGCCAAACCGCCGTCCGCTGCCTACGACGCATGCGGCGGCCCTTTTTTGCCCGGCCTCCGCTGCGCCCCTAGTACTACTGTGTTATAAGTATGATTCTCCCGAAAATGTGTGGCGGGGACAGCGTGCCGGGCGGGGTAGTCTGGTGGGCGATGAAGGCCAACCCCAGGGGAACAGGGAGACGGGAGTCGCGCTGGGCGGGGTACCTGGAGCGTGTGACGGACGCCGCCGGGCACGCCGACCGGGTGGCGCCGATGAAGAACTACGCCACCGGGCTGCTGCTGCCGATTGAGCGGAAGAGCGTGGAGCCGATGGCGGCGCGGCTGGCGCCGGGCCAGGTGCGCCAGATGCACCAGTCGCTGCATCATGTAGTGGCGAAGGCGGCCTGGAGCGACGAGGCCGTGCTCGCCGCGGTGCGCGAGCAGGTGTTGCCGCTCATGACCCGGAAGCAGCCGATGGCGGCCTGGATCGTGGACGACAGCGGATTTCCCAAGAAGGGGGTTCATTCCGTGGGGGTGGCGCGCCAGTACTGCGGGCAGGTGGGCAAGCAGGACAACTGCCAAGTGGCGGTGACCGTATCGGTGGCCACCGCCGAGGCCAGTTTACCGGTGGCCCACCGCCTTTATCTGCCCGAGGCTTGGGCGCAGGACCCGGCGCGGCGCAGGAAGGCGGGTGTCCCGGAAGAGGTTGTGTTCCAGACCAAACCGGAGATTGCCCTCGACCAGTTGCGGTGGCTGGTGGAGGCGGGCGTGCCCGCAGCCCCGGTTCTGGCCGACGCCGCCTACGGCAACGACGGCGGCTTCCGCGCGGGGCTGGAGGCTCTGGGGCTCGCCTACGCCGTGGGCGTGCAGTCGTCCACTTCGCTGTGGCCGCCCGGATGCGCCCCGCTTCCGCCGCGCCGGCGCCAAGCCTCGGGGCGACCGCCCAAGCTGCTGCGCCGCGACGCTCGGCACCAGCCGCTTTCGGTGCGGGAGCTTGCCTTGTGCCTGACCGCGAAGGACCTGCGCGCGGTAGGCTGGCGGGAGGGAACGCGCGGCGCGATGCGTTCCCGCTTCGCCCGCCTGCGCGTACGCTCCGCCCACCGCGACTACTGGCGGGATCAGCCCCACCCGGAACAGTGGCTGCTGATCGAGTGGCCGCCCGGAACGGCCGAGCCCACCAAGTACTGGCTCTCCAATCTGCCCGCCTCGATCAGTCTGAGGGAGATGGTGGCAGTCGCTAAACTCCGCTGGCGCATCGAGCGCGACTACGAGGAACTGAAGCAGGAGATCGGGCTCGGGCATTTTGAAGGCAGGAACTGGCGCGGCTTTCATCACCACGCCACCCTGTGCATCGCGGCCTACGGATTCCTGGTGGCCGAGCGGTGCCTTTTCCCCCCTCGACCCGCCTCGGGGCGGCCCCGGAAAGCCGCCCCGCACCTTCGCCTACCCGGCTTGCCATCCGGCTTCCGACCCCGAGGCACTCCCGGCCAGAACCGAACGGCATAACCCGCGCTCCATCGCCACCCTCCGCCGCCTGCTCGCCGCCCACCTCGCCCGCGCCCTGCCTCGCTGCCCCTGCTGCTTACGTGGCTTCTTATGACATAGTAGAACTAGCAGGCTGCTGAAAAAAGGCGGCTGAGCCTGTAGCCGAAGAGGGTTGCGGTTCGTCGAAGGGACATGCGTGGAGACGACGAACAACAAAGCGGAATGTTCAGCTACGTGAGTGCGGAACAGCGGGCGCCGCAAGACCACCCGTTGCGGGCGATGCGGCGGATGACCGACACGGCGTTGCGCGGACTGTCGCGGCGGTTTGACGCGATGTACGCCAAGCGCGGGCGCCCCTCGATCGCCCCGGAAAAGCTGCTGCGGGCGCTGCTGCTGCAGATGCTGTACTCGATCCGCAGCGAGCGGCTGCTGATGGAGCAGCTCGATTACAACCTGTTGTTCCGCTGGTTTGTGGGGCTGAACATGGACGACCGGGTGTGGGATGCGTCCACGTTCAGCCAGAACCGGGAGCGGCTGCTGCGCAGCGACGTGGCGGGGGCGTTCTTCGACCAGGTGCGGCGGCAAGCCGAGGAGGCGGGGTTGATGTCGGACGAGCACTTCAGCGTGGACGGCACGCTGATCGAAGCCTGGGCGGGGCAGAAGAGCCTGCGGCGGGTGGACGGAGACGACGGTCCTCGGCCGGGCGGGCGGAACCCGGAGGTCAACTTCCACGGCGAGAAGCGGAGCAACGACACGCACATATCGACCACCGACCCGGAGGCGATGTTGGCGCGCAAGACCAGGGGGGAGCGAGACGAAGCTGGCCTACCGCGGCCATCTGTTGACGGAAAACCGCAACGGGCTGGTGGCGCGGGCGCGGCTGACGCACGCTTACGGCAACGCGGAAACGCACGCCGCGCTGCAGATGCTGGCTTCGCTGCCGGGATCGCACGCGGTGACCTGCGGGGCGGACAAGGGCTTCGACAACCGCCAGTTCGAGTCGGAGTGCCGCAACGTGCGGGCCAAGGCGCATGTGGCGCGCAAGCGAGTCGGCAGCGCCATCCCGGCGGAGAGGGCGAAACAGGTGGGCTACCGGATCAGCCAGAGAAGGCGGAAGCGGGTCGAGGAGGTGTCCGGGTGGATGAAGACGGTCGCGTTGCTGCGCAAGGCGCGATACCGGGGACGGGAGCGGGTGGAGTGGGCCTTCACCTTCGCCGCCGCCGCCTACAATCTGGTCCGCATGCGCAAGCTGCTGGCGCAGCCCGCCTGATCTCGGAACGAGGCGCGAAATCCCGCGCATTGGCGGCCTCGGGACGCCCCAGCGCCCCGCCCAAGCTGCTGGAAATCGGCGCCCGCAGGCAACTCGGAAGAAGGCACTTGCCTCGCAGGGCCGATTTTCAGCAGCCTGCTAGGTTCTCTTCATCACTCGCTTCATCCGTGGCATCACCTTGACTTTCAAGCATTTTCAGGTCAGGATGCTCGGAGATGCGGTGGATGAGCAATCCATTATGGGCTCTGCACGAGAATCTGACATGGGGGGCATTTTAGGCGGCTTTCCGGAGGGCGACGAATTCGGCACGGGTGGCGGCCATGCGCTGCGCTTTGAGCAGCAGGTAGCGGAGGTTGGAGTAACCGCGGCCGCGGCGCAAGAGGGTTTTGATGTTGCCGTTCACGGCTTCGACCACCCCCAGGCGGACCTTGGTGCGGCAGTAGTTGAGGATGCCCTGGAGGTGGGTGTGCAGCAGATTGGCCAGCCGGTGAAACGGCTGCAGGCGCTGCCAGTTCAGTTGCCGCGTCCACTCCCCCAGGTAGCGCAGCATGGCGCTCTCGTAGGTGTAGCTCCACAACCGGTCCAGGCTCTCTTTGAGCAGGTACGCCTTGAGCAGGCGGCGATTGAGGGCGAACAGGGTATTCAACTGCTGCCGCTTGCCGCCGCTCAGATTGACCCAGCGGGTGAGCAGCAGCCAGCGCTTGCCCTTAACCAACTCCCGGCCCTCGCGGCCTTTGCGGAAAAACTCGGCGCGCCGCACCTCGTCGACCGCCCGATTGGCGTGCTGCATCACGTGGAACTTGTCGTAGATGGTCCTGCACTGAGGCGCCCACTCGGCCGTGCTCGCCCGGAAGGGTTCCCACATGTCCATGCAGGCGGCCTCGATCGCCGATCGCCGGCGCGCCGTCAACTGCCCGGTGAAGAACGCGTCCAGGGTTTCCTGCTTGCGGTCCTTGCCAAACCATACCGGATCGCACAACTCCAGGTTCGAGACCACGGTGACGAACTTCCGCTTCTTGCCCAGGTAAATCTCGTCCACCCCCATCTGCCGCAGCCTGGGCTTCTTCCGCGCCGCCGCCCATCGCTCCAGGTAACGCAGGTCGATGGCCCGCACCGTGTTCGCCGCCATCCCCAACCGGCGCGCCACCTGCGCCGCCGCCGCACCCTCGCAGGCACGGCCTACTTCGTCCTCAAAGCGCAGGCTGAAAGGCGCCTTGCTCGGCAACTGCGGCGTCTTCTCCACCTTGATCCCGCAATCCGGACAGCGCACCCGGTACAACTCCACCACCACCGTCACCCGGTACTCCGCCCACGGCAAATCCCGCACCTCGCGCTCGTATACCTCGTGAACCTCTCTCACCCACCGGCCGCAGCCCGAACACTGCCTGCCGCGAGAGTTGCGCCGTCGCCGCGCCCAGAGCTTCAGTCGTTTGCTGGTCTCGTCGATCTCGCTCCGATTCACTCGATATCCCGGCCAGCCCAGTATCCGCGTCCAGTCATTCGTGGTCGTCACGTCCGGCAGTTTACGCAAACCGCTCCCGCCGTGTCCAACCCACTCGACCGTAAGGGTTTACAGATTCCTGCTGAGAGCCCCATTATGACCCGCTAGTTATTGCGGAAACGAGGACTCCGATGTAGAAAGAGCGCGGCACGACTAAATGCTTATCGCGGCTGCATTTATACGCAAGCAATCTGGTCGAGTGGTTGAGGGAGCGAGGCCTTATGCAAGATCGCACTGGAGCGACCGTCTGGTTCACGGGCTTGAGCGGCTCTGGAAAGACGACGCTGGCGAGAGCGGTCGCAAAGCGGCTCACAGATCTCGGATGGACGACGGAGGTGCTGGATGGCGACGAGTTGCGGAGCCAATTGTCGGCTGGCTTGGGCTTCAGTCGCCGTGACCGCGAGGAGAACGCACGGCGCGCCGCCTGTATGGCTCGGGCACTCGCCCGGCATACTGACTTCGTACTGGTAGCGCTGATATCACCCTACCGAAGCTTGCGCGCCGAAATCGCTGCCAAGCTGCCGAATTTTGTCGAAGTATTTGTAAATGCGCCACTAGCGGTCTGCGAGGCTCGCGACCCGAAAGGACTTTATAGTCTCGTGCGCTCGGGGCGGCTCAGTCATTTCACGGGCATAGATGACCCATACGAGCCGCCGCTGCCGCCGGTTTTGGAGTGTCGTACCGACGTGGAATCGGTCGCACAGTCGGCGCAGAAGGTACTGCGATGGCTACAACGCGAGCCACATGTCATCGGGAACTGCGTTACCGCACTTCGTGCCGCTATCGACGCTGAGCCTGGGATCAAAATGCCGGCGTTTGCACACCGCCTCGGGATTACCCCGCGTGCGCTCGCTGCTCGCCTACAGGCTACCGGGCAGAATTTCCGCGGCCTCAGAGATGAGCAGCTGCTGGCTTATGCGGAGAAGATGCTTAGACGAGGCTGCGCAGTCAAGGAGGTGGCAATCCAGCTTGGATTTAAGTCTTCGGGTTCTTTCGGTCGCTTTCATCGCCGCTTGCGACCTGGGCAGTTGCCACGGAACCTGCACCCCCTGCCTTCTCTTGAACATCGCATATTGTAGTGAAGTATCAAAGAGTCCGACCCGGCGCCAGAAGGCGGACACAAGAGTTGGGGGTGGTGTCTGTACCGCACCTCGCCGTTACCGTGGGGCGCGGGCAAGCTTGCGCCTCCTCAACAGTGGGTCCATTCGTTGCGGTCAGTTAGGGGTCGCTTTTGCGAGGTGGTCTATCACCAGCACAGGAACGGGCTGCTCAATTGTTCGTGTCATGTCAACGTCGACCCCGAGCTGTCTCTTGAAGGCCGTTTGAATCGCCTTTTCGTAATCAAAGGTTCTCGCCTCGCGATCCTCAGTCGGGTACTGTGGTGGCATTGCGACTTTTACATCAAAGTCATAAAGCGCTTTTGACCCCGATATATCCACGACTGGCTGCAGTCTCAATCTTGTGAGAAATCTAGCTATCGCGCTGAGGGTTACCGAATACCCAGAAAACTCAGCGCCCTTTGGGGTTGGCGTGACGTGGACCACCCCACATTCATATTCGTTGGACTGGGCTGGAATCGTTGCGCCTGGCTGTAGGCAGTGGCCGCTTGCCTGGCGTAGTCCAGACGTAGGGGTGCCGAGTGAGAGAGTGGACACATGAGCCGGGCGCATCTCTGAGTGCCAAACCATGCCAAATCGATCTCGAAACATAGACTGCAGCATGCGATGCAAATCAGAGTCTGTCGTCAACGGCGGCATACGGGCTTCAATCGTATAGCTGGTCCGTTTGGCCCATGCGGGCATCCCAAATACCAAGTTTGGCTGCGTTTCAAATGTAAAGTAGATCAGCCACGCCGTCGGCACCGCTCTAACAACCCAGTACCCGCCCCGTTGTGGTGTGTCTGGCACCATGGGATCCCCTGGCGAGCTTGGTCGGATTGAGACGACATTAAATCGCAACTGTGTCTTGGTATTTGCGTTTGCCTGAACGGTCGGGTGCGTCGCCGGGTTTGGTTGCGCCTCAGCGCTCGGCTGAAGCGCCGGTCCCGCGGCCGTTAACATTAGGGCAAGTGGCAGAACCGCAACAATAAACCGGCGCATGGAGCTATTTGCGAGAGCCGCAGTCTTCAACTTGAACCTTCCTATCTGCAAAGTGAGGTACATCGGAGATCCTGATACTTGTCAAATCGCGAAATGGCGAGAGGCCCGTGCACATCCCAACGGAATGGCTTGTTGGCGGTTTCTTCTTCACCGGAACACAGCTTCGCTTGAGGATACGCTGCGGCCCTTCAAGGTGGAACAGGTCTCGCGAACAACTACTGCTCTGAGGCTGTGCCCGAGCAAGCTCTCGCCAATGCGATTGGGTCAGGGCAGAGCACAGCGCCGCCGGGGACCCTGCACCATATAGTATGGAAGCTTTCACACGAGCCAAGCTACTTGGGAATGGTGCACAAAGGCCGGTTGTTGTTGCGCGCTAATGGTGCGTCAAGGTATTGGTCGGACAGGTCTATGGCCACCACTGGCGCCGAACTTCTTTTTGCGTGCGAGATGAGCCCGGCCCACGCAGTCCATTGCTCTTTGCAATATGGGCACCCCTCACTGAACGAGAGCAGAAGCACCGGTCGGCCCAAATACTCTTTTTGCAAATTGCTGATGGACACTCGGTGCCCAAAGTTATCAACGCCCTCCACTGCCGCAAGGTGCTCGCCAATGCGCAGCTGATCACGGTAGAACTGCGCATCTATGGAGTGCCGCAAGGATTTGTTGGTGATCAACAGATGGGCGTTGATCACAATAGCCAACACCAGCAGGAGGGATAGTAGGGACTGCAAGAGGCTCAGCCCAAAGAAGGCCCTAGGCTTTCCAACGTTGGAGGCTGGGCTGTCAATAGGCTTCCGTGACATATCAAGACGTCTGAAATCGTCGCAAGCAGATTCCCATGCGTGGATCGGATGGTCAAGCCCAAATGAGCATCATTTCAGGAAATGCTTTCACATATGCGGAAAGGTGGAGATCCATCGTTTCCCGGCGCGCACTCGCCTCTCTCAGCGAATGGTGATCTCGCCCCGCCAGAAGTTGGCCTGCTGCGCTCCGGCGTCGAGCACCGTCACCTGGCAGGTATATGTCCCCGGCGCCAGCCGCGTCAGCGGCAATTCCATCGGGATGGGCACCGCCTGCGCCCGCCCGTTCATGCCCGTGGTAATCGCCTCCGGCGATGCCTCCCAGACCTTCTTGTCGCCCTGGTAGAAACCGACGTACGCCTCCAGCGGCCGCATCGCGGCGGCTCCGTGCTCGTAGGCCTGCAAATACACATACAGCCGCTGGTTGCGGGCGAACACCCGCGAGACGCTGGGCAGCAACTGGCTGCCGCCGAGAATGAGCGGGTTGGCGGCGACAGTCGCCGCGGCTAGGTCTTTGTCCTTGCCCGCCTGGAACGCCGCCGCCGACATCGGCACGCGCTGGCTGCCCAGCACCACCGAACTGATCGGCAATCCCGTCTGCGCCACGCCATCTTCGGTGATATGAAAGTCCTTGGCGGTGAGGCCCTCCACCGGCCGTCCCTGCTTGTCGGTCACGCTCACCGCCTCCACCACCAGCCGCGTGTTGGCGGTAACGGTGAACTGCGGCTTGGGCGCCTGCGCGGCCAACGCCGCGGCCAATAGGGAAGCGGCTATGAGGCAGCGGGACATGGCTCAGAAGGCGAAGCGCAGCGTGGTTCGTAGGCTGCGCATCGGCTGGGCGGTGCTCGCCAGTCCGAATTGCGGGTGACCTGCCCCCGTTTTCCGTACAGCTGAGATTACATCGAAACTGCCTCGATCACGCCCGCTCTTTGAGCGGGGATGGGGGTGTGGGGCAAGGGGCCGGCGTTTGAGGCCTCTTGCCCCGCTCCCCGGCTGTGGAATGGTCCCTGCTTCGCGGCAAACTCTGCCGGGATTAGGTAGCCGAGGCTGCTGTGGGGGCGCGTTTCGTTTTAGTCCCGAAAGAAACATGGT
>Ga0134128_10007739_pt1 | contig 12968 bp, 12 predicted proteins | sample KB31754_FD_96462 | JGI IMG/M metagenome (GOLD analysis project Ga0134128, IMG submission 96462) | Terrestrial soil microbial communities with excess Nitrogen fertilizer from Kellogg Biological Station, Michigan, USA - KB3-175-4 | ecosystem: Environmental > Terrestrial > Soil > Unclassified ... | reverse complement strand
TCGGGCGTCACTCTTCCCGGGATGCGCGCTCTTTTACCGAGTTCGGGCAGAAATTTGTCTTATTTAGACCGATTCTGAGGTGCCTAACCCGGTAAGAGACGTCCGGACCCGGGAAAAGATGTCCCTAACCCGGGAAGAGTCGGCTAGCGGCAGCCGCAGGCGCCGCCGCAGCAGCCTCCGCCTCCGCCGCCGTTGGGCTGGCTTCCTGTCGCGCGACCGCCGATCGAGACCGTGGAGAGCAGGCGCACGGTGTCGTCGTGGCCGGCCGGGCAGCTGCAGGGCGCGGAAGAATCGCTCATCGGGCGGGTGAGCTCGAAGGTATCCCCGCAGGCCCGGCAGCGGTACTCATATCTGGGCACGCCGCGATCCTATCTCAGCGGGCCCAGATCTGAGCCCGGCCCGGGCTACGCCGGCGCCGGGGCGGTGCTCGACTCGGCTCCGGCGGCAGGCGCGTCGGCGGGGGCGGACGCGTCGGCGGCACCGGCGGGCGGGGCGTCGTAATAGAACTGGCCGCCGCGCAGCAGCGAGGCGAACGCGCCGAGCACCGACATGCCGATCGCGACCGAGAACACGATCACCAGGCCGTGGTGGAACGGACCCGAGATCAGGTGCGGGAAGTACTCATGGCTGGTGAGCTGGGCCGCCTGGGCTCTGGGCAAGCGATGGAGGACTCCCGAAGGGCGTAGCAGGCTGCCGATCGGGTTGTAGCCGAGGAAGGAGGCGAACAGCGTGCTGACCGGCGGCAGGGTGGCCAGGTGATGAGCCACGCCCGCGGGCACCCCATGCGCGCGCAGCCCGGCCGTCAGCGTCTTCGGCAGCGTGGCGGCCAGCCCGGCGATCATCAGCGAGAAGAAGACCCCGATCGACAGCGACATCCCGGAGTTCTGGAACGTGGACCGCATGCCCGAGGCCGAGCCCCGGTACCGGGCGGGCACGCTGCTCATGATCGCCGAGGTGTTCGGAGACGCGAACAGGCCAGAGCCGAGGCCGTTGCAGAAGATGATCAGCGCGAACGTCCAGTAGGAGAAGTTCACCGGCAGGGCCAGCAGTCCGCCGAAGGCGGCCGCCGAGACGAGCAGCCCGGCGGTGGCGAACGGCCTCGGGCCGAACCGGTCAGACAGCACGCCGGAGATCGGCCCGGCGATCAGGAAGCCGGCGGTCAGCGGCAGCATGTAGATGCCGGCGAGCAGCGGGGTCTCCGCGAAGTCGTAACCGCGTTCGGGCAGCCAGACTCCCTGCAGCCAGATGATCAGCATGAACTGGAGCCCGCCCCGGGCGATCGAGCCCATCAGGCTGGCGATGTTGCCGGCCGCGAACGCCCGGATCTTGAACAGCCCGAGCCGGAACATCGGCTCGGCGATCCTGGTCTCGATCAGGCAGAAGATCACCAGCAGGACGGTGCCGATCACCAGGCCGCCGATCACCCGGGGGCTGGTCCAGCCGGTCGCGTGACCGCCGTAGGGCTGAATGCCGTACGTGATCGCGACGAGCAGCAGGCCGGCTCCGACCGCGAAGATGATGTTGCCCCACCAGTCGATCCTGGACCGGTTGCGGGTCCCGATCTCGCGCAGCGACCGGTAGGACCAGATCGTTCCGAAGATGCCGATCGGCACGTTCACCCAGAAGACCGAGCGCCAGTCCCAGGCGGCCAGGACGCCGCCGAGCATCAGGCCGATGAACTGGCCGGAGATCGCCGAGATCTGGTTGATGCCGAGCGCCATTCCGCGCTGGCGGGCCGGGAACGCGTCGGTCAGGATCGCGGCCGAGTTCGCCATCAGCATCGCGCCGCCGAAGGCCTGCACGATCCGCCACAAGATCAGCCAGAGGGCTCCGCCCGGACCGTGCAGCGGGTCAAGGGACAGCGCGACCGAGGCGAGCGTGAAGACCACGAAGCCGAGGTTGTAGATCCGCACCCGGCCGAACATGTCGCCGAGCCGGCCAAGCGTGACCACCAGGACGGCGGTGACCAGCAGGTAGCCGATGATCATCCACAGCAGGTAGGTGATGTTGCCCGGCGCCGTCGGATTGAGATGAATGCCGCGGAAGATGGCCGGCATCGAGATGATCACAATGGATGCGTCGATCGTCGCCATCGTGATTCCGAGCGTGGTGTTGGACAGCGCTACCCACTTGTAGCGGTCGTTTCCGGATCTGGCGCCGGACCCCGTGCGCTCGCCGGCCGCGGTCCCGGCTGATTTGCCTGCTTCTGCTGTCTCCGTCCCGGTTCGCTGCACTGATTAAACTTAGCACGGCTAATTATCTATGAGGCCGGTCGGAGCCGGACGGCGTCAGGGCAGCTGCGGCTCGATCTTCGCGACTGTGGCGCAGTCGTCGGCGAAGGTGATCGTCACGATCACCCGGTCGCCGGACAAGACGATCGGCAGCCAGTACTTGGCGTCGTCCCACATTCCCTCGAATGGCAGTTCGGCGGTGTCGAACCAGCGGGGATTGAGCTCGTCGGACTCCGAGGGAGTACCGGAGAACTCCGTGGTAAGGAAGACGTCGGCGGTCTGGTCCCACGACGGCCGGGCCGGGAAGACGAACGTGAGCGTCGCCATGTGACTGAGCGAATCGGCGGACACCACCAGGTGGGTCTCCTCGAGGACTTCGCGCACGGCTGCCGCCGCCGGCTTCTCGCCCTCCTCGATGTGCCCGCCGATGCCAACCCAGCGTCCGGCACCGAAGCCGGTCTTCTTGTAGCCGAGCAGAAGCTCGGCGTGAGTGCCTGGGCTGGGGGCTGTACGGGTGATCAGGCACAAGCAGGTCCGGATCATCACCGACTCAGGGTACGCGGTCGGTCTAAATGGTTCCTCGCACCATGCCGATCAGCCGGTCGAGTACTTTGTCCTGGCCCGCGCTCAGCCCGTCGTGCTCGTACTCGCTGGTAACCCAGCTGCGCAGGCCCCGGATCCGGCCGGCCGTCTGGACCGAGTACTGCTGCGGCACGTACATGTCGTTGTAGTAGATCGCGGCGGCGACGGGGACCTCGTTCCTGGCGAGTTGCTCCGGGTCGTACAGCGGCGGCCAGTCGGCGTGGTCGGCGAGGATGTCAGCGACCTCGGCCAGCGGCTTCAGCACCGGGTCCGTCTCGAACATCCACGGGTAGATCATCTCGCCGGTGAACAGCACCGGATCGCCGCCGGGAGCCGGCGGCACGTCGAACGCGGGGAACTCGGCTCGCACCCGCTGCGCCGCCCACTTCGTCGCCGGTCCCTGCCCGTAGCACGCCTCGTGCAGCGCGCCGAACAGCGGCCCGGCCGCGAACGTCAGCAGCCCGAGCGCGCGGTAGGCGAAGTCGTCGCCGATCTGGTCGCCGTCGAACGCGTCCGCGAGCAGGAAGTGCAGCTGGTTGCTGCCGGCACTCATGCCCAGCTGAACGCCAAGGGCCTGGAAGGCCTGCACGGTCAGCGGTGCGCCGGTCGGAAGCCGCACGTCGCGGCTGGCCAGGTAGGCGGCGATGCGCTGCGCGACCTCGACGTCGCCCGGGTAGCGCCGGTAGTGGTCCTCGTTCTTGGCGGTCACGATCGGATAGGTGGCCCGGTACACATCCTCGGCGCGGTTGTCCAGGCCCGGCAGGCCGCCGGTGATGAACGCCTCGGCCAGCCCGTGCGGAGCCTTCGACAGGTAGGTGACCGCGCAGAAGCCGCCGAAGCTCTGGCCGAGCACGCTCCACGGCTTGCCGCCGGCCAGCCGATGCCTGATCAGCTCGGCGTCGGCCACGATCGAATCGGCCCGGAAGTGCGTCAGGTACTGCGCCTGGTCCTTGGCCGAGCCTCGGCTGGCCAGCGAGAGCCTGGTCGCCGGGCTCGAGCGGCCGGTGCCGCGCTGGTCGAGCAGCAGTATCCGGTAGTCCCGCAGGGCCCGGTCCAGCCAGCCCATCTTGGCGCTGGCCGGGCGCGGGCTCGGCCGGCCAGGACCGCCCTGCAGGTACACCAGCCACGGCAGGTCGTCGCGGTCACTGTGCTCGACGGCCACCATTTCCCTGGCGAACACCGTGATCTGCTCGCCGTCCGGCGCGGCATGATCGAGCGGCACAGTGAACGTGTGGTCAGTGAAAACGGCTCCCGGCATCCGGACCGACTCAGGCGGTAGTGAAGGCGGCATAACCGACACGCTACCTATAAGCCCTGCCGGCCAGTCACCCGGCCGGGAGCCTTGGCGACGAGGTCAGCGCCAGGAATGGCCGTTCCAGTGCTCGATCAGGGTCTTGACCTGACCCGAAGCAGGGTCGGTGTTGCCGACGGCCCAGCCGTACCCGGCGGTCGCGAAGCCCAGCCCGTTGAGCTGCGCGAGCTTGGCGGGGCTGGAGACGCCGACGAAGGCGTTCCGCTTCCAGCGCAGGATCGTCGGGTGCAGGTTGCCGCCGTTGTCGCGGTATCCGGCGGACCACGCGGTGCCGCCCGGGGCGAAGGCGACGGCGCTTAGGTTGGCCGAGTTCGGGGCCGGCGCCTTGACCCAGGCGTGCCCGGTCCACTCGATGCTGACCACGCCGAGCTTGGCGGTGCCGGTCTTGTAGCCAACCGCGAAGGCGATCCCGTGCGGTCCGGCCGCGATCCCGTTCAGCCAGTTGAACGTGCCCTGCTCAGGGAACCGGCTGACGAAGTTCCAGGACGCGCCGGTGAGGCGCGCCAGCACGCCGGTGATCATGCCGGTGAACAGCCCGGTAGCGAACGTCGAGGTCGCGGTGGCGGCAACGCCGTTGAGCAGGACGCCGCTGTGGGCACCGAACTCGGGATCGGAGCGGGACCACTTGGACCCGGTCAGCTTGAAGATCAGCGGCATGGTCTGCGGAACCGTCGGGCCGGTCGTGAGCGAACCGACCGCCCAGCCGCCGCTCGCGTTCGCCGTCACGGCCGACAGGCTGCCGCCGGCGACCGGCTTGGGACTGTTCACCGCGCTCCACGTCTTGCCGTTCCAGTGCAGGATCAGCGTGTGCGGGTGCAGGAAGCTGCCGGTGCTGCCGACGGCCCAGGCGTCATTCGCGCTGACGACCGTGATCGCCGACAGCGCGCCCGCGCTGGTGAGCACCTTGGGGCTGGTGAGCCGATTCCACCGGCTGCCGTTCCAGTGCAGCATCAGGACCTTTGACGAGACGGCTTTACCGGCGTAGCCGACCGCCCAGGCACTGCGGGTCGACGCGGCCGCGACGCCGGCCAGTGAGCCGGCGGCGCTGTATCCAGTGGCGGCTGGGATCGCCGCCGGCCGGCCGGCCGCCGCCGAGGCCGGTCCGGCGGCCACGACCGCCGGGATCACTGAAATGCCAGCTGCCGCGACCGCGAGCACGGCACGCGAAACTATGCGCAAATGACTGCCCTCCGACTTAGCGCTCGCCACGGCGAGCCGCGCCACTCCCAGTCCCCGGAAGAAGATAACCCGCCGCCGATCCTCAGACCACAGCGGCCTTCAGCAGCGCCGGCATAAGCTTGCGCGCATGAATAACGAGAAGCCAGAGGTCGAATTTCCTGGCGGCGAACCATCGGGCATGCTCGAGATCACCGACATCTGGGAAGGCAACGGCCCGGAGGCGGCCCGCGGCGACACGGTCAAGGTGCACTACGTCGGGGTGGCGCACTCCACCGGGGAACAGTTCGACGCCAGCTGGGACCGCGGCGATCCACTGGAGTTCCGGCTGGGTGCCGGCCAGGTCATCGCCGGCTGGGATCAGGGCGTGAAGGGCATGAAGGTCGGCGGCCGCCGCCAGCTGATCATCCCGCCGCACCTGGCCTACGGCGACCGCGGCGCCGCCGGTGTCATCGCGCCCGGCGAGACGCTCATCTTCGTCTGCGACCTGGTCTCGGTCTGACCTAGCCGGTGGAACGCGAGGCTGGTCCGGCCGAGGCGATGTTCGGCGCCGACCGGGCGTCGCTTGGGCTCGGGATGGAGTTGCTCGGGACGGGCGACGGGTCGGCCGTGGTGCGGATGGCTGTTCGGCCGGACATGGTCAACGGGCACGGGATCGCCCACGGGGGCTATGTGTTCCTTCTGGCCGATACCGCGTTCGCGTGCGCCAGCAACAGCCGGGGACCGGTGAACGTCGCGGCCGGGGCCGACATCACGTTCATCGCGCCAGTCCGGGAAGGGGAGGAGCTTGTCGCCAGCGCGGCCGAGCGGGTCAGCTACGGGCGCAGCGGGATCTACGACGTCACGGTCCGGCGGGGTGATGAGGTGGTGGCCGAGTTCCGCGGCAGGTCGCGGGAGGTGGGGCAGCTGGGGTAGCGGGAGTCAGGGCTCCTGACCGGCCCCGTCGGTGGACTGACCTCTGGAAGCTGCGTCATAAGCCCGGTGCGATGCGTTATGCATAGATCCTTGCTGTATAGATCTTGATGGGCATCGGACCGGGCGGCGACTGGCATGCGGGGGCGACGATGACGGGTGAGCGGGTTCCTGGCTGGTTGCGGAGCGCGGTCGCGTACGAGATTTACCCGCAGTCGTTCGCTGACTCTGACTGCGATGGCATCGGGGACCTGCGCGGCCTGATAGGACGGCTCGACTACCTGGCCTGGCTCGGCGTCGACATGCTGTGGCTCAACCCGTGCTTCGCCTCGCCGATGGGCGACGCCGGGTATGACGTGAGCGATTACCTGTCTATCGCGCCTCGGTACGGGACGAACGAGGACCTCGCCGAGCTGACGCAGGCCGCGGGGCGGCGGGGGATCAGGGTCCTGCTTGACCTGGTCGCCGGCCACACCTCCGATCAGCATCCGTGGTTCAGGGCGGCCTGCGAGGACCGGGCCGACGGGCGGTACATCTTCGCCGAGCCCGGGCAGGTGACCGGGTTCAGGCGGTCGATCCGCCCCGGGCATTCGGGCGGCGAGGAAATCAGCGACACCGCGCCGTGGCCAGGGGAGCAGGAGGCGGACCCTAGCGGGGCCGGTTACGGGGCGCCCGGGCCGCATTGGGTCGCCTCGCCTGGAAGCCGGCCTGGCTGGTACCTGCCGAACTTCTACCCGTTCCAGCCCGCCCTGAATTTCGGGTACGCCCGGACGCACGACGGCGAGCCGTGGCGGCAGCCGGTCAACGCGCCCGGGCCGCGGGCCAACCGGGCGGCACTGCGGGAAATCATGGCGTTCTGGCTGGAGCTGGGCGTAGCCGGGTTCCGGGTGGACCTGGCCAACACGCTGGTCAAAGACGATCCCGGCTGGCGGGAGACCGCCGCGTTGTGGCGCGAGCTGCGGGGATGGCTGAACGGCGCGTACCCGGACGCGGCGCTGATGTCGGAGTGGAACAGCCCGCCGGTGTCGGTGCCGGCCGGATTCCACGCCGACTTCTATCTCGCGGTCGCGCCCGAGCACCGGTCGCTGTTCGACAACGGGCAGGGGATGGCGCTGACGGGTTCGGCGCCGGCGGAGCCGTGTTTCTTCGGTGCGTCCGGGGGCGGGTCATTTGAGAAGTTCCTGGCCGCCTGGCGGGCCGATGCCGCAGGGATCGGCGATTCCGGGCTGATCGCGTTGTTCTCCTCCGATCATGACTTCTCGCGTCCGGCCTGCGGGGACCGGACGGGGGAGCAGCTCGGGGCGGTGTTCGCGTTCCTGCTGACCTGGCCGACCTTGCCGGGCATCCACTGCGGCGACGAGATCGGGATGCGGTACCTGCCCGGCCTGCCCGGTGTGGAGGGCAGCCAGATCTGGCCGGGCTGGAACCGGGCCGGGTCACGGACGCCGATGCAGTGGGACGACGGGCCCAACGCCGGCTTCTCGGCCGGGCCAGCCGAGTCGCTCTACCTGCCGGTCGACCCCGATCCCGGCCGGCCGACAGTCTTCGCGCAGACCGCCCAGCCGGATTCGCTGCTGCATCAGGTCCGGCGGCTGATCCTGCTGCGAAAGCAGGAGCCCGCGCTGGCGACCGGGGGGACGGTGCGCGTGCTGCACGCCGGGTATCCGCTGGTGTACGAGCGGGGCGGCACGCACCTGGTGGTCATCAATCCGCGCCGGGAGCGAGCCGCGTTCGCGCTGCCGTTTGTGCCCGGGGGGCTGGGGGAGCTGACCGGACGCGGCGTGTCGATTAACGGGGGAGAGGTCGTGGCGGAAGGGTTCGGATACGGGATCTTTAGCATGTGAGATCCGGGTGCACCCGACAGGAAGGGACAGGGGTCATGGGGAAGCTTCGAGGTGCCTGCGGCAGGCTGGCGTTAGTTCGCACCGGGGTCGCGCTGCTGGTCGGGGCCGGGTCGGCGGGGCCGGCAGTGGCCGCTGGGGTGGCTGGGGTGGCTGGGTTGGCTGGGGTCAAGCGTTATCAGGTGACGGCGACCGTGCCCGCCGGGACGATGCCGACCGGCGTCGCGGTCAACTCGCGCAGCGGCAAGGTGTATGTCACCAATAACGGCTCCGGTTCGGTGACCGTCATCAAGGGCTCGACCAGCTCGGTGGTGGCGACCGTCACGGTCGGGCCGCACCCGGTGTCCGACGCGGCCGATCCGGACAACAACCGGATCTACGTGGGCGATGACCTCGGGGTGTCGGTAATCAACGGCCGCACCGACACGCTGGACACGACGTTCAGCGTCGGTCAGGGGAACAGCGGGATCGGGGTCGATCCGGCGACGCATACGCTCTACGTAGCCAAGACCAGCCGGGGACAGGTGCTGGCCATCAACACCCGGACCGGGATGGTGACGGCGAACATCGAGGTCGGCCGATTTCCCGGCGGCGTGGCGGTGAACCCCGTCACCGGCACGGTCTACGTCGCGAACACCATCGGCGACACCATCTCGGTGATTGACGGGAAGACGAACACGGTGACCACCACGATCCCGGTGACAGGCACGCCTGACCTGCTGACGGTCAACGCGGGCACCGACACCGTCTACTCGCCGGAGTTCAACGGCGACACGATCACGCTGATCGACGGCCAGACCAACCTGGTCACGGGCACGATCCACGTCACCGGGCTGGTCGCGGCGGCCGCGATCGCGCGCACCAACACGGTGTTCGTGACCAGGCAGCACGAGATCTCGGTGATCGACGGCGCGACCAACGTCAAGGCGCAGACCGTGCGGGTCGGGCGGCTGCCATTCGGGCTGGCACCCAACACGAGCACCGGGCGGCTGTATGTTGCCAACCAGAACGGAGGGAACGTGTCAGTCCTCTCGCCGGTCAAGGGCAGCTCAAAGGCATGAGGCGGGCTTGGCCTGGGCATGAGCAGCGAATGAGCCGGTACCAGGATCGGGTGTTGCCGTACATGATCGACCTGGCCATGCGGGCGAAGGAGTTCAGGCCGGTGCGGGCCAGGGTCGCCGGCGGGCTGGAGGGCCGGGTGCTGGAGATCGGATTCGGCTCCGGGCACAACGTCCCGCATTACCCGCCCGAGGTGACTCAGGTGCTGGCGGTGGACCCGGCCACGGTCGGTCGCAAGATAGCGGCTGGCCGGCTGCAGGACAGCCCGGTCCCGGTGGAGTTCGCCGGCCTGGACGCCGGGAGCCTGCCCGCGCAGGACGGCAGCATGGACCACGTGCTCAGCACCTGGACGCTGTGCACGGTGCCCGATCCCGGGCAGGCGCTCGCCGAGATCGTGCGGGTGCTGCGGCCGGGCGGGTCGCTGCACTTCGCCGAGCACGGTCTGTCACCCGAGGCGAACGTGGCCGGGTGGCAGCAGCGGCTGAACCCGGTGCAGCGGCGCGTCTTCGGCGGCTGCCACCTGGACCGGCCGATCGACCGCCTGATCCGGTCCTCGGGCCTGGAAGTGACCAAACTCGACAACTACTACCTGCGCGGGCCGAAGGTCGTCGGCTACATGTTCGAAGGGGTCGCCGCCAAGGCGTAGATGGGGTCAGGCGCTGGCGGCAGTTGGCTTGCAGATGCAGGTCGGCGTCGCTGCCGTCCAGGATGTAGCGCCGCACGCGGTCCGCGATCGCGTCAGCCACAGCAAGCTCCTTTGAAGGCCGGATGTCGGGGGCAGCCCAGGGGGTGGCGGCTGGCCGGACTGGCCGGCAAGGCAGGGCGGGAACGATGCTAATTATGCGGGCTTATCGCGGCCGGCAGGTAATTGGATTAGCCAGATAAGGCGGTCACTTGCCGATGGCTATTGGCTGTGCTCCCGCAGCAGATTCGGCAGTTCGGCCGGATAGAGGCACTCATCGGTCGATTCAAGCTCGGCCAGCGTCCACCAGCGGTGGCCGAGCACGACCGTCGCTTCCTCATCGTCGAGATCGTCGGTATTCACCTCAGCGGCGGCGGTCCGGTCAGGGCTGAGCCGGAGCAGGAAGAAGTCCTGTTCCTGGCGGAACCACCGGTCCTCAAAGCCGAATTCGGCGACGTCCTGCCAGATCGGTTCCCCGAGTTCGCTGGCCGAGGCCGCGATGCCGGTTTCCTCACCCAGTTCCCTGGCGGCCGCCTGCGCCAGGCTCTCGCCCGGCCTGGCGCCGCCGCCGACCGTGAACCAGTACGGTGGCTCACTGTCGGCGGGGTTGACGCCTCGCAGCAGCAGCAGCCGGCCGGCGGCGTCGATGACGAGCACCCGTCCGGCCTGCCGGTGAACGATATCGGTCACCGATGCCAGCCGGCTGCGGCTGCCCACGGCTCGGCGGCCGCGATCACGACATCGACGACCCAGTCCTTGGTGTCGGTGTAGGCACCGACCGCGTCGTCGTCCAGTCCGGCCCGGACCGCCGTGTTGACGAGTCCGGCCAGCGACTGCTTGAAGCCCGCATAGGCCGGAATGGCATCCGGATGGGCCAGGAACCAGTCCCTGAACAGCAGCGCCAGCCGCTCATTCGCCGAGCCGACGGCCCGGACGTGCAGGTTCACCGGGCCGTCCGGATGACCGGACGACCTGGACCACAGGCGCTTGACCCACAAGTCCTGGCTGTCTGGCCGCCCGGCCGGCACGTGGTCGCGACGGTACGGCGTCAGGGCGAACCCCAGCTCGCGCAGCGGCGGGTCGAACGCCGCTTCGACCGCCTCCAGATCAGGGGTGCTGACCTGCAGGTCAATGAGATCCTTGGCGGCCATGCCGGGAATCGAGGTACTCCCGATGTGCTCGATCCGCGTGGCCAGCGGGCCGAGCCGGGAGCCGAGCGCGTCGATCAGGGCCGCCGCCCGGGCAGCCCAGCCGGGGTCGTGATCCGCGACAACCAGCCGGTCGCCGGCTCCGCTGCCATCGTTCGCCTCGCCCTCCGCCATCTCCTCCATGCCGAGAAACCTATCCAGCCCGGCCTCCAGCCGGCGCGCCGGACCGGCCCCCGGCGGGCTCCCCGCTCGGCGCGGGACACCGCTCGATCCCCGCCATCGCCCTGGCCTGCTCGGCCCGCAGCGTGATCGCCCTCGCGATCCGCAGCGCGCTCTCGAAGTTCGGCCGGGCCCGCTCGGGCTGGCCGGTGGCGAGCAGCAGCTCGCCGGTCGTGTTGAGAGCGGTGGCCTCTCCGCTCCTGATGCCGAGTTCCCGGTACAGCTCAAGGGCCTTGGCCAGGCTCGCCGAGGCGGCCGGGTAGTCCCCGGTCGCCAGTTGCAGCGCGCCGAGCTCGCTGAGCGCGTCGGCTTCTCCCGGCCGGTGGCCGGTGTCGAGGCGGAGCTGAAGGGACAGCCGGCTGTTCGCGGCGGCCGACGCATGATCGCCGACGGCCCGCGCCGTCGCGGCGAGCCCGGTGAGCGAGGTCGCCTGGCCGATCCGGTTGCCAAGCTCGTTGTTCAGGCTCAGTGCCCGCTCGTAGCTGGAGATCGCGGCCCGGTAGTCGCCGGTGGCTGCCTGCACGTTCCCGAGCCCGTTGAGGGCGGTGGCTTCGCCGTACCGGTAGGACAGGCTGCGGTACAGCTCGAGGGCCTGCATCTGGCTGGCGGCGGCCCGCTCGTTGTCTCCGGTGGCCTGGTACACGATGCCCAGGCCGTACAGCGCAGTGGCCTGCCCGATCAGGTTGCCCAGCTGGCGGTGCAGCCGAAGCGCCTTCTCGTGGTTGGCCGCGGCGCGCGGGTAGTCACCGGTGCTGCGCTGCATCTGGGCGAGCCGGTTCAGCGCGCTGGCCTCGCCGGCCCTGATGCCGAGCTCGGTATAGAGCCGCAGGGCCCGCTCGTGGCTGACCGTCGCTTCCCGGTAGTCCCCGTTGGCGCGCTGGACCAGGCCGAGCTCATTGAGCGCGCTGGCCTCGCCGGCCCGGATGCCCAGTTCGATGTACAGCGCCAGGGCCTCGGTGTGATTGGCGATCGCGGCCGGGTGGTCGTTGATCATCAGCTGCACGATGCCGAGCTCGTTGAGGGCGCTGGCCTCGCCGAGCCGGTCGCCGAGATCGCGGTACAGCTCGAGCGCCCTGGTCAGGCTCGCCGCTGCCTGCGGGTAGTCGCCGATCAGCTGCTGGATCTCGCCGAGGTCGGTCAGCGCGCCGGCCTCGGCCGCCCGGTCGGCGGCTTCCCGAGCCGCCCCGATCACGACCTGGTACAGCGACTGAGCCTGGTCCCAGTGGCCGTCAATCCGCAGGTAGGAATGCATCGCGGTGACGATCAGGGACGCGTCGCCGCGTCGGTCTCCGAGCAGCGCATAGCTGGCGGCGGCCTGCAGGTTCTGGCGCTCGGCGGCGATCCACTCGCTCGCCCGGTCCGGCGTGGACAGATCGGGGGCCAGCACCGGGCCGGTCACGGCGGCCGTCCTGGTGCTGCCCGGGCTCTTCTTCTGCGGGAGCCTGCGGCTGGCCGCGAGCGCGGCGTGCAGGTAGTAGTCGAGCAGCCGGCCGAGCGCGAGATCTGACTGGGCGGCCGGGTCATCGGCGACCAGGGTCCGGGCGTGCTCCAGGATCAGGTCGTGCATCCGGAACCGGCCGTGCCCGGGCTCGGTGAGCAGGTGCTGGTCGTACAGCGCTTCCAGCCGCCGCTGCGCCAGCGGGAGGTCGACGCCGTTCAGCGCCGCCGCCGCGTAGCCGTCGATGTCGTTGCCCGGGTGCAGGCCCAGCCGGCGGAACATCTGCTGCTGACCCGGGGTCAGGTCGTCGTAGGACAGGCCGAAGGCCGCCGCCACCGACAGGTTCTCCGCGCGCATGAACGCCAGCC
>Ga0134128_10007737_pt1 | contig 12969 bp, 11 predicted proteins | sample KB31754_FD_96462 | JGI IMG/M metagenome (GOLD analysis project Ga0134128, IMG submission 96462) | Terrestrial soil microbial communities with excess Nitrogen fertilizer from Kellogg Biological Station, Michigan, USA - KB3-175-4 | ecosystem: Environmental > Terrestrial > Soil > Unclassified ... | reverse complement strand
GAAGGCGCGCGGCATCGACAATCTACTCATCACCGGCACAGTGACCGGCGTGTGCTGCGAATCGACCGCGCGCGATGCGATGATGCTGAACTACGCGGTGACGATGGTCACCGACGGCAACGCTTCCTACAGCGATGAAGAGCACAACCGCGCGCTGACCGCGTTCTACGCGACGTTCGGCGACATCCGCTCGACAGACGATCTGATCGCGCTGATCGCCAAGAACGGCAAGAAGCAGGCGGCGGAGTAACCCGCCGCCGCGCTATTCCTTCGCCTTGTCCGGACGGAATTTCGTCTCGGGCTTTACGCCTTTGCGGCGCTGCTGCGCGCTGATGCGGCCGTTCTCGAGATAGCGGCCGGTTGCGGCGCGCTCCGCCGCCTGATCCCATTCCGGCAGCCAATCGCCGAGCGAATAGCCGAACCACGGCGCTTCGGGCCGCAGCGCCGGCAAGCCCAGCTTCTCCCAAATCTTTTTCGCCCGTTCCATATATTCGCGCGTCGGCAACGCTAGCGGCGGCATGTCGCTTTTCGCCGTCGCATCCATCAGCAAGGTCGAATCCTCGGCCGTGTCGGATTCGCGCTGGGGCCCGTGTCCCATGCCGCGATGTGCGACGGTTTGCACATCCTCGATTGGGTTCATGCGATAGGCCATCGCCCAGAGGATCGCATCGGCATTGTCGGGATCGATGTCCTCGCTCACCGCGATGGTGATTTTGCCCATATCGCCCTTGAAGAAAGCGGCACCGTTGAGCGCCCGCCAGATCTCGGTCCGCGAGGTGCCTTTGGCGACCGAGATCACGGTGACGCGCAGCAAGCCGGTCAGCTTCTCATGCAGCGAGACGCGCTTGACGCCCTTGACGCCGAGCGTGTCGCGCAGATGCGCGAGGAACAGCGGCTCATAGGAAACCCGCTTGATGACGCTCGACTCCGACGGCGCGACCTGGCTGATGTAGGAGGGAATGACTGCGTTCTTGCGATGGGTGATCGCGGTCACCTTCATCGGCATGTTGAATTCCTCGAGCGCGAGATGGCCGTGGCTTTCGCCGAACGGCGCTTCCGGCTCCACATATTCGGTATCGATTAAGCCCTCGATCACCACTTCGGCTTCGGCCGGCACCAGCAGGTCGACGGTGCGCGCGCGCACGACATTGATCGGCGCGCCGGCCAATCCACCCGCCACCTTAAATTCATCAACATCGAGCGGCAGCTTCTGCGGCCCCATGAAGGCGACATAGGGCGGGCAGCCGAGGACGATGGCACAGGGCATCGTCTTGTCGCCGCGCTTCTGGTGCTTCAGGTAATGCTGATAGCCGCCGGCGCCGCCGACGCGCGTCGCCATGCGCACCACGAGCCGGTCCGGCGCCTTCAGCGCCGCGCGATAGGTGCCCATATTCTGCACCAGCGTCTCGGGATCGCGCGTGATGACGTTGGTCGCGGTGAGCGTCGGCGCCGCATCGAAGCCCGGTGTCGAGACCGGGATCGGCAGCGCGTCGAGCCCGTGCCCCTCGCCGTCCAAATCCTTGCCCTCGATCACCACCTCATGGCAGGGCGCGTCGTTCACGATGCGTGGCTCGACCGGATGGGCGATAGCGCGCTCCCACTTGCGATCGATCTCCTCGACCGGCGTCCCCATGCCGATCGAATAGATCGCGCGATTGGCGGCGATCGCGCCGACCACCACGGGCATTTTGTATTTCCGGCCCTTGCCGTCGACAATATTGGTGAAGAGGAACGCCTTGCGCTCCTCTCCCTTCATGCCGCCGACGAAGGCCCAGCGCACCAGCGGATGGAGCTCCGCATCCTTGTCGATCTTCTCATCGACGGTGATAAGGAGATTCTTCGCGCGCAGCGCGTCGAGATGATCGTGAAGATCGGGATAGTTGCGCGTCGGCGCGCTCACAGCGTTGCTCCGCATTCGCAATCGACCTTGAAGATGCGCGCCGCGGTCTCGCCGAGGATGGCGCGGCGCTCGGCGACGGTGAGCGGCGTCTCTTCGATCACCTTCACCGGGTCGTGATCGCCGATCGGGAAGGGGAAATCCGAGCCGAGGCAGACCTTGTCGGCGCCGGCGACGTCGCAGAGGTAACGGAGCGCCCGCGGCTCAAACAATACGCTGTCGAAATAGAGCTTCTTGAACTCGGCCTCGACATCGGCGTATTCGCCTTTGTGGATCGTGTTGTTGCGTTTGAAGCGGCCGAGCGCATAGGGCAGCGCCGCGCCGCCATGCGAGATCAGCAAGGTCATGTTGGGATAGCGCGTCAGATGGCCGGCGAACATCAGCCGCGCCAGCGCAATCGAGGTGTCGGAGACGCGGCCGACCGCGTTCTGCAGATCGTAATCCTTCACCCGGTCATCGCCGCAGATGAACATGGGATGGACCATCAACGTCGCCTTATGCGCGTTGCAAGCCTCCCAGAAAGGGTTGAGATCGGGATCGTCGAGCTTGCCGAGCTCGCCTTTGGGCTGCGTGCCGATCATCGCGCCATGGAAGCCCTGGCCGAGCGCTTCTTCGAGCACCCGCGCCGCGAGCTTGCCGCTCTGCAGCGGCACGCAGGCCAGCGGCCGCAGCGCCGGCAGCGGCTTGATGTCCTTCAGCATGGTCTCGTTCATGAAGCGGCACCAATCGGCGCCCTCTTCCGGCGGCAGCTCGTAACCGAAAATGTCGAGCCACGAGCCGACGAGCTGATAATCGACCCGCGCCTTCTGCAGCCATTCTTTCCGCTTCTCGATATCGTGCAGCAGCGCGCCGACCGGCCGCGTCGGCGCCAATGCGCCGAAGCTGAAGCGCATGCCCGGCTTCTCATTATGCACTTTGACCGAGGGGAACATCCGCCGCTGGCTCGCGACGCCTTCGAGGAAGGAGCTGGGAACGAAATGACCATGCGTATCGATATTCACCGCTACCTCCTCGTCGTGCTCTTGTCCGCGCTGGCGATGAGGTCGCCGAGCAGGCCCGGCGTCATCGGCAGCTCGGCGATCTTCAGCTCCAGCGGTGCCAGCGCGTCATTGACGGCACATGATATCGCGGCCGGAGCGCCGAGATAACCCGCCTCGCCCGAACCTTTCTGGCCGAAAGCGGTCAGCGGCGAGGGCGTGCAATGGTCGACGATCGCGACATCCGGCACTTCATGCGCCGACGGGATCAGATAATCCATGAAGGTGCCGGAGAGGAATTGCCCACTCTCGTCGTAGCGGAAGCGCTCATAGAGCGCGGCGCCGATGCCATGGGCGATGCCGCCATACGTCATGCCGTGGACGATGTCGGGATTGATCATCACGCCGCAATCATGGCCGACGATGTAGGGGCCGAGCGCGACCTGGCCGGTGATGCGATCGATCTCCGCATAGACGATATGCGCCTCAAAGGCGTAGCACGGATACATCTGCACCCGGCCATCGGCGCTCGGCAGGGTGCCGCCGGTCGGCACTTCCAGCACGTGGCTCGCCTGCAGCCCCGGCTCGATTCCCGGCGGCAATTCGTGGAATTTGCGATGCGCGATCTCGGCGATCGCTTCCCATGCGACTTTCTTCGCCGGATCGGCGCGCGCGATCACAGCACCGTCCCGATATTCGACCTCAGCGGCCGCGAGCCCGAGCTTATGTGCGGCGATGGCAGTGATGGCTTCTTTCAGCTTCTTCGCCGCGCCCGCCGCCGCGCCGCCCAGCATGATCGCCATGCGGCTGCCGACCGGACTGTTGGACGGTAGTGCCGAGAGCGAATCCGCACGCACGACGCGGATCGTCTCGGGCTCGCGCTCCAGCACCTCGCCGACCACCGTCGCGGCGAGGCTCTCATGGCCCTGCCCCGAGGACGAGGTGTTGATCGACACGACCACCGCGCCGGCGCCATCGATCTTGATGCTCGCCGCCTCCATCCAGGTCGTGGTCTCGTTCTTCGGATTGAAGAGCGGCTCGAAAGCGGAATTGCCGCCGGAGGGCTCGAGGCAGCACGCGATGCCGATGCCGGCGAGCTTGCCCGCGCGCCGCGCCGCGTCGCGCTTCGCGACCAGCGCCGGGTAATCGGCGGCGGCCAGCGCCTTCTCCAGCACGGTCTGGAAATCACCGCTGTCATAGGTGCTGCCCGACGGGATCGTATAGGGAAATTCCTCAGCGCGGATGAGATTGGCGCGTCGTACCGCCAACCGGTCAATGCCAAGCGCCGCGGCGACGCGGTCAACCGCATTCTCGAGCGCGAAGTTAGTCGGTCCCTGGCCGAAGCCACGCACCGCTTCCTGCGGCGTCTTGTTGGTCGTGACGCTGATCGCTTCGTATTCGACCGAATTGACGCGATAGGGCCCGCAGATCGCGCCGATCGGCTTGCCCAGCTGCAGCGGCGCCCGGCCAGCATGCGCGCCGCAGTCGTCGAGCGCGCGGATCTTCAGCGAGCGGATGATGCCCTCGCGGCTGAACGCGACCTGCATGTCGAAGATACGGTCGGGGCCCTGCGCGTCGCCGCCGCGCATATTCTCGAGCCGGTCCTCCATCAACCGCACCGGCATACCGAGCTTTTTGGCGAGGAAGCCGGCGAGGATCGAATGTTTGAGGCCGCGTTTCACGCCATAGGAGCCGCCGACATCGACGTCGAAATGAACGCGCACGGCGTTGCCCGAAAGCCGCAGCGCTTTGGCGAGCTGATCGGCGAATTTCGGCATCTGGATCGAGGCCCAGACATCGAGCAATTGCTGCGCCGGGTTCCACTGCGCGACCACGCCGAAGGTCTCGATCGGCACGGTCGAGCTGCGATGCCAGCGCGCGCGGAAGGACAGCGTCTGGTCTGCGGCGGCGAAATCCTCTTCGACGGCGCCCCAAACCCATTTCTTGCGGAAGAGCACATTCGAGCCGTGATCGGGATGCACCGCCGGAGCGTCCGGCCGCATCGCCGTTTCCGGATCGGTCACCGGAGTCAGCGGCTCGTAATCGACCTCGACGAGTTCGGCGGCGTCTTCGGCAACAGCACGGCTTTCCGCGACCACCGCCGCGACCCATTCGCCGGGATAGCGCGCGAATTGATGCGCCAGCGGCCAGCGCCTGATCTTCGGCGCATCGACGCCGCTCATGATCGGATCGACCCCGGCGGCAAGCTCCGCGCCGGTCAGCACCGCGACCACGCCCGGCAGGGCCAGCGCCTTCTCGCTATCGATGCCGCGAATCCGCGCGAACGGATAAGGGCTCGCGACCAGCGCGACATGCAGCATGCCCGGCAGCGCGAGATCGGCGACGAAGCGCCCGGCGCCGGCGATGAAGCGTCGATCTTCCTTCGGCCGGCGCTTCTTGGCGATATAGCGGAAAGCTTGCTCAGCCATTGTTCGCGCCTGTTATTGAGCCTGCGGGCGCATTCGCGCCTTGCAGCCGCGACGCCGCGAGCTTGATCGCGTCGATGATCTGCTTGTAGCCGGTGCAGCGGCAGAGATTACCGCCGATCGCCTCGCGAATCTCTTCATCGGATGGCGCGCGGTTGCGGTCGAGCAGAGCCTGCGCCGCGATCAACATGCCGGGGGTGCAGAAGCCGCATTGCAGAGCATGCATCTCCCAGAAGCAATCCTGCAGCACGCTTAAGGCTGCGGGATCGGGCGCGAGGCCTTCCACCGTGGTGATCGTCGCGCCGTCGGCTTGTACCGCGAAGATCAGGCAGGAGCGCATCGGCTTACCGTCGAAAAGGATCGAGCAAGCGCCACAGACGCCATGCTCGCAGCCCGTATGAGTGCCCGTCAGACGCAGATGCTCGCGCAGGAAATCGGCCAGGGTCAAACGCGCCGGCACGGTGCCGCGATAGGCACGGCCATTGACGGAAAGCGCGATCTCGTGCTGCGACATCAGGCGGCCGCCTTGGCTTCATCGCGCGCCTCAGCGATCGCTCGTGCAGCGAGCGCGCCGGCGACGCGCCGCCGGTAATCAGCCGAGGCGTGAACGTCGCTCAGCGGCGAGAGGGTTGCTTGCAGCTCGCCCATCGCCTTGTCGATATCCCCCGCTTCGAGACGCGTGCCAGTAAGGCGCTTCTCCGCCGCGGCGGCGCGCACGGGCGATGCCTCAGCCCCGCCGATGCCGAGGGCGATGCGGCGGCAGACGCCATCGTGATCGAGCACGAGCTGGCAGGCGGCGGCGACAAGCGCGAAATCGCTTTGCCGTACGCTCATTTCGTTAAAGCCGGTGCCGATGCGGCTGGCGTCGCGCCACAGCGGAAAACGCACCTCAGTCAGGCATTCCTCCGCGGCAAGCGCCGTCGTCATGGCGCCGGCACAGAAATCGCGCATCGCGATCCGGCGGGTCGCCTGGCTCGAGCGCGCGGTGATCTCGGCATCGAGGGTGCGCGCGATAAGGCAGATCTCGGCCGCGGGATCTGCATTCGCGAGGCTGCCGCCGATCGTGCCGCGATTGCGCGTCTGCGGATGGCCGACGAGGCGCAGCCCTTTCGCCAGCAGCGGCAGGCGATGTTGGATCACCGCGTCGGCCAGCACATCGGCCTGACGCGTCGCGGCTTTGATTGCGATGCCGGCTTCACTGGCGGCGATGCCCTGCAACGCGGCGATGCGGTTGATGTCGACGACGAGGCTCGGCCGCGTCAGCCGCATCACCAAAAGTGGCACCAGCGTCTGGCCGCCGGCGATGATCTTGCCGTCGCCGGCCGCACCGTCGAGCAGGCGGCAAGCCTCTTCGACCGTGCCGGGCCGCGCATATTCGAATTCCGCTGCCTTCATTCCCCCATCCTCATCAAGGGGCGTCCGGCACCTGCAGATAGACGCGGCTGTCGCGCACCGCGACCGCAATCGGCTCGAGCCGCACCTTCGGGTCGCCGGGATGGCAGCCGGTCTCGAGGTTGAATTCGTAGCCATGCCACGGACAAACGATGTTGCGCGCCGCGGTGAAACGCAGGCCGAGGCTGGTCTTGTCGGCACCGAGCTGCTCTTCGGTCTGGTTGAAGACCTTGCCCTGGCAAACCGGCCCGCCGTAATGCGGACATTCGTTCTTGTAGGCGACGAGCTTCTTACCGAGCCGGAACACGCCGACCTCGAGTCCATCGATAGCGACGACGCGATGATCGCTTTCGGCGAAATCCGCGAGCGTACCGATCTCCACTTCCGCCATCCCCGCTCCTATTCCTCGCCGGCGACCGGACGCCGGAACCACATCGCGACGTCGAAGAGATTGAGATCGGCGGCGCGGATCATGGCGCAAGCCGCGGTGACCGTCTCGGTCGCGGTAACCGCGTTGTCGAGAAAGGGCGCGATCTCGCGCCCGAGATCTTCCGCCTTCGCGGCATAGACGCGCACGGCTGCTGTCAGGACGCGGCGCAGCGCAGCGTCGCTGATTGCCTGCGGCTCGCCGCGCTTCAACGCGCCCTCGACGGCGGCGCAGAAAGCGGCGCCGGGATCGGCCGCCGCGCGCCGCGCCGGCGCCGGCCGCTTGACCGAGCGCTTTGTGGATCGCTTTGAAGGAGAACGCTTTTTCGCCGCCATCAGCGGGTTTATGGCACGCGCGGGCGCACGCCTCAACCCCGAGTCGCCACTTCGGCCGGCGGCTCCTTTTCCGGCCAGCGCGGCGCGGTGCGGATATGCTCGGGACGGACACCGAGGCCAAGCCAGCGCGCCGGATAAGCACGCAGCGCCGGGAAGCGCTCGAGCAGCCGCATCGGCAAGGGCGGCTTGAGCGTGCCGCCCAGCATCGGCGCCAGCATGCGGTTCTGCACCAGCACCTGAAAGCCCTGCGTCACGCGCATCGGGAATTCGCGCCGCTTCTGCACCTGGGCGAGATCGTCCTCGGTCAAGCGGCGCTCGGCCAGCGGCGCCGCGAGAATATTGGAGACGGCGACGGCGTCTTGGACGGCAAGGTTGATGCCGACGCCCGCCACCGGCGACATGGCATGGGCGGCATCGCCGATGCAGAGCAAGCCCGGCCGGTACCAGCGCTTCAGCCGGTTCACCTGCACGGTGAGCAGCTTGATCTTGTCCCAATCATCGAGCTGGCCGACGCGATCGGTGATTTCCGGGAACATTCCCGCGACCCCTTGCTGGAACGCGGGAAGGCCACGCGCCTGGATCGCATCGAAGCTGCCTTTGGCGATGACGTAGCCGCATTGCCAATAGTCGCGCCGGTTGATGGCGATGAAGATCGAGCCCGGTCCGAAGCGGCCCATCGTCTCATCCGGATCGGTGCTGCGCCGCGGCAGGCCAAACCACAGCACGTCCATCGGCGCGCCGAGCTCTTCGACCGCAAGGCCGGATTTTTCGCGCACGAGCGAATGCCGCCCATCGGCGGCGATGACGAGATCGGCGCGCACTTCGAGCGGCCCGCGCGGCGTAGTCGCAGTGACGCCAACAATATGTCCGCCCTCCTCGATCAAGCCGGTGACCTCGGCGCTCATCTTCAGCGAGAACGTCGGATAGCGCGCGGCGCGGCGCGCCAGGAAATCGAGGAAATCCCATTGCGGCATGAAGGCGATGAAGGGAATGCGAAGCTTCGCTCGGTCGAAGTCGGCGACCACGCCTTTGAGCGCGCCGAACTGGAAGGCGAGGCGATGTGCCTCCTCATGCGGCAGCTTTAAGAGCTCCTCGAAGCTGCCGAGCTCCTGCATCAGCTGGAGGGTCGAAGGATGGATCGTGTCGCCGCGGAAATCGCGGAAGAAATCGGCGTGCTTTTCCAGCACCACGACGTCGACGCCGGCGCGCGCCAGCAGCAATCCCGCCATCACCCCGGCCGGCCCGCCGCCGGCGACGCAGCATCGCACCGCTACTTTTTGCATGGGAATTCCCCGCCTGCTCCCTGTTCAACTTTATATCAGCAAAGCAGCGCGGTCTTGCCGATTGGCGACAAATCCCGCAATCTCCCGGCTTTCGCAAGAAAGCCCCGGCAGGGCCGGGCCAAAGGGGAGCAAGATGGCTATCCAGATCACCCAGACAATCCGCGATTTGCTGAATTCGGCCCTCGCCGACGGCACGCCCTGCCTGCTCGGCACGGCGAGCAAGGACGGCCATCCGAATATCAGCCCCAAGGGCAGCGTCGTCGTATTCGACGACCAGACGCTCTGTTATTGGGAGCGCAGCGGACGCGGCGCGGCGCGGCGCCTAGCCGAGAATGCGCATGTCTGCATCTATTATCGCAACCCCGCCAAGGCCGGGAAGGATTTCCGCGGCGGCGCGCTGCGCTTCTACGGCGACGTCCACCACCTGCCGCACGGCGCGGACCGCGACAAGGTGTGGGATCTCATCCCCGAGGCCGAGCGCCGGCCCGATCCGGAGAAGAAGGGCACCGCGATGCTGATCAAGCTCCACAGCGTCGAGGAGCTTTCCGGCAACGTGGTGATGAAGCACGATTAAGCAGAGCGCGCGCTGCTTGCCATGACCACCGGAGCGCCGCAGGACGGCGTCAGCTTCGTCATCCCGGTGTTCAACAAGCGGCGCTTCCTGCGCCAGGTCATCGCGGGGCTCGCCGCGCAACGCGGCGATTTCGCGCGCGAGTTCATCTTCATTGACGACGGCTCGACGGACGGCTCGCGCGAGGAGCTGGATCGGCATGCCCACGCGCTCGGCGATGTCCACATCCTAAGCCAGGCGAATGCGGGACCCAGCGTCACCACCAATCGCGGGCTGCGGGCGGCGCGTTTCCCGCTGGTGAAGCTGGTCGATGGCGACGACGTGTTGCTGCCGGATGCGACAGCGCAGCTCCGCATTGCATTGGCACGGCATCCCGATGCCGGCCTCGCCTACGGCCGATCCGCGACCTATGCCGATGCCGAGGACGCGCTGGCGCGCATCGGCCAGACACGGACGACCGAGCAGCCGCCCGACCGCCTCGAGCAGGCGCTGAAACCGCTGCTGCGCGAATGCTATTTCGGGCCGAGCAACTGTCTTGTCCGCCGCGATCTCGCGCTCACGGTCGGGGGCTGCGACGAGCGCGTCTTTGTGCAGGATTATTCGCTGCTCCTGCGCCTCGCCGCGCGCGCGCCGTTCGTCGCGATCGACACGGTCGTCGAGCTGCATCCGAAGGCGCTGCAAGACCGCATCAACAACGGCGGGCCGCAAGTGCTGCACGACGTCAATCTCACAGTCGTGCATTTCCTCGCCGAGCAGGATGTGCCGCCCGAACTCGCGACGATGGCGACACGGCGGGCGATGACACGGGCCTGGCTGTGGGCGCGACGCCGCGAGGGCGCTGCGCTTTTCTCGCGCTGGCAGTGGCTTCGCCTCGCAAGCTATCTGCCGCTGTCGGGGCTGCGCGCGCGTTTGCTCGATGCGAGTTGCGGCGCGTTCACGCTCAGCCAGCCGGTCCGGCGCAGCGCCCCGCTGGCGGATTAGTGCCCGCCGGGAGGCGCTTCTGACGAGCGCGGGCTCTGGCGCTCGGTGATGAATTCCAATAGCGCCGGCTGGCCCTCGTCGATCTTAGCGAGAGCGCGCTTGATCGCCGGGACGATCGCGCCGGGCTCGGTCACTCGCTCGCCATAGCAGCCGAGCGCCTTGGCGAAATCGGCGTAATTGCCGCTGATCGCAGTCGATTGGAATTTATCGGTCGAGTATTTCATCACGCCGAGCTCGGCCGCCATGACCGAATTGTTGAGGAGGATCGAAAGGATCGGGATGCGGCCGCGCGCCGCCGTCTCGAGATCCATGCCGGTGAAGCCGATTGCCGCGTCGCCCCAGACGTTGATGCAGAGCTTCTCCGGCGAGGCGAGTTTCGCGCCGATAGCGAGGCCGAGCCCGTAACCGAGCTGTGTGCTCTTGCCCCAGCCTATATAGGATCGCGGCGTCTTGGAGCGCCAGAACGGTACGAGTTGATCACGCGGGCTGCCGCTGTCATGCGTCACGATCGTGTTCGCGACATCGACGGTGTTGAGCAGATCCCAGATCACGCGATAGGGCGTGAGCGGCGTCTGGTTCGAGGTAAGACGCGGCGTCCAAATCCCCATCCACTCCTCGCGCAGCGCCGCGACCTCGCGGATGATCTTGCCGTCGCGTTGATGCGGCTTCGCTTTGAGGCGGCCGCGCAGCTCCTCGATCAGCATGTCGAGCGCGAGGCCGGCATCGCCGACGAGCGCATGGCTCGAGGCGATGTCCTTGTTCACATCCGCCGCATCGAGCGTCAGATGCAGCATCTTCTTGCCCTTCGGCATCTGCATGTTGAAGGGCGTTGCCGTCCAGGAACAGCCGATGCCGAAGACCACATCGGCTCTCTGAAGCATCTGATAGAATTGCTTCGAATGCGTCGTGCTACCGGCGCCGAGCGCGAGCGGATGGGTTTCATCGAAGGCGCTCTTGCCGGGATTTGAGGTCCCGACCGGCGCCTCGAGCAACTCGGCAAGCGTCTGCAGCTGCTTCCATGCCTTCGAATAATGGATGCCCTGCCCGGCGAAGATCAACGGGCGCTGCGCCGCGGCCAACGCCTCGGCGACGCTGGCGACATCCTTCGGATCGGGCGCGCTGCGATAGCGCGGCGTCTTCTCATAGACGAGCGGATCGGGAATCTCCGCTTCCCAGAGATCGACCGGCACCTCGACCATCGTCGGACCGGGCCGGCCGTTCTTCGCCTGGGTGAAGGCGCGTCGCATCGCATCAGGCACCATTTGCGGCACGGCGACCTGCTCGACCGCTTTGGTGACGTTGCGGAAATTCGCCGTCGCCGAGAAATTCGGCTTCACCCCCGCTTGCGCGCGCGGATGGCCGGCCGGGATCACGACCATCGGCACGGATTCGGCATAGGCTTGCGCGACGCCGCCGAAGGCGTTCTCCGTCCCCGGCCCTTGCTGCATGGCGAAGACGCCGACGCGATCGCCGCAGGAGACGCGGCCCAGCGCATCCGCCATATGCACGCCGGTGCGCTCCTGCCGCACCAGGATCGGCTTGATTCCGATCTCGGCGGCCGCCTCGATCAACCCGTTGCGCGGATAGCAGCAGAGATAGTCGAGCCCTTCGCGCTTCAGAATTTCGGCAATCGCGGCGTTGACCTTCATTTCAAGGGCCTCCCTTTTTTGGCCGAGCTTTGATTCACAACGACAAATTGGCTTCGTTTGGTAATTTTCTGTTTTTCGCTTGTATTACAGTGACTTAGCGGCGGTCGCCGCGCCGCCTCGCAGACATAAGCGCGGGCGCGGCGGGTTGCAACCCCGTCGCCGATTTATTCCGCCGCTGCCCGCTCGGCGCGACGCTGCACTTTCCAATCGGCGAGGGTGTTCGGGTCGAGATCGAAGAGCCGGAGCGCGTTGCCGCCGAGGATGTTGCGCTTGGCCTGCTCGGTCAGGAACGGAAGGTCGTAGATCGTCGACGGCAGATCCGTGTCCCAATGCGGATAGTCCGAGGAATAGCAGAGCTGCGTCTCGGCATTGATCATCTTGAAGGTCAGCTCGAGCGCCTCGCGATTGTTCACCATCTCCATCGGCTGGGTCGAGAAATACATCTCGCGCATATAGTCCGACGGCTTGCGCTTCAAGAGCGGCACTTCGGAGGAGCGCATCATCCATTCGTTGTCGAGCCGCTGCATGAGGAACGGCACCCAGGCGAGGCCGCTCTCGACCCAGATGGTCTTGAGCTTGGGGAAGCGCTCCGGCATCCCGTTCACCAGCCAGTTGGTGCAATGAAGGATGCTCGACCAGGAGAAGCCGAGCGCATGCGCGGCGATGAAGCGGTTGCAGGTATTCATCGCCTTATCGCGGCCCCAAAAGAGCCCGGCATGGAAGACGAGCGGCAGGCCCATCTCTTCCATCAGCGCGTAGGTCTTGATGAAGGAATTGTCGTAGACCGGCTTGAAGCGCGGCGTCAGGAAGGTGAAAGCGCAGACGCCCTTGGTACCGGCGAAATCCTTCACCACCTTGTACATCGCCTCGGCATCGTTGGCCTGGAGATAGAGCGAGGCCTTGATGCGCGGCTCTTCGGCGAGGATGCGCTCGCAGAGCCAGCGGTTGTACGCGCGGGCCAGCGCCACCTCGACCTCGGGCCGCGGCGTGAACGGCAAGCCGAGCATCGGCGTCGGAAAGAGCAGCACCTG
>Ga0134128_10007736_pt1 | contig 12970 bp, 13 predicted proteins | sample KB31754_FD_96462 | JGI IMG/M metagenome (GOLD analysis project Ga0134128, IMG submission 96462) | Terrestrial soil microbial communities with excess Nitrogen fertilizer from Kellogg Biological Station, Michigan, USA - KB3-175-4 | ecosystem: Environmental > Terrestrial > Soil > Unclassified ... | reverse complement strand
GGAACGGCTCCTGCAGCTGCCGCGCAGCACGCTGCAGGGCCTGGTCAGACTCGGCTTCGTGCGTCCCGGCCGCGGTCCGCGCCGGCAGTATCTCTTCTCCTTCCAGGACCTCATCATCCTGCGCGCGGCCCGCGCGCTCGTGCAGGCCAACATCCCGCAAAGACGCATCCGCCGCTCGCTGGGGCAGCTCCGTGAGCGGCTGCCGGAGGCGGTGCCGCTCTCGGGCCTGGCCATTTCCGCGGTGGGGGACCGGGTGGTCGTGCGCGAGGGCGCCAATCACTGGCAGGCGGACGACGGCCAGTACCTGCTCGGCTTCGAGGTCAGTGTGCAGAACGGGATCCTGCGCATGATCGAGCACAGACAGGCGCGAGACGCCGCCCGTGCAGGGGCTGAGGCCGCGCCGCAGGGCACGTATGACCCGCAAGACTGGTACAGCGAGGGATTGCGGCTCGAGGGCGTCGATCCAGCCCGCGCGATCGCGGCATACGCACGCGCGGCGGAGCTCGACCCTGACAACACGGCGGCATGGATCAACTGGGGCAGGGTCCTGCACGAGACGGGCAAGACGCGAGCCGCCGAGAAGGTGTATCGCCGCGCGCTCGAGCATTGCGGCGCCGATTCCCTGCTGCTCTTCAACCTGGGCGTGGCGCTCGAGGACCTCGGCGAGAAGGAGGCGGCACTCGAGGCTTATCACGCCGCCGTCTCGGAGGATCCGAACCTCGCCGACTGCCATTACAACCTCGCGCGGCTCTACGAGTCGGCGGGCAAGACCCAGCACGCCATCCGCCATCTCGGGCAGTACCGGCGTCTCGTGACCCGCAACGAGCACTGAGCCGCCTCATCGGGCGCCATGGCCATTTGGGTCGGAACCTCCGGCTACAACTACCCCGAGTGGCGGGGCAGCTTCTATCCGCAGAAGCTCGCGACGGCGAAGATGCTGGCGTACTACGCCGAGCGGCTCGCGACCGTCGAGATCAACTACACCTTCTATCGCTCACCGAAGCCGGAGATCCTCGCCGGCTGGAGCCGCCACACGCCGCCGGCGTTCCGCTTCACCCTGAAGGCGCCGAAGCGCATCACGCACGATGCGCGCCTGCGCGAGTGCGCGCAGCCGCTCAAGTACTTCCTCGACACCGCGGCGACGCTGGGACCGAAGCTCGGCATGCTGCTCTTTCAGCTCCCGCCCTTCTTCAGGAAGGACGTGGCAGTGCTCGATGCGTTTCTCGAGGCTTTCCCGGCGGACACCCGCGCGGCGTTCGAGTTTCGGCATGCCTCGTGGTTGAGCGATGAGGTGTTCGAGCGGCTGAGAGCGCGCAACCTGACGCTCTGCGTCGCCGACAGCGAGAAGATGTCGACGCCCGTGGAGATCACCGCGGACCATGGGTATTTCAGGCTGCGCGACGAGGGTTACACGCCCGGTGACATCGAAACGTGGGCGCGAACGATCGAGGAGAAGACTGCGCATTGCCGGGACGTTTACGTGTATTTCAAACATGAAGAGGCGGGCAAGGGCCCGCAGTTCGCGCGCTGGCTGCTGGATGCCCTGAGTCAGCCTCGCGCGTCATCCGGATAGAGCCAGCGCGGACTTTCCGAGTCAGCCACCGGCCATCTTCGCGGCGATGCGCGTCACGTGCTCGCCCTGAAAACGGCACATCTCCTGCTCGAGCGCGGTTGGCATGCGCAGCTCCGCGCCGACGCCGGTGACGCAGCTCGCGCCGTAAGGCGTACCGCCGGTGACTTCGCGCAGCGTGGTGAGGTCCTTGAACGTGTAGGGCAGGCCGACGATGATCATGCCGTGGTGCAGCAGCGTCAGATGAAATGAGGTGATCGTCGTCTCCTGGCCTCCATGCTGGCTTGCGGTGCTGCAGAATACGCTGCCGACCTTCCCGACCAGCGCGCCGCGTGTCCAGAGGGCACCGGTCTGATCGAGGAAGTTGCGCATCTGTGCCGCCATGTTGCCGAACCGGGTCGGCGTGCCGAAGAGGATCGCATCATAGCGCTCGAGCTCGGCGGGCTCGGCCACCGGGGCCGCCTGATCGAGCCGGAAGCCCGAGGCTCTGCAGACCTCGAGCGGCACGATCTCCGGCACCCGCTTGACCGCGACTTCGGCGCCCGAAACCTTGCGCGCGCCTTCGGCTTGTGCCTGCGCCATCACTTCGAGGTGGCCGTAGCTGCTGTAGTAAAGCACGAGAACCTTCGGCATGACTTTTCTCCTAGCGGGTAGTGCCGGCGTGGCGCTCGAGGAACGCCCGCAGGACGGTGTTGTACGAGAGCGGATTGTCGAGATTCGGAATGTGCCGGGCGCCGGCCACAGTGGCGCGCTGCGCCAGAGGGAGTGCGCCGGCCAGGGCATCGGCCGCCCGCAGTCGGGCCGGCAGGTCGCGCTCGCCCGTCACGATCAGCGCGGGCGTGCGCAGGGATCCGATGGCGGCGCGATCCCAGTGATCTTCGGCCGCTGGCAGCTCCTGCAGCAGATCGTTGCCGCCGTAGCGGGTCGTCATCTGCCGCAGCAGAGCGTGCGTCGCCGGTGAGCGGCTTTCCAACTGCATGAGCGGGTGCCTCATCCAGCGCCGGCGAAAAGTCTCCAGATCGCCGCCGGCGATGAGGCGGCGATACTCGGCGAGCGGCACGTCATCTCCTGCATCGACGGCTTGCTCCGCGAGCAGCGGTGGCGGTCCATCGAGCACCAGGCAGGACAGCCGCTCGGGCGCGATGCGACAGAGGTGCAGGGCCACGCGGGCGCCCTGCGACATCCCGACACAGGCGAGACGCCCGAGTTGGAGGGCGTCGCACAGAGAAAGCGCGTCCTGCAGATCGGCCGTCAGTGAAGCGCGGCCGGAGGAGAGGCCGAAACCCCGCCGGTCGAATCGGATCAGGCGGAATGCGCCGCCGAGCGCCGCGACCTGAGGCGCCCACATGTCGAGATCGAGGGTCCAACCGTGAATGAGCAGCACGGGCGGTCCGCGGCCCTCGTCGCGGTAACGGAGGAGCGCGCCCGTGACGGGAAGATGGCGATCCACGCCGGCCGGGGGTGGCTGCATGCTCATACTTGCGCGCTCAGGGACAGTCCGGGAATCGCCCGCAGGTCGGCGGAGATCTGACGGCTCAACTGCCGCAGCATTCCGAGCCGGTCCTTCACGAGCCTGGCGCGCGTGGTCTTGCCCGAGTGGCTCGAGCTGTTGAGCGCGGCGACGACTCTTCCCGACTCATCGAGAACCGGAACGGCGAGCGCCACGACTCCATAGGCCAGCTCATCCGCCACGGCCGCGTAGCCGCAGCGGCGGCACTCCTCGATGAGGGTGCGCAGCGCCGCGGGATCGCAGACGGTCCGATCCGTCAGCGCTTCGAGCCTTGCGGTGTCGAAGTAACGGTGCAGCCGCTCCGGGCTCAGTCCGGCGAGGAGCACGCGGCCCATCGAGGTCGCGTGGGCGGGAAAACGGCTGCCGACATGCGCTTCGAGCCGCAGCAGCGTGCGCACCGAAGCGCGCGCGACATAGACGATGTCGTTGCCGTCCAGCACGGACATCGCGGCCGAGTCACCCGTCTTGCGCGCGAGCTCCTCGAGATGCGTCTTGGTGAGGTGCTCGATGTCCATCGAGTCGAGATAGGCGGCACCGAGCTCGAGAACTTTGGGTCGCAGCAGGAAGCTGCGGCCGTGACGGGTGACGTATCCGAGATCCTCCAGAGTCAGGAGGCAGCGCCGCGCGGTCGCGGCGGGAATGGCGGCGCTGCGCGCGATGTCGCTCAGCGTGGGCGCGGGATGCCCGCGCGTGAATGCGCGGATGACGGCGATGCCCTTGGCGAGCCCTCCCATCGCTTCGCGGCGGCTGGCGGGAAGTTTGCGTGCGGCCATGGCCTGAGTCTATTTCGACATGCGAAAGGGTGGAACGTCTTGACGGCGGCCAGGGGCCGGTCCACGATGGCTTCGTATATCGAATCATATTTCGCATATCGAAAGCAATGAAGATCGGTCCCGGGTCCCTTCACGCCACTGCCATCTGCGGTTCCACCGACACGGGGATCTGGGTTCGCGGACGCGAGCTCACCGGCGAGTTGATGGGCCAGGTGGGCTTCACCGATTATTTCTGGCTGCTCGTGACCGGCGCGGCGCCCACGCCGGGCCAAAGCCGGATCCTCGATGCGACCTTGGTCGCCATTGCCGAGCACGGACTGGTACCGAGTGTGCAGGCGAGCCGCATGACGCTCGCGGCCGCGCCCGAGGCGCTGCAGGGAGCGGTCGCCGCCGGTCTCCTCGGCTGTGGCTCGGTGATCCTCGGGTCGGCCGAGGCGGCCGGAAAGTTTCTCGCCGAGATCGTGCGCCGCATGGGCGCCGGCCAGGAAGCGGAGGCGGCCGCGACGGCGCTGATCGGCGAGTATCGCGCCGCGGGTCGCGCGATCCCAGGCTACGGACACCCGTTGCACAAGCGCGCCGACCCGAGAGCGGAGCGGTTGCTCGCAATCGCGCAGGAGGCGGGCACGGCAGGCGGGCACGCCGCGGCCGCGCGCCAGGTGGAGCGGCTGCTGCCCGCGCTCCTCGGCAAGCCTCTGAAGCTGAATGTGTCCGGCGCCATTCCGGCGGTGCTGCTCGATGTGGGATATCCGCCGGCGGCCCTGAAAGGCGTGCCACTGCTCGCGCGCACGGCCGGCCTCATCGCGCACCTCGTCGAGGAGCAGTTGCGTCCGATCGGCTTCGCGATGTCGGATGCCGCCGCGCAGGTCATCCGCTATGACGGCGCGGCACCGGCTGGATCGGAGCCGAAGCCATGAGCGGGGTGCTCGATGGGATCCGGGTGGTCGAGCAGGGCACCTTCATCACCGGTCCCTGCGCGGGAATGATGCTCGCCGACCTCGGCGCCGATGTCATCAAGATCGAGAGTCCGGAAGGGGATCCCTACCGCAGCTACCAGGGCGGCAAGTACTCCCCGCACTTCCAGGCGTACAACCGCAACAAGCGCGCCATGGCCCTCGACCTCAAGAGCGGCGTGGACCGCGAGCTGTTCGAAGGCCTGATCCGGCAGAGCGACGTCTTCATCCAGAATTTCAGGCCCGGCACCGCGGAGCGCCTGGGCGCCGGCCCCGAGCGCCTGCAGGGACTCAACCCGCGCCTCGTCTATTGCTCGATCAGCGGCTTCGGGCCCGACGGCCCGTATGCCGAACGCCCGAGCTACGACTCGGTCGCACAGGCGCTCAGCGGCTTCCTGAGCGTGGTGGTCGATCCGCGCGACCCACGCTTTCTCGGGCCTGCGCTCGCCGATGCCATCACCGGCATCTATGCCGCCTACGGCGTGCTCGGGGCGCTGGTGCAGCGCGGGCGCACCGGGCAGGGCACGCTGGTCGAGGTGTCGATGCTCGAAGCCATGACGCACTTCGCGATCGAGCCCTTTGCGGCCTACTTCGCGCTCGGCAAGGTGCCGAGCTCCGCCGACCGGCCGCGGCTCGCGCAGGCCTACATCCTGAGAACCGCCGATGCGCGGCTCATCGTGCTCCATCTGTCCTCGCTCGAGAAGTTCTGGAGCGGCCTGGTTGCGGCCGTGGGGGAGCCGCAACTCGCGCGCGATCCGCGCTTCCAGACGCGGCTCGCGCGCATCGAACACTATGAGGCGCTGCGCTCCGAGCTCATGACTCGCTTCGCGGCGAAGGATCTGGCGCACTGGGCCGAGAGGCTGCGCCGCCACGATGTGCCGCACGCGCCGATCAACGGGCTGGATGAGGTGGTCGCGGACCGGCAGGTTGGGCATCTCGGGCTCATCGTGCCGATCGAGACGCCCCACGGCGCAGAGCATGCCGTGCGTCCGGCCGTCAGATTCGCGGGCAACCATGCCCACAGCGTTCACGCGGCTCCTCTTCTCGATGAGCACGGAGCCCAGATCCGCCAGGCGCTGGCCGGCGGCGCCCAATGGCCGCTCCGCCGCTGAGGAGCGCCGGACCCGAATATCGAAACCGTACAGGGGATATCAACGTGCGCACATCTCATGCACGATGGTTGGCGGTGCTCGCCGTGGGGCTCTCGCCGCTCATCACCATTCCGGCCGCAGCGCAGTCCATCGCGACCCTGCAGGAGGTCATCGTGACGGCGCGCAAGCGGCCGGAGCTCTTCCGCAATCTGCCGATGACCGCGAGCGTGTTCACGCCGCAAACGATCAAGTCGGCCAACATCACGAGCGCCCGCGACTTCATCGCGATGGTGCCGAACATGACGCTGGTGCAGACGCAGAACGTCGGCAATGCCTTCGTCACCATCCGCGGAATCTCCCAGGCGCGCAACAGCGAGCCCTCCGTCGCCGTGATCGTCGACGGCGTCGAGCAAACGGACCCGGAAGAGTTCGCCACCGAGCTCTACGACGTGCAGCAGATCGAGGTGTTGAAGGGGCCGCAGGGCGCCCTCTACGGCCGCGATGCCATCGGCGGGGCGATCATCATCACGACGGACGCGCCATCGGATCATTTCGGCGGTAATGTCTCCGTCGGGGTGGGCAACGGGCCGGCCGAGCGCGCGCGCGGCACCGTGAGCGGGCCGCTCGATGCCGCCGGCACGCTGAAGTACCGCGCCGCCGTCAATTTCTACAATACCGACGGCTATCTCGAGAACAGCTACCTCAAGCGCAAGGCCGATCCCTACCGCGACTACTCCGCGAGCTTTCGGCTGCTCTGGCAGCCGAGCGATGCCTTCACGGCGGACCTGCGCCCCTTCTACGACCGGGTGCAGACCACGGCCTATTACTACGTCATCCCGCGCAGCGACGAAGCGAACGTATTCTCGAGCTTCTCGACACCGGCCGACGCGAACGACATCACCAGCCCCATCCAGGTCAACAACGAGGGCACGGACAACCGCGACATCATCGACATCCCCCTCAAGCTGGACTTCCGCCCGGGGTACGGGACGGTGACGTCGATCACCGACTATGACCAGACGAAGGAGATCGATACCGGCGACGCATACGACTTCCGGCCGATTGGCACCTCGATCGCCTACAACTACTTCTTCACCTTCGTGCCGCCGGCGCTCGGCGGCTCGCTCGACGAGAGTCAGAGCCAGTTCATCCGCGTGCGCACCTGGACCGAGGACCTGCGCTTCACCTCGCCGTCGAAGGAGCGGCTCACCTGGATCGCGGGCGTCTACTTCCTGCACAAGGAGCGGTTCATCTCCACGGACAACATCGTCGACCGGGGCCTCGGCGTTCCGGCGGTCTACGAGATCCCGATCGTGGATCCGGCCAATCCCTTTGCGACCAACACCAATGTCACGTTCCTCGCCGATGGCCAGAAGAGCAATGCCTGGGCAGGCTATGGCGATGTGACCTACCAGCTCACCCGGCGCTGGGAGGTCGATGCGGCCGTACGCTACGATCAGGACAAGGTGAGCGACACCACCCGCACGCCGCCTTATTTCCTCGCAATGGTTCTGGATCCAACCGCTTACACCGGTGAGGTGCGCACGCAGACCTGGGGCGCCTGGCAGCCGAAGCTCACTCTGCGTTACCAGCCGAACGACAATTGGACTCTGTACACCGACTGGAGCCGGGGCTTTCGCAGCGGCGGATTCAACCAGACGGGCGTGGGCACCGTCGCCGCCGCAAGTGGCATAAAGGGCGTCAACGACACGTTCAATGCCGAGATTGCCGACACTTACGAGCTGGGCGTCAAGGGAGATATGCTCGACCATCGGTTGAGCGTCGATGCGGACGTGTTCCACACGCACTCGGACAACGGTTATTTCTTCGTCTATCTCGCCTCGAACTCCACCCAGAACCTCGGCAACCTGAATGCGACGTACCGGGGGGCTGAGATCCAGCTCACGGCCTATCCGACCGCTCATCTGCAGATCTATGCGGGCTATGGCTATACGGGCAGCCGGATCACCCGGATGGCCGACCCGACCGTCCTCGGCAATCAGGCGCCGCTCGTCTCGCGCGATACGGTCAACGCGGGCGCCATGTACGTGCAACCGCTCGCGCACGGGCTGAAGGGAACGGCACGCCTCGACTTTCAGAACATCGGCCGCACCTGGTGGGATCCGCAGAATTCCACATCCCGCGACCCCATCTCGCTCGTTAACCTCGACCTGAGCCTTCAGGGCGGCCCGTGGACGGTGACCGCCTGGTCCAAGAACCTGACCAATACGATCTACAATGCGGAATTCTCCCCGGGAGGGTTCCTGTGGCGGGCCCTGCCGCGGCGCTATGGGCTCGATTTCGAGTATAGGTTCTGACCCGGAGGTAACATGGCCACCCTCGCAAAGCTGCCTTCCCGCCTGCATCACACGGCCTATGTCACGAATGATCTCGAGGCCACGCGCAAGTTCTACGAGGAGGTGATCGGGCTGCCGCTCGCGGCCACCTGGTGCGAGGTCGATCAGCTCTTCGGCGCCGAGCGAGTCTACTGCCACCTCTTCTTCGAGATCGGCGACGGCGGCGCGCTGGCGTTCTTCAAATTCGCGAAGCCCGAGGATCAGCAGCAGTTCGGCCCGCAGATGCCGTTCACGCCGTTTCATCACATCGCTCTCAACGTCGACGGCGACACTCAGGCGGCCATCGAGAAACGGCTGGCGGACGCCGGCTACGCTCCGCCCAGGAGCTTCGTGCTCGAGCACGGCTACTGCCGCTCGGTCTACGTCACCGATCCCAACGGACTGATCCTGGAGTTCACGCGCGATCACCCGAAGGCGGACGAGATCGCCCGGACCCGGCGTGCGAACGCTCACGCGGACCTCAGGCGCTGGCTCGCCGGCGACCATACGTCAAACAATACATATCGTCCCGAAGACGCCTGATGCGACGCAGCACCGACCGCATCCTCACGACGCATGTCGGCAGCCTGCCGCGCAGCCAGGCAGTCACCCAGGTGCTGTTCGCGCGCGCCGAGGGGCGTGCGGATGAGCCTGGGGCGGCGGCAATCGTCGCCGGCGCGGTGCACGATGTCGTACAGCGCCAGGTCGATGTCGGCATCGATGTCGTCAGTGACGGAGAGATGAGCAAGATCAGCTACGCGACCTACGTCTCGGAGCGGCTCTCCGGCTTCGATGGCGACACGCCGCGCGAGCCCGGACAGGATCTGGTGGAATTCCCGGGCCTGCTGAAGAAGCTCGCCGAGAGGGGGGCAACGGCGAAATACCGCAGGCCCCGCTGCGTCGGAGCCGTAGGGGTGAAGGACACACGTCCGCTCGCCGTCGACCTGGAGAACCTGCGGGCCGCGGCGGCCGCCGTTTCGCCGCTCGAAGCCTTCATGAACGCCGCCTCTCCCGGTGTCGTCGCCTTGTTTCAGCCGAACGATTTCTACCCCACGCAGGATGAGTATCTCGAGGCGCTCGCCGAGGCTTTGCGGCCCGAGTACGAGGCGATCGTCGCCGCCGGCTTCCTGCTGCAGATCGATGCGCCGGACCTCGGCATGGGGCGTCACACGATGTACCGCGACCGGACCGAGGAAGAGTTCACGCAGCTCGCGGCCAGGCACGTAGAAGTCCTCAATCATGCCTTGCGAAATGTGCCTGCGAACCGTGTGCGCATGCACGTCTGCTGGGGAAACTACGAAGGACCGCATCATCACGACATCCCGCTCGCGCGGCTGCTGCCGGTGGTGCTGCAGGCCAAGCCGCAGGCGCTGCTCTTCGAGGCCGCCAACCCCCGGCATGCCCACGAGTGGGCAGTGTTCAAGGACGTGAGGCTCCCGGAGGAGAAGGTCCTGATCCCGGGCGTCATCAGCTCGACGACCAACTATGTGGAGCATCCGCTGCTCGTCGCCGAGCGGCTGGAGAGACTCGCCGCGATCGTCGGCCGCGAGCGCGTGATCGGCGGCAGCGATTGCGGCTACGGAACCTTCGCCGGCTTCGGCCCCGTGGAGCCGGACATTGCGTACCTGAAGCTCGCCGCGCTCGCCGAGGGCGCGCGGATTGCCAGCGAGAGGCTCTGGTGAGCGCCTCCGAGGCGACCGATCTCGCCGAGGCGGTGATCGCCCGTATCGGCGATCGCGCGGACCCGCGCTTCAGGGAGGTGATGACTTCCCTGATTCGTCATCTGCATGCCTTCGTGCACGAAGTCGACCTGCGGCCGGATGAGTGGCTGGCGGCGGTCGAATTCCTCACCGCGACGGGTCAGGCGTGCAGCGACCGACGCCAGGAATTCATTCTGCTTTCCGATACGCTCGGGGTCTCCATGGCCGTTGTGGGTCTCGATCAGGCCCGCGCGCTGCGCTCGGATGCGGCGACAGCGCGGCGCGCGACAGAGGCCACCGTCCAGGGACCGTTTTACTGGGAGGGCGCGCCTGACGTCCCGCTCGGCTGCGACCTGCGCGCCGAGGGCGTCAAGGGCGAGCCCGCGTACTACACCGGGCAAGTCACCGATACCGCGGGCCGGCCGCTCGCGGGCGCGCTGCTCGACATCTGGTCGGGCGACGGAGCGGGTGTCTACGACATGCAGGTGCAGGGGCAGGGCATGACCTTACGCGCACGCCTGCGCGCGGATGCCGAAGGCCACTATCACTTCTGGTCGATCCGGCCTTCCGAATATCCGGTCCCCACCGACGGGCCTGTTGGCGTGATGCTGAAGCACATGGGCCGTCACGCCATGCGACCGGGACATATCCACTTGAAGGTGTCGGCCGACGGCCATGTGCCGCTGACGACGCATCTGTTCGCCCGCGGCGGCCGATATCTCGACAGCGATGCGGTATTCGGTGTCCGGGACAGTCTCATCGTCGACTACGAGCGGCACGAGCCGGGAGTCGCGCCCGACGGGCGCCGCCTCACGCAGCCTTACTATACGGTCCACTACCGCTTCCGGCTCGCGCCCAGCCCCGCTCGTTGATTTTGCAGGCCGACCCTTTACCATGCGCATTACCCGATGCGCGTGGAGAGAGGCTCTTGAAGTACCGCAGGTTCGGCCGGATCGGCTGGGAAGTCTCGGAGATCAGCATCGGCACCTGGGCCATGGGCGCCGAGTGGGGGGCGGTCGATGACGAGCAGTCCATCGCCGCGCTGAAGAGGGCCCTCGAGCTGGGCGTCAACTTCTTCGATACGGCGGATGTCTACGGCGACGGCCGTTCGGAGCGGCTCCTGCAAAGGCTGCGCAAGGAGACGAAGACGCCGTTTCACATCGCGACCAAGGTCGGGCGCCGCCTCGATCCGCATGTCGCCGCCGGCTATGACCGGAAAAACCTCGCGGCTTTCATCGAGCGCTCGCTGAAGAACCTGGGAGTCGATTCCCTGGAGCTCGTGCAACTGCACTGTCCGCCGGCGGACACGTACTACCGGCCCGAAACCTTCGCCGCGCTGGATGAGCTGGTGAAGGCCGGGAAGATCCGGCACTACGGGGTCAGCGTGGAGAGGGTGGAGGAGGGGGTGAAGGCGCTCGAATTCCCCAATGTCGCCTCCGTCCAGATCATCTTCAACATGTTTCGCCAGCGTCCGGCGGAGCGCTTCCTCGCCGAGGCGCAGCGCCGCGGAGTCGCTACCATCATCCGGGTACCCCTGGCCTCGGGAATGCTGACCGGGAAGTTCACCGCAGCGTCGCAGTTCGCCGCCGACGATCATCGCAACTTCAACCGTCACGGTGAGGCCTTCGATGCCGGCGAAACCTTCTCCGGTGTGCCGTACGAAGTCGGGCTGAAGGCCGTCGAGGAGCTGCGACCACTGGTCCCCGGCGGCGCGACCCTGGCCCAGCTGGCGCTGCGCTGGATCCTCATGTTCGAAGGGGTCTCGACGGTCATCCCCGGCGGCAAGAGCCCGCGGCAGGTCGACGACAATGCCGGCGCCGGCGCGTTGCCAGCTCTGACGGAAGAGCAGATGCGGGCGGTACGCTCGGTTTACGACCGCTACATTCGGCCACAGGTGCACCAACGTTGGTAGTGTCGATGAAGCGCGCGTTCCTCTGCGCGCTGGCATTGCTCCTCTCGGGCTGTGTCTATTTCTCGCGGCAGACGCTTCCGGGCGCCTGCAAGCACGACCTGGGCTCGCCGATACGCAACTTCTGCGTGGTGAAGCCGGGCGTCTTGTGGCGGGCGGAAGCGCCGTCCCGATCGGACGCGCAGTGGCTGGTGGAGCACGGAGTGGGCAGCGTGGTCAGCCTCGGGCTGCAAATACGGCACTCCTTCGAGCGGGTCCACCTCGATCCCGGCGTCCGGCGCTCGGTAACCTACTATCGGGTGGCGGATTTCAGCGCGATGCAGGTTCTGACCCATCGCCATCTCGATGAGCACGTGGCGCTCGCGCTGGCGATCATCAAGGAAGCGCCGAAGCCCGTCCTCGTCAACTGCCGCGCCGGCGTCGACCGCACGGGCATCGTGACCGCGGCCTATCGGATGCTGGTCGATGGCATGAGCGCGCAGCAGGCCATCACCGAGATGGACGGCTTCCACAGCCCCTGGGACCCGCTCAATGCCCGCTACGTCCGCAGCCTCTCGGGGCCGCGCGGAGCCAGGATCATGCGCCGCGTGCGGCAACTCGAATCCTCACGAGTCATGCCCACCGGGCACTTCGACTGCCACGACGGCAGCTGCCGCTTCATCGCGCGCTAGCCTCAGCGGGCGTCGAACTCCCGTAACAGGCGCGTCCCTACCTTGACGATGCTGTCGATGACCGGGATCAGCTCCCGGCCGAGCTCGGACAGCGAATACTCCACGGACGGGGGCGATGTCGGCGCAACCTCGCGGAGCACGACGCCCTTCTCGCCCAGCTCCTTCAGCCGTGCGGTCAGCATCTTGGGAGAAATGCGGGGAATGTCCTTCTGCAGCTCTCCGAACCGGCGCGGGCCGCCGCTCAACTGCCAGATGAGATTGGGGGTCCAGGCGCCGCCCAACAGGCTCATGCAGGTGCCCATGGGGCAACCCGGCGGCGGGGGAGGGGCTTTGCTCTTGCGGACCTTGTGCGGCATGGGTGACGGCTCGTTACCGGAAGGATAGTGGATTCTTTTGGTTACGTAAAGTGATGAGATATACAAAAGTGAGTACCAATGGTAACTTTCCGGCGGCTCGTCTT
>Ga0134128_10007735_pt1 | contig 12971 bp, 13 predicted proteins | sample KB31754_FD_96462 | JGI IMG/M metagenome (GOLD analysis project Ga0134128, IMG submission 96462) | Terrestrial soil microbial communities with excess Nitrogen fertilizer from Kellogg Biological Station, Michigan, USA - KB3-175-4 | ecosystem: Environmental > Terrestrial > Soil > Unclassified ... | reverse complement strand
CCCCCGGCCATGAGATCTGGGAGTGCGGGATAGCGTCATTCGAGTATAGTGGGCCTTGTGCTTCGATATGGCGCAATCCGATGATGAGTGACTTTTCTCGAAACCTCGAGGGTCATGTGAGCGAAGCATTCGAATCCCTTCTTGCAGCGATTCTGAAAGATGATCGCCCAGCAGCGAGGAAACTGGTGAAGACGCATCGAGAATTGAGTTCCGGTGTTGTCGAAGAATCCAGGCTCTATGAAACGGAAGTTGCCCACTGGCTATATGCGGGGGATACGGCGTTGCACCTCGCGGCAGCGGGATACCGAGTGGAAATCGCCCAACTTCTGTTGGCCTCCGGCGCAGACCCAAACTTCGCGCAAAATCACCGGGTAAGTGGACCGCTGCACTACGCGTCCGACGGGTACATCAATGGTCCGACTTGGAATGAAGAACGTCAGGTGAAGACAATTCGATGTTTGCTGGAGGCAGGAGCTGATGCCAATGCACAGGAAAAAATGGAGCCGCACCGCTTCACCGGGCTGTCCGTACTCGATGCATCGGCGCAGTGCGCTGCTTGTTTGACGCAGGATGCAATCCGACGATCAGAAACAAGGCCGGGTCGACACCCTTCCATCTGGCAGTTCAAACCACCGGAAGAGGCGGAAGCGGGGAAGAAGAGGCCAAGAATGCGCAACGAGCGATCATCATGGAATTTCTTTCTCGCGGTGTGAACATGAGATTAAAAGATGGAAAGGGCAAATCGGTTGTAGCTTGCGCAAACAGCGATTGGATACGAGACCTGCTGGTGAAATAAAGATTGACCGCAACATCTCGATGAGTACGACATCGTCGACATTTGATGGTAAGTGTCTGGCGGAAGGCTCGGTTCACCCGGCGCGATCGATCGTTCTCACCGCCAAGGTTTGACAGATCAGCGTGAATACCAGAAATCCCGCGCTTTCCATAAGCACGGTTGTGACCGGCCCGATCCCAAGCAGCGTGAACCGCAACACATCCACCTGCCAAGTCATCGGGTTCAACCAGGCCAAGATCCGGAACCAAGCCGGCAACTGATCCATGGGATAGAACATTGTGCTCAGAAACATGAGAATGATATAGGCCGCGCTGGTAAACGTATTGAACGAATCCATGCGGGCCAGGCGGACCGCCAGGATGCTGAAGAGAAAAAACCATCCGGCGGTGGTACCCATGACGACGAGCAAGGTGACGGGAACCCACACCCAACGAACCGTCACTTCCATCGTCCAGCTCGCCAAGATGATCGCCAGCAGGCAACCAGCGGCGCTGAGCAGGACGTTAAAGCAGATTTTTCCCACCAGGAACTGGCGCCTGGTAATAGGATAGGTCAGCAATTCGTAGAAGATACCGGAATCCTTGTCCATGAAAATTCCCCAGGAGGTATTCATGGCGATGCCGAAAGTCGTCATGGCCAGCACGCCCTCGAGGAAAAATTCCGCGTAGCCCATGGAGGTATCTTCGACGGAAAATTGCCCGACTGTGCGCTCGAACCCGAGGCCGAAGAGAAGAAGATAGGCGATAGGCACGAAGAGATCCCAAAACACAAACGCGATGTTCGTGATCCGCTGTCGATAGTCCCGGTAAAAGACGGCCGACACGCCGTTCATGGGTCGGCTCCGACGGTATCTTTGTTACCGACCAGCTCCACAAAAATATCCTCCAACCCCGCGCCCCGCACTTCAAAATGCCTGATCGGGACGACACGCGATAGATGGGCCAAGCGGTCGAGAAGCAATGCTTCTTCGCCCTTGAAGAGCAATTCCGCCTGTCCGTCTTCCACGCGAAATTCGGCTGGATTAAGGGATTGGAGGTGATCCTTGACATCCAGGTCGCGCGCGAAGGTCAAACTCACGCGGAACATCCGAGACGACAGGCTCCGTAAATCCTGCAAGCTGCCGGAGGCGAGTGTTTTGCCGTGATGGATGATCATGATCTTGTCGCATAATTCTTCCGCTTCACTCAGAACCTGGGTCGTGAGCAAGATTGTCCGTCCGTTGCGCGCTTCCAAGCGAATGCGATCCAACACCCGTCGTCGCATCACCGGATCCATCCCCGTGGTGCTCTCATCCAAGAAGATGACGGGCGAATCGACCATGAATACTTTAGCGACTTGCACCCTCCTCTTGGTGCCGAGACTGAGATCTTGCGCCGTCTCGCGCGCCTTTCCCCGCAGCTCGAATTCATCGAGGACGGCATCGATCCGCTTTTGAGCCTCGCTCGGCTCGATGCTGTGCAGGTAGGCATAGATCCGCAGATTATCTTCGACCGTGAGCAGGGTTTCGACCGCGGTTTGTTGCACGACGGCCGCGATCTGTTGCCGCACTTGCAGCGCCTGGCGGACCACGTCGAACCCACAGACGGAGGCGCGGCCCGCGGTCGGCGAGGTGATTGTGGTGAGGATCTTCATGAGGGTGCTTTTCCCGGCGCCGTTCGGGCCGAGCAAACCATAGATCTGTCCCTTCGCCACTTCGAAGGACACCCCATCGACGGCGCATACCGGCGTCGATGCGCTACCGGAATAAATTTTTCTGATCTCTTCGACTTGGATGACGTTCATGCCGATTTTCGAATGTTCAAGAATCGAATACTAGAGCATTGAGAAGTCTGGAACAAACCCCACGCACCAGGAATGTTTTGACACGAATGCAGCGGAGAGTTTCTGTTCACCATCCGCGATTTGAACAAGTCTTTGGTTTTCACGTAGGCTCGACTTCAATCACCGTATGGTCTAGGCGATCGCCCTGTGCTGTCGGGCCACGAGAGCTGCGGATCGCGGCGGTGCCCGATTTACTAGAAACGTGAGGCTCTGCAATGAAAATCGGCTCAATCGTCATCCGTTGTTACGAGTTCGATAAGATGAAGTCGTTTTGGCAAGAAGCGCTTCACTATACCCCCAGAGAGCCCGCAAAAGACGGTTGGGTCGTGCTGTGTGATCCCTTAGGCAGGGGACCCAATGTGTCATTAGATCAGGTGGCAGAAAAGCGGACGGGCAGACGGAGTCGATTGCATCTCGACCTCTATACAAACGAGCAGGAAAAGGAAGTGGAGCGGTTGATCAAGATCGGCGCAACTCGGTATCCATGGCGATATCGCCCGGGCGACGATTTCGTGGTGTTGGCAGATCCCGATGATAACCTCTTCTGTGTGGTTCAAGTCACAGGTAAAATCTGAACTGCAAGATAGTGGGATGATAAGGCAAAGTCATGAAGACACTGCTGGCAGCATTGATGTGTGCTTGATGAATAGGCCATTTGTTATGCCGCTTCCATAAATGTAGTGTTTATGGTGCCCAAGTCTACATGGATTAACCGACTCGCAGAATACGGCAAGCCTATTGACGTTTCCAGCGCGTGACGGCGAGTGGGCGAGGGCGGTCTGAAGTATGGGTTGTGATGCCTGGAGCGGTTCGCTGCAGCGCTTAGTTAGGCCGGTGCATTGATGACAGCTTCGATTCGATAACCGTCTGGATCGATGACGAATGCAGCGTAGTAATGTTCTCCGTATTCTGGGCACAATTCCGGCGCCCCATTGTCTTGTCCGCCGTGTTGGAGTGCTGCGGCATGAAAGAGGACCACGGACTCACGGGATGGTGCCGCAAACGCAAGGTGGAAGTAGGAACTGGGAGTTGCCACCGGGCTGGAACTGAGTTTAATGGCGAATTTGTCTCCGCTGCCGGGTAAACCGTAACCCACCGCGATAGAATCTGTCCACACGCGAACGTACTCCAGAGCTGAAAGCGTGGCGTCGTAAAAGGCTGCAGCGCGCGAGAGATCTATGACAGCAAATGCGATGTGGTGCAGCATGCGTATGCGTATGGTGGAGCGTCCCGTTGTGGTGAAGCCAATCACAATATCGCTACCTTGCCTGTAGGTGTCAAGTTCCGTTCGCCCAGATAATGTCTCGCGGATTATGTATCTTGGCCAAGGGATCGCTCGGTGATCTGCGAAGACTAATAAGCGTTTTCTACGCTATCGGACAGATGAGCATGGTTGTGAGGTGAGGCTGAGGCCTGTTCCACGGCGTAGTGAGGGGATTGGGAGGGAGTAATTTGCGGACAGTATGCCGCGGTCGGCAGAACTCCGTGTCTTCTTTTCCCTGGCTTCTGATATGTAATTGTCATGTCCGAAAATGGCGAGCATGGTCTCATCGGCCGTAGCTATAATGGCACCCATGATGCTCGATTCAGTCACCTGCTACCGCGCGCTACGAGCGCGTGATGCCCGCTTCGACGGACGATTCTTCGTCGCTGTCTTATCCACGCGCATCTATTGTCGACCGGTCTGTACCGTGAAGCCGCCCAAATTCGAGAACTGCCGCTTCTATCCGAGCGCCGCAGCGGCCGAAGTAGCCGGCTACCGACCTTGTCTGCGTTGTCGTCCCGAACTCGCGCCGGGCAATGCGAGCGTAGATGCGACCACGCGCGTGGCGCAGGCAGCGGCGAGCCTGATCGAGGATCGTGCGCTCGACTCCGACAGATTGATAGGCGTCGCGTCGAGCCTGGGTATCACCGACAGGCATTTGCGCCGCGTGTTCGTCGCCGAGTTCGGCGTCTCGCCCGTTGAGTTTGCGCAGACGCAACGCCTGCTTCTCGCCAAACGCCTGCTCACCGATACCAGTTTGCCGGTCACCGAAGTTGCGTTCGCGAGTGGCTTTGGGAGCTTGCGGCGTTTCAACGCGCTCTTCAGGGAGCGATATCGTCTGCAACCGGGACAGTTGCGTCGGCGCGCAAATGATAAGGAGATGCCGGTTACCGATGCTCTGAGTTTCGAGCTAAGTTTCCGCCCGCCCTACGATTGGCCGGCGATGAGGACGTTTCTCGGTGCGCGGGCAGTTGCCGGTGTCGAGATATTCGATGGCCTTTGCTACCGTCGCACCGTGCGTGTGGCATCGGAGGGGAAGGACCATTTGGGATGGGTCGAGATCGGATTGTCCCCCAAAAAGCCGGCACTGCATGTCGTTGTCTCTTCATCGCTCGCCAGGGTGCTTCCTCCATTGCTTGGACGTATCAAGGCGCTCATGGATCTGTCCTGCAATCCGGCCGAAGTAGCAAGCGTATTGGGTGAGTTGGCGCAGCGTCGTCCCGGCATGCGCGTGCCGGGCGCGTTCGACGGATTCGAAGTCGCGGTACGTGCGATTGTTGGGCAACAAGTGACCGTTGTCGCGGCACGAACCATCGCGGGCCGCTTAGCCGTCGCGATCGGAGATCCGATCCAGACGCCGTTTGAAACATTGACCACGGTATTCCCCTCCGCTGCGCGCGTGGCCGGCGTGACGGTCGGCCTCATCGCGGGACTGGGCATGCCTGCGGCGCGCGCACGCACAGTGATCGCGCTTGCGCGTGCTGTAGCGGACGGGGACTTGATCCTGACACCTCACGCAGATCTCGACGCGACGTTGGAGCGGCTTCGCAGGCTGCCCGGCGTAGGGGAGTGGACGGCGCAGTACATCGCCATGCGGGCGCTGGCATGGCCGGATGCCTTTCCCCATACCGATCTCGGCGTCATGAAGGTGCTGAAGGAGAAGAGTGCGCGCCGCGTGCTCGAAGCCGGTGAAGCCTGGCGGCCGTGGCGCGCGTATGCCGTGATGCAACTCTGGCATTCATTGACCAAGGAGTAATCATATTGTACTACGACTACTATCAAAGCCCACGTGGACGCATATTGTTGGTGGCCGATGATCAAGCGTTGACGGGCCTCTATTTCGCTGGGCAGAAATATCACCCCCGCATCGACAGGAAGTGGAAACGAGCCGACAAGCATGAGCCGCTGCGCCAGGCCAAGCGCGAGCTGTCGGAATATTTCGACGGCAAGCGGACGCGGTTTACAGTCGCACTCGCGCCGCAGGGCACGCCGTTCCAGCGCGCGGTCTGGAAGTCGATTGCGAGTGTGGAATTCGGTCAAACCATCACGTATGGCGAACTGGCACGGCGAGCTGGACGGCCGGGCAGCGCACGAGCGGCCGGTGCCGCCACCGGTCGCAATCCGATCAGCATCATTGTGCCCTGCCATCGCATCGTCGGCTCGAACGGTTCGCTCACCGGCTACGCCGGAGGCTTGGCAAAAAAGCGCGCTCTCCTGGCGTTGGAAGAGGGTGTTCAATGAAGGAGGAGAGCCATTCCTTTGCCCGCCATACGGTCCACGACTCTTAACTCCGACGATATACTGCGGGCCGATAACCGGATAGATTGCGGGATTCGCAGCCTATCTTAGGGAGTGGCACTAGATCGAGCAATGGATTAGCGCACGCCTTGCAGTAGACTTGCCCACAACAGATCGCTGAGGCTGCCTTGCTATGTTGCAGGGGGAGATCGCAGCAGACTTATTAGTTAGACGGCAGCATGGAGTGAAAATCTAATCATGAAAACTCAGTACTACACAGCCACAAGCCTCGACGGATTCATCGCAACCGAAGACGATTCGCTGGAGTGGCTTTTCCCTCTCGGCGATCTGAATGATTCCAGCTATCCGGCATTCATATCGGAAGTTGGTGCTTTGGCTATGGGGGCAGCGACCTACGAATGGATGGTGCGTAACGCAGAAAAGGTTGCTGTTGAGACTGGCTCATCGTGGCCATACGCCCAGCCAGTATGGATATTCTCTAGCCGCAAGTTCCCAGTGATTGACGGTGCAGATATCCGATTCGTCAATGGCGATGTGCGCCAAGTCCATGCCGAAATGCGGGCTGCTGCTGGCAGAAAAAATATCTGGATAGTTGGAGGTGGTGATCTCGCTGGTCAATTCTACGATGTCGGCCTGTTAGACGAACTAATCATCCAGATTGGTTCAGCCACCCTTGGTAAGGGTAAGCCGTTATTCCCTCGCAGGGTGCTGAGCCCAAATCTGCACTTAGCATCTGTTCGTCAGCTTGGTACTGGTATGGCTGAGTTGTGCTATGAAGTACACAAAGGAGGGTGCTGTCGAGCCGATGCCGTCTAACAATTCATTCAAGCCGACGCAGATTCGCGGCTCGCCTTAATTCGGGTGTCGGACGTTATGAGCAACGGTCGAGTATTTGAAGCTGAGGCGTTAATCGTTGTCGACATGCAGGCAGGTTTTGTAACGGGGGCCGATGCTGTTCCCCAGAATGGAGACTTGTTGGATGCGACTTCGATGCTTATTGATCAAGCCAGAGCGGCTGGGGCATTGGTTATCTTTCTGCAAAATGACGGGCCAGTGGGAGCCATCGATGAGCCGCATCGACCTGGTTGGGGGCTCTATTTCGCACTGCAACCAGAGGAGGTTATTATTCGTAAGTCAGAAGACGATGGGTTCATCGGAACCGACTTGAACGATTGCCTGACTACATCGGGTATTCGGACACTGGCAATGTGTGGGGTGTTGTCCGAAATGTGCTTGGCCGCTACAGCGCGATCAGCTATGCGCAGAGGCTATACAGTGATTATTCCGCATGATGGTCACGCTACGTATGATGTGCCCCCCCGGGCCTGGAGGTTCGGAAGGAGTCCCCGCGCATCTTGCTGCGAGAGCAGCCGAATGGTCACTTGGCGATGGCGTAATTATCCCGCCATCGGTACGTGACGTTCTTTTCGTCAATCGCCGTGATTCCACTCAATTGGTCATCGGCGAATGATGCCCAACTCTTCCATCGAGCGGGCCGTCTACGGCGGCTGCTCATGTCAAACGTCAGCCCCTGTACGCTGATGATGTTTAGGCAAGTATTTTGGGGTGCAACATGCAAGGCAAGGAGCAGACCATGAAGGCAGTAATGACCGGCGCCAACCAGCCTTGGGAGGTCCGGGAAGTTCCTGACTCCTGAGGCGGAACCTGACAGGTGCCAAGGTCTGCATTCGAATGCAGTGGGCTGAGCTGAGCGTGCAATCCAAATCCCTGAGAATTCGGAGGTCGTTCACTCTATCGAGACCGACGATCCAGTTCAAACGATTTACCAGACTAGACCGCTGACATGTTTACATTGGATCAAGTCGTGCCGTGGGCCCGCTCGTTCGACGAGTACTGCTCGATGTTCGCGATAGACGAGGCGGATTTTCCGGCCGAATTCTGGGCTGCGGAGATGGGCCGTCGAGCTTCAATGCCTATGCCACGCGACGGGGCGCGTCCGTGGTTTCGTGCGATCCTATCTATCGGTGGAGTGCGAAGGAGATTGGCCGGCGAATCGACCAGACCTATCAACAGGTCTTGGAGCAGATGCGACAGAACCAACATGAGTTCGTGTGGGATTCCATCCAGTCGGTCGGAGAGTTGGGGCGCGTGCGGATGGCGGCGATGCACGAATTCTTAGCTGATTTCCCACAGGGGACTGCGGAGGGGCGGTACATAGCGGCTGAGCTGCCATCCCTGCCATTCGACGATGTGGCGTTCGACCTGGCTCTCTGCTCGCATCTTCTGTTTTTGTACAGCACGCAGCTAGGCGAGGCGTTTCATCATGCCGCGGTGATGGAGTTGTGTCGGGTAGCCCGAGAAGTGAGGATCTTCCCCCTGCTCGCGTTAGGCGGCGCCCCGTCGCCGTTCATCGAAGGATGCGTCAGACTCCTTCGGGAGGCCGGTCGCGAGGTCGTATTCGAGCAGGTGCTTTACGAATTCCAACGTGGGGGTAACCAAATGATGCGAGTAAGAAGGTGCGGGTTCTGATGGCTACCTTTCAATGAAGCCGTCCCGCCACTTTGCGGCTCGCCTGCATGGCCGAGCTTTGGTCATTGGCATAGCAAAGAGATAGCCACATGAACGGTTTACTTACTTGCCGTGCAGCGTCAAAGGCCGATCTCCCCGAAATACTCCGTCTCTATGCGTAGCCGGATTTAGACGATGGAAAAGTGCTCCCTCTATCCGAGGCCGAGCGGATCTTCGAACGTATGGCGCGCTACCCTGACTACACGATCTATGTCGCGGTTAGCAACGACCAAATCGTGGGCACGTTCGCTCTGCTGATCATGGACAATCTGGGGCATTTGGGAACGCCGTCGGCTGTCATCGATGATGTGGCGGTCGATCCAGCTTGGCAGGGACGTGGTGTCGGAAATAAGATGATCCACTACGCGCTTGAAGTGGCTCGTGAAAAGGGTTGCTATAAGGCCATGCTTTCCTCGAACCTGAAGCGTGAGCGGGCGCACGCTTTCTACGAGTCGCTGGGCTTCGAGCGTCACGGGTACAGTTTCCGTGTCAGCATCCAACACTCCAGGGACCAATGAGCATATGAGCAACGACTTTGGCAACTTCTATAAGACTGAGTAGAGATGCCAAAATCCATCTGCATCTTTCCATGGAGGCCAAATAATGAGTGAGTCCATCTCCAATCTACCAGATTAGCAAGTCGCTCATGTCACGGCCCACGGATGTCCAGCCAGCACGGATCACGATCGAGAAGTCCCGGAGATCGATTTGCTCAGCACGCTGACGATCCGGGGGATTACACTTCGAAACCGGATCGTGATGTCTCCTATGTGCCAGTATGTCGCGACGGATGGATTGGCAAGCGATTGGCATTTGGTCCACCTCGGCAGCCGTGCCGTCGGCGGGGCGGCGCTGGTGATGGTCGAGGCCACGGCCGTCACTCCGGACGGCAGGATTTCGCCTGGAGATATGGGGATTTGGAGGGATCAACATATTGAGCCGCTCGCGCGCATTGCGAGATTTGTTCACTCTCAAGGGGCGGTTGCCGGCATTCAGTTGGCCCATGCCGGGCGAAAGGCCAGTTGTGAGCCGCCTTGGAAGGGAGGAGCCAGCATCAAGACGCCTGCGGTGGGTGGTTGGACCGTCCTCGGTCCTAGCCCGATTCCGTTCAATGATGGCGACCCGAAGCCGATGCCCCTCGATGAAGCTGGTATCGATGAGGTTGTCGCCGCGTTCGAGGCCGCTGCCCGCCGGGCGGTGGTGGCCGGATTCCAAGCGATCGAGATCCATGCGGCCCACGGCTATCTGTTGCACGAGTTCTTGTCACCCTTGAGTAATCACCGGACGGACCGTTACGGTGGAAGCCTGGAAAACCGGATGCGGTTTCTTCTCCGAATCGCCGAGCACCTGCGCCGACTGTTGCCTGTGGAACTTCCGCTCTTTGTGCGGATTTCAGCCACCGACTGGGTAGAGGGGGGATGGGATGCCGAGCAATCAGTGGTCCTCGCCAGGCGTTTGAAAGACCTCGGCGTCGATCTCATTGACGTCTCTTCCGGGGGGTTGGTTCCCAAGGCACGTATTCCGGTGGCGAAGGGGTACCAAGTTCCGTTCGCTCGGAAGATCCGGGACGAGGCCGCAATCATGACTGGTGCGGTTGGGATGATCACCGAGTCTCGTCATGCCGATGAGATCGTGACCGGCGGGGATGCCGATGTGGTGTTCATCGCTCGAGAACTGCTCCGGGAGCCCTACTGGGCACTCAAGGCGCAGCAAGAACTCGGCTCGGAACCTTCATGGCCTATCCCCTATGGGTACGCCGTCAAGCGGCGAGCGAAGTAGCTCTGGGCAGCGACAGGGAATTCGATGGCGCGCCTGGTGTTGCCTTCGAGGCTTGAGTTGAAGAGTCCGGAAGGGTCGCCCAACGATGCGCCTTTTGCAAAAGTCATCTTCACGACAGACTCCCGTGTGTCACATGGCGGTAGTTTTAGATCTCGATGGGAATTCTGTGATGATTCATCAGAGAAAAACGGAATGAAGACGTCGCTTCTTCGAAACCAATTGCATGGGTGAGAAGGAGGAGAACTGACATGATCGAAATTCTATACCGTCGCAAAGTGCCCTATTCGTAGATAGTTGTGTTGGAGCAATACTTCGACCTGGACATTCAACGCTGTGTTACGTCTCGCTCGGTGATTCACCGTCTCTGCCTTCTCTGAGGTCAATCAGTTCAAACGCGGTGACGATATCGGTACGATGCTCCAGGCCATCTTCTTGTTTCATCCGTGCGAGAAACTTGGCGGCGACATCGTTCCACCCGAACTTGCGCGCAAATTCGTTCCAGATCCGCATCTGCATCTTGTTCGGCCGCAAACCCCTCTGGAAGCACCATTGGGCAACATCCTCGTCGCTGCCGCCTTGCCGAATCCGCTCGCACACTTCAGCGTGTTCGATGCAGAGGAAACCGCACAAGTGTCCGTCCAATCCTGCGCGTAACCCAACGTTGGGATGATACTCTTCCGGAAGTCGTCCGGCTTGATGAAGTCGAATCTTGTCGAGCATCCTCGCGAAATGGTACAGGCCGCTTCCCTTCTGAAAGGGACTACGAAGACCGTTGGCCTGCATATTGTGACCTCCGTTGCGAGTGATTCGATTACGCGAGGAGTTACACTTGGTTTCAGTTTCTTCGTGATGCTTTGCGCGAACGATATCCGGTATTGGAACAATCAGTCAATTATGAGTGCAACAAGAGGAAGCGCGCTCTACATGGAATCGCGAAGTGTACGATGTAACCGTATATCCTCTCCTGTGCAATGTAGAGCTTTCCCGAGCTGTAGTAACATGGAGAGAGGGCTATGTTCATCTTGTAGTCGGCTCGGTACTGAAGAAGGACACCACGCCGATCGCCATTGTGCTGCATCCAGGAATGACCGCTCTTGATGCAATTGGACCGTACGAAGCGCAGCGGTTCATGTCAGGCAGCCCTCGCTGGTCGCTTGACAAATGGGGAGCACTACATGACATTGAATAGAACATGCTGAGAAGCATAGTCTTAGGGTTGAAACATATCAAAGATTTGCAGTGAGAGTCACCGCGGACAGACTATAAATTCTAAGAATGCGTGTTCACATCAAATAGGTAACAATCTATATCTCATATGACTCAACAGGCCCACCATAAAATCTCCGATTCCACATTTACATTCATCGGGTGCAGCGAGGTGCAGGAAATCCTGGGCCAACAGGCGGAGGACGAGAAAGAACTGGCCGAACTCGTCGAGGAGGTTCCGCTCGATTCCATTCATTTCCATACCCATAGCTATTTTCTCCGGCATCGCTTCATCGAACGGGCCTATCCGAACGATTTCGCGCAATGGGTCGTGATGCAGGTCGGCGACCATGTGCTGGGCGAACGACTCGCCGTGGTCGATCCATTCGACTATCCGAACCTGGAGGACTTGCGGGAAGAGATTATTTCGATCATCGACGACCATCTGTCGCGGATGTCCGTTATTCCCCGTGTGGTGTTCGGCGAGCCGTTTCATTGCAAGCGCTCCCGGATTCTGGAGGTGCCGATCGGCCTGGAAGTGAGGTCCCTGGCGGAATTTCGACAGGCGGTGGCGGACGTCGATGTCAGCGCGATTTATTTCCACATGTTCGAAGCGCATTTCCGGTTGGGGCGCGAAGAAAGCGACTTCTCGGCCTGGATCAGATCCGGCCTGGGTTTGCATGAATTGGCGGATTGCATCCGCTCCATCAATCCGTATTTGGGAAGCCTCGAGCGTCTGCGGTCGAGCCTCATCACGGCGTGCGACGAATTCCTGGCGAAAGCCTGAAGGCATGGGATGCTGAACCAAGATCCCCTCTGGTACAAGGATGCCGTGCTCTATGAGCTCCACGTGCGGGCCTTCTACGACAGCAATGACGACGGCATCGGGGATTTCGTCGGCCTGATCGAGAAGCTCGATTATCTCGAGTGGCTGGGAGTGGACTGTCTCTGGCTGCTGCCCTTCTATCCGTCTCCGCTGCGCGACGACGGTTACGATGTGGCGGATTTCACCGCCATTGCGTCTTCGTACGGCTCCACCGAGGCGTTCCGGGGGTTGCTGGATGCGGCCCATCAGCGCGGCATGCGCGTCATCGTCGATCTGGTGTTGAATCACACGTCCGATCAGCATGCGTGGTTTCAAGAGGCCCGCCGGTCGCCGCAGGCGCCGACGCGGGATTACTATGTCTGGAGCGCGACGGATCAGAAATACACGAAGGCGCGCATTATCTTCGTGGATACGGAAAAATCCAATTGGACCTGGGATCCCGAGGCGCAGGCGTACTATTGGCACCGGTTCTTCAGCCATCAACCGGACCT
>Ga0134128_10007733_pt1 | contig 12972 bp, 24 predicted proteins | sample KB31754_FD_96462 | JGI IMG/M metagenome (GOLD analysis project Ga0134128, IMG submission 96462) | Terrestrial soil microbial communities with excess Nitrogen fertilizer from Kellogg Biological Station, Michigan, USA - KB3-175-4 | ecosystem: Environmental > Terrestrial > Soil > Unclassified ... | reverse complement strand
AGTATAGTGTCACGAAATAAACTGCAAAAATCGATGCAGCGAAAATTCTTAGACCGAAATTGTTAGGGGAATTAACTAGACATTAACTTATTAAATGCATAGTGTCAATAGCCGCATAAAAGGAGGCGGCTGTAAATGACAACATCAAACGCCGAAGGCCAATGGCCGCTAAGCCCGGAAGTTGAGGCTTCAAAAGCCATGGGCCGTTTTCTGGATGAGGTTTTAGCAGAGCTTGCTAAAGCCCGCTCTAAATTTCCGGAGCAATCTCTTTTCGTCACGCTCGCCGCGTTGACGGAAGAAATCGGGGAGCTTAATAAAGCCTTTCTGCAATACAACTTCGAACCGCAAAAGCACGTCACACGGTCGCAAATCAGATCGGAGGCCGTGCAATCGGTCGTCATGGTTTTGCGCTGCATGTTCGATTGCGAGGCCGGAGAACAACGCGGACCACAGGCGGACTTCAAATGAGGCCCGTCTCATTCGACCTACACACAGAATTCGCGATGTGGCGGCAAGTGCTGCAAACCACGCGTGAATTTTACACGACTGGTTTCTTGCCGGTTGACCAGTTCACGCGGCGGCTTTCCGCTATGGGTTTCAACGAATGGGAAATCAAGGCAGAGCTTGCTTTGATGGATCAAGAAAAACTCGAACACTCGTTAAGCCATGGCCTCGAAACCTGACATGCCGGAATGGCTAAAGCGAAAGATACGGGAGCGGAACGCGGCTAAAGAAAGCTGGCTTGACGGTCCCGTAACTTTCTACTCCCTAGCCAAGCAAGACGGGCATTTGCAATTGCTGATTTACCGCCGCGACTTTGACGGCGCTTTCGGCTTCTACGGCAAGAACCTGTCAGCACTGCAATTCCTAGCCGAGACTATCCGGCTAGTTGACGGAACCGTGTCCTATTCGATCATGGATGGCACGGTAGAAATCGACAGAAAAGACGTAGAATAATTAGCGTACCCTGTTGACTTCGCATCGAAATTCTATAGTGTCTCAATTGTCGCAACGAAGCGACTAACCAACTGGAAGGACTAAACCAAATGGCAAACACCACCGTAAAGAGCAAGGTCGTTTTCAAGGACTTGGGCGACCCGGCCAAGGTGAAGGACGTCAAGGACGCCGAACAGCTTCTGCTCGGCACCATCATCGGCAGCGCCACCGGCATCAAGCTTTCGAAGGGCGCGGACGGCATCACCGAATTCAAGGGTCTGAAAGGCACGTTCGAAGCAACGCCGTCCGACCCGGAACGCGACATCATCCGTTCGGGCGTTGCGTTTCTCGGCGACGCTTTTCAGGCCGATATCGTCGCGCTGCTCGAAAGCGACAACCCGCCCGAAAGCGTCGCATTCGCTTTCGAAGTCTATTCGGTGAAGGCGACCAACGCGGCGAAATATTCGTGGGCGCTGCGCCCGATGATTTCGGCGTCGGCCAATGATCCGCTTGCCGCGATCAAGGCGCAGATGTTGGAAGCGCAGAAGACGGCACAGGCCGCAATCACCAGCGACGCCAAGAAAAAGTAAGCCGTCGCCGGCTTACGAACAGAAGCCGGGCCTAATCAGCCCGGCTTTTTTGTACCTCTAATCAGGATCAAAACAATGAGAGAATGGTATCAGAAAAAAGACCTGCCTCTTTTGGGTCTATCCGAAGCAGGCCACCGCGTTATGGAACGCGGCGATTTCGTCAAGCATCAGGGTTCAATGTGGGTCTTGACCGGGGCGAACATGGAACACAACACGGTATTTATCGCCCGCTATGGCACGGCCAAGACGGTTGTGCCGGGCGATATTTTCTTGGAGTGGGATCGATGAACACGCAACGGAAAGCAGCGAATGTCATTGAGCGCTTGCAGGATATGATTACGGCAAGCGAGCAATATCTAGACAGCAACATCGTGGAAGTGCAGGCGGCAGAAATGATGCGCCAAGATTGCCAGACGTTCAAAACGGCAATCGAATTATTGCGGGACGCCTACAAGGTAACGAAGCATTAACCCGCCGCTGCTATATTGAGGCATCAACAAACGGAGACGCCTCAAATGTACAACGAACTTGAAATGCTCATGATGGAAGCGGTCAATAAAACCCTCGATCAACGGGCAAAGCGCCGCAAAGAAAACGCCATTTTCTATGGCATTCTTTGCGGCGTCGTTTTCTTCACTATCTTTCTTGGAGCTTGGACAATCAAATGAGCAACGATCAATTGCCAATCCAGCGCGATCTACTCCGCAAAGACTATCACGCGATTTTCGTCATGCGTGACGGCAGCAAATCGGACGTTCTCATGTTTGACAGCCGCCCGGATATGAGCGCGGTTATGGTGTCAAAGATGAAACTCGACAAAGAAAAATACGCCTATGCCATGGGCTGTTGGTGGAATGGCAGCAAGGTTATAATGATAGCCATGGAAATGGGCAATACGAAAGGTGCAAAATGAAAATGCGTTCTTATGAATTCTATCTCATCGGCAAGAAAGACAATCCGAAAAGTTCGCATTATATTTTCGACAGCATCGACACTTACGACATGTCTTTGCGCCGTGAGGCAAAATTGGCGGCGCATAAGTTGGCGCTAGAAAGCGGCCAAGATACTGTTGTGGCACATTTCCAGATCGTGGAAAAATACGAACCTCGATAAACAAAGGCCCGAAAACGTGAGGGGCGTTTTCGGGCCTAGTCCGGTCTTACCGGGCGGCATGTCGCGGAAGGACTGCCCGACCACTAAGGCACAGTTCGGGCAAACTGTCAACGCCTTGAAGCAAGATAGGTTCCATGACATAGTAAAGGCCGGATCGGGGGCAACCGATCCGGCCTAAGCCGTTAGGGGAAACGGCAATTTGCGCGTTCGGGAGCGCGCTATCACATGAGTAACAGAAAATTAACCGGTGCGCAAGCTCGCGCATTTAGGTCGGATATCGCCAAGCTCAAAGCAAAAGGGCTTGTGTCGAAACGCGTTGACGCGCGAACGCAAAAGCCAACGCGGCACATGCGGGAACAGGTCAAGAAATTCGATGACGTGCTAAAGGGTAAAGCGACAGTCGTGCATACCCCTAAGCGCGCACAGGCAAAAGAATTTGCCGAGAAATTCCGCGTTAAGGGAAAGTCGGTCGTGGTCCCGACGCGCAAAGGTGAAAAGCTCACCTACTCCAAAACGCATGGCGATATTAGCGCCTCGCAAAAAGTCGGCGGCAAAACGGTTCATCGTTACATTGCCCCGAAAGGCGCAACAAAGCGCAAGCTAAAGGGCAATCTCATTTACACCATCCCCGTTGGCAACACTCGCCAATCATTCGACACTTGGGGTGATATGGTCCTATTCATGGAACCGTATGAGAACAACCCGAAAAACCCCTACAAGAAATGGCAGGACTACGTAGAAATTTCTACGTATGATGACGGCGACGCCGAAGAATGAGCGCGCCAATAATGGATGACTTTTTTGCTGGCTGCATCATGGTAGACGGCACAGAAGAAAGTCGCGGTCGGAAACGCAAGTATCACCGGGAGCGGCCATCAAACCCGCTAGAGCGTCAACGCGCCAAGCGCAAGACGGCAGCGCAGACGCGTATTGAAAATGTCGCGATACTCGATTTCGAGACAGACCCGTTTGCGGCGGAAGAAAATCTATTCATCTTCCCTTTCGCCGCCTGTCTGTATTCAGACAATTTTGAACCGGTCGTTATTTGGGATGAGGATCACGACAGCTTTGTCTCAAAGGTCATTGCGGCAATTGAAGCGCTGCCGGATGAATATACAATCTACGCGCACAATGGGGGCAAATTTGATTACATGTTTCTTATTCACAAATTGCGCGGGCGCGTTTCATTTAAGGGGCGCGGCATTATGGCTGCAAAAATCGGGCCGCATGAATTGCGTGATAGTTTCCATATTATCCCCGAAAAGCTCGCAGCGTACCAGAAAGAGGTTTTCGATTACCAGAAGATGCGCGCCAATCGTCGCAACAAACACAAACAAGAAATTATCGACTACCTAATTTCCGACTGCAAATATTTGCTGGAAATTGTGCAGGGCTTTCTAAAACGGTTCGGCCTCAAAATATCCATCGGTCAAGCGGCGATGGCCCAATTGCGAACGCATTACAAAGTTGAGACTATCGGAGAAAATACAGATGCAAGCTTACGAGAATATTTCTTCGGTGGTCGCGTCGAATGTCTTTCAGGTCGTGGTCATTATCACGGCGATTTCAAGCTTTATGATGTTAATAGCATGTACCCTTACGTTATGTCTGCTTTCGCTCATCCTGTTTCGGCTGATTATACGAAGCGCCAGAAAGGCGGCATCGGTCCTAACACGATTTTTGTTGAGCTTGATTGCGAGAATTTCGGGGCGCTTGTACGTAGAGGCGAGAATAACGAAACAAGCGCAACTGAAAAACGCGGACGTTTTAAAACAACAATCTGGGAATATAACGCCGCCATTGACCTTGGACTAATTGACCACGTTAAAATAATCAGCGTGATCGATTGCAAGGCAGTATCGACATTCGACAAATTCGTTGATCCCCTGTACGCGGATCGGCTCAAAACTAAGGCCCTACTTAAATCACTCGACAAAGACTGTCGGGAATATCAGGAGGCAAAGAAAGATGACATTTTTACAAAGCTACTACTCAATAACGCGTATGGCAAATTCGCTCAAAACCCTAGACGCTTCAAAGAAAGCTTTATCACCGAATGCGGAAGCTTGCCCCCTGATGGCTTTGAATGCCCTGTCCCCGCTTTCGAGTGTCCAGAATATTCCATCTGGCAGCGGCCAAGTCCAAACAAACGGTTCAACAATGTCGGAACAGCCGCCAGCATTACCGGCGCTGCTAGAGCGGTACTTATGCGTGCAATCGCGAATGCGCGCAATCCAATCTATTGTGATACTGACAGCCTTATCTGTGAAGAACTAAGCAACACAGAATTACATGCGCAGAATTTGGGCGCATGGGATTTGGAAGCGGAGTTTTCCGAAGTAATCATTACCGGGAAAAAGCAGTATGCTTGCCGGGTCAAAGGTCTATCCGCTGGACATAAAGACGAATTCAAGATAAGGTCCAAGGGAGTTTCGGGCCTTGTTTGGGCTGACTTCATTAAAATGCTGGACGGTGAAATAGTGGAAGTGCTGAATAAAGCGCCGACACTAACAAAGACCGGCCAGCAATTTTATATGTCGAGAAAAGTTAGAGCAACCGCACCGGTTCAACTTAAACCGGCCTCACAGAAAAGGCGCGCAGCATGAGCGGCAGCAATCAAATGAAAACGGCGTTCCCGGTATTCAACGGGTACGCGCCGACGCAAGGCCCGAAGGCTTTGCCGGTGACACTCGATTTCACGGCGACACAGGAAATCAAATTCGATTTGCTGCTAGAGGAAACCAGCGGCGTTATTCAGTTCATTCAATCCATTTGGGTTGACAACGCCGACAACGCATCGCCGCTCATCCTCACGTTTTCGCAGACACAGCAGCGGCTTGTGATCCCGGCGAATGCACAAGGCGCATGGCCTGTCATCTGCCCCGATCAAACACAGGTCCGCGCGCAAACTGTCGGCGGCGTTGTCTGTCAAGTCATTCTTTTGAACGTGCCTCTAGCGCCCGAACAATACGGGCCTATCACGGTCAACGCCAACGTGACGCCCGCGCCTTATCAGGCAACGCCGCAAAACGGTTTCAACAATATCGTCACGTCTGCCGGTACGCCGGTTTTTGCTGCCAATCCGGCGCGTCACGGTCTTTCGATTTCCGCGCTTAGCAGCAATGCGGACCCCATTGAAATTGACGTTGCGGGATTGCCCTTTATCACGCTGCTACCGGGGCAAACCTATACGTCATCGTCATTCGTGCCAATGGGCGCGATACTGGCAAAATCTGTCAATGCGGGAACAACGCCCGGATTGCAGGCAGTCGAATTCATCTAAGGAGAACGGCCATGCTTTCACTTCGCCCGCTATCAATCGCCGCGCTTGCCGCCTTGGCAATTTTTGTCCAGGTGGATTTTGGACAGGCTCAAACTGCCAACGGCAAAGCGACAACCGCCGCGCCGACTTACACCAACAATTCCGCGCAACCGCTTTCGCTCGATCTCACAGGCGGCTTGCGCGTGAATTGCGTTACCGGTTGCGGTGGCGCTGGAACCGTTAACAGCAATATTACACAGGTCGGCGGAAACAATGTCACGACCACGTTGCCGATTTCCGGCAGCGTCACCACGACAGGCACGGCAACCGTTAGCGGCACTGTGTCGCTAGGCGCTGGCGCTGCATCTGTCGGAACGGTCGGCCTCAATGCCGGTTCCGCCATCGTCGGAAAAGTCGGCATCGACCAGACCACGCCCGGCACAACGAACGGCGTTGCCATCAATGCCGCGCTTCCTGCCGGTTCCGCAATTATCGGCAACGTGCGAATTGACCAGACCACGCCCGGCACGACAAACGGCGTACAGGTCAACAATTCCGTCACGACAATTCCGGGCGCGGCTCCCGCCACGGTGCTTTCGTCTGCGATCATGGCGGCGTCAACAAACGCGACCAGCGTCAAGGCATCGGCGGGCGCTGTCTACAACGTTACCGTCTACAATTCGTCGTCAACGCTGGCATGGCTGAAATTGTACAACTCGGCATCTGCCCCGACATGCGGGAGCGGTACGCCAGTGGCGCGTTACCTCATCCCGGCTGTCGCATCCGGTGGCGCTGGTTCGAATATCGACATCGCTGCCGGTTCGGCATTTTCAACCGGCATCGCTTATTGCGTCACCGGTTTGCTTGCCGATGCCGACACGACCGCGACCGCTGCCGGAACCATGGCAGTCAACATCACCTATAAGTGACCAATGGTCATTGGAAGGGCAAAATCATGAAGCGGTTTTTCGCAACCCTCCTAATGCTGGCACTGGCAATTTTGCCAGCGCATGGCGACATGCTGCTTACGGGAGTTGGCAGCGGCAACGGCAGCGCAACGCCGCCTTTGTCATTCCAGTTCGGCGCGTCTCCCGCCGCCGATGCTAGTAGCACTTCACACAGCTTTACCAGCGTTGCCATTGGCCCGGCTACGTCTGACAGAATTGTGCTTGTTTTTGCTTGCGCAAGCTCTAGCTCTTTTTCTTTGGTGACGCCAACAATCGGTGGCGTTGCGGCAACCGTTGTTGACAATCCTTTTTCATCAACGCTTATTCCCTATTCGTTTTACGCGAACGTGCCGACAGGAACAACCGCAACCGTCGCGTTTGGTACGTCGCTTGCGCGCGCAATGCGTATCGCTACCTATGCGATTTACAACGCACAAAGCCCCACGCCGATTGACGTAAAGGCTGGCAATTCAAACCCGCAAACCGTTACGCCTACCTCTCAGGCGAACGGCGGATTTTTCGGCGCGGGTTGCGCTGTCGCTGGCGGAAATGTCACGCTCACGAATGTAACAACGGACGTTTCGAACCAGCTTGTTTTCGGAACCACGCTGCTTTCGACCGGTTCGGCGGCAACGCCTAGCACGTCCTTTTCATCGCAGGCGACGTTTCAAAACGGAACCGGCAGCGGCGGCAGCTATTACGGCATCACGTTCCGGTAAGAGAAAAATCATGTCGCAAAATTTCACTGCGTTTCCATCGCTCCCGTATGTCGGCGCTCCCTTTGGACAGCCGACGAATTTACACGCGCCAATCAATGCGATGGATAAGCAGTCGAAATGCGTTCGTCTCGATATCCCTTGGACGTTCTACGGCGCAAGCCCTGCCAATCAAAATATTGGCGTGAGCGTCAATTTGCAGATCGGCGGGCAGCAAGGCGTTACGGCGGCACTGGACGCAATTCGTTCGGTTTATATTGACAACAGCTTTTCGCCTGTCCCGGTATTCATCCAATTTCCCGACACTCTTTACACGGTGATTTGCCCGGCGTTCGCCGTGGTCATGTCGCCAGTATTTACGTATGTCCAGCAATTCACGGTTTACGCGCAAGGCTTTGAAATTGGTCAAGCGCCGACAACTAGCGTTTTCTGTTCGAACACGCGTCACGATGGTTTCTATGTGCCGACGACACAGAGCGGTGTTGATCCGGCTCTAGCCGTGCAATATGCGTTCACTGACAGATACGTGACGCCATATAGCGGCAATTTCAATATTGCGTCTGTCAATTTTGGCCCGGCAGACGCGACGCGTTATATTGCTGCCGTCATAAATCAAATGTATCAAAGTTCGGTTGTGACGATTTCCGCTCTCACAATCGGCGGCATCGCGGCTGTAAAGAAAATCGGCGCGACAAAGAACCTAGGCGGCTTGAACGGCGACGTTACGCAATCCGAAATATGGATGGCACAGGTTCCGACAGGCACCAGCGGCAGCGCTGTTTTTGTCCTGACCAATACGGGCGGCAATCCCATTGTTCCGCTCATTGATTTCTACGCCATCAAGAATTTGAGCAATCCGCTTTACAGTCAGGCAAAATCGGCTGTCTCGCCTAGCGGCGTCGGTGCAAGCCTAAGCGTGACGCTTGACCCAAAGCCGAACGGGCTTATTCTTGGCGCATATGCAGGCGTCGTCGCTGGCGGCACTCCCGCATGGATAAACCTGTCGCAAGATGATTACGCCGCTTTCAATAGATTGCAGGCGGGAGCGGCTTCATTCTTGACGACAGATAACACTCAACGCGTGGTCGGCAACGCCTACGCAAATACCTTTGTCGGTTTGGCATTGGCATAGCTCCGCAAGCTCTTGCTTGTCGGAAATCGCGGAAAGGAACAGAAAATGTTTGGAATGGAAATGATGCTGAAAAGCATGGGCCTTGATCCAAAAGAGATTTTGGAAAGTGTCCAGAAATTCGGTGAAACTTTTCTTGCGGTGCAGGAACAGTTAAGCCGTATTGAGCGCAAGCTAGACACGGTGCTTGCGGACAAACTCATTGGTGAAACCGTGTCGCTCACCGACGAAACCCAAAACGGGAAGGACGAAATAAATGGATAATACGAACGCAGACCTTGGCGACCGCGTTACCGCACTGGAAACCGCTTCCGCCGATCACGAAAAGCGTATCGCCTCGCTCGAAAGCAGCGTTTCCGATCTCGCTTCGAAAGTCGCCGCGCTGCCGGTCGGCCTCACACAGGACGACATCAACAATGCAACGCATCCGCTGGCGGATGATCTTGCGGCGCTGCGCTCGACAGTTGCCGATATTTCGGCACAGCTTTCGGCACTGCCCCCGGAAACGGTCGCCGTGCTGAACAACGACAGCGACGCGCGCAACGCGTGGGTTGACAACGTGCTCAACAAATTTTTCCCCGGCGAAAAGCCGGTCGCCGTCGATGATACCGGGCGAACCGGTTGACCTGACAACCATGGGGGCGACGGTTCAATTACCGTCGCCCGACCATGAAATTTTCCGGGAGCAATTGATTTTCCCCGACTTGGACACGCGGCCCGAAGTCATGGCATGGGAAATTCAACAGCTTAAAATGCAACTAGCCGCGTTGGAAGCATCGATATGGAAGGCACCGAAGGAAGCGCGGTTGTGGCGGACGTTGCGGCGCTTGCTGCCGTGGCACAGGACGCGCAACACGCCGAAGCAGTCATAGAAAGCGTGATCGAAAATGCGCAAGAGCGCATCGAACAGGCTGAACGCAACGCGGAACAGATTGCCGCCGCCGCAATGGAAAGTGCGCGCGGTCAGGAAATCGAAAACTTGAGGAAGGACATTTCGGAATGGCGAAACGAACAACACCAGTTAACGGCACAGTTGCAGGACTTGTCGTCGCAGATGCAAACGCTAACGGGCCAAGTGTCGTCGTTAGCGACGCTGCACCTAGCACAGCAATCCCCGGCCTCACCATTATTGACCCCGCCGATCTCGGAGACGGTGGAGGAAGCGATAACGGACGTGCAGGCGATAATCCCGGCGAGCCTGTCCGAAAGCGTCGTGGCAGAAAGCCCGGTTCCGGTGGCGGCTCCAAAGCGCAAGCGCTGGATATAAACGGCGTCGAAAGCATTTTGCTTTCGGCTCACACGATGCTTGCGGCAATCACCAAAACGCAAGAGCTTGCGATTGACCCGGCAGAAGCGAACCAGCTTGCAACTGCTATGTCAAACGTTTCGCGCCACTACGATATTGCGGCAACGCAAAAATCGATGGATTGGGCGAACCTGCTTATGTGTGTCGGCATGGTCTACGGAACGCGCATCTATGCGATACGCGCGAAAAGGCCGCCGCGCCCTACCCGTCAACAGCCTGCACCGGCTCCCGGCGCGACAGTGACAGAACAGGTCATCCCTGCCGGGAATGGCGTCATTTTCGACCCCGGCTTGATGCAGTAGCAATTTCTCTGTGAGGCGAAAATTGGCTATGCCTCTATTCGCCTCACAGAAGCCCGTACAGCGATTTTGTGCCCTGCCCGGTATAATGTCACTCGGATATCATCCGTCGCATTTTCCCGGTTTGTTCACGTACACAATTAATCTTTGTTGTTCACAAATGACGAACGATCAAAATCGTTCGCACCGAAAAGGCGACAGTCAAAATGACCACTTCAAATTTCTTGCAATCCGCTTGGCTGGACGCAACGCCAATGCAGCGGATTATTTTCCATTGGACGGCAGGGACCAACAAGCCGAACGCGCTTGATTTGCAGCACTATCATTTTCTGGTTGATGGCAACGCGATGATTACGCGCGCCGTCCCGGTCGCACGAAATTCAATGAAGGGTTTGCAGGTCGGTTATGCCGCACATACTCTCAACTGCAACACAGGCGCAATCGCAATTTCTTTGTGCGGCATGGCTGGCGCTATCCAGTCGCCATTCGACGCCGGGAATTATGCGATCAATGAGCCTCAACTTTTGAAGGCCATCGAAATCGGGCGGGAGCTTGCGAGCGTCTACAAAATTCCGATCACGCCTAAAACAGTTCTGTCACATGCCGAAGTGCAGAAAAACCTTGGCATTCAACAGAGGGGCAAATGGGATATTGCCGTGTTCCCATGGGCCGCAACTCAGTTCAACACGGCGGGCAAGTGCGGCGATTTCATTCGCTCACAAATCGCGAAAGGGTAAATATGTTCACTTCCATGGATAAGGCATTGACTGCGCTGGTCGGGTCAATCGCCTTTATCGGTCAGGCGACCGGCGTCTATACGATGTCGCCTAATTTGCAAGGCATTGTCGCCGGGCTCATTCCGGTGCTGGTCTATCTCATCCCGAACAAGAAAGCGGCGTGACATGGAAAAGCTCAATCTCAACTCTCTGTTGGTATTGGGCGGTTTGCTTATTCAAGTCGTCGTCACGGTTTCGACCGTGACGACATCTGCACAAGACATCAAATCAGATGTCGCGGTCTTGAAAACGCAAATCGGATATATCCAGACAGAGCAAGCCGATTTGCGCCGTCGCATCGAAAACAAGGCTCCCTAAGCATGACGCCAGATTTCCGGCTCCCGAATAATACTCATCGCACGGCGGTAATTGGCCGTACCGGGAGCGGGAAAACTCAATTCGGCGCGTGGTTACTTTCTCACGCTCCCTTTGACCGGCAACCCTATGTCATGGTAGACTACAAGGGCGATGAGTTGCTAGGTTCTATTGACCGGGTTAAGGAAATCGGTACGAAGGAAGTGCCGAAACATCCGGGCCTTTACGTCATTAGACCTTTGCCGAGTGAAGCAGATGCGGTCGAAAACTGGCTTTGGAAAATATGGGCGAAAGAGCGCGTCGGCCTTTATGTCGATGAGGGGTACGCGTTGCCTGATAAAGGCGCATTCCAAGCCATTCTCACACAGGGCCGCTCTAAACGGCTCCCTGTCATATGCCTCACTCAAAGACCGACATGGGTTTCACGCTTTGTTTTTAGTGAAGCGGATTTCTACGCCGTCTTTCATCTTAACGACCATCGCGACCGGCTGACAGTACAAGCGTTTACGCCGCGCGAACGTATGGATTTGAAGAACCGTCTTCCGGACTATTCTTCATACTGGTATGACGTTGGCCGGGACAACGTTTTCCAGATGCAACCCGTTCCCGATGCCGCCGCGATTGTCGATATGATCGATGACCGTTTAACACCAACTAAGAGGTTCTACTAAAAATGGAACGTACTTATCTGCAATGGAATATCGTCAACTGGATTACGGTCGTGTTGATGGCTACCCTCGGCGTTGCGCTTATCGGCGTCGTCGCGGCTGGCCTTCAGACGTACCGCGTTCCGTCATCGGATTAGGCCAATGGAAAAAATCAAAGGTCTAATCCCCGTCAATTGGGAATTGCTCGCTAATCCGGTCAACTGGATTATCGTGTTTCTCATGTTAGCGCTTGCAGGCGTCGGGCTTGCGCTAATCGCACGGTCAACCAAAGACGACAACAGCAACGGAGAAGTTTGAAAATGGCCGCCCCTACGAAACAGCCTTCCGCCGCCGATCAAGCAGCGGCGAATATGCAGGCGAGACAGATTGTCCTCGCCAACTCAATCGACATGTGGCAGTCGATTTACACGACCGTTCTTGCGGGCAATCCGCGTGGACAGGTCGTCAATATCCCTATCCGCAATGTCGGCTTGATCAAGCGTTTCGTGATCGAAATTTCCGGCAGCATCGCGCAGGCGGCGGCGGAAACCCTCACGCTCACGAAATTCGGCGCGGCCAATCTGCTTTCGCAGATCGTGTTCACCGATCTTTCGAACCAGACGCGCGTGAACACGACCGGCTGGCACATGCACCTTTTGGCGACCGCACGTCGCCAGATGGCTTTCGGCGCTGCCTTCACCAATGACAGCCCGACCGGCTACGGCTCCAATTTCGCCGTCAATTCCATGCCGTCGCCGGTGACGACCATTCAGGCTTTCCGGTTCTTCTATGAAGTGCCGATTGCCTATGGCGATTTCGATTTGCGCGGCGCCATCTATGCGAACGTGGTCAACGCGACCATGAATTTGCAGTTGACCGTCAATCCGAATATCGTCATCGGCAGCGCCGGCAATCCGACGCAATCCGTCTACATTT
>Ga0134128_10007732_pt1 | contig 12973 bp, 10 predicted proteins | sample KB31754_FD_96462 | JGI IMG/M metagenome (GOLD analysis project Ga0134128, IMG submission 96462) | Terrestrial soil microbial communities with excess Nitrogen fertilizer from Kellogg Biological Station, Michigan, USA - KB3-175-4 | ecosystem: Environmental > Terrestrial > Soil > Unclassified ... | reverse complement strand
GCCACGGCGAGCACCCACGGCAGCAGGCAGGCCGCCGCGAAGAGGTTCTGCCACAGCGCGATGCCGGTCGCGGACCGCGTTGCGACGAGCGCACGATTGCGGACCGTGAGCCACGCAAACGTGAAGGCGGACACGAGCGCCCACGCGAGCCCGCGCGTCGCATCGTTCGTCCACGAAAGCTCGGGGACGAGCGCCACGAGACCGGCGGTCGCGAGCAAGGCTGTCATCCATTCGCGAATGCCGCCCGGTCGGTGCGCACGCTCGAGCAACAGCACGAAGACCGGAAAGACGGCATAGCCCAGCAACGCGATCGCGACGCCGGCGGTCTTCACCGCCGCGAAAAAGCTCGCCCAGTGCAACGCGAGGATCGCCCCGTTGGCGGCCAGCCGCCAGTCGCCATGGCCGATCCGCTGACCGCGGATGCGCGCGACGATCGCGAGCGTCGCCGCCGCCGTCGTCGTACGGCCCAGCACGATCGCCGTGGCCGGCAATGCGATCCACTGCCCGAACAGCGCGGCAAAACCGAACAACGCAACGGCCGTGTGCAGTGCGACGAGCGCGGAGGCACGATGACGGCGCGCGGCCAGGTCGTCGAAGCGCGACGCCTCGTCGATCATGCGGTCACGGCCTCGGCCGCCGGCGCCGCGAAATCCTCGCGCCAGCGCAACTCGGGGTGCTCGTCGAGCCACGACCGCAGACACGCCTGTGCATGGCGATAGCCGACGTCGACGATCGCGTAGATCGCGTTCCAGTCGAGAAAGCCGTACGCGCGTACCGGCGGATTGATGTACAGGTCGACGCCCTCGCGAAGCTCGTGGCGGCCGCTCGCACCGCCGAGCAGCGTCGACTTGATGAGAAGGTTCGGCAATGTCGGCAGCACGGCACGCTCGCGCGCGCCGACGATGCGCGAGCGCAGGTACTCGAGCGGCGACGGAAATTCAGGCGCGTCGACCGAATACTCGACCTTGACCGTCGCTTCGACGGCGATCGCGTTGCCACCGATGAAACGCTTCATCACACCGACGGGCAGGTTGTCGAGAACGCCGCCATCGACGTGGAGCTGGCCACCGGCGATCGTCGGCGGCAACAGACCGGGCAGTGCGGCGCTCGCCTGCATCGCCTGCCACAACCGGCCCGTGTGGTGCACGTGGACGCGGCTTTCGGACAGATTGCTCGACACGCAGAAGTACGGCTGCCACAGATCTTCGATGTCGACGTCGCCGATGTAGTGGTGAAGCGTCCGCGCGAGCTTCCGCCCTGCGACGAGCGAGAACAGCGGCACGGTCAAGTCGGCGAGCGGCCGATCGTCGACGAACGCGTGCTTGCACGACTGGAGAATCGTCTCGTCCCTCCAGTCCAGCGCGACGAGTGCGCCGATGATCGCGCCGATGCTGGTGCCGCCGACCGCGTCGATCGGAACGCCGGCCTCGCGGATCGCGCGAACGGCGCCGATCTCCGCGAGACCGCGCGCACCGCCGCCGCCGAGCACGAGCGTCACGGCGTTGCCCGACAGCAATCGCGCGAGCCGGTGAAAATCGCGGTCGCCGTCCCATGCCACATGCGAATGCCGATACCCAACGCGCGATGCGAGCCACGCCGCCGTCCCCGCGGGCGGCTCACGCCGGTTCGCGTGCAGCAGCACGAGCTCGTTATGCATCAGCGAAGGTTCGGCGGACAACTCGCGCAACGCCTTCTCGAGCGGCGTTTGCGCCGGTGGATGCGTTGCGTCACCGACGAACAGCACCCGGTCGGCGTGGGCGACGCATCGGCGCGTCCATGGCGTCAGCGTCGGATCGGTTTCGCAGATCACGAAGCGCCGCGCGCGCTCCGACTGGTCCAGAAGGCGGTCGACGAACCGGTCGTCGACGCCATCCCGTAGCGATGCTGCGCCACCGCGACGCGCATCGGCCAGCGCGCGATCGAGGTAGACGGTGCTGCCGAAGTGCAGCAGCGCGAGCTCGAGCCGGCGCCCGAACTCGGCGATCGGCACGCGCGCATCCAGCGGCACCAGCGCGATGTTGCGCACCTTCGGCACGAATTCCGTCGTCCCGCGCCGCAACGTGCGCAATGCGAAGCGCGCGATGTCGAGACCCGCATCGGGGTGCACGCGCAGCAACGCATCGAAATCGTCGCGGCCGAGGCGCGCGAGCACGGTGTCGCGAATCACCACGACGTCGGCCGCGCGGGCGTCGCCCGTGAGGAGCGACAGCTCGCCCACGCAATCGCCACTCGACAGATGCGCCACGAGGCGTCGATCCCCATGGCGGTCGCGCACCCAGACCTCGAGCCGTCCGGTGACGACGAAATGCATGCAATCCGACGCGTCGCCCTGGCGATAGAGCAGTTGACCGCTTGGCACGCGAACGATCGCCAGGCGCGCGGCGAATGCCGCGAGCTCGTCTTTACTCAAGCGTCCCAGGAACCGGGGAAGGAGCGACAGCAGGTCGTCGTCCAGTTCGTCTTCCATCGCGGGTCGCTACGCCTTCTGCGCCAGTCTTTCCGCGCCGCGCGTCTTCACGCCATACAGCCGTCTCGTGGAGCTCGCGGCAGCGGCCGACGCGTCGAGCTCGCGCCATGCGAAGCCGTCACCCGCCAGGCGGCGCGCAGCGTCCGAAACGGCCACTTCGTTGTCGTTGCAGGAACGAAGCACCGTGAACAGCGTCTTCATGGCGCCGCCGAACACGTCGTACGACAGTTTCGACGTCTCGACGATGCCGGCGACGACACTGCCGGCGTGAACCGCGATGCGGGCGTCGAGTACGAACGCACCGTGCGCACGGCGCGATTCGGTCAGGTCGTCGAGAAACTCGCGCATCGCGAGCGCCGCTTCGACGCTCGCCACGCCGTCGTGTGCGCCGGGCGTCGGCAAGCCGGCGATCGCAATGTACGTGTCGCCGATCGTCTTGAGCTTCTCGAGGCCGAAGCGATCGGCGATCGAGTCGAACGCCTTGAAACAGTGCGTCAGGTACGAGACGACATCCTCGGCGGGTTGCGACGCGAGCGCGCTCGAAAGGTGCCGCAGCTCGATGGCCACCAGCACCACCGGGTCGAAGCGTGTCGGACGGATGCCGGCAGGCGCCGACATCTGCGCGACGAGCCGTGCCGGCACGAGGTTGTAGAGCAGGCGGTCGGAGCGCAGTTTCTCGATCTCGAGCGACGCGCTGCGCTCGCGAAGCTCGGTCTCGGATCGCTGCAACAGCGCGCTGCGGTTATGCGACGAATAGGCGAACGCCATGAAGTAGACGAACGTGAACACCGACGATGCGATGTCGATCGCGATCCGATCGCCGCCACCGACGTTGATCCCCTCGACGATCGCGTAAGCCGCGATGCCGGCCGCGACGCCGGCCGCCGACCGCAGCATCTGGCGCAGGCCATCCACCGAAAGCGCGCTCGCGAGCGCCACGGTGATCAGCACGAACGTGGGCAGCGGCCCGAGGCCGATCGCGTGCACGACGACGCCGACCGCGAACGAGTCGAACAGGAACGTGCGCAGCTCGATGCTGCGCCGCTTTTGCGGATACTTCCGCGCGACGTAGTGAACGACGTGCGGGTAGACGACGAGGATCGCGAGGAGCGCGATGTAGAACGGATCGAACCGGTGCTCCTGCGACGCGTAGAGCACGACGACGGTCATCATGAAGACCGTCCCCACGATGCGCATCGGGTAGAAGAGCGCGAAGCGGTCGAGCAGGAGTGACATCGCCGTGGGGTTGTCGTGACGGTCGATCGCACGCGATCATCGCACACCGATCGATCGACGCGCCGATGCGACGAAAGCCACGCGGCTTCGGGCGCTTGCCGTGAGCGCCGATACGGGCTGCTAGAATCGCCGGACACGAAGGGGCGCCGCAGCGCGCGCGTCCGTCGCGCCACGACAACAACGCCGGGGAGATCCGAGAATGCCCTCGCCTGCCGCCGCCACCGACCTGCTGGCGGCCGTCCGCAAGTCGCCCGGCAATCGGGTGAAGGTCGCGGTCTCCGACATCGACGGCGTGCTGCGCGGCAAGTACCTGCACAAGGACAAGTTCGAGTCGGCGCTCGAAGGCGGCTTCGGCTTCTGCGACGTCGTGTTCGGCTGGGATTGCCACGACCAGTGCTACGACAACACGACATACACCGGCTGGCACAAGGGCTTCCCCGATGCGCTGGCGCGGATCGACCTCGGCACGCATCGCAAGGTGCCCTGGGACGACGACGTAGACTTCTTTCTCGGCGAATTCGTGATACGCGAGAACGGCCGCGATGCGCCGTATCCGCTCGATGGCCGGCAGGTGCTGAAGCGCGTCCTGAAGCGCGCCGAAAAGCTCGGCGTCGTGCCGATGTGCGGCCTCGAGTTCGAATTCTTCAACTTCAGCGAGACGCCGCAGTCGTGGGCCGCCAAGCAGGGCGTCGATCCGACGCCGCTGACGCCGGGAATGTTCGGGTATTCGCTGCTGCGTGCGAATCAATCGCGCGACTATTTCAAGGCGCTGTTCGAGGAGATGGCCGCGTTCGGCGTGCCGATCGAAGGGCTGCACACGGAGACCGGCCCCGGCGTCTTCGAAGCGGCGATCGTGTTCTGCGAAGCGCTCGAGGCGGCCGATCGCGGCGCGCTGCTCAAGAGCGGCGCGAAGGAGATCGGCGCGCGCTTCGGGATCATGCCGAGCTTCATGGCGAAATGGAGCCAGAACTATCCCGGCTGCTCCGGCCATTGCCACCAGTCGCTCTCCGACGGGAAGAAGAACCTGTTCCACGACGCGAAAGGCCGGCATGGCATGAGCAAGCTCTTCGAGAGCTACCTCGCGGGCCAGTTGTCGACGTTGCTCGAATTCGCGCCGATGTTCTGGCCGACGATCAACAGCTACAAGCGCCTTGTCGACGGCTTCTGGGCACCGGTCAAGCCGACGTGGGGCGTCGACAATCGCACGGCGAGCTTTCGCGTGCTCGCGGCCTCGCCCAAGGCGACACGCCTGGAGACGCGGGCGCCGGGCGCCGACGTCAATTGCTATCTGGCGGTAGCCGCATGCATTGCCGCCGGTCTCGACGGCGTCGAGCGGAAGCTCTCGCTGACGACGCCGCCGATCGAAGGGACGAATCGCGGCGCGGAGAACGTCGCCCGCGCGCCGCGCACGCTTGCCGAGACGACGCGGATCTTTCGTGCATCGGAACGCGCGCGCGACTGGTTCGGCGACGAATTCGTCGACCACTTCGCCGCGACGCGCGAATGGGAGTGGCGGCAGTGGCAGGATGCGGTCACCGACTGGGAACGCAAGCGCTACTTCGAGATCATCTGACAATGACGGTGAGCCTATGAGCGCGGCAGCGCCGCCCCAGGGCGCGAATTGCGCCCCCCCGGGGGGCAGCGGAGCCGCGCAGCCGCAAGCGTGGCGGGGTCACCGATTCGCCTTTCCCACGTCGATCCTCTTCGGTGCGGGGGCGCGCCGCGAGGTGGCGCCACACCTGCACGCGGCAGGTTTTACCCGGCCTCTCGTCGTCACCGATCGCGGGCTCGCTGCGTTGCCGGTCTTCGCGCAATTTCGCAGCACGCTCGACGGCGTGACGCATGCGGTGTTTTCCGGCATCGGGGGCAATCCGGTGCGAAGCCAGGTGGCTGAAGGCGCGAAGGCGTATCGCGCGCACCAGGCCGACAGCATCATCGGCATCGGCGGCGGCGCGGCGCTCGACGTCGCGAAGGCGATCGCCGTGATGGCGACGCATCCCGGCGACATCCTCGAATACGCGTGGGACCACCCGCAGGTGCGGCCGCTCGACAAGCCGCTGCCCTACCTGGTCGCCGTGCCGACGACGGCCGGTACCGGCTCGGAAGTCGGACGCTCGTCGGTGATCGGCGACGATCTGACGCACGTGAAGAAGATCGTCTTCTCGCCGGCGCTGCTCGCGAAGGCGGTCTTCGCCGATCCCGAGCTCACGCTCGATCTGCCGCCGTCGATCACCGCGGCAACCGGCATGGACGCGCTGACGCACAACGTCGAGTCGTACCTGTCGCCGGCGTGGCATCCGCTGTGCGACGGCATCGCCGTCGAAGGCGTGCGCATTGCGGCGCGCGCACTGCCGGAGGCGGTCGCGAACGGCCACGATCTCGCGGCACGAAGCGACATGCTGATGTGCTCGATGATGGGCGCGATCGCGTTCCAGAAGGATCTTGGCGCCGTGCATTCCTGCGCGCATGCGCTGTCGACAGTCGCGGATCTCCATCATGGCCTGGCGAACGGGATCATGATCGACCACGTGATGCGTTTCAACCTGCCGGCAGCAGCGCCCAAACTCGCCGAGCTCGCGCGCGTTGCGCGCGTTCCCGATGGCGACAGCGGCAGCGACGCGGCGCGCGCGCAGGCCTTCGTCGCCTGGCTCGGCGAGTTGAAGCGGACGCTCGGCATTCCCGCGACGCTTGCCGCGTATCGCGCGCCGCGGCGCGTCACCGCCGACGACATCGAGCGCCTGGTCGACGTCGCCGTCGCCGACACGTGCCATCAGACGAACCCCCGGCCCTGCACCGCCGACGACTTCCGGCGCATCTTCACCGCGGTGATCTGAATGCGCATTCTCCGGCGACGTAAATCGAAGAAGGACGGGCGTCCGCCGCTCGTCACGCAGCCGCTTTTGATCGGCGTATCGGCACGCATCCATCATCCGACCGATAATCTCGTGAAGCTCGGTGGCGTCTACACGAAGACGCTGCACTACCTCGAGCAGTCGGTTGCGCACTGGGTGATGTCGAAGAACGTGCTGGTGATGATGATCCCGGCGATCGAAAGCGAGGGCATGATCCAGCGTAGCGAAATGCGGCTTTATCATTACGCGGAGGCGCTCGACGGTCTCGTGCTGCAGGGCGGCGCCGACATCGCGCCGCCGAGCTACGGCGAGACGCCGCGCGATCCGGCGTGGGCGGGCGACCGCGTGCGCGACCGCTACGAGATCGAGCTGTTCGAAGCGTTCGTCGGCAAGGGCAAGCCCGTGCTCGGTATCTGCCGCGGCTGCCAGCTGATCAACGTCGCGTTCGGCGGCACGCTGTACCAGGACATCGCGACGCAGGTGCCCGCCGCACAGGTGCATCGCGACATCACGAAGTACGAGCAGCAGTTCCACACGCTGAAATTCGTGCCGAACGCCGGGCTCGCGAAGCTCTATCCGAACCGCACGCAGGCGACGATCAACACGATCCATCACCAGGCGGTGAACAAGCTCGGGCGCGGCATGATCGTCGAGGCCGTGTCCGAGCCCGACGGCATCGTCGAAGCGATCCGCTGGCGCGGACCGAGTTACGTGCTCGGCGTGCAATGGCATCCGGAGTTCATGTTCGGGCCGGGCATCGGCGATCAGCATCTCGACGGCGGGCCGATCCTGTCCGAATTCCTCGACGCGGCGAGCGCGCGGAAGGCGAAGCGGTAATGCCCGCCGCGACGCTGCCGATCGTCAACCCCGCCACCGGCTCCGTCGTCCTTCGTCTTGCGGCCGACGGGCCGCGCGAGGTCGCGCAGCGCTACGCGGACGCGCGTGCGGCGCAACCGCGCTGGGCCGCGACGCCGATCCGCAAGCGCGTCGCCGCCATCGAGAAGTTTCGCGAGCAGGTCCTCGCGCGCGCCGGCACGCTCGCGGAAACGCTGACGAAGGAAGTCGGCAAGCCGATCCGCCAGTCGCGCAACGAATTGAAGGGGCTCGTCGCGCGTCTCGATTTCTTCATCGCCGAATCGGCGCGCGCGCTGCGCGAGGAGAAGGTGTTCGCCGATGCGTCGCAGCACTTGGACGAGCGGATCACGCACGAGCCGCTGGGAGTCATCGCTAATATCTCAGCGTGGAATTACCCGTATTTCGTCGGCAGCAACGTCTTCGTGCCGGCGCTCGCCGCCGGCAATGCCGTCCTCTACAAGCCGTCCGAATTCGCGACGCTGACGGGGCGTCACATCGCCGATCTGTTGCACGCGTCGGGTGTCCCCGAGGACGTGTTCGTGCCGGTGATCGGCGGCGGCGCAACGGGTGCAGCCCTGCTGCGCCAGCCCGTCGACGGCGTGTTCTTCACGGGCTCGTATGCGACCGGTGCGAAGATCGCCGCAGCTGCCGGCAAGCGGATGATCAAGGTGCAGCTCGAGCTGGGCGGCAAGGATCCCGTCTACGTCTGCGACGACGTCGACGTGAAATCCGCTGCCGCGGCGGTCGCCGACGGCGCGTTCTACAACACCGGTCAGTCGTGCTGCTCGGTCGAGCGCATCTACGTGCACGAAGCGATCCACGATGCGTTCGTCGACGCGTTCGTTGCCGAAGTGAAGACGTACAAGGTCGGCGACCCGACCGACGAGTCGACGTACATCGGACCGCTGACGCGACGCGCGCAACTCGACGTGTTGCGGCGCCAGGTCGCCGATGCGAAACGCAAAGGCGCAACGGTTGCGATCGGCGGCGCACCGATCAAGCGCAGCGGCAACTGGTTCGCGCCGACAGTGCTCACCAACGTCGACCACTCGATGCTCGTGATGCGCGACGAAAGCTTCGGCCCGATCATCGGCATCCAGGCCGTCGCCGACGACGCGGCCGCGATCGAGCAGATGAACGATACCGAGTACGGCCTGACGGCGGGCGTCTACACGCCCGATGCGACGCGCGCGCGCCGCATCCTCGCGCGCGTGAATTCAGGCAGCGTCTACTGGAACTGCTGCGATCGCGTGAGCGCGCGCCTGCCGTGGTCGGGCGTCAAGCATTCGGGCATCGGGCTGACGCTGTCGAAGATGGGGATCCAGACGTTCACGCGCCCGAAGGCGTGGCATCTGCGCTCGGCGTAGCGCCGCTTACCGCAGGTTGCGGCTCGACCACCAGAGCGACAGGCCGAGCGCCAGCACGACGAGCAGCGCTGCGCCCATCGTCACGAGCGACGTGATCTCGACGTTCTTCCGTTCGAGGACGAACTTCGAGTTCAGGTTGCGATAGACCTTCTTCAACTCGGCCGACGTGCTCGCGTTGAAATATTCGGCGCGCGTGATGTCGGCCACCGCCTTCAGCGTCTCCTCGTCGAGGCGCACGTAGACCGACCAGCCCTCGAAGCCGATCAAGCCGCCGGCCGCGGTTCCGAAGCCGACCGTGAACACGCGTACGCCGCGGTCGGCGGCGAGCTTCGCCGCGTCGAGCGGATCGGGTCCCGTCGTGCGCCGTCCGTCGCTCATCAGGATGATGACCTGGTTCGTGTTCGAGCCCGGCGCGACCGCCTTGAACGGCTTCGGCGGCGTCTTCGGCCGCGGCTCGAGCTTCCTGCTCGACGTGCCGCCATAGAAGCCGCCGGGGAACGTCAGCGACTCGAGGTCGATGCCCGCGTCGGGAAACAGCGTCGCGAGCGCGACGTAGAGCGCGCTGCCGGTCGCGGTGCCGCGCTGCAATTCGAAGCGGTCGATCGCCTCGATCAGCTTCTCCTTGTCGTCGGTCGGCGGTTGCACGAGCGCTGCGTTCCCGCCGAATGCGACGATGCCGATCCGCGCATTCGGCGGCCGCTCGTCGACGAACGATCGCGCCGCGATCTGCGCGGCGGTCATCCGGTTCGGGTCGACGTCGGTCGCGCCCATGCTGAGCGATACGTCGATCGCGAGGATGATCGTCTGCTGCTCCGACGGCAGCGTCACGAGCGCGGTGGGCCGCGCGACCGCGACGATCATCGCAATCAGCGCGACCAAGAGGAGCGCCGGCGGCAAATGGCGGCGGATGCGATCGCCTGGACCGATCGCTGCCTTGACGACGTCGAGGCTCGAGTAGCGGACCGCGCCCTTCTTGCGCCGGCGCAGCCAATAGACGTAGCCGGCGATCAGGAGCGGAACCGCCAGCAGGCACCACAACATCTGCGGCCAGAGGAATTTCATGCGACCGCCGTCGCAAGCGCGGTGTCCTGCATTTGCGCGGCCTGCAGCGTATTGGCGAGGAGCGTAGCGATCGTCATCGGGCCCACGCCACCCGGCACTGGCGTGATCCACGACGCGCGCTCGCGCGCTGCTGCGAAATCGACGTCGCCGACGAGCTTGCCGTCCGCCGAACGATTGATGCCGACGTCGACGACGATCGCGCCCTCGCGGATCCAGTCGCCCTGCACGAACGCCGGCTTGCCGACTGCGGCGACGACGATATCGCCTTCCTGGACGATGCGCGGCAAGTCGCGCGTCGCCGAATGGCAGACCGTCACCGTGCAGCGCGCCATCAGGAGCTCGAGCGCCATCGGGCGGCCGACGATGTTGGATTGGCCGATGATCACGGCGTGCCTGCCGGCGAGCGTCTCGCCGGTCGACGCGAGCAGGCGCATGCAACCGTAGGGCGTGCAGGGACGAAGCGTAGGCATTCGCAGGACCAGTCGCCCGACGTTGTACGGATGGAACCCATCGACGTCCTTTCGCGGATCGATGCGCTCGATCACCCGCTCCGGCGCAATCTGCGCCGGCAGCGGCAATTGCACGAGGATACCGCTGACGGCCGGATCGCAGTTGAGACGACCGATGGCCGTCAAAAGTTCGTCCTCGGACGCCGACGCCGGCAGGTCGGTGGCGAACGACCGCATGCCGACCGCGTCGGTCGTGCGGCGCTTGTTCCGAACGTAGATCTGCGACGCGGCATGCTCGCCGACCAGCACGACTGCGAGCCCGGGCGCCGGCTTTCCTTCGGCGACGCGCGCCGCCACCTGCTCGCGGATCTCGCTCGTCAGCTCGGCAGCGACGAGCTTGCCATCGAGAATCCGCGCAGCCATTTCCGGGAGCGGCGATTGGACGCCGTTAGAATGAACAGTGATCGACGCCGCCATTCTAGCCGCAATCGAAGCGCGGATCGCACGCGCGATCGTGCTGCCCGCAGCTCGCTATCGTCCGTTCGTCGTCGGCGGCGTCGCGCTCGGACTGATCGACGATGCGCGCGCCGCGCGCCTGGCGGCATTCGACTGTTTCGACGTGAAGCGCGACGCTGTGGCGCTGCACCCGGAATTGGCGACGCCCGACGCACGATCGGCGGCGATCGCCGACGTCGCCGCGAGGCTGCGAAGCGAGGGCGCATTGCCCGCGTGGCGCGACGAGCTCTACGCGGTCGCACGCGGATTCGCCGATCCGCCGCTGTTCCTGATCGAACGCGGCGCCGCGCGCTATTTCGGCGTGCGCACGTACGCGGCGCACGTCAACGGCGTCATGCAGGGCGAAGCGCGCATGTGGCTCGCGCGGCGCAGTGCGCAAAAGGCCGTTGATCCGGGGCTTCTCGACAACCTGGTCGGCGGCGGCATCGGCGCCGGGTTCCGCGTGGACGAAACGGTGGTCAAGGAAGCGTGGGAAGAAGCGGGCGTCGACGAAGCGCTGGCGCGACGCGCGAGGCCCGCGGGGATCGTCTTTGCCGTGAAGCCGATGTTCGACGGGCTCCAGCGCGAGACGCTGTTCGTGCACGATCTCGTGCTGCCACCCGATTTCGTGCCGCACGGTCAGGACGGCGAAGCGGTCGAGCACCGCCTCGTGAGTCTCGCCGATGCCGCGCGCGCGATTGCGATCGAGCATGGCGACGACGAGGTCACGCTCGACGCGAGCCTCGTCGTGCTCGATTACCTGATCCGCCAAGGAGCGATTCTTCCCGATCAGCCCCGCTACGGCGAACTGGCGGCGTTGCTCCGCGCACGCCGCTAACTAACTGCCCGCGTTGCTCCGCGGGCGTCGTTGATCGGGATCGCTGTCAGTTGGGCCAGACCCCCAGGCGTCGACCAGCCTCGGACGGGGGCAGAGAGCGTGCAGATGTCTCGGTCGCGCTGGCCGCGGCCGACCGAGCCTCGTCCGTCAATATCGGTCGCGACGCCCGACCTGGTTGCCGATCACGCCGCCGACGACGCCTCCGACCGCCGCACCGCCCACGTCGCCGGTGACGCCGGCGCCGATGGCCGTGCCGACGCCCGCTCCGACAACCGTGTCGCGATCACGCTCGCTCATTCCTGCACACGCCGTCAGCGATCCCGCCAGGACCGCACAGATCAGCAGTTTGCTCGCCCTTTTCATCGCAAGCCTCCAGCGCGGACGCGAGCGGCCCGATGCCGACCGTTGCCCGTCGCATAGCAATGCGTCCACTATGCCGGGCACCGGGTGGCAACGGTAGCGAGGAGCGGCCGATACCGGTGTCGGGAAACCGCCGACTTACTTGACGTCGTGCGGCGCGACGCGCTCGATTCCCATTTCGCGGAGCGTATCGCCGACCGCGTTCACCGCCTGGCGCATTTCATCGGGTCCGATGGCGCCGATGCAGCCAACGCGAAACGTCTCGACCTGCGTGAGCTTGCCGGGATACAGGATGTAACCCTTTTCGCGCACGCGATCGTAGAACTCGCGGAACGTGTAGCGCGGATCGGCTGGTGCGTGGAACGTGACGATGATCGGCGCCTGGATCGCCGGATCGAGGAACGGGCGAAAGCCGAGCGACTTCATGCTGCTCACCAGCATGTCGCAATTGCGCTCGTAACGGGCAAGCCGCGCCGGCTGCCCGCCTTCGGCGGTGTGCGCGTCGAGCGCCGCGGCAAACGCGGCGACGACGTGCGTCGGCGGCGTGTAGCGCCATTGCGTCGTGCGTTCCATGTACTGCCACTGGTCGTGGAGGTCGAGCGACAGCGACGTGCAGTTGCCGGCTGCCGCCTCGAGCGCGCTCTTGTTCGCGATGACGAAGCCCATTCCCGGCGGCCCTTCGATGCACTTGCCCGACGCGGCGATCAGCGCATCGAACGGCGACGCCTGCACGTCGATCGGCAGCGCCCCGAACGAGCTCATCGCATCGATGATCAGGCGCTTGCCATGACGCGCAACCACACCGGCGATGTCGACCAGCGGATTGAGGATGCCGGTCGACGTTTCGCAGTGAATGAGCCCGACGTGCGTGATCGATCGATCGGCACTCAACAGGCGATCGACGTCGGCGGGCGTCGTGAGCACGTCCTCGGGCGTCTCGAACACCGACGTTCGGCGTCCCATCATCTGCGCGAGCGTCGCGAGGCGCTTGC
>Ga0134128_10007730_pt1 | contig 12975 bp, 10 predicted proteins | sample KB31754_FD_96462 | JGI IMG/M metagenome (GOLD analysis project Ga0134128, IMG submission 96462) | Terrestrial soil microbial communities with excess Nitrogen fertilizer from Kellogg Biological Station, Michigan, USA - KB3-175-4 | ecosystem: Environmental > Terrestrial > Soil > Unclassified ... | reverse complement strand
TGCTGGAGGTCCTCGACCCGGCGCAGAACCACACCTTCCGCGACCACTACCTGGACCTGGATCTGGACCTGTCCGATGTGGTGTTCCTGGCGACCGCCAACGTGATCGAGAACATCCCGTCGGCGCTGCTGGACCGGATGGAGCTGGTGCAGATCGACGGCTACACCGAGGACGACAAGGTCGCTATCGCCCGCGACTTCCTGCTTCCCCGTCAGCGGGACCGCGCCGGGTTGACCGACGACGAGGTCAGCGTGACCGAGGATGCGCTGCGCAAGATCGCCGCCGACTACACCCGCGAGCCGGGCATGCGTCAGTTCGAACGGCTGCTGGCCAAGGCGCTGCGCAAGGTGACCACCAAGATCGCTGACGATCCGGTGACGATCGACGAACCGGATCTGGTGGATTACCTTGGCCGGCCGCGCTTCACGCCCGAGTCGGCCGAACGCACGGCGGTGCCCGGTGTCGCGACCGGCCTGGCGGTGACCGGGCTCGGTGGTGACGTGCTCTACATCGAAGCCGGCGCCAATGACGGCGAACCGGGTCTGCAGTTGACCGGTCAGCTGGGTGACGTGATGAAGGAGTCCGCGCAGATCGCGCTCTCCTACGTGCGTTCGCACGCCGACGAATTGGGCGTCGACCCCGCCGCCCTCAACCGCCGGATCCACGTCCACGTGCCCGCGGGCGCCGTCCCGAAGGATGGCCCGTCGGCCGGCGTCACGATGGTCACCGCGTTGGTGTCGATGGCCACCGGACGACAGGTCCGCGCCGACGTCGGCATGACCGGCGAGGTGACGCTGAACGGCCGGGTGCTCCCGATCGGCGGCGTCAAGCAGAAGCTGTTGGCCGCCCAGCGGGCCGGGCTCACAACGGTGTTCATCCCGCAGCGCAACGAGCCCGACCTGGACGATGTGCCGGCCGAGGTGCTCGAGGCGCTGGACGTCAAGCCGATGACCGACGTCGCCGAGATCGTCGCCCAAGCATTGGAACCGGCATCGCAAGCGGTGACCGCCGCCGCCTGATGTCGGATAGCGTGCGGGCATGACCGACCTGCACACGCTCAAACGACGCATCGTTCACACGGCTCAGCGCCTGGTGGTCAATCCAGTCGGTCGACGGTCACCGATGACCATGCTGGAGACCACCGGGCGCAGGTCGGGCGAGCCGCGTCGGACCGCGATCGGCGGCCGGCTGATCGGCAACGAGTTCTGGATGGTCTCGGAACACGGCGAGCATTCGCACTACGTGCTCAACATCAAGGCCAATCCCGCCGTACGGGTGCGCATCCACGGCCAGTGGCGCAGCGGAACTGCGCACCTGCTGCCCGACGACGACGCCAACGAACGGTTGCGCAGGCTGCCCGGGCTCAACAGTGCCCTGGTCCGGCTGATGGGTAGCGACTTGCTGACTATCCGGGTAGACCTGGACTGAGCATGGCTTACGACACCGACCTCGCCGACCGGATCCGCGAACTGCTGGGCACTGTCCGCGGCGTCGACGAGAAGCGGATGTTCGGTGGTCTGGCGTTCCTGATCAACGGCAACATGTCCGTGGCCGTCAGCAAGCAGGGCGGAATCCTGGTGCGGGTACCGCCGGATGAGACCGAAAAGCTCCTGGCGCGAGCCCATGTCAACCCGATGGTGATGGCCGGTCGTGAGGCCCGCGGGTGGATCCGCGTCGACGCTGACGGCGTCAAGACCAAACGGCAACTGACCGCCTGGGTGACGCGCGGCGTCGAGTTCGCCCAACGGCTGCCACCTAAGTAGCCACCACGTTTGCCAACCCCGGGCGCGGGTACGCCGTCAACCATGGACCAGCACAAGCGGGTGGTCCGACGACTTCTGAAAGTCGTCCTGTGACTGTGCGAATCGGCACCTCGGGTTGGTCCTACGACCACTGGGCCGGGGTGCTTTACCCACCAAAACTGCCGGCCGCCCGACGTCTGCGTCACTACGTCGAGGAATTCGACACCGTCGAACTCAACGCCAGCTTCTACCGCTGGCCGAAGGATTCGACGTTCTTGAAATGGCGAACTGAACTGCCGGATGGCTTCGCGATGTCGGTCAAGGCGCACCGTGGGCTGACCCACTACCGCCGATTGAACGCCCCCGAGCCGTGGATTGAGCGGTTCGAACGCTGCTGGCAACTGCTCGACGGTCGCCGCGGCGCTGTCCTGGTTCAACTGCATCCGGAGCAGGCCCGCGACGACAGGCGTCTCGACGCGTTTCTGGCCGGCGTGCCGCAGCACATTCGGATCGCAATGGAATTACGGCATCCGTCCTGGGACGCCCCCGGCGTCTATGCACTGCTGGAGAAGCATCACGCAGCCTATGTCGTGACGAGCGGCGCGGGCATGCGCTGCGTCCCGGCAGCGACTTCTGACCTGGTCTACGTCCGCCTGCACGGACCTGCCTCGGAAGATCTGTACAGCGGGTCCTATTCGAGAGAAGACCTAGAGGAGTGGGCCGCGCAAATTATCAAGTGGGACAGCGAAAGCCGAGACGTGTTGGTCTACTTCAACAACGACCTGAACGGCAATGCCGTGCGGAACGGCCGCGTCCTCCTGGGCATGTTGCCCGCAGGCGTCACTGGCACTGGCAAGTCGACAGATAGGAGCAATCATGGCTGACTCGAAAACATTCGTCATCATCGGCGGCGGGCTGGGTGGTGCTAAAGCCGCCGAAGCGCTGAGGGACAAAGGCTTCGACGGGAAACTGGTACTGCTCGCCGACGAGGAGTACCTGCCCTACGAGCGACCGCCGCTGTCGAAAGACTTCCTGGCCGGCAAGAAATCACTCGGTGATTTCACCGTGCACGATTCAGAGTGGTACCGCAAGAACAAGATTGAACTGCGCACCAGCACCGAGGCGGTGGCGATCGATCCGGCTGCTCACACCGTCACGTTGTCCGACGACACCACCGTTCGCTACGACAAGCTGCTGCTGGCCACCGGATCACGCCCGCGATGGTTGACCATTCCCGGCGCCGATTCCACCGGAGTCCATTACCTGCGCACGTACGACGATGCGTCCAATCTGAATACCGCCCTCAAAGAGGGGTCGTCGTTGGCGATCGTCGGGGCCGGCTGGATCGGGCTGGAGGTCGCGGCGAGCGCACGCCAACGCGGTGTGGACGTGACTGTCGTTGAGACGGCGAAGGTTCCGTTGAGCGCATCGGTCGGCGACGAAGTCGGCAAGGTGTTCGCCCAACTGCATCGTGACCACGGGGTGGACCTGCGCCTGGAGACCGAAGTCACGGAGATCACCACCGAGAACGACAAAGCCACCGGACTAAAACTGGGCGACGGATCGACCGTCACCGCCGATCGCGTGCTGATCGCCGTCGGCGCCCAGCCCAATATCGAATTGGCCGAGCGGGCCGGTCTTCCGACGGCCGCCGGCGGGGTGCTCGTCGATGCATCGTTGCGTTCGGGCAACCCTGACATCTATGCGGTGGGCGATATTGCCGCTGCCGAGCATCCCCTGTTCGAGGAGCGAATCCGCACCGAGCACTGGGCCAATGCGCTCAAGCAGCCCGACGTCGCGGTGGCCGCCATGCTCGGTGAGCCCGGTGAATACCAGGAGCTGCCATACTTTTTCACCGACCAGTACGACCTGGGTATGGAATACGCCGGCTACGCGCCGACCTACCAACGGGTGGTGTTCCGCGGCGACAAAGATGCTCGGGAATTCGTCGCGTTCTGGCTGGACACCGGCAATCGGATGCTGGCCGGAATGCAGGTCAACATCTGGGATGCTCTCGACGACATCAAGAGCTTGATCCGCAACAAGACTCCCGTGGATCCGGATCGCCTGGCCGACCCGGAAGTGCCGCTGAGCGACGCCGTCAGCTGACCGAGATGACGTCGGGCAGACTTGCCCCCTGAAAACGCTCCCGCTCGGCGCGCCGACGCTTGACGCGTAGCCGGGCATCAGCTGGCACGGTGACAGCCTCGTCGCAGGTGAGATAGAAGATCTCGCCCGCCACATCGATGAGTTCGGCGGCAACGAGCCGAGAACCAAGCTCGCGCAACGTCATTCGTAGCTCGTGGGTGAACTTGATGGTGGTGTCGTAAGCCACTTCCCGGGAGGCGCGGGCGCTAGCAGCCAACCGTTCGGGGAGCTTCGCATCGGGTTCGGTCGACGGGATCGGCCGCGGAAGCTCGGTGGCGGCTCGCCCGGCCGCGGCGAGCAGGATCGCCGGATCGTCACCGATCATCAGGTTGGCCAGTTCGACCTCGCCCGGGCCGCGGTGCCCGATCCCGCTGACTGCCGCCGCGAAGGCCGCCCCGATCGTCGGCGATTGCGCGCTGATGCCCTCGAGATCGCCGTCGATCGCCCGTGCGCACAGCTGCAAGTTGTGCCGGATCATTGCGGCCAGCGAGGACGTCTTGGCCGCCACGGCATGGCTTTCCAGCAATTCGCCGAGACCGGCGAGCGCGACGTGGACGCCACGGCGCTCCACCGTCGCGGCGGTCACACCGCTGTCGATCAGCCACAAACCGGTCAGCGCCCAGCCGTGGTGGATCCGGTCCCGTAGCAGGCGCACACGCGCCTGCAGTTGGGCTTCTGACAGCGAATTCAGTTGCGCCGCAGGCAGGTGTTCAGCGGCCGCAGCCGCGAGGTACGTCTGGGTATCTGCCTTCAGATGCCGCAGGATCGCGATGGCACGTTTGACTGCTACGGCTTTTGCGGTGGCAGAGCCGATTCGACCGCCCTGCGGCGGCCGGCCGGCCGGAAACAGGTCGATCGACGTGTCGCCCAGCGACGTCTGGATGACTTTGTCAATGTCCCAGCCGGGCAGCCGCTCCGCCGCGATGACACTGGCCGAAACGCCGACGTAGGGGCGGTGACCGAAGACCGCGATGGCCCTGCTTTCCCATTCGGCGGCAACGATTTCGTCGCATGCCATCACCGGTGTGATCATCCGTGCGGCGGCGCGTAGGCCGCCGAGTTGGACGTCGAGCGTCATCGGGGTCAGCGGGCCCGGCAGGGTCTCGGCCAGCGGGGCCGCGCCGAACACCGGAAAACGCGGGTCGACCCGGTCGTCGAATTCGCCTTGCTGCTCGTCCGGCGAGGCCGACCGCAGCGGCGTCCCATCCCACGGCTCGATCGGCGGAGCAACTTCAACCGGTAGTGCCAGGTGTCCGGGTACATCTTTGGTGCCTGTGGCGGTCAGCTTCCGGCCGGCCAGACCGCGGGTCGTATCGGCAATGGCATCCGTTGTGGGCCAGCCAAATTCGAATCTCCATGCTTCGGTAGTCGCCGCGACATCGAGATCCGGTGTCGGCTGGGGCCAGCCCGAAAGGCGGGTGCGCCACGCGCTCCGGTCAGCGGCCCGCAATATGCCGCGTGCCGCCGGCGCGTCGATGGCATCCGGGTTTGCCAGGTCAACCACTCCGGTGCGATTGGTCGCGACGGCGAGCACCAGAAAGCGCAGCAGATCGTCGAAGTGCAGCACCCGCAACGGCCCCGCCGTTGTGCTGGCATGCAGCAGGCTGCCGACGGTCCGGCAGATCATCCAGTCGAGCTGGCGGCCCACCAGCGGAGCGATGCGCACCACCAAGCTCGGCGCCCAACCACTGGCCACCAGGGTCTCGGCCTGATCACGCAGCGTTGGCTCGCCGGCAGCGGCAGACACATAGATCAATCGGGCGCCCGCTCGCGCCGACGCGTGTGCCACCCGGACGAGCCCGTCGATCCCCGCGCTACCGGGGGCATCGGGGTCGATCGGGGCAAGGTGTAGCACCGCATCGGCCGCATCGGCCAGCCGCTGCAGCACCGCGTCCTCGAGGGCGGCGCAGACAAAGTCGACGTCGGGATGCAGCTTCTCGTGCGGGTGCGGCGCGATGCCGGTGACCGCGTGGCCGGCCGCAACCAATTGCCGGGCCAGGGCGCGCCCGAGCAGGCCGGTGACGCCGGTCAGCAAGATCCGCACGCCCGAGCACCTCCACGGCGTCTAGTTGATTGAAAGACAATAGTCGTGCCGAGCGGCTGCGGGTAGCTTTCAGCTAACCCTGTTAACTCATTGCAATGTGGCGGAACCGTCGCCGGCGACCTTGACCTTGGCGCCGCCGATGTCTTGCTGCACGGTCGCAGCCGCGGCGTCAGGGTCGGCGATCAGGGCCAGCGTGCGACGGTCGTCCGGGGTTCGAACCGCGACGAACGCCCGCTCGGGCTGACCCTCCCGGTCGAACGGTGTCGTCCAGGCCTCAACGGTGCCCACCCCTTCCCATTCCACCGCGGCGGTGCGGGTCGGCTCGCGGTCAACCGCGGGTTGCACATCCTCCCAACGGAATTCGGTTTTCGGTGGCTCGGTGCCGTAGACCCCGAAGCTGTGCTTGGTCAGGTAGCCGCCGTTAGCGGTGACGAGCCCGTGGCGGCCGGGGTTGTCCGTCAGCAGTTGGGCCATCGCCGCGATGGAGTGCGCGACGTAGTTGTTCCAGGGACCACCGGCGAACGTCAGTCCGCCCGTCACGGTCAGCGGCCGGGCCGGGTCGTCGGCCGGCAGGCCCAATTCGTTGGCCGCGACCTGGACGGCGGACGGGAAGCACGAATACAGGTCGACGTAGTCCATGTCGTCGATGCCGAAGCCCGCCAGCTCCAGTGCTCGCGTGCCGCCGATTCGGATAGCCGGCGACGCGTGCAGTTCGGCGCGCTCGCTGATCGAGTACGTGTCGTGCGCGTCGGTACCCGCGTACGGGTACACCCATTGCTCGGTCGGAATGCCCAGTCGGGTGGCGGCCTCGACGGAGGTCAAGATCAGCGCGGCGCCCTGGTCGACCATGTTGTTGGAGTTCATCAACTTCGGGTAGGGCCAGCTGATCATCCGGTTCGTCGGGCCCGCCTGCGAAATCTCCTCGGCGGTAACGGGTTTGCGGATCCAGGCGTGCGGATTTTGCACGGCGACCTTGTTGAATCGCGCCCACAACTCACTGACGCGTTTGCGGTGGTCGTCGACCGACTCCCCGGTGCTGACTCGTAGCGCTTGCTCGAACATCGGGTAGATGTAGGCCGGGCGGTCCAGCTTGATGCGGATCTCCGACTCGCCGGCCATCGGCACGTTCTCGTTACTGCCCTCAGGCTGCGGAATCGAGTCGTCCTGCGCGGTGCACGTCAACCGCTGGCCTGCGGCGCGCAACTGCGTGCGAGTGCGCCACATCTCCGCACCGGCCAGCAGGACCACGTCGGTGCTCCCCTGCTGGATATCCATGCACGCCCGGTTGACCAAGGTCTGCGGGACGTTGCCGCCGATGCCGCTGTAGCGGGTGGTGAATTCCTCGATGCCGAGGCGGTGGCCGAGCAGCAGTGCGGGGTCGCGGTAGTGCACCGACAGCACGTTGACCACCCGGATCGAGTCGACGGCTCCGAGCACGCGCGCGCCGGCGGCCTCGCGCGCCGCCGCGGCCATCAGGTCGACGGGTTCGAAGGTGTTGTCCTGCGCTGCCTCGCGGTGGTTGACCTGACCGTGGGCGACCAGCACGGGCGTTCTGGGGTTGACGGGCATCAAGCAGGGCCTTCCGCGGTATCGGTGGACGCGAATAGCACGCCGTCGCTGATCAATTGTTCGGTTTCTTCGCTGCTCATGCCGAGGACCTTGAGGCAGATTTCACGGGTGTCCTGCCCGGGCAGCGGCGCGGGCCGTTGCGGTGCCGGTGGGATGTGCCGAAACGGGGCCGGGCCGGTCTCGGCCGGCAGGACGTTGTCGAACAGCGGATGAGTCATGTCGCTGAACAACTTTCGCTCGCGCAGTTGCGGGTCCTCCAGCACGTCGGGTGGACGATTCATCTGCCCGGCCGGCACACCGGCGGCCTGCAGAGCCTCCGCGACCTGCCGCGGGCTGCGCTCACGGGTCCATCCCGACACCAGCGCGACCAGCTCGCTGCGATGTGCCAGTCGCACCTCGCCGGTCGCGAACCGTTCGTCGTCAGCAAGCCCGAGAACTGTTCTGGCCGAACGCCAGTCGTTGTCGCTGCGGATCGAGATCACACACCACTCGTCGTCGCCCGCACACGGGTAAACCTCGTGGATGCTGGTGTCGTCGTCCAGTTGGGCGTCATTGCCGGCGCGCGCGGCATCGGTGACGTAGTGCGCGCCGAGCTGGTTGACCACCGCCTCGGCCTGCGAGACATGCACCCGCGCCCCGCTGCCGGTCCGGTCGCGGTGAATCAACGCGGCGAGCGCGCCGATCGCCGCGATCCGGCCGACCACGTGATCGGGGAAGACCGTTGTCGCGTCATAGAACCGGTGCCGGGATTCGGTGTCGTCCTTTGGGTGCGGGTCGGTCCACAGCTTGCTGACGCCCGCGGTGGCACGCACCAGCGGGCCGTACCCCAGCCGGTTGCTCCACGGGCCGCGGTCGCCGAATGCGCTGCTTTCGGCCAGCACCACGCGTGGATTAAGCGAGTGCAACGTGGCGTACGGGAAGCCCAGCGCGGCGAGTGTTCCCGGCTTGAAGTTGGCGAACACCGCGTCCGCGCCGGCCACCAGCCGGCTGAACACGTGCTTGCCCGCGTCGCTGCGCAGGTCCACGCCGAACGCCAGGTTGTTGCGATGTGTCCAGGCGAATGACTCGCTCATCTGGTCGCCGATGCGTGCCTGGCGCAGTCCATCCGGGTAGGCCGGGCTCTCGACCTTGATGACTTCGGCCCCCAGGTCACCGAACAGGCGGCTGAGTTCACCGCCGGCGACGATGACGCCGAGGTCGACGATGCGGAGTCCGTCGAACGGGCGCGGGCCGGACTTCGCGGGTGCTGCGATCGTCGCCGGCTCCGTGGCCCACCGGGCGTCGTGGCCGCCGGCCGGTGGCGCGGGTACGCGAAAACCGATGTGCCGGCCGTTGACCGAGTAGTAGCCGGTCGGGATGGTGCTGCGCACGCCGGGGACGAGTTCGGCGTCGGTCACCGCGCCCACCGCCTGGAAGTGCTCGGACGCCAGAATCTGCGCGGGGTCCAGCACGGCTGATATTGGCACCCCGTGCGACTGTCCTTCGGCGACAAGCGCTTTCATCGTCTGCTCGGCGAACAGTTGCTGAACCAGCAGGCCGATCTGCGACCACGCCTTGAACCGCGTCGCGATGACGTCGTATGCGGGATCCTGAAATTCTTCGGGCTCCCCCAGCCACCGGCGCAGGCCGTGCCACTGTCGCGGCGACATCACGCAGAGCCGGACATGGCCGTCTTGGCAGGCGTAGATCGGGTAGGCGTCCTGGTTCTTCGGGCGCCCACGCCAGCGGTCCGGATGCCGGACACCCGCGGCGGCCTGGCCGTGCGCCCCGAACGCCGGGTCGAGTGCCATCACCACGGACTCGTAGCGTGAGAAGTCGATGTAATCGCCTGTGCCGCACCGCAATTTGTTGTAGTACGCGACCAGTGCCGACCACGCGGCCTGGACGGCGGCGGTGGCCGAGGCAATGCCGTCCGGCGGTGAAACCGGGGTGCCCGTGGTGGGCCCAGACCGGGCTAAGGCCCCGGAGAGCGCGTAGAGCACCGGGTCGGTGGCCCGCCACGACGCCAGCGGTCCGGTCTTGCCAAAGTCGGTCACCGACAACGCAACCAGGTGTGGGAATCGATCGGCCAGCTCTTGGCAGGAGGTCCCGTAGGCGGCCGCCTGGCCGGGGCTCCCGCTGTCGACGACAATGTCGGCGCTGCCGGCCAGTTCGATCAGCCGCTCGCGGTCATCCGGGTCGGACGGGTCCAGCACGGTGCTGCGCTTGTTCGCGTTGTGCAGTGCGAAGCGGACGCCGGTGCCGCGCAGCGTCGGCCGGCTGGTGCGTGACGGGCTGCCGCCCGGCGGCTCCACCTTCAGAACGTCGGCGCCCAGGTCGGCCAGCAGTCGGGTGACCGCGTCGCCGTCGTCGTCGCACAGGTCGAGCACCCGCAGCGACGCAAGCAGGTGGTCAGGCATCAGGCCAGCGTAGTTGGCAGGTGTCAACTTCCGGTCGCCCGCCTCGCCGCTGCCGGTAGCCTGGTGAGATGTCTGGCTACGAGAGTGCCGCGGCGGAACCACATCCGCTGCTCGCGCAACTCTCGGCGCTGCACCACTTCCGCATTCAGGTCGACGTCGCGGTCGTCGTGGTCGTGCTGGCACTGACCAACCTGATCGCCCACTTCACCACGCCATGGGCGAGCGTCGTGACGGTGCCGGTGGCGGCGATCGGGCTGGTGGCCTGGTTGCGGATGAATGGCCTCGGCTGGGCCGAACTCGGACTCGGTCGCGAGCACTGGAAATCCGGCGCCGCCTACGCCGCCGGCGCCGTCGCGTTGGTGGTGACGGTGGTCGCGGTCGGCGCGCTGCTGCCGCTGACCCGGCCGATGTTCATGAACCACCACTACGCGACGATCTCCGGCGCGCTGCTCGCCTCGATGATCATCATTCCGCTGCAGACGGTCATCCCCGAGGAGCTGGCGTTCCGCGGCGTTCTACACGGTGCGCTGAACCGCGCCTGGGGTTTTCGCGGGGTAGCGCTGACCGGCTCGCTGCTCTTCGGGCTCTGGCATATCGCCACCTCGCTCGGGTTGACGAGCAGCAACGTCGGATTCACCCGGTTGTTCGGTGGCGGTGTGGTGGGCATGCTGGCCGGGGTGGTGATGGCGGTGGTCGCGACGGCAGCCGCCGGTTTTGTGTTCAGCTGGCTGCGGCGTCGTAGCGGCAGCCTGCTCGCGCCGATCGCGCTGCACTGGTCGCTCAACGGGCTGGGAGCCCTGGCGGCAGCGCTGGTCTGGCAGCTGTCCAGCTGACACCTAGACGAGCAGGACCGCCGCCCCGGAGATCCGTCCGGCGCTGAGGTCGGACAACGCCCGATCCGCTTGGCTCAGTGGATATTCCGGCGTTGTCACGGTGACATGGTGCTCGGCGACGAAGTCAAGGAACGCCCGCGCGTCTGCGCGGGTGTTCGAGGTCACCGAGCGAATCTGACGCTCCTGAAACAGGTGACGCTGGTAGTTCAGGGCGGGGATGTCGCTGAGGTGGATCCCCGCAATCGCCAGCGTGCCGCCGCGGTCCAGCGCTTCCAGGGCCGGTAGCACCAGATCGCCGACCGGCGCGAACAGGATTGCGGCGTCAAGCTTGACCGGCGGCGGGTCGGCGCCGCCCTGCGCCGAAGCGGCACCCAGATCGAGGGCCAGTTTCTGGGCTGCGGCGCCGCGCGTCATCACGTGCACCTCGGCGCCCTGCGCCAGCGCGACCTGCGCGGTGATATGCGCGCTGCCGCCGAACCCATAGAGCCCCAATCGGCCGCCGGGCGGCAGCGCCGCGCGCTGCAGCGACCGGTAGCCGATGATGCCGGCGCAGAGCAGCGGCGCCAGCTCGCTGTCGCTGTAACCATCCGGCAGGTGGTGAGCGTAAGCCGCAGGGGCCGTGGCGAATTCGGCATATCCCCCGTCGGCGTCCCATCCCGTATAGCGGGAATTCGGACATAGGTTCTCGTCGCCGCGCCGGCAGTAGGTGCAGGCCCCGCAGGTGTGGCGCAGCCAGGCGATCCCGACCCGGTCGCCGACGCGAAACTCGCCTCCGGCGTCCGTGCCGACGACGACGACCTCGCCCACCACTTCATGACCGGGCGTCACCCGCTCCCGATGAACCGGCAGATCGCCTTCGGTGACATGCAGGTCGGTGCGGCAGACTCCGCACGCGCGCACGGCGACCAAGAGCTCAGCCGGTCCGGGTTGCGGAACGTCCGTGCTCACGTACTCGAGAGGTCCGGTGCTGACCGGGCCCGGGCGCGCGACTCGCCAAGCGTGCATCAGGTGCGCGACTTGGCCGCCTGGTAGATGAACAACAGCAGGACCGCGCCGACAAGCGCACCCAAGAATGAATGGTTGATCGGCGGGGTGACGGTGAACTTGTGCGGCGGAAAGACGAGACTGCCCAGCGTGCCGCCCACGTACGCGCCGACGATGCCGAGCAGAGACGTTGCGATCAGGCCCAACGGCTGACTGCCGGGGACGATCAGTCGTGCGACGAGGCCGACGATCAGGCCGAGGATGAGCATCCAGATGATGTGCAGAATCATGACCGGCTCCTACTCGTAGCGATGTGTGGCCAGCCTGCTGCTGGACCCTGACCGCGTATACCCACGGCAGCGCAATTATTCGCGCATCCGACAGGTCGCGGCTAGGTCGAAACGGCGCCGGGTGCCGACGCCGGGCCGTTCCCGCCGGCCGGCTGTCCCGGGGCGGGTGCGGGTGCCGGCGGCGGCGGCGCTGCCGGAGCGGGAGGTGGCGGCGCGCCCGGAGGAGGAGGTGGCGGTGCTGCCGGAGGAGGAGGTGGCGGCGCTCCCGGTGCGGGCGCTGGGGCGGGCGCGCCCGGTGCTGGTGCCGGGCCCGGGACGGTGGCCAGCGGACGGACCGACTCGGCCAGCGCCTTCGCGCCCACCTTGTCCACCGGGTCATTGCCGGTGCCGAGCCACACCACGAACCAGCGCTGGCCCGCCGCGCCGGCCGGTCCGGGCGGAGTGACCACTCCGGCCCAGATCTGGCCATTGGGTTTGGTGGCGTCGCTGAACTTCACCTCGTAGTACGACGCTCCCCCTGCCGCGCCGTTGGCTCCCAGCGGAATCGTTTCTTGGTTCAACCGGGTGCCGGGATACGGCATGAAGAACTCACCCATGTCGGATGCCAACCGGGCCGCGGCCTTGGCGTCGTCGGCTTCTGCGCTGGCATACAGCTTCTGGTCCAACTTGCCGAGCACCACCCGGGTGTCGTTGGCGACTGGCGGCGGCTGACCGGGGCTGGGCGCTCCGGCGATCTTGCTGAGCAGCGCCGAACCGTAATCCAGGTGGGTCGCATCGGATTCCACCCAGCCGGGGGGCAGCACGTAGCTGAAGCCGCCGACCGGATTGTCGATTCGACCGGCGTTCGGGTCGACCGGCGGCGGGGCCGGAACGTTGGGGTCGACCGCGGGCGGCGCGGCGGGCGGCGGCGCCACGACGGGGGCGGCCGGCGGGGCCGGCGGGGGTGCTCCTGGCGCCGGTGCTACC
>Ga0134128_10007728_pt1 | contig 12976 bp, 15 predicted proteins | sample KB31754_FD_96462 | JGI IMG/M metagenome (GOLD analysis project Ga0134128, IMG submission 96462) | Terrestrial soil microbial communities with excess Nitrogen fertilizer from Kellogg Biological Station, Michigan, USA - KB3-175-4 | ecosystem: Environmental > Terrestrial > Soil > Unclassified ... | reverse complement strand
GTCCTTCGACCCTGCCCAACCACATGCCACCTCGATACCGACCATCGCCCTGCCTCCGGACCAAAGAGGGCTATGGCAACGGCTTGCCCATACCGAGGAAAGGTGGCTTCGGCGGACGCTTACCTTCGACCCACTGAACTTCATCCCAAACGATTCTGTGCTGGGCAAGGCGAGCGCAACCTTGCATTCATCACGCTCTGCAAGGCTCCAGAATCTTCTGGTGGCGCTACGGCCGTTCTTACTACTTACTAGCTGTGGCAGCTGTTCAGGGCGCTACAAGGGTCGCATCGTCTTCGGATGAGCCCCTCCCTGCATCGGGCGCAAGCGCGTGGAAATCACGCCGTTTTTATCCTATGTCAATAATTAAATAGTCCATTTCGGAGTATTTTTGACATGGATTAAATCGTCAATCTAGGTGAACATATTTCCGCGGCACTGAGGCCGCAAATATGAGGCATCCATGATAACAAGCCAGACTCAACCAAATCGCTTTATTCGTCTCCCCGAAGTAATTCACCTTATCGGCCTATCGCGTTCACAGATATATAAAATGCAAGGGGATGGGCTGTTTCCTCGTTCAGTGCATCTATCAGAACGATCGATTGCTTGGCGCGAGATTGAAGTTCTGCATTGGATGGATCAGCGGAGGCATCATTCTTTGTCAATTAGCGACACCGTTCTATGAAATAGATATATACCTACTGAGAATTCCTCTCAAGTTGGACGATCTATTTACATGAGAAATTCAATACAACCAAGATTCCAGCCACTGACGGAACGACACCGGCATCAGATTGTAGAATCTATTATTCAAAGGAAATCAAAGATGTATAAAGCCTATAGAATTTATGAGAATCAACACCCAAATGTAGAGAAGTATTGCAGATTACTTGACCAATATGGCCCCTACAGATTTTTCGCCACCCTTTCTTTCCAGTACTTCCTTTCAGAGAGGCAGGCTGTTGATTCAGCATCAGAGGTTGTCATGGCGCTTCACAGGAAGCTTTCAAAATTTAACTGGCCAGATCAAGCTACTCCTATTGCCCCTTGTCCAAGCCCGGGCGGCGTAGCATTACTAGAGACGGCAAACATATGCAAGAAGACTGATGGCGCTTCCCAAAGCATCAAAGACAGAGGCAATCATCATTTCCACTTCTTGCTCCATGACCACCCTAAGTTATCGTCAGACCCGATGAGAGGCTTATGGAAGCTAGATAAAGCTTGGCGCGCGAGCGCATGTAGCCTCAACTACGAAAAAAAGAAAAAACTAATCAGCGTTAACGGTACAGATGTGCAACTTGTCGCAACGGATGGCGTGTACGGCTACGTTTTGAAGGAGGCAAAGAACTGGGCGTGGAAATATAAAGAACGCCTATTCTTTCTTGACGGAGAGGGCTTGATTCCGATCAACCTTTCGACGATGAAGTTGAGGTAGCTAAGGATGCCGTTGCATCAGTACTGAAGGCGACCTTTAACCAACTAAAAATTCTGCGCGCAGATCTTTGCTGCACGGTATTAGGCTGGTACGGTGGTCCGCTTCACTCCTCGGGATGACAACGAGCCGCCAGAATCAGTTGAAATAAATGGATGCTTGACCTGCATACTTTGACTATTTCTCTTCGGGGGTAGTGCAATTTCGTCCTCTGTAATTACCGTCATGCTGGAAATGTCCAGATTGCGCAGTGACAAGGCCGAAAAACTCGGCTTGGCAAGGTCAATTATTACACTGTAAAAGCTGCGTAGACCTACTTTGCACGCTTCCCTTGCCCAAAAGTGGGTGTCTTCCGTTTCACTTCGTGGTTCACGTGAATCACCTTACGCCTCGTCAGGTAGCTCTCGATCCAAGCGTCTGGCTTCGTCCCCAGTGCCTCCAAGAGCTCGATCAACTCAATTACATCCAAACGCCTTTCCCCACGCTCGACCTTGGAGATGAAGGTCTGGGTAGTCCCTAGCTGAGCTGCCAAGTCCACTTGTGACACACCATCTTGCTCCCTTGTTTCGCGAAGCATCGTGACCAGAAGTTGGTAGTCCTCATGGTGCGTAGAGGCCATGTCACGTGCCTTGTCGTTGACCGACTAGACACGCTAAACACCGTTCCGGTATAGTCCAAAATAGGGTAGTCTATAACGGGCTGCACGGGAGGCGAGCATGGCTGGAGCAACCGGAGCGGTAATTGTTTCCGACAACGGCAAGGAGCTGAGGTGGCGAGACAAGTGTGAACTCTGCGGGCACGTGAGCAGCTGCATCCATGTGCTCAGCAGCCCAATGCCCGGCACTCGAGTGTGTTGCGGCATGTACCGATGCGAGCGCTGCGGACATAGCTCGGAGATCGCCATCTACGGCTAACAACTACGGGTATCTCCGTAGCTTGCTATGCGGAGCAACAGGGGAAATTTCGGTATGACTGGATATTGCGTGATCATCTCTGGCAGGTTGCCCGGAGACAAGGACGATGCTGCTGTTTGGGCACCTATCGCCACAGCATTCAAACTGAGCGACGAAAGGTTCAAGGCACATGTCCTCGCAAGACTGCCCATGGTGGTCAAGAAAAATATTGACGAGCCAGCAGCGAGATCGATGGTTGAGCAGCTACGAGCCAGCTTGGTCGATGCCACTGCAGAACCGGACCATACTGATCATGTGAACTTGGTGCGCGATGGAAGGGAGTGTGGACCGCTTCCTTTTCCAAGCTTGAGTAAGTTTGCCCGTCACGGTGAACGCTATCGTTCCGTTGGCTCGAGCGACTGGAAAACATGGAACGGTGACTCTAGTGCGACGCCAGCTTTAGGGATGGGCGAATTCGATATATGCATCGAAGCCCACGAAAATAGGGTTGCCGCACCACTCCCGATTTCTCCGACACCTGCGCTCAGACCGCAGCACACGGAAACTCCGCCTCCTTTACCCGCTGCCATGAGGGCGAGAGAAAATGCTCTTAAACCAGCCGGAAACTACGGGTTGTTTCTTCTTGCCGCCCCAGTTGCTGCACTGGTGGTCTCTTTGGTTTGGGGTCACGCAGATGTTGTGACATTCGCAGCGATCATATGCACGGCAATAATCGCAGCGAGCGAGGCCAACCAATCTGGGCTGGTCCACGATCGAAAGAAAGGCGTTTATAAGCCATACCAATGGTTCTTCATTCTATGGCTTATTTGGCCGATCGGCTTTCCATACTATCTTTATAAACGTAAGTACTTCGGGTTACCGAACCTATCGGTTTGGGGCATAGTCGCCACGCTTGCTCTTATCTTCGGTCCAGCACTGCTATCGACAATGATTGATACGCAGCACGGCTCATCAATTGCATCGGCCTCTTCGATCTCCTCGGCTAACGGCGATGCTCAATCCAGCCACCCATCACAGGTTGCTCCGCAGCCCCCTATTATGACGGATGCTGAGATTCGGGATTGTGAGCTACGCGCAAATATTATCGTTCGAAGCACAATACCACTTGCACAGGTTTATGGGCGCCAATACGCAGAGCAGAAAGCAAGTCAGCGGATTGAAGCAACGCTCTCCCCTGCATGTCGCGACCGCATAGCCAGAGAATGGACAAGCCAGTAAGGTGATCGGAACAGGGAATCTTTTCACCAGAGGCACAAAAGGCCGGTAATTGCCGGCCTTCTGGTGACCCATACTCACAATATGTGGACTAGATTAACTAGAAACTATTGAAGGACTCAACAATCCCTAGCCGCTGGAGGCGGATGGACATGGCCTGCTCACTGACCCCGAAGCTCTGAGCGAGAGAGGCGACATCATGCTCATCCCACACCGTTGCCTTAAATGCAGCGTGCCTTACCAAGGTAGCCGGCATTAGCAACGCCGCCGCAAAGAAATTTGCTTCTCGCTCTTCCTGCGGTGTCGTAAGGGAGTTGGGATCTGTATACGCAGAGGCGGACGGCTCGCCAGCCCGCTGGTAGACACGTAGCTGCGCATCGATAAAAAGCCGATCTTGGCTCGTGTCATGCAACACTAGATGTCCCAGTTCATGTGCAATCGTGAAACGCTGTCGATTGGCATGATGAGCCGAGTTCACAAGTATGTGATGTTCACTTCCCTTGATCACCAACACGCCTGACATCTGATCCTCTAGGGTCTCAGAATGGACTTTGACGTCTAAGCAGACTGCGACCTTATGTATATCTACAGGCATCGAAAGAGCACCCGCACGTCTAAGCAGGCCTTCCGCAGAAGACTCAATTTCTGGAATAGAGTGTTGGCCCATATCGCTTAGATGTCGATTATGGATTCAAGAGCTTGCTTAACAAGCGGAGTAGCAGGAATCGCCTGCCCGTTGAACTCGACGGTGGTATCGCTCAGCTCATCTAAGTTGGCCGTGCTTAGCTCGATTGGCGTGGGCAGTATGTCCAGTACCGAAACCGACAAGGCTTCGCAAATCCGGAACAGGACATGCAAGGGAAGTTTCTGAGTTCCCTTCTCTATGTTTGTGATCGAAGTGCGCTCAAGCCCAACGAGCGCCGCAAGATCAGCCTGAGTCATTCGCCCTTTCGGACCATGCTCCCTTGCTGCCTTTATCTTCGCACCCAGCAACACATACAAACGAGAATCATTTAACATTATACACCTCGACAGCCGCGCAGTATAGCTGGAAAGCCAGCCAATGTCAACATTAATGACCTTGCGGTCTTTCTTGCTGAATACATGTCACTGTTCTTGACTTTACCGTCAATGTAGGTGACCATGTGATCGCCCGGGGTGGTTTGCAAGGGCAGTATGCCAGCTACCAACAGCAAAAAAGCGAGAAGGAGGCATAAAAAAAGAAACCGGCCCGGAAAGACTCGATTCCGCAAGATTCGGATTCACGAAGGTGGTTGCCACAGGAACACACACTGAGGCGCACCATCCAGCAGCAACGGAGGATGCTATGCCGCACCAATAAAAACGGCCGGACACCGAAGTACCCGGCCGTAGAGGACGTACTGCACTAGGCAATCCGCCCGGTTGGCACCGCAATTGTCTATTTGCAGCACTTCCTCTGTCAAGGCCACCGGAGCTGGTGAATAGCCGGCACGATCCCTGTACATCTGAGGAAAGCAACAATGAACACAACCACCGTATCGTCCGGCGAGCAGATCGCTCACCACGAAACACTCAACGTGAAGGTCCGCTACGCCGCTTCTGGGAAGCCATACGTGAACCCGAAAGCGAATCCCGACGAAACCCTCGCCGCGTTGAAGCAGCAAGTTCTTCAGTTCTTCGGGCTGGTGGAAGGGGAGGTTGATGGTGGGCGCAAAGTCTACTTTTTGACCTACGGGGGCGTTCAGCAGACGGACTTGTCCATACAGCTGAAACAGCTCGCACAGGGTGAGCACCACCTTGAGCTGAACCTGATTGAGCAGTTCATTCAGGGGTGACACATGGCCACGGACTTCGAGCTAGCCGTATTCGAGCGGCAGCTGCACGAAGCTCTCGAGTTGCCAGAAGCGAAGCGCTGGACCCTCGAGCGGGACGGATCCGTCCCGCTCGGGCTGTTCGCGACCATGCACCCTCTAGGTAACCCCGGTGAGCTTTATAAGCTCCGCCTTCATTGGTCGGACCTCTATAAGCCTCCCTCACTCAAGTTCATCAACATGGTCACGGGGAGCGACTCAGATCCGAAGGCATGGCCACGCTGCTTTGGCTTCCGCCCTAGTTCACTGGACGCCTGCTTGCCGTGGACGGAAGAAGGTCAGCGTCTACATCCCGAGTGGCAACACTCTGCGGCAAATGCCTTTCCGAAGACAGATGCCCCCATCCAACTGGCGTTGATCAACGTGCAGTCTTCACTCGACCGAACTTACCAAGGACGAGGTCCACAATGACTGATATGAAATGGTGTTTCCCCAACGACCTTCTTGCAAAGTCTCTGGCAGTTATGAAGCCGCACGGTGTCCATGGAAACGAAGGGCTCGCCCTCTGGCTTGGAAGAGAGGATGAGGGAACTGTGGCGATCACGCATGTGATCACGGTTGCCGGTCGAGGGATTCGGAACTCTCCTCTGCAGCTTCGGCTTTCGCTGGCCTGTATGGAAGCCATCACAAACTTGGCGGACAGGGTTGAAAGCTACCTTGTTGGTCAGATCCATTCCCACCCAGCTCGCATGCTCGATTTGTCCGAGGTAGACAGGACCTACGGGATCCGGATCCAGAACTATCTTTCTCTGGTTTGTCCCTACTACGCCCAGCTCACGACTCTATCTATAGAGGAATGTGGGGTTCATCTATTCGATCAAGGGAGCTATCGGCGCCTTCACGACGAAGAGGTGAGGAGCCGAATTCGGCTGTCCCAAGATCACGTTGACCTCCTGACTCTAGAGGTGGATGCATGAACTACATCGATAGTAATGCGACAAGCAGGCCGAGTGGCGTGGCCGAAATGCTGGTTGGGCATCCCGTGAACAAGAACGAGGTCATGTCCAAGAGGGTTGTACTTACAGGTGATATGGAGGTTCTCGCCACTGAGAACGGCAGAACGTGCTTTCTGGACTGCCTCCGGTTGCTACCGAGGATAGCCGGGCGAATCGAGGTCAGAATCCCTGAAGGCTTGGATAACCTCGAAGGTGAGGTTCGGGCGTTGGTAACAAGCCTGTGGAGAATCGATGTGCTTGAGGTAGGCCGCTACCAAGACGGCATCGAAAAGGATGTTGACGCAATCCTGTCAGTCGGCTTTTGCTCGAGGCAGGATCTGCCTTGGGTGACTGTAAATTCGAATGGATGGATCGCTCGAGTAGCATCTCAAGGTGAGGAACTACCCAAGGATGCCACTCGGTCTAACCCCGTCGGCGCGCTGATGGCCGCATCGATGGGTGTGGCCGAGGTGTTTAAGCTCATTTATGGGGTCCCAGCCGATGTGGCGCCACCCGTGACAAAGGGCGAATTCTCGCTTTACGACTTCTCGACCTCGCCCAGTGATCCGGGACCGAACCTTCCTGAGCAGGTTTCGCTTCCTGACACCCTTCTTGTAGGAGCCGGCGCGATCGGAAATGGGGTTGCGTTGCTGCTCTCACAGCTCAACCTTACAGGTCGGTTGCACGTCATCGATAAGCAAGATTATGGAACCGAAAATTTTGGAACTTGCGTGCTTCTCGATAGTGACGACTGGATCGGCTCATCGAAGGCGAAGTGTTTGGCCAGCTGGCTGCAAGCAGCGGGAAGCGCTCTTCAGGTGACCGATGAGCAGGGCTTTATAGGCTCTGTCCGTTCGGGTCTATCTGTTAAGTCGATGAAAGTGGATCTCGTCCTTAACGGGCTCGATGAAGTTCCGGCTAGACACGATGCACAACTCCTCTGGCCTAGCGTCTTAGTCGATGGCGGCATCAATGCTATCGGCGCAGGTGTCGTTACGCATCGGCTGGACCACCCCGAAGGAGCATGCCTCCGATGCACATTCAGTGCTCCCTCTACGGACGAAAAGGCTATTCAATCCAAGGTGACTGGACTGAGCCGGGCGTCTCTGGAGTCAGATTTGGAGCGACCACTTACAGGTACTGACATCGAGAACGCGGAAGAGAGCAAGCGCCCTTGGCTGAGGGCAAAGCTAGCTGAGGGAAAGACCCTTTGCGCAACCATCACCGCAGCGCAAAGTGAACTAGACCTTGGCATTGAAATCGAGGAAGGATTCCGCCCGTCGACCCCCTTCGTAGCTACTGCGTCTGCAGCTTTGATGATTGGAGAAATGCTGAAAGCTTTGGTCTACCCAGGTGCTGAGTTCAACCAATCCTTCCAGTTGGCCAACCTTTTCCTTGGCCCTTCCTCTGCAGTGGCGTCGTTACGGAAACCCGATCCAGCATGCGAATGCGTCAAGCATCGCGACCTTGTGATGGATCTAGCTGCCAAACGTCGAAAGGCTGCAGGTGATGCTATGAGTGGCTGAGGTTTGCGCTTCTGACAGGATGCTGCAGGATGTATGGCCCGATCTTCAGAGCTGCAATGGTGGCTTAGCTAAGTTCAGCAGCTCAAACATGACCCTCAGCGAGCCGTGCGCTTGAACAACACCACGTTGCCGCCAGCACGCAGGGCGTCCAAGTAATTGGCCCAGCTCTGCATCATCTCTTTCCGCTCGGGCAGATGAGCTGTGCGGTTGTACGCACGCCCGTTAGGATCTCTCACGGCATGTGCTAGTTGGTGCTCGATGTAGTCAGGGCGGAAGTGCAGCACTTCGTCCAGCACCGTACGCGCCATTGCACGAAAGCCGTGACCGGATATGGTGTCGCTATCAAAGCCCATGCCACGCAGTGCAGCATTGATCGTGTTTTCGGACATTGGACGACGTTGGCTGCGCACACCCGGGAATACAAATTCACTGTGCCCTGTCAGGGGTTGCAAGTCGCGCAGGATTGCCACTGTTTGTGATGCCAGCGGTACAAGATGGGGGGTCTTTGTCTTGCTTGCGGTGTACCGCCACTCGCCATCATCCAAGCTCAGATCAGCCCACCTTGCGGTACGCAGCTCACCCGGTCGCACGAATACCAGTGGAGCCAATTTCAACGCTGCGATGGTTACGGGTGAACCTTTGTAACTGTAGATGGCACGCAGCAGATCACCAATACGAGCAGGGTCGGTGATACTCGCGAAGTGCTTCGTCTGCGGTTGCACCAATGCGCCGCGCAAGTCCGCAGATGGATCACGTTCGGCACGCCCGGTGGCAATCGCATAACGGAACACACGCCCAGCAAAACCGCGCGCACGATGTGCAGTTTCGAGCACGCCACGATCTTCCAGCTTGCGCAACGCTGCTAGCAGCACAGGGGCCTTGATATCAGCTATGGGAAGTTGGCCGATGATGGCCAGATCTTTCTCGACCATGCGCTGATCGCGCGCGACGCTACCGGCGCCCATGCCTTCTTTCGCTCGCTTGGCCAAGAACTCCATAGCTATGGCAGCGAAGGTGTTAACGGCGTTCTCCATCCTTGCCGCACGGGCAGTGCGAGCAGCATCGGCCGGGTTGGTACCAGCCTTTAACAACGCGCGTGCTTTGTCGCGCTCACCCCGAGCTTCGGCAAGCAACGTGATCGGGTATTCGCCCAACGACAACATGTTTGGCTTACCAGCATGACGATATCGGTAGCGCCACAACTTCGCGCCACTCGGGCGCACCTCCACGCACAAGCCATTGGAGTCGGCGACACGGTAGACGTTGGTTCGCGGTTTCAGAGCACGCACTTTGGTATCGGTGAGCATGGCACCCCTCTAGATGTGAGTAACATAAATGTGAGTAAGCGGATCTGACCGCAACTCGCTTACTCACCACATTACTCACTTCTTGTTCGGATGCAACTGGACATCACTGGACAACATGCAACAAAAAATCCCCACGTTTTATGGGGTTTTTGCCAAACCTCTAAACCTTAGTGGACATCGTTGAATGTCCATATGGTGGGCCCACCAGGATTCGAACCTGGAACCAAGGGATTATGAGTCCCCTGCTCTAACCGTTGAGCTATAGGCCCGCGCAGGGGCGGCAGTTTACCGGAGGCGCACGGGACGCGGGGCGGCTGGTGCGCGCCGTGCTGCGCCGCGGCCGCGCGGAACGCCGCTTGCTGGTGCGGTGATGCTTGCCGAAACGAACGCTCAGCCGGGCCGGCGCACCACGCGCAGCGTGCCGCTGCCGCCGCCGCCGCAGTAGAAGAGGTCGCCGCCGTCGGACTCCAGGCCCGACACGATCATCCCGGGCGGCATGGCCACGCTCTCCAGCACTTCGCCGGTGTCGGCATCGACGTGGCGCAGCTCGCTGGCCTCGTCCTCCCAGGTACCGTGCCACAGCTCGCGCTCGACCCAGGTGACGCCGGTGACGTAGCGGCTGGATTCGATCGTGCGCAGGATCGCGCCGGTCTGCGGATCGACCTGGTGGATCCGGCGCTGGCGGTACTGGCCCACCCACAGCGCGCCTTCGGCCCACGCCAGCCCCGCGTTGCCGCCGCCGTCGGGCGCCGGGATGCTGCCGAGCACGCGGCCGGTTCCGGGGTCGATGCGCAGGATGCGCTCCCCGGCGATCTGGTACAGGTGGCGGCCGTCGAACGCGGTGCCGGCCTGGGCGGCCACCTCGAGCGTGCGTCGCGTGGTGCCGCTGACCGGGTCCAGCGCGTGCAGGCGGTCGCCGGTGGCAAGCCAGACATCGTGGCCGTCCCAGCTCACCCCGCCCACCTTGTCGACGCCCGCGAAGGGGCCGTACTCGCGGACGATGTCGGCGTTCGATCGTTTCATGCGCGCATCCTAGCCGCCCGGCAGCGGGGCGGGGAGTAACAGCACCGTCGCGTATCCCGGCATCGGCGGCGTGCTCCAGCGGCGCGCCCGGCCGCGTCCCAGCGGCTGCACCTTGTCCGCCGCCGCCAGCGCGTCGAGCGCGCGCTGCACGCTGCGCTGGCTGGTGGCTAGCGCCAGCGCCAGCGCCGAGCTGGACCAGGCCTCGCCGTCAGCGAGCAGGGCCAGCACCGCCGCATGCGCTTCTTCCACCGGCCGCGCCAGCACCACCACCTCGGGCGCATGGCGCGGCAGCAGCGTGAATCCGTGTTTCGTCGCGCGGACCTCGGCCGCCGCGCGCAGCAGGGTGCGCAGCCGTCCGATCTCGACGCGCAGCCGCGCGCGGTGCGTTTCGTCGGCGTAGCGGGTGTGGAAGGCCTGCCGGATCAGCGCAGCGCGCGGCACGTCCTGCGGCCACGCCTCGCCCAACGCGCGCGCCAGCGCGAACAGCACCGGCCGCGTGGCGAGCGGCACCGTCGCACCGCCCGCATGCACGGCATGGCGGCAAGCGTCGACCACCAGCGCGGCGGAGGCCAGCAGAGCTTCCACCTCGTGCAGCCGCAGCACCTGTTCGGCACCTTGCCCGACCCGCCGCGCCGCCGGCGCGGCCAGGATGCGCACCGCGCTCTCGACTTCCGCGATCAGCGCCGGGATGCCGCTGTATCGCGCGGCTTCCCCGGCGCGAGCGAGTGCGGCCCCCGCCGCCTGCGCCTGCACGCGCCGCATGGCGATGCCCGCCTGCAGCAGTTCGTGGATGGCCCGCAGCGGCGTCGGGCTGCGCGCGGGATCGAGCCGGGCGAGCGCACGGGCAGCCTCGTCGATCCGCCCGAGCAGGAGCAGGCGGCGGACGCCCAGGTAGCGTGCATGCGCGGCGTTGGCGCCATCGCCATGCGCCTCGAGCGCGGCCTGCGCCGCCTCCAGCGCGCGGGCCGGCCAGCCCAGTTCGCGTGAGGCCAGCGCCACCTCGGCCTCGGCCACCACGCAGCGGGCCCGGGCCACGGCCTCCTTCGGGCCGAATGCGCGTGCGGCGCGGCGCAACAGCTCCCTGGCGCGGACGAATTCGCCGAGCTGCGCCATCGCGATGCCGCGCAAGGCCAGCGCCGGCGCGTCGTCGCGCAGGGCGACCCGGCCCAGCGCGCCCAGCGGATCGCCCGCCGCCAGTGCGCGGGCCGCGGCGGCGATCAGCGAGTCCATCGGAACGGGCAGGCCCCGCCGTGCCTTTCGAATCCCGCCACGCTTGTCACTCCCACCTCTCGATGGCCCGGCCGCAGTCTAGCCCACGAGTACCAGGCCAGCGCCGGAGCAACCGGCCCGGCACAACACCAACGTGAGGAGTGACGACATGAAGAAGATCGCGGTGTGGGGTTTCAGCTGGGTGCCGCCTTTCGCCCAGGGTCTAGTGCGCGACCTGCGCGTGCGCTGGGCGTTCGAAGAGGCGGGGCTTGCCTACGAAAGCCGCTGGATCGACCCTGCGGAGCGCAACTCCGAGGCCTACCGGCGCAAGCATCCCTTCGGCCTGGTGCCCGCCGTCGAGGCCGATGGCACGATCCTGATCGAATCGGGCGCGGTCCTCTACGCCGTCGCCGAGCAGTGCGAGGCACTGATGCCTGCCGACCGGCGCATCGAGACGCTGTCATGGATGTTCACCGCGCTCAATACCGTCGAGCCGCCGCTCTGGAACCTGTTCGTGCTCGACCAGCTGCACCGTGACGAAGCATGGTCGGCCTTGCGGCGCTCCGGGGCGGTCGAGGAAGCCAGGGCCCGGCTGAGCGCGCTTTCCGGATGGCTCGACGGCCGCGAATACCTGCTGGGCCGCTTCACGGCGGCCGACATCCTGATGGCGACCGTGCTGCGGTTCGTGCGGCATACCGAGCTGGTGGCGGAACTCCCGCCGCTCGATGCCTACCTCAAGCGCTTCGAGGCGCGGCCGGCCTTCCAGGCGGCCCTGCGCAACCAGACGGTCGGCTACCTGCGCCATGCGCCGGCCGCGGCCTGAATCGCGAAAGGCGGCGATGTCACGGCGGCGCCGTGCGATCGAGGCTGCTGACAAGACGCTGTCAGCAGATCGGCATAGTCTTGGTCTCCCCATCCCTAGGAGATCCGCACATGAATACCGAAGCCGTGGCGAAGCGACTGGTCGAGCTGTGCCGCAAGGGCGAGTACGAACAGGCGCAGCGGGAGCTGTATGCGCAGGATGCGGTGAGCATCGAGATGCCGGGCCTGCCGGAGGGTGCGCTGGGCGACGCGAAGGGGCTGGAGGCGATCTACGAGAAGGGCCGCCAGTTCGCCTCAATGGTGGAGGCGGTGCATGCGAACAGCGTCAGCGACCCGGTGGTGGCCGGCAACTGGTTCAGCGCGACCATGACGATGGACGTCACGTTCAAGGGCCGCGGCCGCACGCAGATGGCGGAGCTGTGCGTGTACCACGTGCACGACGGCAAGGTGGTCAGCGAGCAGTTCTTCTACGACATGGGCTGAGCGCGGCGGAAACGACGACGGCCGCTTGCGCGGCCGTCGTCGTTTGTCTGCTGGTCGCGCGAACTCAATCCACGTCGAGGAAGGAGCGCAGCTGCTCGGAGCGGCTGGGGTGGCGCAGCTTGCGCAGCGCCTTGGCCTCGATCTGGCGGATGCGCTCGCGGGTGACGTCGAACTGCTTGCCGACCTCTTCCAGCGTGTGGTCGGTGTTCATGTCGATGCCGAAGCGCATGCGCAGCACCTTGGCCTCGCGCGGGGTG
>Ga0134128_10007727_pt1 | contig 12977 bp, 13 predicted proteins | sample KB31754_FD_96462 | JGI IMG/M metagenome (GOLD analysis project Ga0134128, IMG submission 96462) | Terrestrial soil microbial communities with excess Nitrogen fertilizer from Kellogg Biological Station, Michigan, USA - KB3-175-4 | ecosystem: Environmental > Terrestrial > Soil > Unclassified ... | reverse complement strand
GTCCTCAACATCTTCCGCACGCTGGTGCGCGAGCCCAAGGCGTTCAAGGGCTTCCTCGCGTGGGGCAACTATGTGCTGTCGCGGCGCAACGCCTTGCCGGAACGCGAACGCGAGATCGTGATCCTGCGCACCGGTTATCTCTGCAAGTCGGGCTATGAGTGGACGCAGCACGTCATCATCGGCAAGCGGTCGGGACTTAGCGACGACGAGATTGGGCGCCTCAAGAAAGGCGCCGAGGCCGGGTGGAGCGCGGCGGACGCAGCGCTGATCCGTGCCAGCGACGAATTGCACAAGGATCAGTTCATCTCGGATGCGACTTGGGCTGCGCTCGGAAAACATTTCACGCAGAAGCAATGCATGGACGTGGTCTTCACCGCCGGCCAGTACACGCAAGTTTCGATGATCCTGAACTCGTTCGGCATCCAGCTCGACGAAGGCCAGACGCTCGATCCGGACCTGAAGGGCTTCTGACGCATGCGGCTCAAGGGCAAGACCGCGATCATCGTCGGTGCCGGCCAGACGCCAGGCACGACGATCGGCAACGGCCGGGCCATGGCGATCCTGTTCGCCCGCGAGGGCGCCGACGTCTTGTGCGTCGATCGCGATGGCGCGCGAGCCGCCGAAACCGTCGCCATGATCGAGAAGGAAGGCGGCCGCGCCACGAGCCTGGAGGCGGATACCACCAAGCCTGGCGCGGCAGATGCCATCGTCGCGGCGGCGAAGGCGCGCTTCGGCAGGATCGACATTCTCGTCAACAATGTCGGCATCGGCGGCCGTGATGGTCCGGCGCACAAGCTCGAAGAAGCGGCGTTCGACCGCATCATGACCGTCAACCTCAAAAGTACCTGGCTCGTGAGCAAGGCCGTGATCGCGGTGATGCGCGAGCAAGCCAAGGGCGCGATCGTCAACATCTCCTCGCTCGCCTCCATCGCGGGCGGCAACCAGGTCGCCTACGAAATCTCCAAGGCAGGCGTGAATCGTCTCACCACCGGCATAGCCCAGGCCAATGCGCGACACGGCATTCGCTGCAATGCCGTCCTGCCCGGCCTGATGGATACGCCGATGGCGGTCGCCGGCATTGCGCAAGCAACAGGCCAGGACCAGGAAGCCGTCCGCCAGATGCGCAATCAGCGCGTGCCGCTCGGCGGCAAGATGGGATCGGGCTGGGACACGGCATACGCCGCTCTCTTCCTCGCGTCCGACGAAGCGCAGTTCATCAGCGGCGTGCTTCTGCCCGTCGATGGCGGCATGTCGGTCCGCATCGGCTAGGCCGGGTCACGCAGACGCTGGCGCAAACGCGGCACCAGATAATCGAGGAAGACACGCACCTTGCGGGCCTGTCGCATCTGGCCGAGATGCACGAGGTTGACCGGAACCGATCCCGGCTGGAACTCGCGCAGGACGATCTGCAGTTGGCCCGCTTCGACGCGGTCGGCGACTTGATAGGACAGGACCTGCGTCACGCCGAGGCCCGAGATTGCCGCGTCGATTGCCGCCTCCGCAGTCGTCACCGAGAGCCGCGGCTCCATCGCGATGGTCAGCGGCGATTTCGAATTCTTCCTGGCGAAGGCCCACATATTCCTCGATCCCAATCCTTCGAAGGTTATGCAGGACAGCCGCGGCAAATCGGACGGCGCTTTCGGTGCGCCGTGAGCGGACAAGAAGGCGGGGCTCGCGCACACGACGCGATGCACGTCGCCGACATGTGTGGCAACGAGACCGCTGTCCGGCAACGAACCGATACGAATGGCGACGTCGATGTGCTCGTCGATCAGGTCCGTATTGCGATCCGACAACAACAGGCGGACATTGATCGAGGGAAAGGCCGCGAGAAATTCCACGACCGACGGCAACACATGCAGCCGGCCGAATACGATGGGCGCCGCAACAACCAAATCGCCGACGGGGTTGATAAACTCGCCGGCGGCGGCACGCTCGGCTTCGCCGACCTGGTCGAGGATGTTGCGGCAGGCCGAGACATAAGAACTACCGGCATCCGTCAGACTGAGGCGGCGGGTCGAGCGGACAAGAAGCCGCGTATTGAGGTGCGTTTCCAGTTCGGAAATCTTGCGGCTCACGGTCGGCAGCGGCATGCCGAGCTTGCGGCCCGCGGCGGAAAGGCTGCCGGTTTCGACGGCAGCTAAGAGCGCCGACATGGCTTCGAGGCGGTCCATCGATTATTCCAATTTGCGGTATTATGTCTTGCGAAAACGATGGATTATACCGGAAAACGGAAAGTCGTAAATCTCCTGTCTGCAGGCGTCCAGCCAACCACAGGAGATTGCATGTCTCGTTTCACTATTCCGACCCGCGACAGCGCGCCGAGCGCCTCACAACCCATTCTCGACGCGGTCAACGCCCAATTGGGCGTCATTCCCAACCTCTTCCGCCTTGTCGCCCAGAGCCCGGCCGCACTTGCGGGCATGACCGGTCTGAGCGGCGCACTCGGCAAGACCCTCGACGTCAAGACTCGCGAGCGCATCGCGATCGCGACCGCCGAGGTCAATGGCTGCGACTATTGTTTGTCGGCGCACAATTATCTCGGGCTCAACCTCGCGAAGATTTCGCCGGAGGAAATCGCGCTTAACCGCAAGGGTGCGTCTGGCGATGCGAAAGCCGATGCAGCGGTTCGTTTTGCCGCCAAAGTGGCGCAGACACGCGGCAAGGTCGGCGCCGAAGACCTCGCGGCCGTGCGCAAGGCCGGATACAGCGACGCCCAGATCATCGACGTCATTGCAACCGTCGGCGAAAACTTCCTGACCAACCTCTTCAACAATGTCGCTCAAACGGAGATCGACTTCCCGGTTATCCAGGCAGACAAGGCGGCGTAAGCCGCTGAAAGCAGGCGGTCGGCCCACCCCGCCGGCCGCCTGTTCTCTCGAACAAAGGTAATTGCGTGACCCGGCACTTTCTCGAAATCGCAGGAACGCCGAGCGTAAGAGCGGCGCAATCGGCCAACGGCAGCCATATTTCTCTTCCACAACGCGAGGTTAGCGGGCCCTCGGACCGCTTGACCGCGACGGAAATCGCGTTCATCGCCGAACGCGACAGCTTCTATCTTTCAACGGTGTCTCAGAGCGGCTGGCCGTATGTGCAGCATCGCGGCGGGCCCAAGGGTTTTCTGCGCGTACTTGACGAGAGAAGGCTGGCGTTCCTGGATTTTAGCGGTAACCGCCAATATCTCAGTCTCGGCAACGCAAACGCCAATGATCGCGTCGCCGTGCTGCTGATGGATTATCCCAGGCGCCGTCGGTTGAAACTCTTTGCGCATATGACGACGAAGGCGCTGGGCGAAGTCCCCGAACTCGAGGCGATGTTCGCGCTGCCAGGCTACGAGGCCAAACCGGAGCGCATCATGCATTTCAGTCTGGAGGCCTATGATTGGAATTGTCCGCGTCATATCACCCAACGTTTCAGCGAAGAAGAACTGGAAGACGCGCTTGGCCCCATTCGCGCGCATATCAGCCGCCTGGAGCGCGAAAATAAGAGCTTGCGCGAAGCGCTGGCGCAGCGGGAGACGCCGCCGTGACCATCGCAACTCGACCGCCGTTGCCGCCATTCAGCGAGGAGACCGCCATCAGAAAGGTGCGCTTGGCCGAGGACGCGTGGAACAGCCGCGATCCGGACCGCGTCGCGCTGGGCTACACGCCCGACAGCCGCTGGCGAAATCGCGCCGAGTTCATCGTCGGGCGCGCCGAGATCGTCCAGTTCTTGCGGCGCAAATGGGACCGTGAGCTCGACTATCGTCTTATCAAGGAGATGTGGGCGTTTCGCGACGACCGCATCGCCGTACGCTTCGCCTACGAATGGCACGATGACAGCGGCCACTGGTATCGTTCCTATGGCAATGAAAATTGGCAGTTCGACGCCGCCGGCCTGATGTGCCGCCGCATCGCCAGCATCAACGATGCGCCCATCTCTGCGGCCGAGCGCAAGTTTTACTGGCCTTCTGGTCGGCGGCCGGACGATCATCCCTCTCTGAGCGCGCTCGCACTTTAGGAGCGGCGTTCTTCCCACCCGCATGATATGCAGGCTTCGAAGCGACGGGGCCGAACGATGGCGCGCGCCAAGAGCGACATGGACGCCATCATCATCGGCGGCGGACACAATGGGCTGGTTTGCGCCTTCTATCTTGCGCGCGCCGGGCTCAAGGTCACCGTGCTCGAACGCAGGAACATCGTCGGCGGCGCGGCGGTCACCGAGGAATTCCATCCCGGTTTCAAGAACTCGGTCGCGAGCTACACGGTTTCTCTGCTCAATCCCAAGATCATACGCGATCTCGATCTCCATCGTCACGGCTTGACGATCCTGGAGCGCAAGGTCTCCAATTTTCTTCCTCTCAACGAGCGCGAATACCTCGCGGGTGCCGTGCCGAGCGAGATCGCCAAATTCTCGGCGAAGGACGCGGCTCAGATCGGCGCCTATGACACGCGGCTCGAGAGCATCGCCGACGTGTTGCGCGATCTCGTCTTACGCACGCCGCCCAATCTGACCGAGGCCGGCTGGACGGCAGCGATCCCCGAGCTGTTGAAGAGCGCCTTCGTCGCGCGCCGGCTTTCGAAACTGGAACTCGCCGCGAAGCGCGATCTCCTCTCCTTGTTCACGCAATCGGGCGGCGACTGGCTCGACGGTTGGTTCGAAAGCGACCCGATCAAGGCGATGCTCGGCTTCGACGCCATCGTCGGCAACTATGCGAGTCCCTACACGCCAGGCTCGGCCTATGTGCTGCTCCATCACGTCTTCGGCGAGGTCAACGGCCATAAGGGCGCCTGGGGTCATGCCGTCGGCGGCATGGGCGCGATCACGCAGGCGATGGCGAAGGCGTGCGGCGAAGTCGGCGTCGCGATCAAGACCGATTGCGCGGTCCAAGAAGTCGTCGTCAAGAACGGGCACGCCAAAGGCGTCGTGACCGAAAAAGGCGACATGCTCCGTGCGCCGCGCGTGGTCTCCAACCTCAATCCCAAGCTTCTCTTCGGCAAGCTCGTCGACGCTTCGTTCGTACCGGTCGATTTCTCCGAGCGGATGGCGCGCTATCGCTGCGGCTCCGGAACGTTTCGCATGAACCTCGCGCTCTCGGAACTGCCGCGCTTCACCTGTCTGCCCGAAGCCGGTCCGCATTCGACGGCGGGCATCATCATGGCGCCGAGCCTCGCCTATATGGACCGCGCCTATTTGGACGCGCGCCAGACGGGCTGGTCCAAGGCGCCGATCGTCGAGATGCTGATCCCCTCGACGGTCGACGACACGCTGGCGCCGCCCGGTCGCCATGTTGCGAGCCTGTTCTGCCAGCATGTGGCGCCCGAACTCTCCGGCGGCCGTTCCTGGGACGATCATCGCGACGAAGTCGCCAGGCTCATGATCGCGACGGTCGACAGCTTCGCGCCCGGCTTCAAGAATTCGGTGCTGGGTGTCCAGGCGCTGAGCCCGCTCGATCTCGAGCGTGTTTTCGGACTGACGGCCGGCGACATCATGCACGGCCGGCTCGATCTCGATCAGATGTTCTCCGCGCGCCCCGTTCTCGGCCATGGCAATTATCGCAGTCCCATCGCCGGACTCTATATGTGCGGCGCAGGCACGCATCCCGGGGGCGGCGTGACCGGCGCGCCAGGTCACAATGCGGCGCGCGAGATCCTGAAGGATGCCGGCAAGGCTTTCCGCTAGAGGTCGGACGCTGGCGAACCTCCGCCAACCGCTGTTTATCTCGTCACCCTGCAGGTGTTTGACAACATTGTGCCACGAAATCTTGAATCGCTCTGTCGAAGCGGCGTAACCAACGCCGCCATTGCTTCGGATACTAATGGCCTCGATCGGTGAGGAGACCCCGCTTGGCCTATGGATTTCTCGAGATTGCCGGGACGAGCTCGAAGCGGAGAACAAGCTCTTGCGGGAACGGCTCGCTGTCTTCGAAAAGGGTTAGCTGCTCAAGCTTCGTCGTTCTCCAGGCGCTGGCGGATCTCGCGCAAGGTGGAGACGGCGTGCGCAATCGGACGGTCCGGCAATCCCTTGACGATCCGGTTGGCCCAAATGTGCTGGCGCTGCGTGATCTTGGCGAGCTTGGCCTCGCCCATTTTCGTCAACACAACCAGCTTGGCGCGGGCATGGTTGGGATTGTCGGTCAGGGCGAGGCAGCCTTCTTCCGTTAGGAGATCGACGGTGCGCTGTACGCTCTGACGCTGCAGACCCATATTGCGGGCAATCTGCGCGACGGTCTGTGGCCCTGCGAACCCGACCGAGCCCAGAACCTGCCAGCGCGCCGTCGTGAGTGCGAACTCGTCCGTCAACACTTCGCCCGCCGCGAGGATTCGCCCGTTCAGGCGAAAGATCTCGAAGACAAGATCGGTAAAGGCATCCGCGGCCGGGGTCCGGTTTACGGATCGCGGCGACTCCGATGGCCTGGTGCGGAGCGGTCGTTTGCCTGATGCCGGTGACATCGATTTTGGAGCCTGTGAAGGAAGACCTCGCAGCTTGCCAGACGCCGCCAGGGGCGGCAATCGATCGTTTATCTATTCGGCGCCGGACTCTGGAACGTTTGATCGAAGGGGAGCATGCGTCATGTATAGTGTGTCCTCATGAGGAGGACGGCCTTGAAGCATTACGACCTGATCATCGTCGGAGCCGGCATCGGCGGCGCTGCGACCGCGATCGTGATGGCGCGCGCCGGCAAGTCGGTTCTGTTGCTCGAACAATCGGTCGTCTATGAGGATCGCGTGCGCGGCGAGTGGCTGGCACCCTGGGGCGTGGCGGAAGTCAAGCGGCTTGGACTGTACGAGCTTTTGATGAAATCGGGCGCGCACCATGTGCAGCGTCATGTGACCTATGACGAAAGCCGAAGCGCCGCCGAATCGGAGTCGCGCGCTCTCGTTCTCGACGCCTTCGTGCCGGACGTGAAGGGACCGCTTTGCATCGGCCATCCGCACCATTGCCAGGTCTTGTTCGATGAGGCGAAGCGCGCGGGAGCGGAAGCCTTGCGCGGCGTCCAGGTGACAAAGATCGTCACCGGATCGGAGCCTTCGGTGACCTATAGCCACGAGGGTGCGTCGCATCGCGTTGCCGCCAAGCTGCTCGTCGGCGCCGATGGCCGCGTCTCGCGCGTGCGCGATGCGGCCCATATCCGCCTGCATCAGGATAAGCCGCATCACTGGTTCGCGGGGCTTCTGGTCGAAGGCGCCAAGGGCTGGGACGAGAATCTGCAGGCGATTGGTACGGAAGGCGATTTCGGCTTTCTCGCGTTCCCGCAAGGCGAAGGCCGCGTGCGCATCTATGGCGGCTATGCACTCGAACCGCGCAAGCGCTTCAGCGGCGTCGACGGCGCAAAAAGCTTCCTCGAGGCCTTCCGCATGAGTTCCGCGCCCGACAACAAGCATCTCGCCGACGCAACTCCGGCCGGACCGTTGCTCAGCTATTTCAACAACGACAGCTGGACCGACGAACCGTTTGCGCCGGGTGTCGTCCTGATCGGCGATGCGGCGGGCTGGAACGATCCCATCATCGGTCTCGGCTTGTCGATCACCTATCGCGACGTGCGCATCGTGACGGACATTTTGACGTCGGGCGATGACTGGTCGCCGACCGCGCTCAAACCCTATGCCGAAGAGCGGGCCGAGCGCATGCGCCGGCTGCGCTTCGTCGCCGCGTTGACCGCAACCCTCGACATGGAGTTCGACAGCGTCGCGCGCGAGAGGCGGCGCACATATCACGAGCGTCTCGCGGCGGACATGTCGCTCGGCTTGCATGGCGTCGCCGTCATGGCCGGCCCCGACGTGCTGCCGCAGGAGGTTTTCACCGACGCCTATCGCGCGCGTGTTCTTGGAGTGGAATCGTCAAAGGCAAAGGCATGAGCGAGAAAGTTTGCGTGATTTCAGGCGTCGGACCGGGAACCGGCGCGGCGTTGACTCGGAGATTTGCGACAGGCGGCTATCGTGTCGCGATGCTCGCACGCAATGCGGAGCGCCTTGCAGCGCTCGAAACGGAGATTGCGGGTGCCAAAGCGTTTCGTTGCGACGTGTCCGATCCGGATGAAGTCACAGCTGTCGCCGCCGCCGTCACGCGCGACCTCGGGCCTGCGGACATTGTGATTCATAACGCAGTCGGCGGTGCGTTCGGCTCGTTCCTGGACATCGATCCCGCCGTGCTCAACAGGAATTTCCAGACCAATACGATGGGCCTGCTCTATCTCGCCAGGAGTTTCATGCCGGGTATGATCGCGCGCGGCTCAGGCGTTCTGATCGCGACCGGCAATACGTCGGCGCTGCGCGGGCGCGCCGGTTTTGCCGGCTTCGCGCCGACCAAGGCGGCGCAGCGCATCCTGGCCGAAGCGATTGCGCGCGATGTCGGGCCCAAGGGCGTGCATGTCGCCTATGTCGTCATCGACGCGGTGATTGACGTGCCTTGGACACGCGAGCGCTTCAGGGATCGGCCGGACAACTTCTTCATCAGGCCCGCGGCCATCGCGGATGAGATCTTCCACACCGCGCACCAGGACAAGTCCGCCTGGTCGTTCAACGTGGAAATCAGGCCGTTCGGCGAAAGCTGGTAACTCCCTCAGCAAGCCCGGCATGCGGAAAATAGAACTCACCTCCTCCTGAGCTTGTCGAAAGATGAGCGGGCGCGCTGCTTACATCCTTCGGCAGGCTCAGCATGGAGGATTTGAGTTTGGCTGCTCGTCCTGAGCCCGACTAAGATTCAAACCCGTGGAAGGTGGCGAAGCTTGTGACCGGCTCACGCTCCGAAACCAGCCGGTTGACCGGCGCATTCTCATCCGCATAGCCGAGCGAGATGCCGCAGATAATGTATTCGCTTTCGGGCACATTCAGCACGCGGCGCGTTACGCTCCAATAATTGTTCCAGGCGCCTTGCGCGCAGGTGTCGAGACCGCGCACCTTCGCCGCCAACATCAGCGTCTGCATGAACATGCCGAGATCGACGAAGCTCATGGCGTCGAGATCCTTGTCGATCGTGAAGATGAGCCCGACCGGCGCGTCGAAGAACTTGTAGTTGCGCCCCCATTGCGCCCAGTTCGCGGCCTGGTCGCCCTTGGGGATTCCGATCAGCGAATACATGTCCTTGCCGAGTTTTCGCATGCGCCCGATATAGGGTTCCTTACGCTTGCTGGTGCGGGGAAATTCGGCGCGATCGTCCGGCGGCTGCGTATCGCGATGTGCCAACACTTCGCGCTCGAGTTCGGCGCGAACCTCGCCCGCCACGACATGAACCTTCCACGGTTGCACGTTGGTGCCGGATGGCGCGCGCGAAGCAAGCGCGAGCAACTCCTCGACCAGCGCGCGCGGCACGGGATCGGGTCGAAACGCACGCACGGATTTGCGCGCGTGCAAGGCATCGATGAAATGCACGGCCGGCTCCTACTGCGCGGCGACCCTGGCGTCGTCCACCGGGCGCACATCGTACTCGGCCGGGTTCGGGGCCCGCGTCGCCGTCCAATAATCCACGATCGGCCACGGCCAGTTCTGCGACACACGGCCCTTCTGGTTCTTGTACCAGCTCGTCACCTGCGGCACGCCCCAGGCCATCTTGGCGTTGCCGGCATCGACCTTTTCGTTGAAGGCGTCGTGCACGTTCTTCTTCACTTCGATCGCGCCGCCGCCCGACTTCAAGAGCAGTTCGATGAGGCCCTGGATGTAACGCACCTCGCATTCGGAGAAGAAGATGATGCTGCCATTGACCACGATGTTGGTGTTCGGCCCATACATGATGAAGAGGTTGGGGAAGTTCGGCACCGTGATGCCGAGATAGGCGCGCGCATCGCCGTCCCACTGCTCATGCAGGTCGATACCGCCCTTGCCGATGAACTTCATCGGCGCGAGGAACTGGCTCGCCGTGAATCCGGTGCCGTAGATGATGACGTCGACATCGATCTGGCGGCCGGTCTTGGTCTTGAGGCCGGTCGGCGTGATTTCGACGATGGCGTCGGAGATCGTTTCCACATTGGGGCGCTTGAGCGCACCAAGCCACACGCCGTTGTCGAGCACGCCGCGCTTGCCGCCGAGCGGATAGTTCGGGACGGCGATCTCGGCAAGTTCCGGATGACCCTCGAGCTGTCCCTTGATGTATTGCGTCACCATCTCGCGGAGCTGGTCGTTCGCCGCGCTGACGGAATCCTTGCGCGTCGTCCAATTCGGATCGGCCTGGACGAAGGCATAGATACCGTCCGTCAGCGTCCACACCAGATAGAAGCGATACCATTTGGCGTAGAAGGGAACGTGCTTGAGGAGCCACTTCTTTCCCTCCGGCACCGGCAGATGATAGCGCGGCGTCGGCAAGATCCAGGGCGCGGTGCGCTGGAAGACGAAGAGCTGTCCGACCGTGGGCGCGATTTCGGGCACGAACTGAAAGGCGCTCGCGCCGGTGCCGATGACCGCGACGCGCTTGCCCTTGAGATCGACCGCGTGATCCCATTCAGCAGAGTGAAACGATTGGCCTTTGAACGTTTCAATGCCCTTGATGTCGGGCAGGCGAGGGCGGCTGAGTTGGCCGACGGCGGTGATGACGACATTGCTGACGAGCGTTTCTTCCTTGCCGCCGGCAGAGCGGACGCGCGTCTTCCACTTGGCCTCCGCTTCATCATAGACTGACTGGATCACCTCGGTCTCGAAGCGGATGTTCGGCCTCAAGCCATACTTGTCCGCCACGCCGCGGAAATATTTCCACAACAAGGGCTGCGTCGAGAAGTGATACGGCCAGTCGTGGTTCGGTTCGAACGAGTAGGAATACATGTGGTTCGGATTGTCGACGCGGCAGCCGGGATAGGAGTTGACCATCCAGGTGCCGCCAACATCGTTGTTCTTGTCCACCACGGTAAAGGCGATGCCGGCTTGCTTCAGGCGGATCGCGGCGAGCATGCCGGACATGCCGGCGCCGACGATCAGAACGCGAAAATCCTTCTTGGCGCTCTCGGGCAGTGTCTCCAAACCATGCACCGCCTTTGCGTCGCTGGCGTCGAGCGCCAGCTCCTCCTCGAGAAACGGGACATATTGTTCGGGAATGTCGCCGCCGGCCACGAACGTCATCATCTTGCGAACGGTGTCGGGCGTCGGATGCGGCGGCAACTTGCAGCCGCCATCGCGGTATTTCTTCAACGCTTCGAACGCGCGCGCCTTGGTCTGCGCGATCTGATCCGGCGTCAGTCCGCCCTGGCCGTCGCCCATCATTTCATAGACCGGCTTGATGTCGCCGCTGACGAGGCTCGCATCGCCGGTCACATGAACCAACGCCGCGATCAGCGAGGGCCAATGCGCCTCCTCGATCGCCGCCTTGATGACGTCGTCGCTCTCCGTGATGGTCTGGACGCCGGAGTTGAGCGTATCTGCCATGGCATTCTCCCGATAGTTTCCTGGAGCTTATCCCGCTCTTCACGTCCGAATCGAGTGGGCTCTGACGTTGGGGAACCGGGCGCGGCTTGCATCGACAGGTCGCGTCCGGCGAAAATGGCCGCGGGAGGGAGATCATCATGAGTCGCAACCGGCTCGGACGCGAAATCGGCGCTCTGCTCGCGGCAAAGCTCGTCCTGTTGTGCGCACTCTACTTCGCCTTCTTTGATCCACGTCACCAGGTCGCGGCCGGCGCCGGGGCGACTTCGGCGCAGATTCTGGGCAGGATGGGCCAATAGCGCATGGACGTCGTTCTGCTCTCGCGCCTGCAATTCGCCGTCACAGCGCTCTATCACTTCCTTTTCGTTCCCTTGACGCTCGGGCTGTCGCTGATCCTCGTCATCACCGAATGCGTCTATGTCATGACGGGGCGGACGATCTGGCGCGACATCACCAAATTCTGGGGCGCATTGTTCGGCATCAACTTCGCCATGGGTGTCGCCACCGGCATCACCATGGAGTTCCAGTTCGGCACCAACTGGGCCTATTACGCGCATTATGTCGGCGACGTGTTCGGCGCGCCGCTCGCCATCGAAGGCCTGATGGCCTTCTTCCTCGAGGCGACGCTGGTCGGACTTTTCTTCTTCGGCTGGGACCGGCTTTCCAAGGTCGGCCATCTCATCGTCACCGCAGGCGTCGCGATCGGCAGCAATTTCTCGGCGCTCTGGATCCTGATCGCCAATGGCTGGATGCAGTTTCCCGTCGGTGCCAAGTTCAATCCCGATACGATGCGCATGGAAGTCAGCGACTTCATGGCCGTGCTGTTCAATCCGGTGGCGCAGGCCAAGTTCGTCCATACCGTCGCGGCCGGCTACGTCACGGGATCGGTCTTCGTGCTGGCGATCAGCGCGCTCTATCTCCTGCAGAAACGCCACCGCCCGCTCGCATTGCGCTCGATGACGGTGGCGGCGAGCTTCGGTCTCGCGAGTGCGCTCTGCGTCATCGTGCTGGGCGACGAGAGCGGCTACACGGCAAGCGTCAATCAGAAGATGAAGATCGCCGCGATCGAGGCGATGTGGAATACCGAGCCGGCGCCGGCCTCCTTCACGCTGATCGGCATTCCCGACCGCGAGGGACGCAAGACCGACTATGCGGTCAAGATCCCGTGGGTGCTTGGCCTCATCACCACACGATCGATCGACAAGCAGGTTCCCGGCATCGACGATCTCGTCAAGCTGGCCGACACGCGCATCCGAAGCGGACTGCTCGCCTACGAGACGCTGGCCAAGCTGCGCAGCGACCGCAACAACGCGGCCCTGCGGGCACAGCTGCACGAGCATGTCGACGATCTCGGCTATGCGCTGCTCCTGAAGCGCTTTCGTCCCGATGTCGAGCACGCAAGCGAGGCCGACATCGCAAGGGCCGCCCAATCGACAATCCCGAACGTGCCGGTGCTGTTCTGGTCGTTCCGCTTGATGGTCGCGTGCGGCTTCTGGTTCGTTCTTCTGTTCGGCGCCGCCTTCTACCTCGCCGCGACGCGGCAACTGGTGCGCTATCGCTGGTTCCTCGTCGCGGCGGTTCTCAGCCTGCCATTGCCCTGGATTGCCGCCGAACTCGGCTGGATCGTCGCCGAATATGGCCGCCAGCCCTGGG
>Ga0134128_10007726_pt1 | contig 12977 bp, 9 predicted proteins | sample KB31754_FD_96462 | JGI IMG/M metagenome (GOLD analysis project Ga0134128, IMG submission 96462) | Terrestrial soil microbial communities with excess Nitrogen fertilizer from Kellogg Biological Station, Michigan, USA - KB3-175-4 | ecosystem: Environmental > Terrestrial > Soil > Unclassified ... | reverse complement strand
CTGAATCCCGCTGACCGAGGCGGTAACGCAGTACGCCCCGCTCCAGCCCACTGCGCAGGCATAGCCGGCCTGGTCGATCCACTTCATCACCATGCCACCATGCACCTTGCCGCCGAAATTGACGTCGGTGGGCTCGGCGAGAAAGCGGAACGTCACTTCGTGTTGTTGTCCTGGCATCAGTCTGCTGCTGTCTGAGGGCTAGATCCCGGAGCCTGATTATGCCTCGACTGGCGATCACGCCGCAGTCACCGCGCTCGCTGCCTGGCAGCCGACACCGCTTCATCGCCAGATACCGAACAGGACGGGGAAATCCGCACGGGCTCGCGCAGCATTGCATCGCGAATGACGCCATGGGTTTTCGCTGGCTCGGCCCTGGTGCTCTGGCCGCCATCGGCGCCCTCCTGCTCGGCCTCACCCGCGCGCAGCTCCTGCAGCACACCCATCACGAAGCCGCCGCCCTGGCTGCCAGTGCCGGCAGCGAGATCCAGGCCCGGATCGACCGCGCCGCCATCTCGGCGCAGATGCTCGCGACGATCGTCGCCACAAGCCAGGAGAGGGTCGAACTGCCGTTGCACGACACAATGCAGGCCAATCACGACATCGACGGACAGGCTGCCGTCTTCAGGCCCTCGTCGAACCCGCTCGACGTCCCTCGCTTTTCACCCTTTGTGAGCCACATGGACAACGGTGCCCTGGCCAGTCGCGATCTGTCCAGTGATGCCAGGCCTTACTGGAACAGCAACTGGTCCCCGGGTGGACTGGGCTGTTCGGCCGGCTGCTGGCAGCGCCCGTTCTTGGCACTGTCACGGCAGCGGCAGCTGATCAACCATTCGGTCGCCATCAGCCAGGAGGGTCACCCCATCGGCATCATCAACGCCGACGTCACGCGCCGTCGCCGACCATCATCACGTGCGGCGAATGCTCCATCACCGCGCGCGCCAGCAGGACCGGTTTCCTGATCCGATGCACTGCCGCCACCGCATCGGCGGCCAGCGTCGAGCCGTCCATGATCGAGGCATCCAGCTCGTTCTTGCCGTCGTGAGTGAACACGGCGCCCTCGCTGGCGTTGAACAGCGGATCGTCTTCCAGCACGGTGATCGCCGCGGCTACCGCATCGGTCGCAGTCTTGCCGGCCTTCAGCTCGGCGTAGCCCTTGCGCAAGGCCAGTTCCAGCACCGCACGCGCGTCGGCCTCGATCTGCGGCGTCATGCTTGCGCGTTCCACGCCCGCGCCACCGTGAATCACCAGCAGCGATGCGTTTTCGCCGTGCAGGGTCAGCTCGCCATCGTGGACATCGGCGATCGCCTCGAACACCGGTCGACTGACCTTGAAATCCTTCAGGTCGATGCGGCTTTGCGTACCGACGCCGGTGACATGCGTACCGCGGTATTCGAGCGGCTTGCCGGCCTCGATCCGATCCGGCGCACTCGTCGGCTGTACCAGCCACGCGAACCCGTTGTCGATGGTGAACAGCCGGCCGATGCCGTTGCCGTCGACACACAGCGCCGCATCCTGGTCCACGCCCAGGCCGACGAGATCAGGGTGCCCGGCATGGCGCAGGTTGGCGAGGAACGAGATCAGCCGCCCCAATCGATCGCGCTTGTGGAAGTGCGTGTCGGTGACCACGCGCTGCATGTTCGGCAGATGCATGAAATCGCCGACCAGGGTCATCGCCTTGCCGAGCGGATCGTGCATCGCCTCCTTCGAGGTGATGCTGCCGCCATCCATCGCGCCATAGGCATAGGCACCGAGGATGGCCAGTCCGGCGCTGGTGCCGCCGATCGGCTTGCCGTGGGCGACATGCTGGTTCAACAACGCATTGAGCGGCGTGCCCTTCCAGAAACGCACATGGTTGGCCTGGTCGCCGCCGGCGATGAAGATGCCGTCAGCATGCCGCACGATGTCGAGCACCTTCGGATCGCTGGCCGCCTCGCGGCTGTGGAACACCAGTGTCTGCACCGACGCGACGCCGCCGACCTCGGTGTAGAGCTCCTGCTGCATGTCGTCCTCGCCGGAGGCGCGGAGTATCACGAAATGACCGTGCCCACCCTTGGCCGCGAACCAGACGAATGCCTTGTGCGGCCATGTGCCTCCCCCCATCAGCATCAGCGCCGCCTCGGTATGCCCCGGCGTCGGCGTTTTCAGATTGCCGATCTGGTAGTACTCGTAACCCTGGCGGATCGCCGCAGGATCCGGCGACGCCGCGGTCGCTGCGCCGCAGACCATCAGCAGGCACAGTGAAAGCACCAGCGCAAAACCGATGCGGGAAAAGCGCTGCGAATGGCTGGGCGAAGTCATCGGTCAATGGTCCGTCGGAGAGAAGATGAGGTGGTTTTCCGAACGATGGCGCAGCGCGGGCGATCGCGCAAAGCGCCATGGCCGGGACGAACGGGCGACGCATATCCCCCACCCGGTGCGCGCATTGGCCAAGCCGATGTCATGACGCTGTCATTGTCGCGTGGATTGGCGTTACTGTCCGCGCGTGGACGACTCACTCGACAACTGGTTCATGCACGAAATCCTCGTGCACGAGCGCGCGCTGATGCGCTATCTGCTGCGCAGCTGGTACCGACGCGACGAAATCCATGACTTGCGCCAGGACGTCTACGTGCGCGTCTATGAGGCCGCTGCAAAAGCTCGCCCGACGATGCCGAAGTCCTTCATGTTCACCACCGCCCGTCACCTGATGACCGACCGGCTGCGTCGTGCACGTGTCGTCTCGATCGATGCCGTGGGTGATTTGGACGCGCTGAACGTCTTGATAGACGAGATTTCACCGGAACGTCGATTGAGCGGGAGGCAGGAGCTGAAACTGCTGACCGACGCTTTCGACCGTCTGCCCGATCGCTGCCGCGAAGTAGTGTGGCTGCGCCGGGTCGAGGAACTACCGCAAAGGGAAGTGGCTCTGCGCATGGGCATCGGCGAAAAAACAGTCGAAAAGCAGATCGCCAAGGGCATGCGGCTGATCGCGGAATATTTTTACGGCGATGGCCACGCGCAGCACGGTTCGCGGCACCACGCGGCAGTGGACGCCGGGCATGGAGATGGCGATGGCCAGCAGCAGGCAGATTGAACTTGTCGCCTCCGCCTGGCTGGCCAGGCGCGACGGGAACGGCTGGTCCGCGCACGACCAGTTGCAGCTGGACGCATGGCTGCAGGAAGCCATCGCACACCGCGTGGCGTACCTGCGCCTGGACGCCGCATGGCGACAAAGCGATCGCCTGAAGGCGCTCGGCGCCGGCATGCCCGCAGGCCGCGTACCCGAACGCGGAGCATGGGGACTGACCCCGCTGCCCGAGTCGCACGCGACACCGTCCGCATCCGGCATCGATGCCGGACCACCGGTGCGATCTGCTGCGACCGATCGTTCCGGCTCATCGTCGCGCACCATGTACGGGGCGCCGAAGAGCGGACCACGCAGGCGACTTCGCTACGCCGCCGGCCTCGCCCTGGCCGTGCTGGCATCGCTGACGTGGGGTTGGCGGCACTACACGGCGGTGGAGCAGTCCTCGTATCGCACCGCCATCGGCGGCCTGCAGGATGTCTCGTTGCCCGACGGTTCGGTAATCACGCTGAGCAGCGACAGCCGCATCCTGGTCACGCTTTCGCGCAACGAACGTCACATCGACCTGCAGCAGGGCGAGGCATTCTTCAAGGTCGCCAAGGATCCCGGTCGCCCGTTCGTGGTCAGCGCCGGCGACCGCCGCGCGATCGCCGTCGGCACGCGCTACGACGTGCGCCGCGACGCGGCCGATCTGCGCGTCATCGTGACCCAGGGCGTGGTGCGGCTGGAGCCGGACAACGGGCCGGGCGGACGCAGCCAGCCGACGACCTTGTTGCCGGCCGGCAGCATTGCGCTGGCCAGCGACGCCGGCGTGGTGGTGAGTTCGGATTCGGTGCAGCAGGCGGAGGAATTGCTGAACTGGCGCAGCGGTTTCGTCTCTTTCCACGACACGCCGCTGGCCTCGGCCGTCGCGGAATTCAATCGCTACAACGTCCGCAAGATCGTCATCGGCGACGCCTCGATCGGCACCTTGCGGGTCGGCGGCAATTTCCGCTGGTCCAATGCCGATTCATTCGTGCGATTGCTGGAGCTCGGGTTTCCGGTGCGCGCCGTGCGCGGCAAGGACACGATCGTGCTGAAGCGTCGCTAGCGAACCATACATTTCGCCGGCGGCCCTGGACCGCTGCGCGCATGAAAGAAGCGAAAGGCGGGATTTGCATGGCACGTTCGTCACGCTAGTCAATGGCGCTAGCGCGCGCCTCCACCCTGGGGAGAGGGTAACCATGATCCGTTCGTTCCGTACCACCTTGCTCGCTTTCGCCTGCTCGCTTTCGCTGGCCGCCCATGCACAGGCCGACGCGGTACGGCAGGTCAGCATTCCTGCCGGCGACCTCGTGACCGCACTCGACAGCCTGGCGCGGCAGTCCGGCGCGCAGTTCATCTACCAGGCGGATCAGTTGCGTGGCCTGCATACCCAGGGAGTCAGCGGCTCGCTGTCCACCGACGAGGCGCTGAAGCGCCTGCTTGCCGGCAGCGGCTTCACCGTTCATCACGACGCCTCCGGCGCCATGGTGATCGTGAAGGGTGATGGTCCGCGAGTTCCGCCGCCGTCATCCCGTTCCACCTCGACAAACCGTCACGCGCCCGCCGCCGACCGGGCGGCGGCGACCAAGCTGCAGGCGGTCGTGGTCACCGGCTCGCGCATCCCGCGCTCGCAGGTCGAAGGCCCCGCGCCGATCACCACGATCACCGCGCAGGACATCAGCAGGAATGGTTTTGCCACCGTTTCAGACGTGATGACCTCGCTTACCCAGAACCTCGGGGCGCTCGACAACAACCAGAGAACGGATGGCTTCTCGCCTGGCGCGCAGGCAGTCGACCTGCGCGGGCTCGGCCCCAACCACACCCTGGTGCTGGTCAACGGACGGCGCATCGCCGACTACCCGCAAGCTTACGATGGCAACAGCAATTTCACCGACATTTCCAACCTGCCGACGTCGCTGATCGACCGCGTGGAAATCCTCAGCGGCAGCGCCTCGGCGATCTACGGCTCCGATGCCATGTCGGGCGTGATCAATTTCATCCTGAAAAAGAAGGTTGACGGCACCACCATCGATTACCGCGTCGGCGATACCCAGCACGGTGGCGGCAGTTCGCAACGGTTGCAGATAAGCAGCGGCTTTTCGAGGGGCAAGTTCGATTCGGTATTCGGCCTGGAACTCTACGAGATCCAGCCGATATGGGACTACCAGCGCAGTTTCACCGATTCGCGCCAGGACAGTCCGGGCAACCCGTTGGCAAGCCACACCTTCGTCCGGCAGGACGTCAACGGCAATTACATCGATCCGGGCCAGGCCACCTGCGACGGCCTGTCCTACCTGGATCAGGGCTCGGTGCTCTATACCTCGCGTCCCGGCTATGCGCCCGACAACAACGGCGGACCCGGCTATTACTGCGGAAGCTACAAAGACGTCGGCTATGGCACGCTGGAGAACGGACGCAAGTCCGCCAACTTCTTCGGCTCGGCCACCTATCACGTGAACGACCACATGGACCTGTTCCTGGACGTGCTGGCCGGCACGTCGCATCAGGACAGCTACAACACCTCCCTGAAGTGGTTGAATTGCGAGAAGCTGAACGGCGATTGCACGCCCACGCCGTTCTACAACCAGGCCACCGGCCAGATCGAACAGTGGGAACGCAACTACTTCACGCTGGAGGAAAACGGCGGCCTGAAACCCGGCGAGATCCGCAACATCAACAACACGCTGTCGCTGACGACCGGCATCAAGGGCAATTTCGGCCAGAACGATCAGTGGAATTACGAAGCCTCGTTCGGCCATTCGCAAAACCAGCTCAAGAGCAAATGGCCCGCGCTGATCGCCGCCAAGGCGCAAGCCTTGTACCTTGGGCCATCGCTGGGGGTCGATCCGGACAGTGGCTACCAGATCTACAACGCACCGCCGAGCCGCCTCTACACGCCGCTGACGGTGGCGCAATTCCGTTCCATCACGCAGGACTCGATCGACAACGACAAGAGCCGCTCCGAGGACTGGTCCTTCACCCTCAGCAACACCGAATTGTTCAATCTTCCGGCGGGACCCGTCGGTTTTGCCGGCGTGGCGGAGTATGGCAACCAGTATTTCGGCCTGAAGCCCGACCCGCTCTCGCTCGATGGCAGCTATTACGGCCTGCACAATGCCGTCGCGGTCGGTTCGCGCGACCACTCCGGCCTCGGCGTGGAATTCAGCGTGCCGGTGTTTTCGCAACTCATGCTCACCACCGCGGGCCGCTACGACAAGTACGAGTACGGCGCCAACGCGTCGGGCAAGTTCACCTATGCGCTGGGCTTCGAATATCGCCCTTTCAAGACGCTGCTGCTGCGCGGCTCGCTGGGCACGGGTTTCCGCGCACCCGATCTGTCCTATCTTTACGCCGGTGACAGCGGTTCCAGCTCCAGCGGCACCGACTATTACCTGTGCCGTCGCGATGAACCGGACAGCGGCCCGGACTACTACGATGACTGCAGCAATGGGGATGTCGACTTCAACGGTCGCAGTCACGGCAGCACCGCGCTGAAGGATGAAACCAGCAAATCCTTCACCTATGGCTTCGTGTATTCGCCAACCCCGAACCTGGACTTCACCGCCGACTACTACAGCATCAAGGTGAACAACGAAGTCGAATACCAGGACAGCGACCTGATCCTGCGCGAGGAAGCGGATTGCCGTCTTGGCGTGGACGCCAACGGCAACCCGGTCGACGGCAATTCGTCGTTCTGCCAGCAGGTCGAGAGTCAAGTCGTGCGCAATTCACCGACCGCACCTTCCAACCCGAGCGGCATCACCTCGGTATTGGTGCTTCCGATCAACGCCGCGATGGACAGCACCTCGGGCGTCGATTTCGACACACATTACCGCCTGACCACCGAGCGGTTCGGCAAGTTCGATTTCCACGCCGGCGCGACCTACGTGATCAGGCACCGGACACGGCTCTCGCCCGATTCGCCGGTCGACAACGAAATGACCGACATCTACTACTACCTGATCCCCCGCACCAAGGCCAACGCCTCGGTGACGTGGACCTACCACGACTTCAGCACCACGCTGTACGGCTCGCGCCTGGGTGGCATACCGAACTACGACGGCACGCTCCGTCTCGCTCCGAGCTTCAATTACAACGCGACGTTCAGCTACAACATCACCAGGAACTTCAACCTGTCGCTGGCCATCGACAACGTGCTCGACGCCAAGCCGCGACGCGACCCCACCTGGACCAGCTACCCGTATTACTACATTCCCTGGAACAACCCGACCGGACGCGCCTTCTTTCTGGAAGCGAACATGAAACTGGGTGGCAGCCATAGTGAGTGAAGCGGGGATGCGGCGAGATGACTTGAACGGCATCTCGACCGTTGGACAGGCATGAAATCCGCAGGCTGCGCCATGCTCTGGATCACCTGCTTGCTGGCGTGTCCCACGGGAGCAACAACGGCAGCGCCCGTTTTCCAGCTGACCGATCTGCAGCGCATCGTGTCGCTCGGCGATCCGCAGATTTCCCCGGACGGGAAGGAAATCGCCGTGATCGTGTCCACCCCGGACTGGGCGACGGACAAACCAAAAAAGGAAATCGACCTGGTGGATGTGGCGAGCGGCGCACGCCGCACGCTCGTCAGCCATCGCGAAGACCTGTCTTCGCCGCGCTGGTCGCCCGAGGGCACGCGCCTGGCCTTTCTCGCGAAAGATCCGTCGAGCAAGCAGACTCAGATCTTCGTGACGTCGATCAACGGCGGCAGCACCCGGCGCACGACCGACAACAGGCAAGGCGTGGATGACTATGCCTGGAGTCCGGATGGGAAAAGCATCGCGTTCGTCGCGCAGGATCCGCCGCTGAACGCCGAAGCCATCAAGGCGCACAACAAGGTGTTCCAGGTCACCGACGGTCATTACCTGCTGACCAGGGATGTGGCGCCATGGCAGTTGTGGATTGCACCGGCCGCAGGCGGGACTGCCACCCAGCTGACCAGGGGCGAATTCAGTCTCGGCACCGATCAGGGCGGCACCACGACGCCGGCGTGGAGTCCTGACGGCAAGCGCATCGCGTTCACCAGGATTCCGGGCGTGCATTGGGCGTCGGCCTTTCGTTCCGACATCGCCGCGGTGGATGTCGATGGCGGCAAGGTCCTTGCGCTGGTTTCCGCGCGGGGTGCGGACCAGCTCGAATTTTCGCCGACAGGCAACGCGTATGCCTTCTCGCGGCCACGCGATGGTGACCAGAACAACGGCGACGCGCTCTACGTGGACCTCGATGGCCGGACCCGTGATGCGACGGCCGCGCTGGCGCGGCATTTCTCCAGCTATCGATGGATGCCGGATGGCCAATCGCTGATCACCGCCGGCCCGCTGGGCACGCACACCGCACTGTGGCAGCAACCGCTGTCGGGCCACGCACGGCGGCTTGATCTCGGTGACGTCGAGGCGAACGACGGTCTCGGCATCACGACCAGCAACGACACCACCAGCATGAGCGTCTCCGGCACCGGCGCCATCGCTTTCATCGGCACCACCGCCAACCATCCCGGCGAGTTGTATGTGCTGGATTCGGTGAACGCCAGGCCGCGTCGGCTCACCAACGTCAATGCCTTTACCGACACGCTCGACCTGGGCCGCACTGAATCCATCGAATGGAATGGGCCCGACGGCTTTCGCGAAGATGGCGTACTCGTTTATCCGGTCGGTTATCAGCCGGGCCGCAAATATCCGCTGGTGCTGGTGATTCACGGCGGCCCCACGATCGCTTCCAACGCGGGTTTCCAGCGGCTGGCGCAATTGCTGGCGGCCAGGGGCTTCCTGGTGTTCCAGCCGAACTATCGCGGCAGCCCCAACCTGGGCGATGCGTACGAGCATGCCATTTACCGCAACACCGGCGACGGCCCGGGCAAGGACGTGATGGCGGGGCTCGCCGCGGTGGAGAAACTCGGCGTGGTGGACGAGCGCCGCGTCGGCGTGTCCGGCTGGTCCTACGGCGGGTTCATGACCGCGTGGCTCACCAGTCATTACGACGTGTGGAAAGCAGCCGTCGCCGGCGCGCCGGTCACCGACTGGCTGATGGATTACAGCATCTCCTATTACCAGGAGGGCGACGCCTATCTGTTCGGCTCGTCGCCATGGACGAGTGCCGGCTGGGACATCTGGCGTGCGCAGTCGCCGATCAACTACGTGCGCAACGTCAAGGCGCCGACCCTGATCATGGCCGACGTGATGGATACCAACGTGCCGATCGTGAACGCCGAGGAGTGGTACCACGGGCTGCGCGACAACGGCGTCACCGTCGAGTTCTACGCCTACCCCGAAACATCGCACCTGCCGCACGACATCGTGCAGACCAGCGACGTCTACCGCCGCTGGATCGGTTGGATGGAGAAATATCTCAAGTGATCGACGGACAGCTCCGATGCCGATCGGCGCGCGATGTCAGACGTTGAAGCGGAAGTGCAGCACGTCGCCTTCCTTGACCAGATAGTCCTTGCCTTCCAGCCGCAGGCGACCGGCTTCCTTTGCGCCGCCTTCGCCCCTGTACTTGATGAAATCGTCGAACGAGATCGTTTCGGCACGGATGAAGCCGCGCTCGAAATCGGTATGGATCACGCCGGCGGCCTGTGGCGCGGTGGAACCGCCCTTCACCTGCCAGGCGCGGACTTCCTTCTCGCCGGCAGTGAAGTACGTCTGCAGGCCGAGCAGCTTGTAGCCGGCGCGGATCACCCGGTTCAGGCCCGGCTCGTCCAGGCCCATGTCCTTCAGGAATTCATCGCGGTCGGCGTCTTCCAGCTGCGCCATTTCCTCTTCGATCGATGCGCACACCGGCACGACTTCCGCGCCTTCGGTAAACGCGCGCGCGCGCACGGCATCGAGCAGCGGATTGTTCTCGAAGCCGTCGTCGCTGACGTTGGCGATGTACATCAGCGGCTTCAGCGTGAGCAGGAACATGTCGCGCACCAGCGCTTTCTCTTCGGCATCGAGGCCGAGCGAACGCGCCGAGCGGCCGTCGTTGAGCGCGGCGAACAGCTTCTGCAGCACCGGCTTCTTCGCCAGCGCCTCCTTGTCGTTGGCCTTGGCGGCGCGCTCGGCCTTGTTCAGGGCCTTCTCCACCGATTCGAGATCGGCCAGCGCCAGTTCGGTGTCGATCGTCTCGATGTCGGAAATCGGATCGACCTTGCCGGCGACGTGGATCACGTCACCCTCGAAGCATCGCACCACGTGGGCGATCGCATCGACCTCGCGGATATGCGCGAGAAATTTGTTGCCTAGCCCTTCGCCCTTCGATGCACCCGCGACCAGGCCGGCGATGTCGACGAATTCCATCGTGGTCGGAATGATTTTCTGCGGCTTCACGATCTCCGACAGCTGGCTCAGCCGCGGATCCGGCACCGGCACGATGCCGACGTTCGGCTCGATCGTGCAGAACGGGAAGTTCGCCGCAGCAATGCCGGCTTTCGTCAGCGCGTTGAACAGGGTGGACTTGCCGACGTTGGGCAGACCGACGATGCCGCATTTGATGCCCATGGTGGAACTCCGGGGAACAGGGAATGGGAAACGGGGGAACGTGAGGCTTGAGGAGAGGTGAACGTTGCAGCCTTGGCCAGGCGCTTATGTTCCCGGTTCCCGGTTCCCCGTTCCCGCTGTATGTAGTTGTTGCATCGCCTTCTCGAACTGCCCCTCCACTGCCAGCGGCAGCACGTCCAGCGCGCGGGCGATGCCACCAAGGATCGCGTCCTCGTCCTGCGCCGATGGCCGGCCCAGCACCCACGGTGTGACCTGGTCGCGATGGCCGGGATGACCGATGCCCACACGCAGGCGATGAAATTTGCCATGGCCGAGGTGGCCCATGATGTCGCGCAGGCCGTTCTGGCCGCCGTGGCCGCCGTCGAACTTCATCCGCACGGTACCCGCCGGCAGGTCCAGATCATCGTGCGCAACCAGGCACTGTTCCGGTTCGATCTTGTAGTAGCGCAGCGCCGAAACCACCGCGATGCCGCTCTTGTTCATGAAGGTGGCCGGCCTCAGCAGCCAGACCGGTTCGCCGCCGAGGCGCACGCGACAGCTTTCTCCGTGCAGCTTGCCGTCGAAGGCGAAACGCTCGCCCTGCCCGCTGGCCAGAGCGTCAACAAACCAGAACCCGGCGTTGTGCCGGGTTCGGAGGTATTCGGCGCCGGGATTGCCCAGCCCGACGATGAGTCGCAAACCAGCCATGAGCGATCAGCCACGCAAACCCGCGCCCTCGCGGGCGCGGGATCACACGACTTACTTCTTGTCGCCAGCCGGCTTGGCTGCAGGCTTGGCCGCAGCGGCCTTGCTGGCCTCGGCCTCGGCCTCGGCGGCAGCGTCCTCGGCGGCGTCCGCCGCGCTTTCCCTGACCACATTCACCGTGACCACCGGAATGTCGTGCGCTTCGCCCAACTGCAGCGCGGGCAATTCGACATTGGCCGGCAGTTTCAGCTGCGACAGGTGGATGATGTCGCCGGCCTCGAGCGCGCCCAGGTCCAGCTCGATGAACGCGGGCAGGTCCTTCGGCAGGCAGGAGACTTCCACCTCGGTCAGGTTGTGCGAGATCACCAGACCGGAAGTCTTGCCGGCGGTCGACTTCTCCTGATTGAGGAAGTGCAACGGCACGTTGGCGCGCAGCTTGGCATTCTCGTCGATGCGCAGGAAGTCCATGTGCATCATCAGCTGCTTGAATGGGTGCTTCTGCCAGTCACGCACCAGCACCTTCTGCACCTTGCCGTCGACGTTGAGGTCGAGCACCGAGGAGAAGAACCACTCGTTCTTGGCGGCGAGCAGGATGGTGTTGTGTTCGATCTGGATGCTTTCCGGCGGCTGGCCGGCACCGTAGACAACGGCAGGCACGAAGCTCGCGTGACGCAGGCGGCGGCTCGCACCTTTCCCCTCGTCCTTGCGGCTCTGCGCCTTGATTTCATGAGTCTTGGTCATTTCAGTACTGCCTTAGGTTGGTAATTACCGCTTCGCAGCGGCCGAGTGACTTTCCCGCGACCAGAAAAGCCGATGATGCGGCGACGGTTGTCGCCGCGACTTGCAATCAATCCACGTACAACGAACTCACCGACTCGCCAAAGGCGATGCGGCGAATGGTTTCGGCCAGCAGCTCGGCGACCGAAAGCTGGCGGATCCTGGCGCAGGCCTGTACCTCGGGCCGCAGCGGCAGGGTGTTGGTGACCACCAGCTGGTCGAGCTGGGAGCCCTCGATATTGCTGATTGCGGCACCCGACAGCACCGGGTGCACGCAGTACGCCACCACCTTGCGGGCGCCACGCTCCTTCAGTGCCGCGGCAGCCGCACACAAGGTGCCGGCGGTGTCGACGATGTCGTCGACCATCACGCAGGTCTTGCCTTCGACGTCACCGATGATGTTCATCACGGTGGACACGTTGGCGCGCGGCCGACGCTTGTCGATGATCGCCAGGTCGGCATCGTCCAGCCGTTTGGCGATCGCCCGCGCGCGCACCACGCCCCCCACGTCGGGGCTGACCACGATCAGGTCTTCCATGCTGTGGCTGCGCCAGATGTCGGCCAGCAACACCGGCGAGGCATACACGTTGTCGACCGGAATGTCGAAGAAGCCCTGGATCTGGTCCGCATGCAGGTCCACCGTAAGCACCCGGTCGACGCCCGCGGCACCGATCATGCTGGCGGCCAGCTTGGCGGTGATCGGCACCCGCGCCGAGCGCGGCCGGCGATCCTGCCGGGCGTAACCGAAATACGGCATCACCGCGGTGACGCTGGCAGCCGAGGCGCGCTTCAACGCGTCGGTCAGCGCCAGCAGCTCGAACAGGTTTTCCGCACTGGGCGCGCCGGTCGGCTGGATCACGAACACTTCCTGCCGGCGGACGTTCTCCTCGATCTCGATCTGCACCTCGCCGTCGCTGAACGTGCCGACCAGCGCCTTGCCCAGCGGCACG
>Ga0134128_10007723_pt1 | contig 12979 bp, 11 predicted proteins | sample KB31754_FD_96462 | JGI IMG/M metagenome (GOLD analysis project Ga0134128, IMG submission 96462) | Terrestrial soil microbial communities with excess Nitrogen fertilizer from Kellogg Biological Station, Michigan, USA - KB3-175-4 | ecosystem: Environmental > Terrestrial > Soil > Unclassified ... | reverse complement strand
TGGCACCCTGGCTCCGGCCGGCACGGTAAATTCGAATGCCGCCAGCGCTCCATTCGTGTCCGCGCTCGCAAGGAGGAACTTGATTTCGATTTGGCCAACGCGAATAGTTTTTTTCATACGGGAAATTGGGTATTTAACTTGGTAACAAAAATCCGCCCACGGTCGAGAGCAATTGGACGTGTTGGCAAATCCGCTTCTCTGCGCTCTTTGCACTCTTTGCGGTTAGAATTTGCTTTGCCGCAAAAACAATAAAGCGGTGCCACGTCTTCCGTGGCACCGCTTGCCCCAACAGTCCGGCCCGCGGGGTGTCTTTGGTTAACCGCCTGACCGAACAAATTCTTCTATCGCATTTGCCCGCATCCTACCGCGCCGAAAAAAATAAACATCCCTCTTTCGGGTGATATTGCGTTGAACGTTTTTGAAATGCTTAAAACCACACGTTGCGGCTCTGGCTCCAGGTTCCCCACATGGCCATCGCGCGGAAATCGCGCCACTCCACGTGCGAATCCATGAACATGATCGTCCCGCCCGCCGGACCATTCTTTTTCATGTGGCTGGAGTTATAGCCGCTGGGCAACTCAGCGGGATTGGTGGAAACAACACCCCGAAATTGCTGCGTTTTGGGATCGGTGCCCGGCCCGCTCTGCGATCCCGAAGAAACCACCACGTCGCTCACCAACTCCGTCTGCGCCGGCGTGAACATGTTGGTGAACGACTGCGAAATCTTCGTGACGTAACCTTTCGGCGCCACAAGTTGCGTGCCGCCGCCCGCCTGGTTGTATTTCCCAAACGTCCCGTCCCGGCTCATCATCCATTGATAACCCGTCACGCGATGATCGCTGCTGCCGGTGCCCGTGTAGAACCACCAATAATCCTGGTTGCGGCTGCTCAACAGCACGCTTTCCGGACAGTAAAAAATCCCGCGATAAAGATTCGAAGACCCGCCCGAAAATGAATCGGCCAATCCGCGCGGTAGATCCCAAATCGCATTCGCGCTGCCCGCCTGGCCTTGCGGCACCGCGGGCAGATAATCCCGATTGTCGGAAGTATACATCCCCAGCGCCACGCCGATCTGATGTTGATTGCTCCCGTCCTTCGCGCGCATCGCCCGTTCCTTGGCCGACGCCAGCGCCGGCAGCAGCATCGCCGCGAGAATCGCAATAATCGCGATCACCACCAGCAACTCAATCAGCGTGAAGCCGCGAGCTGCCGGCCGATGGATGATCGAGCAATTTTTTTTGAGGGCGGCGACAAATGTCATAAGCAATGGGACGTGACGCTATCTTAACGTTCGCCTTTCACTCGCCATCCCTCTTTGGAGGGATTTGCGCGCGAAAAAGTTCGCCTGACCCCTCCAAAGGGGGATGTTGCCGCCGCAGAAACCGTTCATCGTGTCGCCACAGTTGAAAACAGCCGCTCCATTGAACGCAGTGAGAACCGCAGAAAAATTTTTCTTCCGCTGGTGCCTCGTCATCATCGGGATACTCGGAATTTTTGCCTGTCAGGCGGCGCCGCCGCTGACATTTCTCCACACCGAAAATCAGGACATCGTGAATGAAAAAGGCGAGAAGATTATGCTCCGCGGTGTCGGCCTCGGCAACTGGCTCCTGCCCGAGGGTTATATGTGGAAATTCGGCAACGAAGCCGACCGCCCGCGGCGCATCGAGAAACTCGTCAGTGACTTGATTGGCCCGGATAACGCCAAAAAATTCTGGACCGACTTTCGCAACAATTACATCGCCGAAGCCGACATTCAGCGCATCGCGCAACTCGGCTACAATTCCGTGCGCCCCGCCTTGAACTCGCGCTTGTTCATCACGGACGGGAATCCCGCCGTCTATTCGCAGGAAGGTTTTGCGCTCCTGGACAACCTCGTGAAATGGTGCCAGGCGAACGGCGTTTACGTCATCATCGACATGCACGCCGCCATCGGCGGCCAAACCGGCCAGAACATTGATGACAGCGCCAACGATCAACCCGAGCTTTTCAGCAACCCAAAAAATCAGGATGAACTCGTCGCGCTCTGGACCACCATCGCCAGGCGTTACCGGGACGAGCCCGCGGTCGCCGGCTATGATTTGCTGAACGAACCATTGCCCGCCCGCACCGGCGCCGAAAAAACCTACAAAGCCCAATTGGAACCGCTCTACAAACGCATCACCCAGGCCATTCGCAAAGTCGATTCCCGCCACATGATCATTGTTGAAGGCGCGGATTGGGCGAACGACTGGTCCGTCTTTACCGGTCCATTCGACAAAAACATGGTCTACCAATTTCACTATTATTGCTGGGATAATCCGAACACGGTGAAGAGCATCCAGAAGTATCTCGACTACCGCGCGCGTTTCAACGCTCCCGTTTGGGTCGGTGAAACTGGCGAGCGCGACGACGCGATTTATTGGGAGACCACGCAATCGTTCGAATCGCATAACATCGGGTGGTCCTTCTGGCCCTGGAAAAAAATGGACACGCGCAACACGCCGTATTCTATCAAACCCCCGGCGGATTGGGACGCCATCAGCGCTTTCTCTCACGGCGGGCCAAAGCCCGCGCCCGAACTCGCCGAGCGCGCGTTCGACGAACTGCTCAAAAACATTCGCCTTGAGAACTGCGTGTATTTTCCCGACGTCGTCAACGCCATGATGCGCCGCGTGCCGGCAAGGATTGAGGCGGAAAATTACGGCGAGGACGGCCAGAACAAATCTTTCTTCGTGAAAAATCCCGAACAGTATTCACGGTTTTATCGCCTGTCCAATCCGGTTTCCGTCACGGCCGCCGGCGCCCGTGCGCAGGCCTGGCAATATATCACGCTCGGTTCCACCGAATGGACGAGCTACACGATTTCCAGCGACGACGTGCGCCCGTATCAAGTCGTCGCCAAAGTGAAAGCCATGAGCGGCCCTGCGGTGGTGGAACTGAAGGTGGGCGATGACGTGCATACCGTGACCATTTCCGGACAGGATTGGAGCGAAATTAATTTAGGCACCGTCGCATTGTCACAAGGCGCGAATCAATTGAAGTGGACCGTCAAAAGCGGCACCGTCGATTTGGATTGGATCGAACTGAATCCCTCCGCAGCCGCCAGCCAGCGCGCCGCGAATGAGGCATCACGCGCATTGCCAGCGCGGTAAAGAATTCTCCCGAAGCTTCGCACATCGAATCGCCCACCTGTCGACGGTCTTTCGACTCAACCAAACGCAGGAACAACTTCCCCCTCTCCCATCGGATGGGAGAGGGCAGGGGGTGAGGGTTCTTCTACCTTCAAAAGAAACCCTCGACCCACGCCCTTCATTTATGAACTCTTTGTCATAATCCAGAAACCAGTTGCTTAAACGGCGCGAGGCTGAAATAAGTTTCCCCCAAGGAAATTATCTATGAAAAACTTTTTACGCCTCCTCTCCGTGGCGGGATTGAGTCTTCTCGCCAGTAACAGCTTCGCGCAATCATCCGATTCGCCCTACAAAGTTCTCGATACCGCTCAGGTGATGGGCAGCGGCGGCATCGACTATGTGTGCGCCGACAACGACGGGCGCAAGATCTATGTCCCGCGCGGCACTCAGACCTACGTGTTCGGCCTGGACGACCACAAGTTCACCGGCACTATCACGAACATCAGCGGCCACGGCATCGCCATCGACACGAAATCCCATCACGGTTTCAGCAGCAGCAGCCAGATCGGCATGTTCGACACCGAGACGATGCGGAAAATCAAGAGCATCGAAGTGCAAGGCCGCCCGGATGGAATTCTGTTCGAACCGGTCACTGGCCGGGTATTTATTTTCAGCCATGTGTCTCCCAGCATCACGATGATCGACCCAAAAGATGGCTCGGTCGCCGGCACCATCGATGTCGGCGGCGCCATGGAACAGGCGCAAAGCGATGGCGTCGGAAAGTTGTATGTCGACGTGGAAAATGAAAAGAAGATCGCGGTCATTGACCTCAAGACGCTCAAAGTCATCACCAAATACGACCTCGGCTCCGAAGCCGGTTCACCCAGCGGGTTGGGGCTTGATGCGAAAAATCACCTACTGTTCGCCATGTGCTCGCGGCCGAGCGTCTGCATTGTGTTGAATGCCGACGACGGAAAAGTCCTGAAGATACTCCCCATCGGCAACGGCACTGACGGCGGCGGCTTTAATCCCAACACCATGGAAGCCTTCAGCTCCCAACGCGACGGCACGCTCACCATCATCAAGGAAAGCAGTCCGACAAGTTTCGCCGTCGAGCAAAATGTCGAAACCAAAGCCGGCTGCAAAACCTGCTCCCTCGATACGAAAAACAACCGCATCGTGACCGTTTGCACCGAACGCGCTCTACCAGCTGCCGGTGAAGCCACTCCGCCCGCCAACGGCGGTCGAGGCAACCGCGGCGGCCCCGGCAATCTCGATGTGCTTTGGGTCGGCCGTTAAGCGATCGTCCAAGTGCCTGGATTGAGTCGGAAAAATGAATCGGAGCTCGGAAATTGTGACAAAGTTTCACCCTCTCCCCAAGGGAGAGGGCAGGGGTGAGGGGGAAGGGCGCTCAAATCCTATGACGTGAACTTTCCCGATGTCACTGAGCACCTACAAATGGATAATCCCCCGCTGCAGCGCCACCGTCACCGCCTCCGTGCGGTCCGCCACGTGCAGTTTCCCGAGAATGCTCTTCAAATGATCCTTCACCGTGTGCCCGGTAATCTTGAGCACATCCGCAATTTCCTTGTTCGCGAGCCCCTTCGCCATTTGTTCCAGCACCTGCATTTCCCGCGGCGTCAGGTCCTCGAATAAATTTCGTGATGCCAGCCGCGTCGCAATTTCCTTCGGAATCCACCGCTGCCCGGATGCCACCGCGCGCAATGCCGGAATCAATTTATCGCCCGTCGTATTCTTCAGCACGTAACCCTGCGCGCCCGCCTCGATGGCCCGGTGAATATCCGTGTCGCCATCGAACGTCGTCAGCATCAGCACGCGCGCGTGCGGATATTTCGCTTTGATCTCCGCCGTCGCGCGCACGCCATCCTTGACCGGCATTCGCAAATCCATGAGCACGAGGTCAGGCTTGTGCTTGTCGAACGCCGCCACTGCCTGCGCGCCATCCACCGCTTCGCCCACGACTTCAAGATCCGGCTCAGTATTCACCAACGCCGTCAAACCCATCCGCACCACAAAATGATCGTCGGCAACCAGGATTCGAATTTTCGTTGCATCTTTCATAGCACAGCTTCTTCTGACGCCGCGAGGTCAGGCGCGGGGGCGTTTGATTCAGTCGGCACGCGAACGCAAATGGTCGTGCCCTTGCCCGGCTCAGTAATCACCGAAAGCTCCGCGCCCAAACGTTTGGCGCGTTCGGAAATCCCGAGCAAACCAAAATGCCCCTCGTCGGGCCCGACGGTTTTTTCTCGCTCAAAACCGTGCCCGTTATCGCTGATTTGCAGCACGATGTTTTGCGGCCCGTAATCGAGCTCGATCTTCACGATCGTCGCACCCGAATGTTTGATGACATTCGTCAATGACTCCTGCGCGATGCGCAGCAGATTTTCCTCCACCGTTTCCGAGAGCGGTCGCACGCGGCCCTTCGCAGACACGTCCAGATTGATGTTCGTGCCGTCCACCAGCATTTTGCCGGTGGTGGAAAGCGCGCCCGGCAGGTCGAATTCCTCCAGCGCGCGCGAGCGCAAATCCCACACCGACCGCCGCACATCCACCTGGCTTTGCGAAACCAGATTGCGCGCCAGTTCCAAGTGACGGCTCGCGCCGTCGGGCTTGGCCTGGAATAGTTTCGAAGTCGTGTCCAGTTGCAGCGCGATGCCCGTGAGCGTTTGTTCCACGGTGTCATGAAGTTCCTGCGCCAGTCGCGTGCGCTCGCGCAACGTCGCCTTGAACTGCAGCTCGGATTCCTTGCGCGCCGTGATTTGAAATTTCAACTGCGCCGTCCGATCCTTCACGCGTTCCTCCAGTTGATCGTGCGCATCCTGCAATTCCAATTGCGCCTTCTCGCGCGCGCGAATCGAATCCTGCAGCACGGCGTTCTTTTTGGAAACCGTCACCGACCAGCTCACCGCCACCACCAGCACGACAAACAAAATCACGAGGCCGAATAACAAACGCGTTGCTGTGAACCAACTCGGCTGGTGCACGATGTCCATGCCATTCGCGTCGGCGAGCAATATTTGCAGCGCGTGCAATTGCTTGTCCTCCGCGCTTTGCGTGACACACACACCGGTCGATTGCACGATGCTGCCAATGGGTATCGACAACAGCTTCTGCGCGCCGGGATCGTTTTCGGCGAACTGAGCCTGCGCCGTAAATCCAAGGTCTTCGGTCTGCAACAGCAGCGTGATCACCAGCAGCGAGGGCGTGTTGGTGCTGGTGAACATGCTGCGCACCGTGCGCTCAAGCAGTTTGCCCGGCATGGAAACAATCGTCGCGTGGTTCGTGATCAACCCATTGTGGTTCATTCCCGCGGGCAGATCCTTCATTGCGATGACCTTCGTTTCCGGCGCCGGAATCTTCTCCGACGTTTTGCGATACAACGCATCGTCCAGCACGGGAAGAAAATGATCGAGATCCGGGAAGCCCACCACGTCGACCACATCGCCCACGGCCAGGTCGTTGGTCTGATGCGTTTGCACGTGCAACCCGCGCGTGCCGTCCTGCAGGAACAAATCCTGCCCGCGCCGCACCAGCGTCACCACGCCTTTCACATGCACGCGCTGCCCGGGAATGATGTCCCGCCGATATTCCGCAATGCCGCTCAACGGAATCACCGGACGGCTGAAGGGATCGCTGCCTTCGAGTTGTTCCACCACGAAATCCTCCGGTTGCGGCACGAACATCACCACATACATCAGATGCCGCAACGCCGCATTGAAAGAAGCCGCCACCGTCCCGCTCACGTGCACGCGCGCGCCCACCAGTTTCTCCGGGTCGATGTCATTCGGCATCCGATGCCGAAAGACGTGCATCCGATACCCGCCTGAGGCGACCTCAATATCGAGGGCAGTCGTAAGAACCGTGACCGCCCGAACGATGCCGCTGATTCTTACGCGCTGTCCGTCTTCGAGTCCCGACATCAATTGGTCGAGTGAAACCGACTTGGCTTTGGGCAGGGGAGCGGTGCCCAGCTCCTCCCAGGTCGGCTTGGAAATAATGGGAGCAAACGAGCCCGACCAGGTCGAGCCCGTGACCTCGACGACGTCGCCGGGTTTGGGATAGCGGTCGGAAAGATTTTCGACGAAGACCCCACTGCTTTCGTCCTGAACGAAAAATTGGCCCCTCCATCCGGATTCCGCCGCGGTGACAATGCCCCGAATCCGCACCGGAATTTTTTGACGTGCCAGGTTTTCCGGCAGCGCAAGCACGTCCGCCGCATTCGTCAAAAGTGTGGGAACAGCCTCCTGCGAAAACGTCGCGTCCAAGCCGAAAAAAAACGCCGCCAGCGCCAGAAATTGGATGAACCGAATCCGCAAAACACTCGCATTGGCCGGGCGGCGCATACGCCAATATTAGACGCCGCGAACCCTCCAAAGTCGAGTTGAAAACGGGGCAAGTAGTGGCACGGGCGTCTCGCCTGGCGTCTCGCCCGTGCGGTCAAATTGAACCCCGATCAAGCACCAGGCGAAGCACCCCGGAACTCGCCCAACGTTGGAGCAACTTCTCCCTCTCCCCAAGGGAGAGGGCCGGGGGTGAGGGGAAAGGGAGCGTGACAAAATCCCACGTCACCCGTAATGGTCCGACGGCCCGACGGAAACCAAAAAAAACGGGACGGCGCCGAAGCACCGTCCCGTACTGTGCATTGATTCAATCAAGCCGCCACCGCAAACGCATCAATATCGTCCGCGGGTTGGTCGCGCTTTTCCATCGTCTTGCGAATGGTCTTCAGCGCCTGCTCCTGGATCTGGCGGATGCGCTCGCGCGTCACCCCGAAGCGTTCGCCTACTTCTTCGAGCGTCCGCTCCTTGCCGTCGTTGAGCCCGAAGCGCATCGCGAGAATCTCGCGCTCGCGTTCCGGCAACGTGGCCAGGATTTCCTGCACCAACTCATTATCGCTCTCATAAACAAGCTGCTCGGAGGGCAGGGCGGCATTCGGGTCCGCCACAACTTCGGAAACGCGATCGTTTTCGTCATCGCCAATCGGCGCGTCCAGCGAAACCGGCGCCCGCGATGCCTGCCGATAACGCCGCACGCGTTTCGCATCCAGCCCCAGTTCGCTCGCGACTTCTTCATCCGTCGGCTCGCGATCGAGCACTTCGCGCAAGCGCATTTCCGCGCGGCGAATGTGCGCGACCTTATCCACGACGTGCACCGGCAAACGAATCGTCTTGGATTGATTCGCCAGCGCGCGTTTGATCGCCTGCTTGATCCACCACGAGGCATACGTGGACAGCTTCGCGCCTTTCTTCGGGTCAAAGCGCTCCACGCCCTTCATCAGGCCGATGTTTCCCTCGTTGATGAGATCGAGCAACGGCAGGCCGAGATTTTCATAATCGCGCGCAATCTTCACCACCAGGCGCAAATTGGCCTTGATCATGTGCTCGCGCGCGGACTTGTCGCCGCGTTTGATGCGCTTGGCCAGCGCGATTTCCTCGGCGGGAGTCAACAGTTTCACCTGGCCGATTTCGCGGAGATAAAGCTGCAATGAATCGCCATTCGTGACAACTGGTTCGGTGGGATGCGCGGGTTCAGGCTGCACCGGGGCTTGCGCCGCCGGAGCGTCGAACTCGATGCGCGGGTGCGCGGCTGCCGTGCGGCTCTTGCGCGCCTGGCTGCCGTTCACTTTTGTGGTCCTTCGCCCTTCGGTTCGTATTTTCATATGCTACCTTCACTTCTATCTGACACCATCCCGAGCATTTCATCATGCGTGAAATGCACGGTTAAAAATTCACCATCATGCGGCCACCGCCTCCAACGTGGAGACGATTGTCTTCTTGCTCACCACGCCGACCGTTTGCTTGCGCACTTCGCCGCCGCTGAAATACAGCAGCGTGGGAATCGACCGGATGCCGAAGCGCTCCGCCAGCGCCGAATTTTCGTCGACATTGACTTTGGCCACCTTGGCCTTGCCGCTTTGTTCGGAGGCGACTTCGTCGAGCACCGGCCCCAGCATTTTGCACGGGCCGCACCATTCCGCCCAAAAATCGACAACTACGGGCTGCGTTGAGTTCAAAACTTCCGCTTGAAAATTTGCTTCGTTGACTTCGATTGTTGGTTTCATAAGCGCTCCAGTTCCAGTTTAATTGTAATCGCTACTGTTACATATTCGCACAAAAAAAGAGAACGTCAAACGGCTCTTTTTTTCTCGCCCAAGCACGTTTCCTTTGCCGCCCGGACCACATCCGCTAGCGTGGTTTTTCGCAAATCCTGCTCCATGGCGCTTTCCGCGGATTCAAACACCTTCTCCAGCGTCTTGCGGATGCAATTGCCCACCGGGCAATCGGCATCCGGCTTCTTCGACGGCGACTTGAACGCGTCATGGTTCTCCACCGCCCGGTAAACTTCCGCCAAATTGATGCGTTGCGGCGAACGGGTCAGCCGCGACGCCGCGCCCACGCGCTTGCGCGTATCAATTAACCGCGCCCGCTTCAGCGACAACAACAGCCGCCGGATGATCACGGGATTCGTATTCACGCTGCCCGCCAGGCACGACGACGTCACCGGATCGCCCTCCTTGTAAGCAAGGACAGCGAGCACATGCACAGCCATGGCAAATCTGCAGCTCGATTTCATTCGCTGCCTGATATGTAACATATGAGATTACATATGTCAAGGCCGTGTCCGCGTGTGAGAGACTCGATAAGGTGCTTTGTTTCCCGCAATTTGAAGGAAAATCTAACCGCGGATATCCTCCTCGTTCTCCTGTTCGTAATCGAGGACGATGACGAGAACGAGGACGACAAAAAGCGAAAGGCCAATGTGAAACGGCGGTGCTCTGCCGACGCACCGCTACTCCACCGTTAACACAATCTTCCCGCGCGCGTGGCCTGTCTGGCTCAATTCCTGTGCCTTCCGCGCGTCGCGCAGCGGCAGAATCGTTTCCACGTTCACTTTGACTTTTCCGCTCGCAATAAGCTTGGAAATTTGCGTCAACTGCTCGTTGCGAGCGGCGTCTTCGCGCATGAAAACTCCCCGCACATTGTGTGCTTTCGCGCTTTGCTCCGAAGGCGGTTGCACGATCGAAACCAGCACGCCGCCTTTCTTGAGCACCTTCCACGAGCGTTCCTGCGTTTCCCCGCCGACCGTGTCAAAAACCACATCCACATCCCGCGCGACTTCTTCGAATTTGGTTTTGCGGTAATCAATAAATTCATCCGCGCCCAAACTGCGCACCAGTTGCTCATTGGAACCCGAGGCCGTGCCGATGACGTGCGCGCCTTTCCATTTCGCAAATTGGACCGCGAAATTCCCCACGCCTCCGGAGGCAGCATGAATCAATACTCGTTGGCCGGGGCTCAATTTGGCTTCATCGAACAACGCCTGCCACGCCGTCATGGCGGGAATCGGGATGGCTGCCGCTGTTGTGTGATCAACTTCTTTTGGTTTCTCGACAATGTGCGTGATCGGAGCAAGCGCGTATTGCGCGTAACTGCCGCTATCATCTGCCACGCTGCCAAAGACCATCTCGCCCACGCGGAACTCTTCCACGCGCGGTCCCAAGGCTTCAATCTCGCCCGAAAAATCGCTGCCCATGATCGTTGGCAACGGAATCTGGCCCAGCTTGCCCTCGCGGATTTTCCAATCGACGGGATTCACTCCCGCTGCGCGGACGCGCACGAGGACTTGTCTGGCGCCGGGTTCCGGTCGCGGCGTTTCTTCGAGTTGCAGCACTTCAGGTCCGCCAAAAGCATGGATCTGCACCGCCTTCATCGTTTCGGTCATTGTTGTTTGCATAAAATCAGGTTTGAGCGTTGTGAAATTGCGACGTCCTCTTCCCCCTCACCCCGGCCCTCTCCCTCGGCCTCGGCGCACATGATCCACGTTTGCAATTGTAAATGCTCATGCGCCGCGCGGAAAAACCTTCTTCAATATCTCAGTACAAAACCCCAATCGCAACGGGGTGAATGCCCCGCAATGCAGACGAGCCGGTCAATCGCGCTTTCGACGCAGGAACGCATCAACGGACAGCGCCCCGGTTCCACCTAAAATCAGTGCGATCAATCCTGCGATATATAGCAATGCCACTTCGTATCCGGGAGGACCAAACAATGGTCCATCCGGTCCCAGGCCGATGGTTTTGATCGAGCTGAAGCCGTATTTAAGATGAACGGTGAAGATCGCGGTCAACATCACGCCGATGAGCGGAATCGCGGCAATGGCGGCAAACGCGCCAATGAAGATGGCGAAACCACCCAGCAATTCGATGAATGGAACCGCCCACGCCGCGATGTGATGCCCCGGAACCCCGAGTTGCACGAGCAGCTTTTCGAAATTCGCCGGCCCGCGGCTCAATTTCGCCCAACCGTGAACCATGAAGCCGTAACCCATTACGGCGCGCAGGAACACCGGTGCCCACGCCGAGTATTTTGATGTGGCAATGGGTTTCATTGGATTCCTCCAGGAAACGAATGTGAATTTATTGTTTCACGTGATGGCGCGTGGTTCCAGTGGCAATAATGCATGTTATTTGTGACCTCGGCGTTAGCAATTGGACTCAAACTAACATTTGCCGAGATGGCTTTTCGAGTAGTCGCGGCAGCCAGGCAACTCCTTACAGCCGGTCCGACCAATGGGGAGGTTAGGCCGGGGCCGCTTTCAATCGCAAAATCTCCGAATGCAACTGCTTCGCCAGCACCTTCCGGTCCGTGCTCCCCTCGCGCAATTGTGTGAAACGCACCTCGGCGCGTATGGTTTTTTTGCTCAACAGATTGAGTAGATGAGGGAGGAGCGTGTGCTTGTCCCTCCAATAACAAACTTCGTCGCCCACATCGCCGTCATCGATTTCGTATTGAATGTGGCTCGCAAAGAGCGCGTGGGTTTGGCGCGCGGCCGGCTCGAGCAAGGATGACTTAAACGGCAACACCGTTTCCCCGTTGGAACTCGTTCCCTCCGGAAACAAAACGACCAGCGCGCCCTCGTTCAATGCGGTTTCAATTTCGCTCGTGGTCTGGCCGACGCGTGTGCGGCGTTCGCGATCGACAAAGACCGTCCCTGCGAGCTTCGCAAAAAATCCAAACACCGGCCAGCTTTTCACCTCGTGTTTCGCCACGAACATTGCCGGAGTGATGGTCGCGATGACCAGGATGTCCACGTAACTGAGGTGATTGGAAACCAGCAAGCCGCTTTTGGGAATTGCGCCGCGGGTTTTGAACTGGGTTTTGAAAATGCGGAGCATCCGGCGCGAGGTATGTTGCAGCCACAGCGCGCGCTGGCTGCCGGAGCAGTTTCCTGAAAGCCCGCAGCAGCGCGCGTAGTTCAGCGCTGCGAGAGTGAATTCGGCAATCAGCCAGAGCAGTCGAAAAATGACGCGCATCGGATGCCGAAACAACGCTTGCATCCCGTAAGTTGAAACCCTCAGCGGAACTTTTCAACGAGATTTTCAGCCCAGAAATCTCATGCGCGCCAGCGGTTTATTTAACCATTTAATTATTTAACGATTTAACCGTCTTCAATCCCTTCGAAGTTCAGCGTTCGGTGTTCGATGTTCGATGTTTCCTGTGGACGCGGGGTTGAAGGGCCAGCTTCCTCCCATTTTGGACCACACCAAAAACGCCGCCACGCCAATTACGATCGCGGCCAGGCTCGAAACCATTGCCTTGGTTCCGGACGTGAGAAAAACAAATATCCAGCCCAATAACGCGAGCAGCGCGGGCAGCGGATACAGCCACATGCGGAACGGGCGCTCCGCCTCCGGCTTCAATTTCCGCAGGCGCATCACCGCGCCAATTTGCCCGATGAACTGTACCAGAATCCGCATCGTCACCAGGGCCGTGATTACCATCCCCAGGCTCAGAAAACTCGCGAGAATCGAAAGCACGCCAATCAGCAGCAGTGACACGTGCGGAAAT
>Ga0134128_10007722_pt1 | contig 12979 bp, 9 predicted proteins | sample KB31754_FD_96462 | JGI IMG/M metagenome (GOLD analysis project Ga0134128, IMG submission 96462) | Terrestrial soil microbial communities with excess Nitrogen fertilizer from Kellogg Biological Station, Michigan, USA - KB3-175-4 | ecosystem: Environmental > Terrestrial > Soil > Unclassified ... | reverse complement strand
GCTGGATCACCGACCACTCGAAATCCGTCAGATCAAACCGCGCCATCCAAACCTCCTGCGTTGGAAGTTTGAATCACTGTTCGCCAAAAAACGGAATCCCTTTATGGGTATGTCACCTAATCCCTTCTCCGCTGAAGCCCGCTGGTTCACCGTTGCCCCGGACTGATTCGGCCAAGGAGGAGCTTGAGACATACGTGAACACCAGACAACCTAGGGTTAAGGTCCGGATTGGCTCAAAATTCGATCTTCCCTGTGAATGGTTTCCACCTAGCTCGGCCAGGTACGGCTCGCTAATGCGCGTTCCTCTTTCCCGATCGCCTGCGCATAGAGTGCCGTCGTCTCAATGCGGGCGTGTCCCAACCATCTCTGCATCACGTTAAGCGGTACATTGGCTTCCGCTGTACCCACCACGCCTAATCCGTGCCTAAGACCCTTCGGCGTCGCGCATGCGCCCGTCACGCCAGCCATTCGCATTAGGCCCTTGATTCTCGACCATGCGGTGGTTCTAGACCATTTCCAGATTCGCTGATCACGCTGGGCAGCGTCGGTCTGCTTATCCTTTATCTCGTGCACCAGATTGAGACGTTCGAGAAACCCAGTCGGAACCGGCACCACCCGAAAGATATCGGTTCTTCGGCGCTTTAGTGTCCGTATCACCAAACCGCCTAGGGAGAAATCAATGCTGCGAGGAGTTAACGCCAGAATTTCCGATATTCGGGCGCCCGTATAGGCCAGCGCCAGGGCAAAAGTCTCCTCTTTTGGTTCGACAGCTCTGGCGGCTTTGAGAAACGCTTGTCGCTCCGCGGATGTTAGATACTTCCGATTTCCAGTTGTGTCATAAAGCATAAATCCTTGATTAGACTCTAGGGAATGAAACGCAAGGAAAGGGTCTTGACGAACTAAGCTTTCCCTGAACAAAATGCCTCATTCTGTTTAATCAGCACACGGATGAGTATAGCGCCCGCATGATCGGGGGGTGCTGAAACCCAATATTTGGCTGGCTGGTATCATATATGCCAATGTTGCATGCCCATATTGGCGCACCACTATCATGAAGATTACTCGCATCAGCATTCGGAATTTCCGCTGCATCCGAGAACTTGATCTCGAACTTGGCAGCACAACTGTATTTATTGGGCCGAACAGCACAGGTAAGTCGGCGATAGTAGATGCGATCCGGATCGTACTCACACGACGGTGGGGTCAGCGCGGCACCGGCTTTACGGAGCTCGATATTTACCGTCCGGATGAAGGTGGCGATCCTAAGACACTCCCGCCGGTATCAATCGACATCACGATAGAAGAGCCGTCGGCGGGAAGCTGGGACGCGGACATGGTTGCCGCCCTCGACGACATTATGACTTTGAACGGCGACAAGAATGTCATTCGACTACGAGTGACGTGCGCCTGGACCCCGGAAAAGGACGCATTTGACCCGCTGTGGCAATTCCTGACGCCTGACGGCGATCCGATGACCGGTAAAGCTCAGCGCGCAACCAATCTCACCGGGTTCTTTCATTATTTGCCGGTCTTTTGGCTTGGCGCACTTCGGGACGCGGCAGACGAATTTCATGCGCGCGGGTCATGGGGCCGGCTACTGAAAGATGTGCGCATTCCCAAGGAGCTCGAAGAGGAGGTTTTGAAGACCCTCGCCGAACTTGACGCCAAGGTGATCGCGGCAGACGAGAAGCTCGCTAGGATCGCCGAGCAAATCGGCCATTCGACGCATATCGCGGTGGGCGAAGGCCCCGGCGCCGCCCGCCTCAATATGTTGCCGGTCGCGATCGAGGATATGCTCGCACGCTCTGGCGTGCTGATTCAAAACGAGGCGCTCCGCCCCTGGCTTCCTCTTAGCCATCAGGGGCAGGGATTACAAAGCCTAGCGGTAATCTTTCTCTTTCAGGCTGCGGTATCGCAACAACTTGCTGAAGCCGCGCCTGGGATGGAGCCAATCTTCGCGATCGAGGAACCTGAGGTTCACCTCCACCCACAAGCCGCGCGCGCTCTTTGGCAGCGCGTTTCGACGCTCACGGGCCAAAGAATAATGACGACGCACTCGCCCTATTTTGTGCAACACGTGCCCTTGCGCGATTTGCGTATAGTGGGGTTGCGCGGAGGGCGCTCCGTAGTAGCCTCCATTCCGCCGCGCCTGTCATCGGCTGTTCCGTGGAATGACAACGTAACGACGTTCGTCAGCGGCGCAAAGCTCGAGCGAATATTCGAAAAAGACCCAGTTACCGGGATGCTTGCTGCAAAGTCTTGGTTTGGACCGGAGCTTGTGGAGAAGATATCAGCCTGTTTCAAGAACGATGCCGACGCCCAAACAAAAGCAACTCAGATCGCTGACTTACGGCACGCCTGCCGAATCCTTCCATCAGCCGAAGATGAAACGGAACTGGGTTTTCATGGCCGCCGCGTTCGCGGCGAGATATTCTTCGCACGACGTTGGTTGCTGGTTGAAGGGGTTTGTGAGCACCTACTGATCCACGCGATGGCCCGAGCGGTTGGTTGGCCGCTTGATGAGCATGGCGTAACCGTTATCGACTTCCAGCAAAGTGGCAATGCGGGTATCTATCCCGCGCTGGCAGATGCCTTCGGCATCCCCTGGAATATGATTGTTGACGGCGATGCAGAGAGCGAAAAATTCAAACAGCAACTATTAGATCGAGGGTATACCGAGGGCGACCTTGCCGGGCGATTCGTAACACACCCTAAGCCGCAGGACCTGGAAGATGCTTTGGTGTCGCTCGGGCACGAGGCCTTGCTGCGTGGGATTCTCTCAGAAACTCAGGGAAATATCGCCTTGACCTGTCCCCTCCCGGACTTCATGGCGCGGCTGAAAAACAAGAAGACCGGCTATATGAGCCTATTGGCGCCGAAGGTGGCAGCGGATGCAAGTCTCGCTGCCAAGATGCCGACGGCCTTTGTTGATCTCATAAAGCGGTACAAGGCCAACCCATGACCCCCGAACTCGTAGCTGCACTGGAGCGCCTAAGTGCGACCCAGCGAGATGCAGTAAATTGGGCTGAAGGCGCCGCGTTAGTGCTCGCAGGCCCCGGCGTGGGCAAGACTACAGTCCTTACGACTCGCGTTGCGCGCATCCTTGCGGAAAGTCCCACAAAGAACTTCCGCGTCCTCGCCCTGACCTTCACAACCAAAGCTGGCGACGAGATGCGTACAAGGATCGAACAGCTCGTACCGGGGATGACCGAACGCGCGACCGTGGGCACCTTTCATTCATTCTGCGCACAAGTGTTACGTCAACACGGATCGCATCTCGGGATAAAGCCAGACTTTGGTGTCTATGAGCAGCAACGCGACTTTGAGGAACTGCTCAAGGATGGTCTAGTGGCCGCTGCGAAACGCGGAGAGAGTGTCACGGCAGACGATTACCGATTGCTTGGATACATAAACCAACTACGCGCAAATCTCGTCGGGCCAAAAAAAGCGGCCGCACGATTCCGCGACGCGGATCTGGGAGAACGTGTGGCGCGTGTGTATGGGGTGTACGAGGCTACGCTTAGAGAGCGCAATGTCCTCGATTTCAACGGGATGATCCTCGATACGTGCCGGCTGGCCCATGAAGTGCCGAGCGTGGCTGCACGTGTCCGGCAAACGCACCCGTATTGGCTCATTGACGAATTCCAGGACACATCGCCTGCGCAGTACCGAATGATTAAATTTCTCGCCGGCCCTGATTTCAAGAACGTCTTTGTAGTCGCGGATGACGATCAAATCATCTACCAATGGGCGGGCGCAAGTTATAAGCAGATTGTTGCTTTTCGTGAGGAGTTCAAGCCGGACCTCATCCAACTGGTGGAGAACCGACGGTGCCCGCCCGATGTGGTGCAGGCCGCCAACAATCTAGTCGCTCATAATAAAGACCGGACGCCCAACAAGCACAAGCTCGTGTCCCTTAGAGACAATTCCGGCGCGACGATCACGTTGTGCGCCTATGAAAGCGATAGCGTCGAAGCTGAAGAAGTGGCGAACACTATTGCTGCGGCTGGCGAGAAGACCTGGGGCCAAACTGCCATCTTGGGACGCACGCGCGCAACGCTGGAGCCCATCCTAGAAGCTCTGCGAAAAAGGGGCGTCAAGGCAGCATTGGCCACGAGGCGAGATGGTTTCGTTTCGCCACAATTTAATTGGCTTTATGGAGTCCTGGACCAGGCATGCCGGCCGACGGATAAGCGCGTCTTTAACGCGGTCGCAAACGCAGCGAATGCGATGGCTGGCATTGAGCTTAACTCCGAATTGCTCGCGGCCGAGGCAGAAGCGGCCGGAAAGACCTATCTCGAACAGTGGTCTCAAGCAGCGGCCACAACTGAAAGTGACATTGCCAAAACCTTGGCGGGGTTCGCAATACGCCTCGTGCAGTCTCGCACCAGTTGGAAGGCGGTGCTCAGCGATGCGCTGGCCTACTTTTTGAAGATGGCGCCGCCGGAAAATGGGCTTGTCAGTGACGCCATGGAGGACCGAGCTGCTTGGGATACAGCATCAAAAGCTATACGCGCCGAAAAAGGGGGCGATTTCGATTTATCGGAGCTCCTTCAGGGGATAGCGCTCCGACCCAAAGAGCCGCCATCCGATCCGCACGCGGTTTCCCTATCCACAGTGCATGGCGCAAAGGGTCTGGAGTTTGATCACGTTTGGGTCGCGGGATTAGCTGAAGACATACTGCCCTCATGGCAAAGCCTGAAGCCGGACGCCCAGCCGGGCGCCCTTGAGGAAGAGAGGCGCAATTGTTTTGTCGCGATAACCCGCACAAAACAGGCCCTCACGTTGTCATGGGCCAAGACATACAAAGGCAGAGCTCGCCAGCCATCGCGCTTCCTGGCCGAAATGGAAGGCCACTCGGCTAAGACAGCTCGATAAGTATCGCCGCCTCAACGACGACGGCCTCGGCGCGTTCCGATGTAGTTCGACATTTGATTGGTCTCCCAACCCTCGCGTGTCCACGGCAGTGGGTTCCTTGATGCGATCAGGCTGACCTTTTCAAGAACCTTTATTATTGGGCGGCTTTTCAGCTTCGTTCGTGAGTCCGATGCGAGCATCATTCGCACAAGCGTTTCCACAAGAGCTATCTTGTCCAGTTTTGCATTTGCGCGCTGCCGATAAAGTCTTTTCAAAGCTGCGCCCGGCTGGGAGTCGGTTCGGCAGGCGCGAATGTCTGCTGACGTGCAGTTTGTAACTCCGGAAAGCTGCCTAAGTGCCCTAGCAAGCTCGGCATCGGTAAAATTGTCAAACTCAAATGAGCGCTGCCAAAGCTTTATGCGATCTGGGCGCACCACGGTTCGACGAGAATGGTGGATGGACAGTGCTTCGCGAGCTTCTGCCTTAAGCTTCCGAGCGAACCTCTCATTATCGAGCATGAGATAGGTAATCGTTTGGTGATGGTGCAAATAGTCGATCAACCTGAAAATTGCTCGGAAACGATCTTCCTTCGCGCCCGTGGCGACATCCACACCGCCCAATACGACAATCTCTATTCCATATGTGCCAGGGTGAGCCACGAAGCAGGTGTCGAAGATCAATTCGATAGCCCGCTTCTCGCTAGGGCCTTCGACAAACAGAGCGACTATGGGTTGGGAGTTAAGGTGGTATCGATTCGCGACGTACTCCAGATATACGCGCGTATCGGCTCGAATCTCAAGCTCGGGAATATGGGTGAAGATTTGCCCCGTAACTTCGTTGGGAACGGGCAACTTTTCGCCGTATAGGTCCTCATACAATTTTCTCAGTACGATTGCCCCGGCACGAATGTTGTCCGCAAGTAGTGCATCACCCTTAAGGCGCCGTCGCTGCTCTATGGCCGCGAACTGTATTAATTGATGCCAGTTAGCCAGGGGATCAATGAACTCCTGCGCGACGGCGATCGCTTCATAGGCGTGTCGAAGCCTCTTAGGCGTCAAATCGAAAAGCTTGGCGACTGCTCCCGGGTCCCATTTGCGGGCCACATCCTCCCACTCACCTTCAGGAATGAGAGTGAGCCAGGCGTCAGAGTAACTCGACCGGCCTGTCTCCATGCGACGTTGGTCGCTCTGAGCGTAGGGATAGTATCGCTCGGATACAAACTGACACAGAAGTCCGATGGCGCGACGATATTCCTTCGTCCGCCGATCCTGTGATTGGCGCGCCGCCCATTTGAGCCACTCCTCTGCGCGCTCGTTCCAATCCCTTTTCTCCGATCCCGGCTCGAGATGCCAATCGAGTTCCACGGTCATGGTGACCTGTTGTATTTGCCCTTGGAGGTCTTCGAGCTGAAAAATTGAATAGTAGGCCTCATGTTCTTCTGACCCTGGCTTGGGCACGTCATACGATTTGCCGGGGTAAGTCGTGTCCCAAGCCCAGCCTCGATCGAACCAATTGTTTTTCGACCGTATCGGTATTCGGAAGTGGGGTACGTCTTCGTCAGGAAGACGGACGCGGAATATAGGCCCAAACCGACCGAGACGTTCGAGCAGCGCCAACCGCTCCGCCGTAACTCGTATGCCTCTATCCGCGCAGTAGCGAACAAAATGGCACTGATTGAGAAGAGGTGCGGTGAACACCGCACCATCTTCCACGATAGCGCGCCCGGCATTCTCTGGCAGCGCTATCAGCAGCTCTTCTAAATTCTTCATGGCGCGCGCACTGATCAACCGCGCGCAACATATACGATTCGGCTCGGACTTTGGCCCTTTGTAGCCGTTAGATCGCTTCTTGTCGCTTAATTTGCTCAATTGATGCTACGAACATAGGCACAGTCTCGAAATGTTTTGCGTTATTAAGCGCCACACGGAGGACATGATAAGCGTCTAGCGAAAACAAGAGAGCAGCATCGCGTTGATGTGGAGCCAAGGGGGAAAGATCACGCCGTCCCAAGAGACGATAAGCTTCTCGCGCGGTTTGGCCGACGTCCGAATCTTCACAGTCACCAATCTTGGAGAGAATTAAGCGCATACGCTCGGCGATATTGAACTTGCTTGCCTCGGCGGAATGTTGCAGCAACAATTTCTCCATTGCCGCAACACTGTAGGTTAGTCGATCAAGAGGATCGGAAAATGTTATGCCAGTAGTAAACAGCAAAATGCTGGCTCTAACTGTGAAAGCAAATTGACTGAGTCCTTCCGGCCGGATGAGTGCGCCTAACGCGTCAAATGCACCTTTGAAGCTGCCGAACGCGCTCTGCGGAATTCGCATGGCCGGACTGCCGGCGATGAGCATGCCTTCGGTATAATTGAAGCCTTCTTCGCCGAGCACGAGCAAGTGCTGAGCAGGAACAAGCTCCATACCAAGAAGGGCAACCCCGCTGGTGAGGGCAGGATTTGCCGCCGCTGGAGAGATGAAACGCAGGAGGCCGACCGCTACTTTGGCTATGTCCATACCCTGCTCTTGCAGCCTCTCAGGATCGCCCGTCATTTGGATCACGATCGCGCCGAGCCCCTGCATCCGTTCGCGAAGTCTCGCGAAAAACTGCTTTACATCGGCTTCTCTGTTGGGCTGAGATTCGGTGAACTTCGTCTCCAGCGCGCTTATCATATCCGGCGTGATTGGGCGCACCTCGACTGGTCCGAATGAAATTGGAGCTTGCAATTCGAAATGAGCGATCGGTGCCCATAGCGTCAGGGGCTTAACAACCTTTTTGGCCTCCCTTTCGAGAAATGCCTCGAGCGGGCTCGGGTTTTTCTGCCGAAAAGAACCTTGGAGCCATTTGATGGTTGTCTTTTCTATGAAGCTCCTGCTGATAGAGTCGGTGGCCCAAGGCAGTTTCAAAACGTCCTCGACCAGCGGTCTAAGTTGAGCATGAACGGCATCGTCGAAGCCGAATACACCTTCCTCATTCATGATGAACGCAAATACTCGATGACCATCAGCGTCCTGTAGCCATGCAAGCGGTGTTTCAATCATGTCTGCATCGGTCAGCGTGGCACCCGGAGGGCGTTGAGTCTCGAACTGATCTCCGTTGGTGGCCGTCAATTCGAGTTTCCTAATCTTGTCCAGAAGAGCTGAGGACCGGTCGGCTATCTTGCTTGACCCGCTCTCCGGCTGAGCTCGCTCGATCGGCAACTGTACCGGCGAAGCCGCCGCACTGCATTCGATACGCTTTGCTTCTTCGGCCACAAATTCGGCTTGCAGGCTTCGAAGTTCCGTGAGCTCGGCGCTGTGATGCTTATCGAGCTCGGACTGCAGCCAGCCATGGAACCCAGCAACGCGCTTTGTGTAATCGGCGGTGAAGGACCTAATGTCCAGATACTCTCCGCTCGCTTCAATGAAGCCTCTCGCGACTTTGCCCCAGCCTTCCCAGTCGAGGAGACTTTCTGCTTTGATCCTTACGCCGGTGTTTAAGGTTGCCCCCTTGCCGCTGGCGGGGTCCTGCTGCATTTCCAAGAACATTTCGGAATTGGGCAGCCCCTTATGCACCATGTAATTCCTGAGCTTTTGCACAAACTGCGAAACAGGGTCATTCGCAAAGTCTTCGCTCGCTTTGGTCTCATAAAGGGCAGACATGGCGGTATCTGCGTAATGCTCGCGCATGAAAATACGCGTGTGCTCGACGAGCGTGAGTGCGGAAACGCCAAAGTTGTGAATTCGACGGTTGATTTCCCGATGCGTTTGCTGACCCGCCTCTCGGTTTGCTTCCGACATCAGACGCAGCCCTTCATCGGGATCGTGCACCTGCTGCGTTATTTCGATAAGTTCCTGCGAGTTCATCAGAAAAATGTTCAGAGAGAATGACCGAAGGTGTGTTCTGTTGATATGCGCCATTCCGGGCGACTCATGTATCGCTCGGAAAAGGTCTCTCTTATCGCGCGATGCGTTCATGGATCACCCGGCATTACATCGAATTGGTCCGATGCAGACCATCTTGGTGTCACCTTGGACACCGCAGACCTTGGGCTCCTTCTAATCCGGAAGGCCGTTTCGAGCAATTTATTGGCGTGTGCTGATTGAATAGCTGGTGCGGGATGCGTAGGATTCCTTGCTCGACTTGTGGGGCAGCTCATGGAGCATCGCTCGCCAAAGCACATCAATCCAGCGTCCAAAGCAGTTGGCATCTGGATACGTGTCAGCACGAGGATCAGGCGAGGGGCGACAGCCCCGAGCACCATGAACAACGTGCGCGCATGTATGCGGAGGCGCAAGGATACAGTATCCGAGAGGTGTACCGGCTCGACGCGGTGAGCGGCAAATCCGTCATGGATAATCCCGAGACACAGCGCATGTTGGGCGACATTCGCTCCAAGAAAATTCAGGGCTTAGTTTTCTCAAAACTCGCGCGTCTCGCCCGCAACACCCGAGAGCTTCTCGATTTCGCCGACATCTTCCGGGCAAACGATGCTGCCCTGATATCCCTCCAGGAAAGCTTGGATACGGGGACGCCAGTCGGTCGGTTCTTTTACACGTTGATCAGCGCGCTTGCCGAATGGGAGCGAGGAGAAATCGCTGACCGAGTAGCTGCCTCGGTGGTCGTGCGGGCGAGGCTCGGAAAGCCGCTCGGCGGTAAGGCGCCGTTCGGGTATCAGTGGAAGGACAAAAAGCTCATCCCCCACCCCATTGAGGCGCCGATCCGGAAGCTCATCTATGAGTTGTACAGCGAGCACCGGCGCAAGAAGGCCGTAGTCCAGATACTCAACGAACGTGGGTACCGTGCCCGCAGCGGCAAGAAGTTCTCCGCCAAGGTGCTGGAGGACCTGATTCGCGACCCGACCCCTAAAGGCCAGCACCGAGCCAATTACAGCACTCGGCGAAATGGCGGGCGGCACGAGATTAAGGACGAGGCGGAGTGGGTCTATACCGCCGTGGAGCCCATCGTAGAACCAGCCTTATGGGAGGCCTGCAATCGGGTCCTAATGGGCCAAAAGACCGGCCAGGCTTTCCCTGGTCCCCGCCCGGAGCACCTCTTTGGAGGCAAAGTCCGCTGCACCTGTGGCAACAAGATGTACGCCCGGAAGCAGACCGGGAAGTACAGCTGCGACAAGTGCAACATGAAAATCCCAGCAGCCGATCTGGAGGCCATCTACCACTCCCAGCTAACCGGGTTTCTATTCTCCGATGCCGAGCTGGCTGCCCACCTAGACGAGACCGATCAGAAAATCCGGGAGTACGAAAAGCTTCTCCAGACCCGCGCCGAGGACCATGCTCGGGTCAAGCGGGAGATCGACACGCTCTTCCAGCTCCATTTTGACGGGGAAATCCCCAAAGAAGGGTTCGGCCTCAAATACCAGCCCCTAGACGAGCGCCTTAAGCAGATCGAGGCGGAGCGGCTGGACCTCCAGGTAAAGATCGACGTCGGCAAGATCGCCCAGATCAACCGCGAACACATGCTCTTTGAAGCCCGAGACCTACATACCCGGTGGCCCCAGCTATCATTGGAGGATAAACGCCAAATTGTTCAAGACATTACGGACGAAATTGTCGTTGGAAAGGAGGAGGTAGACATCCGTCTCCAATACTCCCCGGACCCCTCGAATTTCGGCCGAAAGGGCACCCACGAGGTAGGGTCGCCGCTGGGATGATTGTGCACCAGGATAAGCGCGCAAGCGCCGTGCTCCAGCGCCCGCTTGATGATCTCGCGGGGATAGACGGGCGCATGATCCACTGTGCCCTTGGCCTGCACCTCGTCGGCGATCAGGACATTCTTGCGGTCGAGATAGAGCACGCGGAATTCCTCGGCCGATGCGCGCGCCATGGTCGCCATGCAATAATCGATCAACGCCGTCCAGGACGACAAGGCAGGCTTGCCGATCACCCGGCTTTGGGCAAGGCGCGCGGCTGCTGCCTCTACGATCTTGAGCTGATTGAGCACCGCCTCGCCCACGCCTTCGACTTCCATCAAGCGTTCCCGCGGCGCGGCGATCACTTCGGCATAACTGCCGAAGCGCGCCAGAAGCCGCTTGGCCAGAGGCTTGGTGTCTTTGCGGGGAACGGCGGGGAATAGCGTCAGTTCCAGCAATTCATAATCGGGCAAGGCGTGAGCGCCGGATTTCAGGAAACGCGCACGCAAGCGCTCGCGATGCCCGGCATTGGGATGTATCGTGATTTCGGGCGAAGCGAACAGCGCCTCTCCGTCCGAAACTTCTTGGCCCTCAGAGATAGGGCGGCTTGTGCCAGCCTTTTGGCGAGAGAGTGAAGATCTCGACGCCATTGTCCGTAACCCCCACCGAATGTTCGAACTGCGCCGAAAGCGAACGATCGCGCGTCACCGCGGTCCAGCCGTCACCCAGCACCTTCACGCCGTAATTGCCCAGATTGATCATGGGCTCGACGGTGAAGAACATGCCGGGCTTGAGCGCCATGCCATGACCCGCCTTGCCGTAATGCACGATATTGGGCAGGGCGTGGAAGATGCGCCCCACGCCATGGCCGCAGAAATCCCGCACCACCGCACAGCGCTGCTCGCCTTCGGCATAAGCCTGGATGGCGTGACCGATATCGCCGGTGGTGGCGCCGGGTTTCACCTGGGCGATGCCGCGCTGCATGGCCTCATAGGTGATGTCCATCAGCCGCTGGGCTCTGAGCTTGGCCTCGCCCACCGGGTACATGCGCGAGGTGTCGCCATGCCAGCCATCCAGGATCACGGTCACGTCGATATTGACGATGTCGCCATCGCGTAAGGGCTTGTCGTTGGGAATGCCGTGGCAGACCACGTGATTGATCGAGGTGCAGAGCGTGTGGCGATAGCCGCGATAGCCCAGGCAGGCGGGAAGGCCGCCATGCGCGGTCACGTAATCATAAGCCGCCTTGTCCAATTCGGCCGTGGTCACGCCGGGTTTCACCAGCGGCACCAGCAGGTCGAGCGCCTCGGCGGCCAGCCGTCCGGCGCGGCGCATGCCTTCGAAATCCTCGGGCTTGTGCAAGGTCACGGCAAAATGGGCCTTGCGGGCCGCCTCGAAGGCTTCGGTGTCGGGGATCAAGCTCATGAGACAAATATAGGGAAAAGTGATGACTTTTCCATAGCCGGCGCGGGAACCCGTTAATCCAGCTTCAACTGCTTGGCTTCGTCATCGAGCGTCGCCAGAACGTCATGGTGGCTCGCGAAACTCTTGCGCGCAGTCGCGAGCGCATCCTGGGCCTTGGCCCGCTCCCCCAGCACCATGTAGGCACGGATCAAGCGCTGCCAGCCCCCCGCGTCATTGGGATCCTGTTTCAGCCGATCCGCCAGCATCGCCACCATCGCCTTGGGATCGGGCGCTCCGCCCGATTGCGCCGTCAGCATGGCGATGCGGTCCACCAGCGCCTGATGCAAAGGCGAATTGGCCGGCGCCTCAGCCAGCAACCCGTTCCACAAAGCCAGCGCACCGGCCTTGTCTCCATGCGCCGCCAAGGAATCGCCCAGGAAGAAGCGCGCGGCCGGCTCCTTGGGATCGAGCTTCAAGGCGGCGCGGAAGGCCTCTGCCGCGTCATCGCTCACTTGGCCGCTATTGGCCGCCACCAAGGTCTGGCCATACATGGAGTCCAGGCTCGCATCCGGATGCCCGCTGCGATTGGCCAGCGCCACCGCGCGGGCATAGGCCTTGGCGGCATCGCCCGCGTCGCCGGCACCCATATAACCGCGCCCGAGATAGACCCAGGCCTGCATGTCATCGGGCGCCTGGCGCACGCGCTTGATCAGAAGTGAGACCAGACCATTGATGTCGCGCGTATCCACGCCTTGCGCCGAGCGCCAGGCGAGATAGGGCTGGCCCAGCATCCAATACGTGCCGCCGCCCACGCCCAAGAGCAGCAGCGCGATGGCGCCGATCAACAGATAACGGCCTTTGAGCGCGGTGGCGCGCCACACCGGCAGCACGGCAAAACCGACCGCCACCAGCACGACCACGACCAGAGCGATGATCAGAACCGCTTTCACGTTTGCCTGCCTCGGTACTTATTCTTCACCAGCGCCACGATCATGCCGCGGATGGTGCGCACTTCCTGGTCGCTCAGACGCGAGCGCAGGATCATGGCGCGCATGTTGCGCACCATCGTCTCTTTCTTCTCGGGCGGAAAGAGG
>Ga0134128_10007721_pt1 | contig 12980 bp, 12 predicted proteins | sample KB31754_FD_96462 | JGI IMG/M metagenome (GOLD analysis project Ga0134128, IMG submission 96462) | Terrestrial soil microbial communities with excess Nitrogen fertilizer from Kellogg Biological Station, Michigan, USA - KB3-175-4 | ecosystem: Environmental > Terrestrial > Soil > Unclassified ... | reverse complement strand
CAAATCGAGGCGCAGGTCTTGAAGCCTGGAATGCTTGCCGAGGCTGCGTGCTCGTCGCTGCCATGGACCATCATCCCGATGGTCATCACCAGCGTGCAGGACTACATCGCGGCCGGACAGTTCCGCGGCGGCGAGCAGCTCATCGATGCCAGCGCCGCGAAACCTGGAACGATTCTCGCGTTCCTCGAACCCCTCGACAAGAACGGCTTGGCCAACGTGACGGCCGGCAGCAGCTGCATCGTCAACGCCTATACCAGCAACCATGAGGTGATCGCATCCAAGGATACCGGCGCGTTCCATGGCTTTGTCCTGCACGCGATCGATACCGTCGGCCTCGTGCATGCCATGCTGCTGCGGATCCAGGCATTGATGCTGCCGATCAAGACATTGGTGTTCAGCGGCCATTGATGCGTCTGATTTGAAGGGCCGACGGTTCCTCCTCTCGGCAGCTTGATTCATGTCAAGCCGTCCCCGCGCGTTACCTCCAGATTGCGGGCGGGGCCCATGGAGGATCGACATGAACAGTAGAAGTCTTCGCGCCCTGATTCGCGTTTCCATGACTGCCGCATCAGTTGCCGCACTTGCGGCCGCGACCAGTCCGGGCGCGCGAGCCGACGATTCCGCTGCCTTGCTGAAGGCGATGGCCGATTACACCGCCGCGCAGAAATCGGTCACTGCGACTTTCGACAGCGACGTCGAAGTCATCACGCCACAACTGCAAAAGATCCAGTTCGCAAGTTCCGGGCAATTGAGACTATCGCGACCCGACAAATTGCGCATTCGACGCACTGGCGGGTACGCCGATGTCGAATTGGTCTATGACGGCAAGACCGTCTCGTTCCATGGCAACAACGTCAAGGCCTATGTGCAAGCGGACGCGCCAGGTACGGTCGATCAGTTGGTCGACACTCTCCAGACGAAGGTCGGTGGAGGGTTGCCGGGCGCCGATTTGCTGCTGTCCAATTCCTTTGATGTGTTGATGTCCGATGTGGTCGACAGCGAGCACATCGGGCAGGGCGTCGTCGACGGGGTCGAATGCGAGCATCTCGCGTTTCGCGGCCGCGACACAGACTGGCAGATATGGATCCAGGCCGGCGCGCAACCGATCCCTCGGAAATACGTGATCACGAGCAAGACACTCGCGGGCGCCCCGCAATACACGCTCCGGATCAGGGATTGGAGGACCGACACCATCGCGGATGCTGATGCCTTTACGTTCAAACCGCCGGAAGGCGCGACCAAGGCGAGTCTCGATTCCGACGTCATGGCGGAATTTGATGAAGTTCCGCCCGGCACAGGTACCGGCGTGGGTACAACAGGCACAGGTACAGGAGCAAAGAAATGATCCTCTCGCTGCGCAAAATGACTGTACTTCTCGCGGCCGTTACGGCCTTCGATGGCGCGCTGCTCTGGAATGGTACAACCAATATCGAGCGTGGGTTCGTATCAACCTCGGAAGCGCGGGTCGGTCGGCCGCTTACGCCGATGAGCTACGCCGGTGTTGCCCGCAGGACCACCCGCCGCGCGGTCTACGGCGGTGCGGCGGCCGCGGCAGCTGCGGGTGCCTATGCGGTCACGCCGGGTTGCGTCCAGGTGACGAATGCCTACGGCCAGGTCGTGACCAGATGCTGACCGACCCCAATCAGTCGAGTCCGGTCGCGTGGAGACGGAAAGCTCACTTCCGGCTCCACGCCGGCTCGGCTGATGACGTCATCAGGCCGGGCTCGTCGCCGCCGGCGAGGGGCCGCCGCGACGGCGTAGCGCGAGGCTGAGACCGATCCAGCCGGCGCCCGCGATGATGAGATCGATGCCCAGGAATATTCCGAGCACATAGACGCTGTTGACCGGCCAGCGTGCCAGGATCAATAACCCCAGCAGCAGCGTGACGATGCTGGAAACCAGGAGCCAAATCCATGGCTGCTCTCGCTTCATGTTGAAGGCAAGGATGATGCGCACAATGCCGGAGGCAACCAGGGCAACGCCCAGGAGCAGGGTAAGAAGTACCGCCGCGAACACCGGATTCTCGAAGGTGATGAAGCCTGCGACGATATAAAGGGCTCCAAGCAGAGCCCAGAGCAGGAAGCTGCCCCAACCCTTGACCTGGAACGCGTTGATAATCTCGGCAACGCCGGCGACGATCATCATCACGCCGACGATGAGTACGCTGGCCACGGTGGCCATGACCACGCTGCCAAGAGCAATCCAGCCTGCGATGACGTAGACGATGCCCAGGGCGAGAATCCAACCCCACTTCGCCCGCAGTGGTGCGGTATCCGCACTGGACGGGAAACTTCGAATGCTGTCCATGACGCTTGTCATATCTGTCCTCCGAGACGTAGGAGTGCTCGGCTAAGGCGATGTACGCCGTCTGCCTCTGCCATGCGACCAGACCTCATCAAGAAAAGGTCGGCGGTATTGATCTGGATCAATGTCTGTCCGTTCGGGTGCTGCTCCACGTCCACCGCCTCTGCTGGTGGATGCCGGGCTGATCGAGGGACGCGGGCAGGCGGGAATCTATTCGCTTCTTCCCTCGATTGTCGCGGCATACCGGCGCAACGATTGGATCGAGCTTTCGCGGCCGCGCTCTTCCGGCGGCTCCTGCCAGCCCGGCTCGATGCCGCTCATGTCAGGTAGTTCATGCGCGATGCCCTTGTGGCAATCGATGCAAGTCCGCTCCTTCGGGATCAGGAATTTCGTGTGGATGGCGGCCGCACGGTTGGTCTGCCTGGTCAAATCCATCGCGATCGCGGAATGGCAGTTCCGGCACTCCAGCGAGTCGTTCGCCTTCATCCGCGCCCATTCGTGCTTGGCCAGCTCGAGCCGATGGTTGAGGAACTTGTCGCGCGTCGAGATCGTGCCGAATATCTTGCCCCATACTTCCTTGGACGCCTGCATCTTGCGTGCGATTTTGTCGGTCCAGTTGTGCGGCACGTGGCAGTCGGGGCAGGTCGCGCGCACGCCGGAGCGGTTCGAGAAATGGACCGTCCGCTGCAATTCCTGATAGACGTTTTCATGCATCTCATGACAGCCGGTGCAGAATTTCTCGGTATTGGTCAGTTCCAGCGCGGTGTTGAATGCGCCCCAGAACAAGATGCCGCAAACAAAGCCACCGAGTGCGAGGAACGCGAGACTGAAATGCGTGCTGGGACGGGTGGCGATATTCCAGAACCAGAACAGCAATGCCTTTAACCGGACCATGGCACGCTCACTGTTTGGACGGCGGGCTCAGCGCCATGTCCTCGAACGTGTTGGGAACAAGCGGCCGGACGTCAGTCTGGGTGACATGACATTCGGTGCAGAAATATCGGCGCGGCGTGACGTCAGCGAGGACCTGCCCGTCGCGGTCCATGAAATGGGTGACGCTGATCATCGGCGCCCCGGAGGCTTCGGTATATTGCCGGCGGTGACAATCGAGGCAGCGATTGGTCCTTAGGGTCAGCTGGTAATTGTCGATGGAATGCGGGATCACCGGCGGCTGCTCCGGATAGTTCCGCATCACGCGTTTGTCGTCGGTAATTGGCCGGCCAAACGGCGGAGCAGGGTCATTGGTCATCGGAGCATCGTCGCCGGTCAGTCGCGGTACGATCTTGGGCGCCGTCTGCGCATAGATCGCGCCGCAAGCGAGGACCAGCAGGCTACCCGCAAGCGCACCCGCAAGAGCCGTTCGGAACCCGATCAGACGGGGATGACCTTGACTGCGCATTTCTTGAAGTCCGTCTGTTTGGAAATCGGATCGGTCGCATCCAGCGTCACCTTGTTGATGAGCTGACTGGCGTCGAACCACGGCACAAAGATCACGCCGCGCGGCGGCCGGTTGCGTCCCTGGACATCGACGCGCGTGCGAATCTCACCGCGCCGCGAGATCACCCGGACTTCGGCGCCCTGATTTATGCCGCGGGCGCGCGCATCTTCGGCATGCATGAAGCAGCGTGCGCCGGGAAAGGCCTTGTAGAGTTCGGGCACGCGCATCGTCATCGATCCGGAGTGCCAATGCTCGAGCACGCGGCCGGTCACCAGCCAGATGTCGAATTCCTTGTCCGGGGATTCCGCCGGCGGCTCATAGGGCACGGCGATGATCCGCGCCTTGCCGTCCGGCTGTCCGTAGAACTCGATGCCTTTGCCCGCCTTCACAAAGGGATCGTACCCCTCGCGGTAGCGCCAGCGCGTCTCCTTGCCGTCGACGACAGGCCATCGCAGGCCTCTGTTTTGGTGATAGGTGTCGTACGCGCCAAGGTCATGGCCGTGTCCGCGGCCGAATGAGGCATATTCCTCGAACAGCCCCTTCTGGACGTAGAAGCCGAAAAACTTGGACTCCTGGTTCTCGTAATCCGCCGGGATTTCGCTGACAGGGAACTTGTCGATCTGACCATTGCGAAACAGCACTTCGTAGATGGACTTTCCGCGATAGTTCGGATTGCGATCGAGCAGCTCGACTGGCCAGACTTCATCGGTCGTGAAGCGCTTCGAGAACTCCATCATCTGCCAGAGATCGGACCGCGCCTCCCCCGGCGCATTGACAAGCTGCCGCCAGGCATGCGTTCGCCGCTCCGCATTGCCGTAGACACCTTCCTTCTCAACCCACATCGCGGCCGGCAACACGCAATCAGCGGCCATTGCGGTGACGGTCGGGTAGGCGTCCGAGACCACGATGAAGTTGTCGGGATTGCGGTAGCCGGGATAGGTCTCGTTCGAGCTGTTCGGAGCCGCCTGCAGGTTGTTGTTGACCTGTATCCAGTAGAAATTGAGCTTGCCGTCATGAAGCATCCGGTCCTGCTCGACCGCGTGATAGCCGGGTTTTTCCGGGATGATCCCCGACGGGATGCGCCAGATTTCTTCGGCCTTCTTGCGATGCTCGGGATTGGCGACGACCATGTCCGCCGGCAGCCGGTGCGCGAAGGTGCCGACTTCCCGCGCCGTGCCGCAGGCTGATGGCTGGCCGGTGAGCGAGAACGGCGAGTTGCCCGGCTCGGAGATCTTTCCGGTCAGGAGATGGAGGTTGTAGAGCAGCTGATTGGCCCAGACGCCCCGGACATGCTGGTTGAAGCCCATCGTCCAGAGCGACATCACTTTCCGGTTCGGATCGGCGTAGAGCTCAGCAAGTTCCTGCAGGAAGCCGCGCTCGACGCCGGAGAGTGCGGACACCTTTGCCAGCGTGTAGTCCTTCACGAAGCTGGCATAGGCGTCGAAATCGATCGGCTGGGTCGCGCCGGGATTGGCGGCTCCCTTGGCCTTCTGCTCGAGCGGATGATCGCCCCTCAGGCCATATCCGATGTCGGTCGCGCCCTTCACGAAGGCGGTATGGTTCTTGACGAAGTCCTGGTTGACGCGCCCGGTCGAAATGATGTGGTTTGCTATGAAATTGAGGATGGCAAGATCGGTGCCGGGCTTGAACACGATAGGAATATCGGCGAGGTCTGAGCTGCGATTGGTGAATGTCGAGAGCACCGCGACCTTTACATGCGGGTGGCTGAGCCTGCGATCGGCAACGCGCGTCCACAGGATCGGATGCATTTCCGCCATGTTCGAGCCCCAGAGCACAAAGGCATCGGCGGCTTCGAAATCGTCGTAGCATCCCATCGGCTCGTCCATGCCGAAGGTGCGCATGAACGCCACCGCGGCGGAGGCCATGCAGTGCCGGGCATTGGGATCGAGATTGTTCGAGCGCAAGCCCGCGCGCATCAGCTTGGTCGCGGCGTATCCTTCCGGCACGGTCCACTGGCCCGAGCCGAACATGCCGATGGCGGTCGGGCCCTTGGCCTTGAGGACAGCCTTGGCGCGCTGCGCCATCGTGTCGAGGGCTTCATCCCAGCTGACCGGCGTCAGCTCACCGTTCTTGTCGAACACGCCGTTCTTCTTGCGGAGCAGAGGAGTCGTCAGCCGATCGGCGCCATACATGATCTTGGACAGAAAATATCCCTTGATGCAGTTCAGCCCACGATTGACCTCGGCCAGCGTATCGCCATGGGTTGCCACGACCTTGCCGTCCTTGACCCCGACCATGACGCCGCAACCCGTGCCGCAGAACCGGCATGGCGCTTTTGACCATTTGATCTGCAGCCTTCCGATCCCGCCGGCGACCGCCTGGGCCTGCGCCGGCTGATCGGGACGGATCGCGGCCATCGCAATCGCCGCGGCCTGGGCTTTCAGGAGGTTGCGCCGGGACAGTGTCACGTCGGTTCTCCAATGTCGGAAAGCTGCATGGCCTGCTCGAACACCATGTTGGCGGAGAGCACGCCGTTCCATGTCGCGATCTCGGCGAGCCGGCTGCCGATTGCGCCGGCATCATCGGCTTCCAGAACGACCACGATCTTGAAGGATTCCGCGTGATGGATTTCGATGCCCGGCAGCGCGGACAGGCGGTCGAGCACATCTTCACGCCAGTTCGGCAGCACCGATATGATGGCGCTGGAGATATGGATGGCGCGCACATCCGCGACGGCTTGCCGGGATGTCAGCGTCCCCTTCAGCAGAGCGCGTCGCGAGGGCCCGGCCGGATGCATCATCGTCACCGCCTGGGAGGGCCGGGCGGCCCGGCAATCACTTGATACATCCACACGGCAAAGCCGTATCCGCCGACCACGGCGACGGTCGTCACCGGCCAGATCAGGGCAACGATGATCAGAAAGACAATCAGCTCGTCGCGCATGGTGCGGGAAGTCTCCCGCACGGGCTGAATATTGTTCGAAAGCTCTGCCATATCCAGGTCCGAACGGTGGAGAACGCAAGCTGTCCGCTGTGGGGAAGCTTACAAGGTCCGGGTAATCCGCTGCCTTGATCTGGATCAATACCCGGCGGGGTTGAGCACCGACGCTCGACGGGGGATTCCAATCTCATTTGCACGGCGGCTGCCCTATCGAGGCTCTGCCGACCATGAGAGAGAGCGAGGCGTTCGTGGCGAAGCACACTGGCAGCCAGCCCGCTGTCCTGAAATCGGAAGTTCTGTTCTTCCCGCAGCCGGCGCTGCAGCTGATCTACGACACGGCGCCAATCGGTCTTGCCTGCCTCTCGCCGGATTGCCGTTACCTTCAAATCAACCAGCGGCTCACGGAAATCTGCGGTATCTCGGTCGAGGATCATCTCGGGCGATCGGTGCGAGATTGCGTCCCGGCACTTGCCGATTCCGTCGAGCAGATCGTTCGCTCGATCATGGAGACCGGCGAGCCGGTTACGGGAATCGAGGTTGAGGGGCAACGGGCGGATCAGCCTGAGGAGCGTTTCTGGATCACTTATTGGCATCCGCTGCGTTCGCCAGGCGGCGAGATCGTTGCTGTCAACGTGGCGGCGGAGGAGATCACCGAGCGCAAGCGCAGCGAGCAGAAGATGCGGCGCGCGCGCGAGGTCGCGGAAACAACGCTGCAGCATCTGCGCGAGACGCAGGCCTCCCTGATCGAGGCGGAGAAGCTTGCCGCGCTTGGCCGGCTCGTTGCAGGCGTCGCGCATGAGATCAACAATCCCGTAGGCATCAGCTTGACTGTCGCGTCGTCGCTGCAGCATAGGTACGAGGCCTTTGCCAAAGAGATCGGGCGGGGTGAGATCAGGCGATCGGTCCTGAATGAATTTATCGGAGGCGTGAGGGACGCCTCAGCCCAGCTGGTTTCGAACCTCGTCCGTGCTTCCGAACTGGTGCAGTCGTTCAAGCAGGTCGCCGCCGATCGCAGCCGTTTGGAACGCCGTCAATTCAACGTCGGCGAACTCACGGATCACGTCGTGGTTGGACTGCGGCCGGAGCTGCGCAGGCGTGGGATCAAGCTCGACATTACCTGCGATCCGGCGCTTGCGATGGACAGCCTGCCCGGCCCTTACGGTCTGGTGCTGAGTAACCTCGTCCTCAATTCGATCATGCATGCGTACCCGGATGGCCGAAAGGGTACGATCACGTTCAAGGCAAGCGCGATCGGCGATGCCGATATCGAGATCATGATTTCCGACGACGGCTGCGGCATGAGCCCGCAAATCCGACGCCACGCGTTCGAGCCCTTCTTCAGCACGCGTCGACACGAAGGTGCGACGGGTCTTGGTTTGCATATCGTGCACAGCATGGTGGTGGATCGTCTCAAGGGGCGGATCTCGCTCGCCAGCGAACCTGGGGAGGGAACGACCGTCCGGCTGATCTTGCCGCGGTCGATCACGTCCGGGCCCGACGCCGGAGTCCCGAGGATATAGGGGCTTTCGGGTGCGCCGGCTGTCGGAACCTTGATCTCGATCAAAACCTTCGCTCTCCCGCCGGTGTTCGCTGCAACAGCCTTCCAGAGGAGAGAGGACCTATGCCGCGTCGCAGAAGCTGGGTGTTGGGGTTCGCATTTTTTGTGGCAAGTGCCTTTGGCGCAGCCGCACAGCAGGCCACGACACCCCCGCCATCCGAGCCTGATCAGACCCTGCTGAAGCCCGAGCAACTTGAAGCGCTGGTGGCGCCAATTGCGCTCTATCCCGACTCACTGCTCGCCAACATGCTGGCGGCGGCGACCTATCCGCTCGAGGTCGTTGAAGCTGACCGCTTCGTCAAGGACAAGAAGCAGTTGAAGGGCGACGCGCTCAAGGTCGAAGTCGACAAGAAGGGCTGGGACGACACCGTGAAGGCGTTAACCGCAACTCCTTCCGTGCTCGACATGATGAGCGACAAGCTCGACTGGACCAAGAGTCTCGGCGACGCCATGCTCGCGCAGCAGGCCGATCTGATGGATGCGATCCAGCGGCTGCGCGAAAAAGCGCGCTCCAACAACAAGCTCTCATCGACCAAGCAGCAGAAGGTCACGGTCAAACAACAGGAGAGCAAGCAAGTCATCGTGATCGAACAGACCGATCCGAACACGGTTTACGTTCCCTACTACGAACCCGCGACCGTCTATGGAGCGTGGCCCTATGCGGACTATCCGCCCTACTATTTCGGCTATCCCTCCTATATCGGCGCCGGCGTGGTCGCGGCGGGCATCGCCTTCGGTACCGCCTGGGCAATCGGCCGCTGGGGCAATTACTGGGGCGGCGGCTGCAACTGGGGCAATCGCAACGTCTACGTCAACCATCGCACCACGAACGTCTGGAATCATAACGCGGCACACCGCCAAGGCGTCCGGTACAACAACGTGAACGTCCAGCAGAAGTTTGGAAACACCAACATCCGCGCCGGCGCCAACAACCGCATGGATTTCCGCGGCAAGGGCGGCAACCAGGTCCTCAATCCCGGCGATCGCGCCGGCAATATCGGCGATCGTGCGGGAGATCGCGCTGGAGATCGTGCAGGGGATCGTGCAGGGGATCGAGGCGGAGATCGAGGCGGCGACCGTGCCGGTAATCGTGGCGATAAGGGTGGCGGCAATCGTGCAACAACGGCGGATCGAAGCAAAGGCAGCGCCGGCAACCGCGCCGGGCAAGCCGGTGGTGCCAATCGCGCTGCCGCGGCGAACCGGGCGCGAGGAGGAGGTGGTGGAGGCGGCCTCAACGTGTCCTCGGGGCGGGCAGCCAGCGCTGCATCGGCGCGCGGCAGGGCAAGCTTTGCCAGTGCCGGCGGCGGCGCGGGTTTCCGAGGTGGCGGTGGCGGATTCAGCGGCGGCGGAGGCGGAGGCTTTCGTGGCGGCGGCGGTGGTGGAGGCGGATTCCGCGGAGGCGGAGGTGGCCGGCGTTCCGACCTCGCCTTGAAGCACGACGTCGTGCTGCTCGGCCATCTCGGCAACGGTCTCGGCTTCTACCGCTTCGCCTATCTTGGCAGTGACAAGGCCTATGTCGGCGTGATCGCGCAGGAAGTGCAGGCCGTACTGCCGGACGCCGTGACCCGCGGTCGCGACGGCTATCTCCGCGTGTATTACGAAAAGTTTGGGATCAAATTCCAGAGCTACAAGGACTGGCTCGCCGGTGGCGCGCACATCCCCACGGGACCGAGGAGCTGACCATGACCGTTTTTCAATCAAGCCGACACGGTCGTCTCCTCTCGGCCCTGGTCACAATAGCGAGCCTCAGTTTGGTGGCTCCTTCGGCGCACGCTCAGCAATCTTTCAACAGTCCGGATGATGCAGGCAGTGCGCTCGTGGCGGCAGTCAAATCCGGCATGAAGCAGGATGTGCTGAAGGTGCTCGGCGCTGACGGAGAAGACATCATCAGCTCCGGCGACGAGGTCGCCGATGCCGACACGCGCGGCAAGTTCCTGGCCGCCTACGACACGAAGCATTCTCTTCGCGTCGAGGGCAAGAGGGCCACGCTCATCGTCGGCGCAGACGACTTCCCGTTCCCAATTCCCTTGATCCACACCAAGACGGGCTGGGAGTTCGACACCTCCGAGGGCCGGCAGGAAATCCTCTACCGCCGCATCGGACGGAATGAGCTCGATACCATTCAGACCTGTCTCGCCGTTGTCGATGCTGAGGACGACTATGCCAGCCACGATCAGGGCGATGGTCTTGGCGTCTATGCGCAGCGCATTGTCAGCAGCCCCGGCAAGAAGGACGGCCTCTATTGGCCGTCGGACAGTCATGACAGCCCACTGGGACAGCTTGCCGCCGAGGCGTCCGCAGAGGGCTACAAGGCGGGAAGCGAGCCGCGGCCCTATCATGGCTACTACTACCGCATCCTGACGCAGCAGGGCGCGAGCGCGCCCGGCGGCGCACTGAACTACATTGTCAAGGGCAAGATGATGGGCGGCTTTGCGCTGGTCGCCTGGCCCGCCGATTACGGCAATTCCGGGGTCATGACCTTCATCGTCAATCATGCCGGTACCGTCCATGAGAAGGATCTCGGCAAAGACACCGCTGAACGCGCCAAGAGTCTGACATCGTTTGATCCGGACAAGACGTGGACGAAGGTGGACCCTGCGAGGGAATAGTCATTCGGCCGTGCGAACGCGGGTGCTGGTCGTGATCGCCAGCTCTCACGTCACCGCATGACACCGTTCGTGACGCGGACAACCAAGCCGCTCGTCCAAAATGCGCGAGCGGCTTGAATTAAGCCGCACTTGGCGACCTGTGCTCCGTACAGCCTGGTTCCGTTCCGGAACAACGCTCTGCAAACGGATCCGTTGATCTAAGTCAAACACGCGCGCCGTTAGGCGGTGATGCTATCGCCGGGTGCTAGTCGCCGTTGGCGTGGCATCAACACTAAAGCCACCGGATCGACGGCGCTTCAACACGAGGAGAAGGTCCATGATTCGTTACGGTCTGATTGGCTTCGCGGCAGCCATTCTTGTGGCTGCCAGTTTGGTTCCAGATGATGCGCAGGCGCGCCGCGGCGGTGGCGGCGTCAGGGCCGGAGGCGGATTCCACGGCGGAGGCGCGCGCGTCGCTCACGTGGGGCGCGGCGGGGCTTACGCAGGTCGCGTCGGTGTTGCGGGACGCGGTTATGGATATCGGCCCATCCCAGGCCGGCCGGTGGCGCGCACCGCTGTGCGCCGGGGTGCCTATCGCGGTGCTGCCTATGGCGCCGCAGCGGTCGGAGCAGCAGCCGCGGGCGCGGCGGCCTACGGCTATTACAACAATGGCTATAACAACTGTTACTATGACAACTACGGCCAGTGGGTTTGCGGGCCTCAGTATTGACCCAGCCTTCCGGCTCGGCGCTGTCCCGAGCAGCGCCGAAACAAAAGCCACCCAGGATGCTTCCTGGAAGCATCCTGACAACGACAGCCATCGTTCTGGTCTATGGCGTTGTTCTGCCGCGACGTGGCCGCCATAGCCGGAACGCAAAACGCCGCGGTCGCGAAGGCGACCGCGGCGCTTGCGCGTGTTTATCCGGCCTTAAGCGTGCCAGTTGGCCGCAATCGCGTTCTGCAGGCCTGCGTCATTGGGCGCCTGCGTCGCGGTTGTCGGATCAAAACCGGCATGGGTGGACGAGTAATTCGCCATCGCCTGGACCAGTTGCGACACGCCGGCATCGATCTTCATGCCGTCGGCCGTCTTGATCTCCTGCAATTGCGATCCCGCACCGCTGAACCAGCCGGCAACCGTGATCTTGTCCTGGCTGCCCATGACCGCGATCGACAGATCGTTGCCATTGCGCTGGAACCAGAGCTGGTTGTCGCTGATGCCGGCGCCGAGGTCGAGCTCGCCGCTGGCAGCCGTGCTCGTCGCCGTGCCGTTGACGATCCGGTCCTGTCCGCCGCCATGGCCGAACAGGTAGGTGTCGTTGCCGCCACTTCCCGTCAGCACATCGTTGCTGGAGCCGCCGAACAGCACGTCATTGCCCGCGCCGCCCGTGGTGTTCGGCTGGACGATGATGTCGACGGTCTGCGAAACCGTCTTGCTGTCGGTAGCGGCGCCGGTGGTCAGCGTCGCATGATCGGTCGCCGTTGCGTTCACGGTGAGTTTGAGATCACCCGTGAAGCCCAGCGGCGGCGTCACCATCAGGTTGGCGAGCGACCAGCCGCTGATATCGACGCTGGTGTTGCCGGCGGTCGCCGTGAAGCTGTGCACGCCGTCCGTCAACATCGTGCCGACAGGGATGGTCGACACCGAGACGGCCAGCGTCTCCGATCCATCCTTGTCAGTCAGGCTCGCCGACAGATTGAGGTGCGTCGGCGCGTTACCGTTGCTGACCGAGAAGATCGCGCCCTTGATGCCGTCATCATCATCACCTGCGATGTTGGTGTCGGTCCAGGTGATCATGAAGCTGCCGTCGGGACGTGCCGTGATCGCCGGCGTATGCTGCTCACCAGTCGCATTGCTGTTGACGGTGATCTCGGTGCCGATCTTATGACCTTGCTGGTCGATGATCTGCGCCTTGATCTGGCCGTTGTCCCCGTTGGGGATCTCGCCCAGATCTTCCACATCCTCCCAGGTCACGACGAGGAAGCCGTGGGTCAGCTCCGTGATCCTCGGCGCCTGCTGGTATTGCAGGGCCTTGGTATTGACTTGAAGCTGGACGCCGACCTTGTTGCCGTTCTTGTCGAAGATCTGCATCATGATGTTGGAATCGTCATCATCGATGCCGGGATTATTTGTACCATCCGACTGGCCCTGCCAGGTCACGGCGTAGCCGCCGTTCGCCAGCCCGACCACGTT
>Ga0134128_10007720_pt1 | contig 12980 bp, 9 predicted proteins | sample KB31754_FD_96462 | JGI IMG/M metagenome (GOLD analysis project Ga0134128, IMG submission 96462) | Terrestrial soil microbial communities with excess Nitrogen fertilizer from Kellogg Biological Station, Michigan, USA - KB3-175-4 | ecosystem: Environmental > Terrestrial > Soil > Unclassified ... | reverse complement strand
TTTTCAATGGCCGCACGCCGCGGTTTACGGCCGGATTCGGCAACGGATGTTTCATCACCCACGTCGCCGATCAGCGCGGCAAGGCCGCGTCCCAATCGCGAATGATCCGCCATTGCTGCTCCTGAACCTCTTGCCACGCAATGCCTTTCCGTATTCGCCCGCCGCTGAACCGAGCGTTCACTCCTGATCGGAACGCTAAGTCCCTATCCCGCTTTCAACGCCTTTTCACGCTGGATGATTTCGGTGGCGAGGCGCAGATACGCTTCGCTGCCGACGCATTTGAGATCGTACACCAGCACAGGCTTGCCGTAGGATGGTGCTTCAGAAATGCGCACGTTGCGCGGGATCATCGTCTCGTAGACTTTGTTTCCCATGAACTGCCGCACGTCGGCGACTACCTGGTTTGAGAGATTGTTGCGCGAGTCGTACATCGTCAGCACGATGCCGTGGATGGACAGTGTCGGATTGAGCGTCGTCTTGACTTGCTCGACGGTGCGCAAAAGTTGCGACAGACCTTCGAGCGCGAAAAATTCACACTGCAGTGGAACGAGAATCGAATCCGCGGCCGCCATTGCATTGACCGTCAGCAAATTGAGCGATGGCGGACAATCGACCAGCACGTAGGTGAAATCGTATGTGCGCGGTCCGCTGTTGAGCTGACGGAGCGCATTGCGCAGGCGGAACGCCCGGTCGCGCTGCTGGCCGATTTCGAGTTCGAGGCCCGAGAGATCAAGCGTCGAAGGCGCGATGAAGAGTTGCGGTACGGCGGTTGGCAGCACCGCGTCGCGCATCGGCGCCGCGCCGGTCAGCACGTCGTAGGTCGAGGTGCGACGCGACTTGCGCTCGATGCCGAGACCCGTCGATGCGTTTCCTTGCGGATCGAGATCGACGATGAGGACGTGCTCGCCGATAGCGGCAAGCGCCGTGCCGAGATTGATCGCGGTGGTCGTTTTCCCGACTCCGCCCTTCTGGTTGGCTATGCCCAGCACGCGCGGTCGGGCCGCGTCAGGTTTTGCGGCTGGTTTGCCGAAAGGAACGACGTCGGGCGCATTAGTGGTCGGCGTCTCGGTCATGGCAATTCCATTGGTTAGAACCGCGGCACACGCCCTTGCCCCAACACCGATACTGGCGGGGCATCGAAGGCCCTAACGAGGCTCGAGGCCGCGAACGAGGATGATTGATCCTTCGGGGCTGATCTTGCTGGGCACTTTCGAGACCTGGAGTCTCCAATATTTAGCGGCATCGGTCAATTCAGCATCTACATCTTGACCCTTCGGGAAAAGGCCGATGGAGCCGCGCGCGATCAAAGGAAACGCCTGTTCACATAGGGTTTTCAATGGGGCGAGTGCGCGCGCCGTAACGACATCGACCGGTTCTGCACAGCTTTCCCCAAATTTTTCGGCCCGGACCTGATGAACCGTGGCCGGGACACCGGTCGCCCTCACCGCTTCGCGCAAGAAGGCGGCCTTTTTTCCATTGCTTTCAATGAGATGGACTTTTGCCCCGGGTACGCTTGCAATTACACAGGCAATCGGCATGCCCGGAAAACCGCCGCCCGATCCGAAATCAGCCCACACCTTGGCTTGCGGGACCAACGGTGGAAGCTGGAGCGAATCAGCGACGTGGCGCGTCCACAATTCACCCAGCGTCGACGACGCAACGAGATTGATTCTGCTTTGCCAGCGCAACAGCAAATCAATGAAGACATCGAGCCGCGTTTCTGTTTCACGTGAAACCGGACACAACTGCAACGCCCGCGCTTTGTCGGCCGACAGATTGACAGTCCCCTGCCCGTTTTTTTTCACGCGATTTTCGCGGCAGCTTTTTTTCCGCGACGGACATGCGCGACCAGGAGCGTCAACGCGGCCGGCGTAACACCGTCGATCCGGCTTGCATGCCCGATCGTGCGTGGCCGATGCGCCTGCAATTTTTGTTTCATTTCGTTCGATAAGCCCGGCAGCGCCGCATAATCGAAATCATCCGGCAACGCGAAACTTTCATCGCGCCGATAAGCTGCGATGTCGGCCGCCTGACGCGAAAGATAGACGGCGTACTTCGCATCGACCTCGATCTGCTCGGCGATCTTCGGAGCAAGCGCGCCGAAGCGTGGCCAGATCTTCGCGAGATCGCCGATCGTCACGGCAGGATATGACAGCAGCTCGAATGCCGTGCGTCGCTGACCGTCCTTGTTGAGCGACAAGCCGTAACTCTCGGCTTCTTTCGGCGTAAGCGAAACGGATTTCGCGAATGCCAACGCTTCGTTCAATGACAAGGATTTTTCCCGATGCATGTGCGCGCGTTCGGATTCGACGCAGCCAATCGCAATGCCGAGATCCGTCAGACGCTGATCGGCATTGTCGGCGCGCAGCTGCAGTCGATATTCGGCGCGTGATGTGAACATTCGATACGGTTCGGTGACGCCGCGCGTGACGAGATCGTCGATCATCACGCCAAGATAAGCTTGCGCGCGATCGATGACGATCTCGCGCCCCTCGCCTGCCAGAGCCGCCGCATTGAGACCTGCCAGAAGTCCTTGTGCCGCAGCCTCTTCGTAGCCTGTTGTGCCGTTGATCTGTCCCGCCAAAAACAATCCGCGCAAGCGCTTTGTTTGCAGTGTCGGCGCGAGTTCGCGCGGATCGACATGGTCGTATTCGATCGCGTAGCCGGGACGAACAAAGCGCGCGTTTTGCAAACCGGGAATTGTCGCGACCAATGCGTGCTGCACCTCTTCCGGAAGCGACGTCGAAATTCCATTCGGATAAACGGTATGATCGTCGAGGCCTTCGGGCTCCAGAAAAATCTGGTGGCCGTCGCGCTCGCCAAATTTGACGATCTTGTCTTCGATTGACGGACAGTAGCGCGGGCCGCGGCTTGCAATTTGTCCGGAGTACATCGGTGATCGATGAACATTTTCGCGGATGATATTGTGCGTCACGCTGTTCGTGCGCGTGATCCCGCATTGTATTTGCGGATTATCGATTTGTGTCGTGAGAAGCGAAAACGGTTCGGGCGGATCATCGCCTGGCTGCATTTCAAGCGCGGACCAATTGATTGTCCGGCCGTCGAGCCGCGGCGGCGTTCCGGTTTTCAGCCGGCCAAGCGCAAAGTTTAATTTCTCCAGCGTGCGCGAAAGTCCGAGTGCCGGCGCTTCGCCGACGCGGCCGGCTGGAATTTTCTTTTCGCCGATGTGGATGAGACCACGCAGAAAGGTGCCGGTCGTAAGCACCACGGCGCCGGTGGCAATCGCGCGACTGTCGGCAAAGCGCACACCTTGAACGCGCCCGTTTTCGATTATCAGATCATCGGCCTCCGCCTCGATCACTTCGAGGTTGGAGATCCCCAGGATCGCGGCCTGCATCGCAGTCGCATATAGCTTTCGATCGGCCTGGGTCCGCGGCCCGCGCACGGCAGGTCCTTTACTGCGGTTGAGGACACGAAACTGGATGCCGCCGCGATCGGCCACACGGCCCATAAGGCCGTCCAGCGCATCGATTTCCCGCACCAGATGGCCTTTACCGAGCCCGCCAATGGCCGGATTGCATGACATCGCTCCAATGGTCGCGAATCGGTGCGTTATGAGCGCTGTCTTTGCGCCCATGCGGGCAGAAGCAGCGGCGGCCTCACAACCCGCATGGCCGCCGCCAATCACCGCGACGTCGAATCGACTAGCCATTAAAACCTCGAATGGCGCGTTCTAGCTGAGGCGCGGAGAGGGGTCAAAAGCATTGGATTTACCAAAATGTTTCACGTGGAACATTTGTTTAGGCTTACTCAGGTGTTTCGCGTTGGATTGGGGCAGGGCGCCCGCAGACGAGAGCTTATCTTCAGTGCTCACCGTATACAGGCGCTACGGCTGGTGCGGCTCGAACGAAATGCCAAAACGCGCCATATCCGCCGACTGTCCAACAACCCCAGAACGCCAAGTCAATCCGGCGACGCCAAATCCGACTGCACCAAATAAGCGTTTATTCCTTTTGCGCGTGTGCATGTTTGCCTGTGCGGACGTGCATGGAAATTCACAGCGCGGGCGGCAGGTGGCGCAAATCGGGAAAGCGCGACAATGAGTGCGGCAAGCATTGGAGTGCAAGCCCTGCATCGCAGCACTCTATTTGCCGATGCAAAAATCCCGGAAAATCAATTCCAGAATATCCTCGACATCAACCCGGCCGGTGAGGCGGCCAAGAGCGTGGGCTGCCGCACGCAGCTCCTCGGCAAAAAGATCTTCATGCGTGGAAACTTCAGGCTTCAGGGCCCTCCGCAGTGCCGCCTCGGCGTCCTCTAAATTTCGGCGGTGGCGCGCGCGGGTAACGAGCGCAGGCTCAGTACCAAGCAAGAATTGGTCGGCTTTCTCTGTCAGTTTTTTCAAAAGATTGTCGAGACCTCCACCCGAGGCGGCCGAAATATCGAACAATGATTCATTCGAAATGAATTTATATTCATAGCTTTGCACTATGTCTTTGTTAACTATATTTGGTAATAGTCTATTAAACTGAAAAGTTGGTTCATTAATTACTGCAAGCTGTAATGATGATTCATTTTTTGTGTTAACCGCCTGAAGCAAATCGATTTTATTGCGGACCAGCCACAATGGTGGAAGAGATTGATCCCGCTCCAATTCGACAGGCTTCTTTGTGCCCGCCTCACTACCCGCTGCGCCCGCCTGACGACCTGCTGCACCCGCCCCAAGGCTCGAATTTTCCGATCTGTGAACCCGGGCCTCCACGTCTTCGAACAAATGCAACTCTGCGGGATCGCTTGCGTCCACCACCCACAAAATGAGATCCGCGGCGGCGGCACGTTCGCCCGCACGCCTGACACCCTCGAGTTCGACAGGATCCTCGGTCTCTTGAATGCCGGCAGTGTCGAGCACCGTGACCGGCAGGCCATTCAGATCGAGATGCACTTCAATTACGTCGCGCGTCGTGCCGGCATGAGGCGAGACGATCGCCGCCTCCCTCCGCGCAATCCGATTGAGCAGCGTTGATTTTCCGGCATTCGGCGGGCCGGCGATGGCCACAACAAGTCCTTCGCGCAGGCGTTCGCCGCGACCACCGTCTGTAAGCACAACCTTGATTTCATCCGCCAACGTCTGCGCGATGCGTAATGCCGGCGCCAGCAAATCCTGCGGCACATCCGCCTCATCGGAGAAGTCGATGCGCGCTTCGACAAGCGCCAGTGCCTGAATCAGCTGCGTGCGCCACGACTCGGCGCGACGACCGAGAACGCCGGTCATCTGCCGGAAGGCCTGCCGGCGCTGGCCTTCCGTCTCGGCCATCACCAGGTCGGCGAGCCCTTCCACTTCGGTAAGGTCGAGCTTGCCATTTTCAAATGCGCGGCGTGTAAACTCACCGGCCTCAGCCGGACGAAGACCTTCTATTTGCGAAAGCGCAGCGAACACAGCGGCGATAACCGCGCGGCCGCCATGCAACTGAAGCTCGGCTACATCCTCGCCGGTTTCGCTGTTGGGCGCCGGAAACCACAGGGCGAGCGCCTGATCGATGAGCTCGCCGCCACGTCCGCAAATATGAACAAGCGCTGCCTGACGCGGGGCAGGGATTTTCCCCGTCAGAGCTTCAAGCGCCGCGCCGGCGCGCGTACCGGATATGCGCACCACGCCTATCGCCGCCGGCAGCCTGCCAGAGGACAGTGCGTATATAGTGTCATTGAAGGATCCAGTCATCGCGGCGCACGGAAGCGCCGAGCAGGGCAGGGGTCAAGCCCCACGACGACCCCTGCGATATGATCGCGTATTATGCGATCGATCGAGGAGGCGTTATGCGGCCGCAACTCAGTCTTGCCGTTCTGTTGTCGTTTTCACTTGTCGGCTACTCCGCATCAACAGCGAAAGCGCAGAGCGATCTTGCCCGGGCCTATCGCGTGATCGCGTCCAAATCATTCGTCGATCTCACGCACAGCTTTGGCCCTCAAACGCCGGTGTGGTCCGGATTTGGCCAGGCAAAGATGACCCCCGCAGCCGATCCAAAAACGCGCCGTGCATACACAATCAAAGACGATGGCTTTCGCACCACTCTCTATGAGATCGTCGGCCAATACGGCACGCATGTCGATCCGCCGGCTCATTTCGACGAGCAGGGAATCACAATGGATGAAATCCCTCTGAAACAGATGATCCTTCCGCTCATCGTCCTCGACGATACGCCATATCTCACGCGCGATCCGAACCATGCATTTTCCGTGGCCGATCTCAATTCCTGGGAAAAAAAGCACGGACGCATTCCGCGCGGCGCCTTCGTCGCGCTGCGCACCGACATGTACAAGGACTGGGACAGCAACCCCGAACGCTTCAAGCGCGCTCCGTTCCCCGCCTGGACGCCAGAAACCATCAAGTTCCTCTACGAACGTCGTGGCGTCGCCGCAACCGGACACGAAGCGATGGACACCGACACGACCGACAAGATGGAATCGGAAACTTACATCCTTCGGCACGGACACTATCAGATTGAAGTCATGGCCAATCTCGACAAGGTTCCGCCGAAAGGGGCACTCATTGTCGTGACTTGGCCGAAAGTTCGCAAAGGTCTCGGATTCCCGGCGCGAGCCTTTGCGATATTGCCATGACGGCGGGGCGGTAACCGGTTGGGCGGATTTCCCGCAGGCAGAAATTCAAGCTAGGCTTCCGCGATGTCGTCCCATCAAAATTCCCCGCATGTAAACCGCCTCAGCCAGGCGACATCTCCATATCTCCTTCAGCACAAGCACAATCCGGTCGACTGGTGGACGTGGGGCCCGGACGCGCTAGCCGAAGCCAGGCGCACGAACAAGCCGATCCTGCTCTCTGTCGGATATGCCGCGTGCCATTGGTGCCATGTGATGGCGCACGAATCTTTCGAGGACGAGGCCACCGCAAAGGTCATGAACGAACTGTTCGTGAATATCAAAGTCGATCGTGAAGAGCGTCCTGACATCGACCAGATTTACATGAACGCGCTGCATCTGCTCGGCGAGCAGGGCGGCTGGCCGCTGACCATGTTCCTCACACCGAAGGCCGAACCGGTCTGGGGCGGCACATATTTTCCCAAGGAGTCACGATTTGGACGGCCGGCCTTTGTCGATGTTTTGCGCGAGATTGCGCGAATGTTCCGCGACGAACCCGGCCGGATCGAGCAGAACCGCGCCGGCCTGCTGTCGCGCCTGGCCGAAAAGGCTCATCCCGCCGGCCGCGTGACGGTCGGGTTGAAAGAGCTCGATGCCGCCGCGATGCAAGTCGGAAACATGTTCGACAGCATCAATGGCGGCATGCGCGGTGCGCCCAAATTTCCGCAGCCGGCCATTCTTGAGATGCTGTGGCGTGCAGGGCTGCGAACAAGCGATACGCGCTTCTTCGAAACGGTCGAGTTTTCGCTGGAGCGGATGAGCGAAGGCGGCATCTACGATCATCTTGGCGGAGGTTTCTCGCGCTATTCGGTCGATGAAAGGTGGCTCGTCCCGCATTTCGAAAAAATGCTCTACGACAACGCGCAGTTGCTGGAGCTCCTGGCGCTTGCCTGGCAGCGGACAGGCATATTGGTTTTTGCGCAGCGGGCGCGCGAGACAGTCGCATGGCTCAGACGTGAGATGACCACAGGGGAGGGCGCTTTTGCCGCTTCGCTCGATGCCGATTCAGAAGGCGAAGAAGGCAAGTTTTACGTCTGGTCCCATGCGGACGTCGTAAAAGCACTGGGCACCGAGGACGGTGAGTTCTTCGCGCGCCATTACGACGTGACTCCCGACGGAAATTTTGAAGGTCACAATATTCTCAACCGGCTTGCAAACCATCCGCGCAGCGCGAAAGACGAAAACCGCCTGGCCCGGCTGCGGGAAAAACTCCTCGCCATACGCAATACGGGCGTTCACCCCGGGCTCGACGACAAGGTCCTGGCCGACTGGAACGGGCTGATGATCGCCGCCGTTGTCAATGCCGGGATCATTCTCGATGAACCGTCCTGGCTCGATATGGGAAAACGCGCTTTCGATTTCATCGCCCGGACCATGATCAGGGGCGATCGTCTCGGTCACTCATGGCGAGACGGGAAATTATTGTTCCCCGGCCTTGCATCTGATTCCGCCGCGATGATACGCGCCGCTTTGGCGCTCTTTGAAGCGACAGGCGAACACGCCTATCTGGAACGGGCGCTTGTCTGGCAATCCGAATTCGATGCCCACTACGCCGATCCTGAGACCGGCATCTATTATCTTTCAGCCGACGACTCGAGCGATCTTCTGCTGCGGCCCCATTCGACGCAGGATGACGCCACGCCAAACCCGAACGCGGTCGCCGCCCAAAATCTCGTCAGGCTCGCGGTGCTCACCGGCAACGATCAGTGGAGCCGCATGTCCGACCGGCTCATCGAAACAATACTGGGCAGCGCCGAGCGCAATTTGTTTGGACACGTGGCGCTCCTCAACGCGCTTGACCTGCGGCTCCGTGCTGCCGAGGTCGTGGTTACCGGCCCTCAAGCCAAACAATTCGCGGAGGTCGCGCTCAAATTGCCGTATCTCGATCGCGTTGTATTGCGCGCAGAAACCGCAGCCGATCTGGCGAGCTCGCATCCGGCTCGCGAGAAGCTCAAAGCTGCATCGGAAAGCATGGCCTTCATTTGCGTCGGCCAGCGTTGCTCGCTTCCGATTAAATCCGCGAATGACATTTCCAGTACGATTGCGTCGTTCCGCTCGGCGCCGCAACCAAAACTTTAGGGATAAAGCTTTACCTGCCATTTACTTCACAAGAGTAGTCCTTTTCCCGATTTTCTCAGACCCCGAAGCCAGAATTGAGCGGGCAAGACAGCAGCGCGTGCGCGGGCCCACGGTCAAAGGTTTTTCATGCCGATCAACCAGACCAGACTGATCTGGTTGCTCATCGCCGCGATGGGTGCGTTGACTGCCGTCAGCTTTGCGCTAGCCGGCCTCAGCATCAACCTCAGTAGCAATCCCTTTCTTCTGCCGGCGCTCGCCGTGCCGTTTGCCATCGGCTGGTACTATTCTTCGATACGGCCCGACATTCGTTTGCAAACGTTCGCCACATCGGCAGGCCAGCTTTTTCTCATCCTGCTGCTTGGCATACTTTTGACCTATGCCGCGATGGCCACCAATTTTCCGTATCGCGACGCCGAACTTTACGCGATTGATCGTTTCCTGGGCTTCGACCGCCACACTTATCTGTCTCTCTTCACCAGCCGGCCGTGGCTCCAATCCGCGGCGTCATTTGCATATCTCTCGTTCTTGCCGCAGTTCGCGCTCGTGCCGCCGTTGTTGTTGCTCTTCAGCGATCAGACAAAGCGTTTGCAGATTTTGATTCTCGCTTTTGGCGGGGCCTTGATTCTCACGAGCGCAATTTCCGCACTCATTCCCGCGGTCGACGCTTACGTCTACGTCGATATTACTCCCTCCGTATTCGCCAAGATTTCAGCCCAGTTGAAAACGCAGGTGCCGACCCTGGAAGCCTTGCGTTCGGGCGCGCTGCATATTCTGCGGCTCAACGACCTTGAGGGCTTGATTACATTTCCGAGCTTCCATACGACCGGCGGCCTGCTCTTTGCGTGGGCGCTGCTGAAGACCCCTTATTTGCGCTGGCCGGCTCTTGCGATAAATGGCGCCCTGATCGCCTCGACACCGGTCGTAGGCGCTCACTACTTTATCGATCTCGTCGGCGGCGGCGGCGTTGCGGCAATTTCGCTGTTCGCAAGTCAATGGCTTTACCACGCATCGGGCCCGCGCCAGCCGGCAATCAATCCGGAGCTCGGTGTTTTGCAGCAAGCCAAAGAGAACGCGTCGTCCTAATCTGGTTCGCAGCCGCACGCCGACATTAATTAGGCAGACGCAGCTCGACAACGTGCGAAACGCGGCGAGCATCGCCGTATCATCCATTCGACTGATGGTTTCCGAAGTCGACGCACCGAGCGTCAGATTGTAGCCCGTTCAGCGGACGCGGTGCGCTTGTGGTTCCGATATACCTCATTGCACTCATGAATTGAAATTCCGCCCAGCCACAGTCTTCCGGTCAACCGGAAACTTCGGAGATTATCGTCATGAAGCTACGTTCGCCTGTCTGCCAAATGCCCACTGTGTTGAAGATATCCTTCTTCGCGATTGCGTTTGCAGCTTCGTGCATCGACGCATCGCGCATCGCGATCGCGCAAAAGGCACCGGAAGCTGCACGCATGCCGGACTTCGCGCCTGCCATGATCGAGCACATGCGCAAGATGCGGCGCTACAAAGACCCCGACCGGGGCGAGCAGGAAACGCCGCGCATCATTGATCGCTTCAGCGTCGATCGCGATGACAGCGGGGCGATCGCATCGTTCCAGCCCAATGGGGCTACAATCACTTCAAACAATGCTTTCTTCAAAAGCATGGGGACCAATGGCAGGACCTGCTTCACCTGCCATCAGCCGCAAAGTGGCTGGTCTATCGTGCCAGGTGATGTTGCGGCGCGCTTCGAGCGAAGCCGTGGCAGCGATCCGATCTTCCGGCTCGTCGACGGCGCAACATGCCCGAACGACGACGTCTCAACGCTTCGCGCGAAACGGCATGCCTACAAATTGCTGATCGACAAGGGCTTGATCCGCATCGGCGTGTCGATTCCAGCCACGGCGGAATATAAGGTCGAAGTTAACAAGGGCGACGATCCCTACGGATGCAATACCGATCCCATAACCGGTCTCGCCGCAGGCATTGTCTCGACCTATCGACGGCCACTGCCTACCACCAATGTCGGGTTTCTGAGCACCATCATGTGGGATGGCCGGGAGCCAAACCTTGATAGCCAGGCGGTCGATGCGACGCTTGGGCATGCCCAGGCAACCGCCGCGCCGACGCCCGCCCAGGTGGCCGAAATTGTTGCTTTCCAGAATGGCGTTTTCACCGCCCAGATCTTCGACAAGAAAGCGAAGTTCCTGACCGATGACAGCGCCAAAGGCGGCCCCGTCGCCCTCTCGCTGGACTTGCCCAGCTTCTTCATCGGCGTGAATGATCCGCTCGGCAACAACCCCAGAGAGACGCCGTTTACGTCGCAGATCTTCGATCTCTATCGTCCTTGGTTGAGCGCCGGAACCCGTCATGATTACGGCGGTCATCGCCAGTCGATGGGCGGCGACGACCTCTTCAGGAAAATAAACGCCACTGACGATTGGCAACGTGATGATCATGAACGCGGCATGGTCGGCGAGCACCGCCGCTCTATCGCCCGCGGCGAAGAGGTGTTCAACAACACCCAGTTCAATATTACGGGCGTTTCCGGCCTCAACGATGAGCTCAACAAGCCGAGCATTTCCGGGTTCTGCGGCACGTGCCATGACACGCCAAATGTGGGCGATCATTCGGTCAAGGCGCCGCTGGATATCGGGGTGCCCGATGCAGGCGACAACAAACCCCCCGTGCTGGATATTTCCGGTCTGCCGGTCTTCACGATCACATGCCAGCTCAAGGACGGCCCGCTTGCCGGCAAAGTCTACAAGGTCACCGATCCGGGACGCGCCACCATCAGCGGCAAATGCAAAGATATCGGCCGGTTCAAAGGGCCGATATTACGCGGGCTCGCGGCGCGCGCGCCCTATTTCCACAACGGCTCGGCCGCCAGCTTGCATGACGTGGTCAACTTCTACGATCAGCGGTTTGCAATCGGCCTCACGCACCGGCAGAAAACCGATCTGGTAAATTTCCTGAACACGCTCTGACGTAAACCGACGGCGCAACCCGCTCCGTTCACGCTTCCAAAAAATGGCCGGGCATTTGCCCGGCCATTTCAATTTTACGATACCGAGTGATCAGGTGTTCATCGACTCGAAGAATTCCGCGTTGTTCTTCGTGTTTCGGAGCTTATCCAGCAGGAAGTCGATGGCGTCCATCGTGCCCATCGGGTTCAGAATCCGCCGCAAAACATACATCTTTTTGAGTATGGCCGCATCGGTGAGCAGCTCTTCCTTGCGCGTGCCGGAACGAGTGATGTCGATTGCCGGGAAGGTGCGCTTGTCTGCGACCTTGCGATCGAGGATGAGCTCGGAATTGCCGGTGCCCTTGAACTCTTCGAAAATCACTTCGTCCATGCGGCTGCCGGTATCGATTAATGCGGTGGCAATGATGGTGAGCGAGCCACCTTCCTCGATGTTGCGCGCCGCGCCGAAGAAGCGTTTCGGCCGCTGCAGCGCGTTAGCGTCGACACCACCGGTGAGCACTTTGCCGGAGGAGGGGACAACCGTGTTGTAGGCACGGCCGAGGCGAGTGATTGAATCGAGCAGAATCACGACGTCGCGCTGGTGTTCGACGAGCCGCTTGGCTTTTTCGATTACCATTTCGGCGACCTGCACGTGGCGCGAAGCCGGCTCATCGAACGTAGATGAGATCACCTCGCCCTTCACGGAACGCTGCATGTCCGTGACTTCCTCGGGCCGCTCGTCGATCAGCAGCACGATCAGGTACGTCTCGGGATGATTGGCGGTGATCGAGTGTGCGATGTTTTGCAGCAGAACGGTTTTGCCGGTGCGCGGCGGCGAGACGATCAGCGCGCGCTGGCCTTTGCCGATCGGCGCAACAATGTCGATGACCCTCGCCGAAAGATCCTTCTTGGTCGGATCTTCGTATTCCATCTTGAGCCGCTCATCCGGATAGAGCGGCGTCAGGTTGTCGAAATTGACCTTATGGCGCGCCTTCTCGGGGTCCTCGAAATTGATCGTGTTGACTTTGAGAAGTGCGAAATAGCGCTCACCTTCTTTCGGGGAGCGGATATGGCCTTCGACCGTGTCGCCGGTGCGCAGTCCGAAACGGCGGATCTGGCTTGGCGAGACATAGATGTCATCGGGGCCGGAAAGATAATTCGATTCCGGTGAGCGCAAAAAACCGAATCCGTCGGAGAGTACTTCGACGACACCTTCGCCGATGATGTCAACTTCCTGAGTCGCGAGTTGCTTGAGGATCGCGAACATCAGCTCCTGCTTTCGCATGGTGCTGGCGTTCTCGACCTGGTGTTCTTCGGCGAAAGCAACGAG
>Ga0134128_10007718_pt1 | contig 12981 bp, 12 predicted proteins | sample KB31754_FD_96462 | JGI IMG/M metagenome (GOLD analysis project Ga0134128, IMG submission 96462) | Terrestrial soil microbial communities with excess Nitrogen fertilizer from Kellogg Biological Station, Michigan, USA - KB3-175-4 | ecosystem: Environmental > Terrestrial > Soil > Unclassified ... | reverse complement strand
TTGCTCTGCCCCGAATGCAGAGTGCCGGGTCCAGCCTGGTGGCCATTTCTCCCCAGACCGCCAAACAATCCTTCTTCATGCGCGATCAGCACCAGCTGCGCTTTCCCCTGCTCAGCGATTCGCATAATCGGGTGGCCCGCGGCTTCGGCTTGGTTTACCCCATCCCCCAGGAGCAAAAAGAGGTTTATAGCCGTACCTTTGTGAATCTGCCTTTTCTGAATGGAGATTCCAGCTGGGAACTCCCCATTCCCGCCACCTACATCCTGGAAAGGGACGGCGCCGCGCTTTACGCCAGCGTCCATCCCGATTACACCCGCCGCCCCGAGCCGGAGGAGATAATTTGCCGCCTGCTCGACCCATCCCGCTCCTGAAGCGGCTGTTCAGGATTCCAAAGGTGGGATGAACGCCGTCCGGCCTGAGCGGCGCCGTTTCCGGCCAAAACTACCGGATCCAGCCAGGGGCGCGGCTTATGCCCGATTTGAATCGTTAAAATTACGCCCCGCCGCATGTTCTGCAAATCGAACATACGAACTTTGTTCTTTACAAGTACCCTTCCACCGAGGTAGTTTTTCCTGTTGGAATCTCCCCCGGGGGGCATACTGCCATCCCTGTGCGCCAGGCCGGGGTTGCCAAGCCTTGCAGGTTACGGGATAATAAAGGTTTGTGCATCCTCACTAGAATCAGAAAGAAGGTCTCTTTTCGTGTTAATGATTCGACTGGCGCGCATGGGTGCGCGTAAACAGCCTTACTACCGTGTGGTCGTGATTGAGAAGGAGCGCGCGCGCAATGGCCGGGCGCTGGAGATCGTTGGCACCTATAATCCACGGACCAACCCTGCCAGCGTTGACCTGAAGCGCGACCGTATTGAGCATTGGCTGTCTCACGGGGCCAGGATGTCGGCCACCGTCAGCCACCTGCTTGCTAAAGCTCCTGCCCCGCAGACCGCGGCGTAAACGCGCTGGCAGCCACACCACCCCGGACACAAGGAGTAGGTCCCGATGGCGACGGATCAGGGTGGAGATATGCGAGCACTGGTGGAGCAGATTGCCCGGGCTTTGGTGGACGAGCCCGGACAGGTTTCCGTTCAATCTGTTGATGGGGAACAGGTTACGGTTTTGGAACTGCGCGTGGCCCCCAATGACCTGGGCAAGGTCATTGGGAAACAGGGCCGCACGGCGCGCTCCATTCGCACCATCCTGAGCGCCGCCGGCATGAAGTTGCGCAAGCGTTTCACCCTGGAGATCCTGGAATAGACGAAGCGTTCATCACCATCGCCCGCGTGGTCAAGGCGCAAGGGCGGCGGGGCGAAGTCGCCGCAGAACTCCACACCGATTTTCCGGAACGTTTTGCTGAGCGCGAGCGGATTTATGCCCTGGCGCCCGATGGGGTGCGCCGCGAAATGCATCTGGAAAATTCCTGGCCGCATTTGCGGTATTTCGTCCTGAAGTTCGGGGGCGTGGATTCCATCGGTCAGGCTGAGGCCTTGGTGGGCTGCGAACTGCAGATTCCTGCCGCCGAACGCGCCCCGCTGGAACCCGGGGCGGCTTACGTCAGCGATCTGGTGGGCTGCGCAGTCTGGGCTAGGACCCGCGGCTCGGGTAGCACCGAGGTTGGCGTCGTGGCCGGCGTTCAATTTGGCGCCGGCGAGGCACCCCTGCTGGTGGTCCGCTCCGGCAAAAAGGAATTCCTTGTCCCTTTCGCCGCCGAGTACCTGCTGAGTCTGGACCTTGCGGGACGGCGGATTGAGATGCGACTCCCCGAGGGGTTGCTGGACGTAGACGCTCCCTTAACCGAAGAGGAAAAAATGCGGCAGCGGGAAAAAAGCTAGTTCATGAAATTTGAAATTGTCACGATTTTCCCGGACTTTTTTCGCGGTCCTCTCGAGCACGGAATCATTCGCCGCGCGCGCCAGACCGGTCTGGTGGATATCCGCGTGGTTGACCTGCGCGACTCCACCCACGACCACCACCGGACCGTGGACGACCGTCCCTTCGGAGGCGGAGAAGGCATGGTTCTGAAGCCGGAACCGGTTTTTGAATGTCTGGACTCGCTGTCAGTCGCGCCCCGTGAGGCACGCCTGGCCGGCGCAGCCAGGGAATCGGTGGTACTGCTTTCCGCCCAGGGCAAGCGCTTTGACCAGAGAGTGGCCGCGCAAATGTCAGCCCTGGAACGGGTGGTGCTGATTTGCGGGCGCTATGAAGGCGTGGATGAGCGGGTGAACGATTTTCTCGCCGATTGCGAGCTTTCCATCGGCGATTACGTTTTGAGCGGTGGCGAGCTGGCGGCCGCTGTGGTCGTGGATGCGGTTACCCGGCTGCTTCCGGGAGCGCTGGGCAATGAGGCCTCTGCCCGCCAGGAGTCGTTTTCGGTGGCCAGCGAGGAAGGGCGAGTTGCGGGTTCGGAACCCTCGTCCACCTGCGCTTCCGGCGGTCTGCTCGATTACCCGCACTACACCCGTCCAGCGGAGTTTCGCGGTATGGCCGTGCCGGAAGTGCTGGTTTCCGGCGACCACGACCAAATTCGCCGCTGGCGCCGCCGCGTGGCCCTGGAAAAAACGCTGCGCAACCGTCCTGACCTGCTGGAGCAGGCCGACCTCAGCGCCGAGGACAAGCGCTTAGTGGCGCAAATCTCGGGCAAAATTTAGAATATCGCCAGGGCCAACCTGGCCGACACCATAAAGGAAAAGCCAATGTCGAACCTCATTATTGAAAAACTGCTGGCCAAGAGCCGCCGCACCGATCTGCCCCAGTTTGGCCCTGGCGACACCGTGCGCGTTCACGTCAAGATAAAGGAAGGCGACAAAGAGCGCGTGCAGGCCTTCGAAGGCGTCGTCATCTCCCGCACCTCTGGCCCCCAGGCCAGTTTCACCGTGCGCAAGATAAGCTTTGGCCAGGGCGTGGAGCGCATCTTTCCCGCCAACTCCAAAGTAGTTGACCGCGTGGACGTGGTCCGCTCCTCGCGCGTGCGTCGCGCCAAGCTCTACTACCTGCGCGAGCTGCGCGGCAAAGCCGCCCGCCTGCGCGAAGTGGAGTAAGGCAGTGGCCGGTGGTCAGTGGCCATCCTCTTCTTGTTTCTTGTGACGCGGCCGCCCTCGCCCGCTTGCCACTGCCAAGCCGGCTAAGCTCACCCAGGACTTCCGTCCTGGGCTTTACTGTGGCGCGCCTACCCCGGACGTGGCGCGGGCGCTACCTCCCGCCAAACTGCAGCCTCAGCCCCGCCCGCGCTAATATCGGCGGACCTACGGTCAACACCGGCGTGCGCCCGATCTGATACTGCTGGTTCAGCAGGTTCTCCCCCGCCACAAACACCTCCACTCCCGGCCGCAAGGAATGGGAAACGATGGCGTCCAGCGCGAAAAATCGCTCCAGGGGCAGTAAATTCTGGTCGTCATCGAACTGGTTGCCGACGTATCGTCCCTGCACTCCCACCAGCACAAAGGGTTTGACATACCGTGCCTGCAGGGTGAACTGATGGTGCGGCACCTGCGGCAGCCATAACCCGACCAGCGCGGGATTGGCGGAAAAGCTGGTCACGGTCGCATCGGTGTATTCATACGACCCGGAGAGGGTGATGGCGTTGCTCAGCCGCTCATCTGCCTCCACCTCCACCCCGCGCGAGCGAGTGCGGCCCAGGTTCTGGCGCTGGCGCGTGATCAAGTCCGGAGCCACGCTCAGGGTCACATTGGCGATGGGCCGTGTAATGTCGCTCCAGAAAAAATTTCCGCGCAGCATAAAATGCTGGTCCCACCCGGTGACGATGGCCCCGGCTTCCGCTCCCGTCAGGCGCTCGGCCAGCAGTTGGTCATTGGCCTGGGTGACAATGTTGCCCACGCGGAAGGAGCGGTAAAGCTCGTTCAAGGTGGGCGCGCGGAAAGAGCGGTAGGCCGAGCCGGTCAGGGAAACCTTGCTTGTCACCCGCTGCAGCACCGCCAATCGCGGGCTGAAGAAAGATTCGCTGCGGTCAGGAAAAGGAGTAACCGTACCTCCCGCACCGGAAAACGGCAGCTTGGCGGAGAAGGCTCGGAAATTCAGCCACCGGTCCACGCGTCCGCTCAGGGTCAGCAGAGTGCGCCGCGTGATGCTGATCATGTCTTCGCCGTAGGCGCCCCAGTTGTTCTCCCGCCCGCCTGCCTGCGACCTGCTGCTCGCCAGCCCCTGCGAGAAACCGATCTCGTCGCTTTCCCCGTGCACGTTCCACTCTTCCGCTCCCGCCACCAGATTCTGCCGCGCGCCCAGGCTGCGCGTCCATTGTGCCGAGAAGCCCACTTGCTGTGCCGGTACGCGCTGCTCGCGGGTGAGGAATTCGCTGTTGCGGTCCAGCGCGACGGCGGAAAAATTCTGGTTGTACACCTGCCGGCTCACGTAAGAACCCAACCTGAACTCACCCAGTTCCTTCGAATTCCAGTTCGCCCCCAGGTCCAGCTCGCGGATGGTAGTGCGGTTGGGCGTGAGCGGCGTGCCGTTCTGGCGCTCTTCCCCCAGCAGCGAGCCGCGGGCAAACACGCTGGCGTTCTGCCCCACCTTGCGCTCCACCATGGCTTCTCCGCTGGCGTGTTCGGAGTTCACCGGCGTATCCAACAGTCCGCGCAGGCTCAGGGGCACGTCAATGTAGCCGTCGGTGCGAAACAGCTCGCCGGAAATCGCGCCCGCCCAGTTGCCGGCCTCGTGGCTGCCCGTAAAAGAAACATCGGGCGTGTCCTCATTGCCATAAGACGTCTCCAGGGTGAAAGCGTTGCGGTCCACCGGTTGGCGCAGCACGTTCACCACCCCGCCCAGCGCGTCGGACCCGTATAGATGAGACGCTCCCCCGCTGGCCACCTCTATGCTTTCAATTTCCACGCTGGGAATGCGGTCCCAGTACACCCAGCCGCCAAAAGGATCGTTCAGGGGAAACCCATCGGCCAGCACCAGGGCACGGCTGGCCCCGCTGGCTCCCAGCCCGCGTAGCGAGGCGCCTTGCGACGTAGGATTGGCGGTGCGGCTATCGCTGCGCCTGAACAGGCTGAAACCCGACACCTGGCGCAGCTTATCGTCGGTGGCCAGGCCGGCAGTAACGGCAAGGTCTTGCGGCGAAAGCACCACTACGCTGGTCGGCGTCTCCACTAGCCGCGTGCCCGTGCGGTTAGCGGTCACGGTGAGTTCCTCGGCGGCCACGGCGGGCGCCAATGTGATTTCCACTTCGCCGCTGCCGGCGGCCCAATCGAGCTCCCTAGTCGCAAAACCGGCAGCGCTGGCCTTCAAGCTGCCCCGGCTCACCGGCACGTGGTTAAAGTTGAACCGGCCGTGCCGGTCACTAACGCGGGCGGCCCGAAATCCGCCGGCGGAAAGCACTACCTTCGCTCCAGAGATGGCCGCACCGCTGCTGTCCGTCACCACTCCCAAGATTTGCTCGGAGTTGTCAGCCTGTGCGGCGGCGGCGCAGGACAGTAGAAAAACCATCATCAGGCAAGCCGCCAAACACCGCGGCAAGGCGCGGACAGCTGGGTTCGTCATCCGTTTGCTCCATAGCTATCGTCCAACCGGCCCCAACTCGGTGGCGTGCGTAAACCATCATCTTAGCTGTTTCGGCCCAAATCTTCTTGCGCCTGCTCTCCCGTTGGGCGATATTGAGGACACAGACTCACACCGTGCCTCGAAAAACTGCTTACCCAGGTAACAAGCTGTCCAAGGCTGCGGCCAAGCTGCGCCTGCTAAAGTCGCTGCGCTGCACCACGCGTTTCGAAAAGCGCGCCTGGGCCGACGGCGCCAGGCTGGTGGCGGGCGTGGACGAAGTTGGGCGCGGGTCGCTCTTCGGCCCGGTGGTGGCGGCGGCGGTCATTCTCGACCCCAGCTACCGCATTCGCGGTCTGCGCGATTCCAAGCTGCTCAAGCCGGAACGCCGCGAAATCCTGGCCCAGCGCATTCGCGAGCACGCTATCGCCATTTCCGTGGCCGCCGTGGACAATGCCCGCATTGACCAACTCAATATCTACTGGGCCTCGGTGGAGGCCATGGTCGAAGCCGTGCGCTGCCTCTCGCCCGCGTCCGATCACTTGCTGATTGACGCCCTGCGTATCCCCTGGGAGTGCCCGCAAACTAAGATCATCCACGGCGACGCCCTCTCCGCCTCTATCGCCGCCGCCTCCATCATCGCCAAGGTGGAGCGCGACCGCCTGGTGCGCGAGTGGGCGCCCGTTTTCCCCGCCTATGACCTGGCCTCCAACAAGGGCTACAGCGCGCCCAAGCACATCGCCGCCTTGCGCAAGTACGGGCCATCGCCCCTGCACCGCCAGTCCTTCGCCCCGGTGTGGATGGCGCCCGCCCCGCAGGAGGTGCTGGAGTTCATGCTCTCCGACGCGGCCGAAGCCGTGGACGAGGCGGCGGAAGCCCTCGCGGGCGATTGACCGGCCGCTTCTTTGATAAGCAACCAGCGACCGCAGCTCAGGCTGCTGTACCACACCTTTACGCGGTTTTTCTGCGCACGATTTTTGTGGAAGGCTTCAGGACCGCATCGGCCAACTTGAGATACTTCTGAATGAATGCGTCTTCTTCGCTGCTTGGGTCAACGGAACGCGGAACGTCGTGCGCGCCTGCTGCTGCAACACGCCAGGGCAATTGCAGAACAACAGTCCACGGCTTATCCTCACGCACGCGCTTCCACCTCGGAGCATTTCGGCCAGGCTTGTCATCAGCGATGACTTGGCAGGGCGCGCGGGTTGCCACCCAGGAAGCGCGGCTGAGTAGCTGCCGGACGGCTGCCCTGAAGCGTTTGCGGACAACTCTATCCTCCCTGATGCGCTCGAACCTGACGTGTTTAAGAAACAAGAAAACTCGGACCTGTTAAGACAGCAAGAGAACTCCGCCGCTAAACTTCGCAATCTGCAGCGCTTGGTGCAGTCTCTTTGCGGCATATACAGCCGGGTGGCGCGGCGTCTCCGTGTGGATCGTACCTATGTCAGCCGCGTGGCCAAAGGAGAGAGACACTCGCCAAAAATTGAAGCCGCTCTGCTCGAGGATTTTGATCACCATACCCGGCCAGACACAACTTAGGTGCGCGGACATCCACGTAATCACCGCGTGTCATCAAACGAGACACCCTGGAGAACCGGCTTGGAGGAATCTTGAAGCGACGTGCCCCACGCGAGCCTGCTCCACCTATCCCTCCGCTGAGCGCCTCGCGGGTAAGCGCAAACGTTGAGCTCACACCTCCGACCCAAGATCCAGCTGACGTGCAGGCCCATGTTACCCAGGAGAACATTGCCGATTTTGAACGATATCTCCTCTGGGCCGATAAGGCTATGCACCCGGAGAAACGCGGCGCGGAGGTCACGCCAGGGGCGGCTCCGCCTAATCGCGACCTTGAGGCCCATATGGACAATGAAAACTTGAAACTGGCAAAGTACGAGCCGCTTACCTTTCAATGCGTCAGGTGCGAGCAGCAATTCAACGCCTCAGGAAAATCAATTGAGCAGGTCGCCGGCGAGGTTTCTGACCACATCACCCGGGAGCATCCCGACCTTTCCAACTCCTGGTTGCAGCACAAAAAGGCGGCGTAACGCGGCCGACCGATCCCGGCGATCAGGTGGCCGCCACTTTGACCGCTGTTTGGGTTAAGTGCCGTGCCAGGCAGTAGGCACTGGATACTGGCTACTGACAACTGGCTGCTGATTTATGCTGGAAGCATGCACCGACTGCTCTGCGTCACCGCTCACCCCGATGATGAAGCCGGCAACTTTGGCGGTTCTCTGCTGCTCTATCACGAGCGCGGGGTCGAAACCCACGTCATCTGCCTCACTCCCGGACAGGCGGCTTCCAACCGGGGGGGCGCCCGCACCGACCAGGAGTTGGCCACGCTGCGCCGCAAGGAATTCGCCGCATCCTGCCAAGTCCTGAAGGTCACGCGCGCTGAGGTGCTTGATTACGCCGACGCCCACCTGCACCGCATTGATCTCTACAGCGTGGTGGCGGAACTCACCCGCCGCCTGCGCCAGATTCGCCCCCAGGTGGTGCTGACCTACGGCCCCGAGGGCGGCATCACCGGACACCCCGACCACGGCATGGCTGGCATTTTCGCCAGCCTCGCCTTTCAATGGGCCGGCCGCAGCAACCGCTTCCCCGAGCAACTACAGGAGAACGTCAGCCTCTACCGTCCGCAAAAGCTCTACTTCGCGGCCGCGCCTTTCACCTTGCCCAACCGCCAGCCCATCTCCCCGCCGCCGGCCACCATCAGCCTCAATGTCGGCAAATTTCTGGATGACAAGATTCGCGCTTTCCAGGCGCACACCAGCCAGGCACCCCTCTTTCCGCTTTTTGAAAATGGAGTGCGCCAGCGCGGCTCGCGTGAAGAATTTCACCTCGCCGCCACCAGCACGCCGGGACGACTGAAGCAGGAGACTGATTTGTTCCAGGGCGTGGTGGAAGATGGAAAAATTGACGATTGAAGATTTACGATTGACGATTGCAAGACCGTCTTCTGACGCTGTCATCCTGAGCGAGGGCGAACGCCCGAGCCAAAGGACCCCGCGACGGCCTGCTGCGCCTCAGCGGTGTCAAGACATTCCGGCCACCTGCTTAGCTTTTAGCCATAGAGGCACGCAGGCGCGGAGGGTTTTGAAGCCAATCCTCGATTGTTCAGGTTTTTCAACCCTCAATCATAAATCTTCAATCGTCAATTCCCGCTGTGTCTCTGGGCCTCTGTGGTGAACTATTTTGCCGGCAGCGCCCTGATGATGTCGCTCAGCAAATCCGGCTGGCTCGCTTCCCGCTCCAGGTGCGGATACATCTCGCCGCCGTGATAGTTCAGCGAGTAGGTGGTGAAGTAATCGGTGTTCTCAATCAGCAACTGCAGCGGCCCGTTGGCCGCTTTGGTGGCCTTGAGCGCATCGTGCCACACTTCCGGCGTGAACTTGCGGCCGTTAACCGCAATCAACTTCATGCCCGGCCCGATGCCGGCAGTCGCCGCCAGGCCGCCGTGCACGGTGTCAATTACAGTTCCGTCTTCGGCCCGCAACAGCAGGCCGACCGAGTACTCCGCGTCAATGGCTTTCCTCTCCTGCTCCTCGAGCTTCGACATCTCGGATGGCGTATCTGTGTACACCACGCGCCAGCCGCTGCCCTCGATTCCGCCCAGGGGCGCGTGCACCGCATGGGTGGTCAGCCGCTCGTGCCAGAAGCCGCGCCAGTCGTAAGGAGCGATCTGGTTAAGCGCGTTCATCAGTTCCTCGAAAGTGTACGGCTTAACCATGGGCGCATGGTTGGGCTGCGGCGTCGCGCCGGCGTAAAACAGCTTGCAGAAATCATTTAGCGATTTCTGGTTGTGGGTCTGCTGCCGGATGATGATGTCAGCCCACAGCCAGTCCAGTACGCCTTCATCGTAGAAATCAGTGCTGCGCCGCCAGGAGGACCACTGCTCCGGGGCAAAGTACAGGATCTGGGCCGCGTCATTGGTGTCCTGCAGGTCGCGCCAGGTGCGTCCCGGGCTATGGTCGAGCATGGCCCCAATCATGGCCAGTTCCTCGCGATATTGCTGTGGCGTCCACAACCCGCTGCGCGCCGTAAGCACGTCACCCAGATACGAAGTCAGCCCCTCGTACACCCACAGCATGGTAGTGACCATGGGCTTCTCATAATCAGGCGTGCTCAGGTCGGCGGGGCGCCGGTACTTGCCGTTCCAGGAATGAACATATTCGTGCGGCAGCAGTCCCGCCACCAGGCTGCGCTCGCTGGGATTTGTCAGCCCATCCTCGCCTACGCGGCTGTCGTCGGATTCATGGTGCTCCAGGCCGAAGTGGGCCACGTGGTTGCTCAGGCTATAAAGGAAGTGGTAATCGCGGTAATGTCGCGCACCGAACAGCGCATACGCCTGGCTCACCAGATTGCGGTAGTCCTGCCAGACCTCGGGCGGCGCATCCAGGGCGGCAGCGCTATCGGCCGCGATGTCCATCTCGTGTTGCGGATACTCGCCCGCTGGGCTCAGCGGCACCACTTTCAGATACTCGCCCGCTATGACTGGCGAATCCACCAGGGTGTAGAGCGAGGTTGGCTTGAAGTGAATCTCGTCGCCGTTATGGCTAGCCACCGGCAGCGCGCTGCCGAATTTCCAGCCCGCGGGCAGGCGCAGGCTAGCGCTATAGCTGATCTGGTCGGCGGGGAAGCCGCTGGGATAGAGCAGCACCTGGTTCCAGCTGACCACGGTCATTCGCGCTGTCGCCGAAGCTGACTCCGAGAATCCGCGCTCACCTGCCGGCGACAGGTAATCCAGCGAAGCCTCTACGCTGCTCACTCCCGCCGGCACCTCCACGTGGATGGTGAACATGTCCGTCAGGTCGCGGCGCCAATTCAGGGTTTGTCCGTTGCCGGTGAACTTAAGCCCAGCCAGGTCCACGATTGGCCCGTCGGGCGCGTGTTCCCCGGGAATCCACTTGGGGTAATAGAGGGTCAGCGTGCCCGGAGTAGCGGGGACGGTCAGCTGGGCGTGAAAAATCTTGCGCGGCGCCTCCCTGGCATCCACCGCCAGCGTAATGCTGGGCGCCTTGGGCTGTGCTAAAGATGGAAGAGAAAAAAACAGGACAGCAATAACCGCGACCAGCGCACGGCAGCGGGGGAGAGACATGCGCACGCTCCTGCGACAGCAAGGTTCAGCCCTAGGGGCGAAAACTAATGACTATACCAGTTGGCAGCGCGCGCTGTCGAAGCGGAACAGATCGTGCAGCGATAGAGTGAATTGATGATTGACGATTTTCGATTGACGATTGAAACCCGTTGCCGGCTGTCATCCTGAGCGAGGGCGAACGCCCGAGTCGAAGGACCCCTCCGCGGCTTGCGGAGCCTAAGGAGCTTCAAGGAATTTTGGTACATGCTGCTAGGCGCAGAGGTACGGAGGAATTGAAAATTGAAAGGCATTGAATAACGAAGCGGCCCTTGCACTGGCATTTGAAGATGTATTCACCCTGGCTGGAAGCCTCTATTCAAAGGCTTTCAATCGTCAATCATCATCAATCGTCATTTACTTCCGCTCGCCGCTTTGGAACGCTGTCCACGGCCCCGCTTTCATGTCCCGCAGTTTGGAAGCCTGCCACTCGTACTCCGGATGAGCGGCCAGAAAATCCTTGGCCAGAAAGTCCTCCCCGCAGGGATGCCCGGCCCGTGCCCATAGGCTCATGGTCGCCGCCAGCCGGCTGTCGGTCGCCTTGCCCTGCACCGCGCCGCCAGGATAGTACGGACCCCAATCCCACTCCGGAATGCCGCGCGCGGCAGTATCAGTGTGCCCACACAGGGTACGTCCGTCCGGGTTTTCTTTCTTCTGATAACCGTCGTAGTGGTCGGAGAGAAATTTTTCCGCCATGGCCACGTCAATGTTGCCCTTGTTCTCCTTCATCAGCTCTTCCCAGCGCGCCCGCCGCGCATTGGGCGACGATGCGAGATTTTTGGCATCGAACGTGGTCTCATCCTTCAGCACCTGCGGATCGCGGGCAAAGTTGGAGCTGACTAAGTAGCCGTCCTTGGTCTTCCACAGCGGCGTGTGCTTCAGGCCCAGTTCCAAATAACCGATCTCGCCCGTCTTGCGGTCGCCGATCAGCCAGTCGTTGGCGTAGCCGCCGTTGTCGCCCTGGCGCATGATTTTGGCGTAGGCGTCAATCGAGCCCGCGTACTGCAGCGCCTTGCGTGAGCGCACAAATTCCGGAATGCCGTTGGGGTCCCAGCCATGGAACTGGGTGATGGTGGTCTCGCTCACCATCAGCCCGTCGGAATTGATGCCGAAATCGTCGTCGCTGGTAATCACGCCGGGGATCCCGTCCATCAGAATGCGGTAGCCATGCTGCGGTGCGATGTCGAACATCACCGTCCAGCGCGAGCCCACCAGGTAGCTGGTCCAGTTGTTGTGCGCGATCACGATCCCGTGGTTCTTGGTGTAGCTGCCCGTGGCCACGAAGGCGCTGCAGTTCCCCGGACTGTGCAGCGGCGGCGAGCTCGCCACTTTGTTCTTTTCATTCAGCCAGGGCACGTAATAGTCGGGCACTTCTTCGAAGGCATTCAACGCCACCACGTCATCCACGTCCAGGGACACGCCGCGCGCCTTCAGCCCTTCGGCGATGCCGGTCAGCTCCTGCTGATATTGGGCTTCGATGTGCGGCCACAGCATGGTGCGCGCCGCCTGGCGGAAAAACTGCCAGTCGCGCTTGGTGTCGTGCACATCCCGCAACTGGATGGCCTGAAACGCGTCTTCGATCTCCGGCGCCAGCAGGTACCCGTGCTGGAAACCGATCTGCTCCGGCGTGCCTTCCAGGTGCACATAGGTCCAGCCGCCGCGCTCAAAACGGTAGGCGTTGCCCAGCCGCGGATCCTTGGCGCCGGCCTGAGCTTGAGCGGACTTGCGCGCCGCCGCTTTCACTATCTCCGGCCGCGGTCCGCTGAGCAGAAAGAACGCCACCGCGCAAGAGCTGATCACCAGCAGGCTGAACGCGGGAGGAAACTGCCGAGACGATGAACGGTGCATTTTCTGAAACTCCTGAACCACGAGGAACTCGCGCCAGCATTATACGATTGGGAGCAACACATCCTACTTCTGTCATCCTGAGTGAGGGCGAACGCCCGAGTCGAAGCACCCCTATCCTGCCCGCTTCACCTCCTCCGACCAGAGGCCTTCCGCCTGTGCGCCAGGAGGTTTCATTCGTCAATCTTCAATCGTCAATCACGTTGTATGATTTCCCGGTGGCCCCGCGCCGAGGCATCTTCATCACCATCGAAGGCTTGGACGGCTGCGGCAAGAGCACGCAACTGGAAAAACTTGCCGCCGTCCTGCGCGCCGATGCCCATGATGTACTCGCTACCCGCGAGCCCGGCGGTACCCCCCTGGGCGACCGCATCCGCGGCGTGCTGCTCGATTCCGCCACCACCGGTCTTTCCCCCTGGGCGGAAATGGCGCTCATGTTCGCTTCCCGCGCCCAGCACCTGCACGAGGTCATCCTGCCCGCGCTCGAGAAGGGCCGCATCGTCCTCTGCG
>Ga0134128_10007717_pt1 | contig 12982 bp, 15 predicted proteins | sample KB31754_FD_96462 | JGI IMG/M metagenome (GOLD analysis project Ga0134128, IMG submission 96462) | Terrestrial soil microbial communities with excess Nitrogen fertilizer from Kellogg Biological Station, Michigan, USA - KB3-175-4 | ecosystem: Environmental > Terrestrial > Soil > Unclassified ... | reverse complement strand
TGGCGCCAGCTCGGCTTGCGCGTGGCGTTTACCAACGGGTGCTTCGACCTGCTGCATCCCGGCCACATTTCGCTCCTGAACCAAGCGAAGCAGACCGCCGACCGCCTGGTCGTCGGCCTCAACTCGGACCTGTCGGTGCGCCGCCTCAAGGGACCCGGACGGCCGGTGCAGAGCGCCATGGCGCGGGCGATGGTGCTGATGTCGCTGAAGGCCGTGGATGCCGTCGTCATTTTCGAGGAAGACACTCCGCGGCAGCTGATCGCGGCGCTCGAACCTGATGTGCTGGTGAAAGGCGCGGATTACACGGTTGAAAGCGTCGTGGGCGCGGACATGGTGCTGGCGCGCGGCGGCAAGGTCGTGCTCGCCGACCTGGTTCCCTCGCAGAGCACGACGAACACGATTCAGCGCATCGCCGGCGTTGGCAAGGCGTGAGCGTCGAGTCTGCCCCCCGCACGGTGATTCTCGATCGGGACGGGACGATCGTGGTGGACCGCGACTACCTGGATGACCCGGCGCAGCTGGAATTTCTGCCCGGCGCGCTGGCGGGGCTGCGGCTGCTGCGCGAGCGCGGCCACCGGCTCGTCGTGGTCACCAACCAGTCGGGCGTCGGGCGCGGCCGTTTCCCGCTCGCGCGAGTGGCAGAGGTCCACGCCCGCCTGAGCCAATTGCTGCGCGAGGCCGGAGCCGCAATCGATGGCATCTACTATTGCCCGCATCGCCCCGAAGATCGCTGCGAGTGCCGCAAGCCCAAGCCGCGGCTGGTGCTGCAGGCCGCCTCCGAGCTGGGCTTCGAGCCCGCCGACTGCGTGGTCATCGGCGACAAGAGCAGCGATATCGAGCTGGGCCGAAACGTGGGTGCGATCACCCTGCTGGTCTCAGCGACCGGCCGTACGAGTGACAACAGGCCCGCTGCGCCTGATTACGTGGTCCGCGATCTGCTCGAAGCGGCCCGGCTGCTCGAGGCTCTTCCCGCACAATCGCGCCGCAGTGCCGGGCAGGAGAAGTAGGCTCCCATGTTCGTCGTAACCGGCGGTGCTGGATTCATTGGTTCCAACCTCGTGGCGGCGCTGTGCGAGCGCGGGGCCGAAGTCGTCGTCTGTGACTGGCTGCGCAGCGACGAGCGCTGGTGCAACCTGGCCAGACACGAGCTCGTGGACCTCATTGCTCCGGAGGCGCTGCTCGGCTGGCTGGATGGGCATGGTGGCAAGGTCGAGGCCATCGTTCACATGGGCGCCATCAGCTCCACGACGGAAACCGACGTCGATCTGATCGTGCGCAACAACGTGCGCGCGACGTTGGATCTGCTGCAGTGGTGCACCAACGCCGGCAAGCGCCTCATCTATGCCTCGTCGGCGGCTACCTATGGCGACGGCAGCGCGGGGTTCGATGATGATCCCTCTTGTGAGGCATTGAGCAGGTTGCGGCCGCTGAATGCGTATGGGTGGAGCAAGCATTTTGTCGATCGGCGCGTTGCCCGGCTCGCTCGCAATGGCATGCCGCTTCCGCCGCAGTGGGTGGGACTGAAGTTCTTCAACGTCTACGGTCCCAACGAGTATCACAAGGGCAGCATGCGCAGCGTGATCGCGCAGAATTTCCCCGCTGTGCAGCGGGGCGAGGCCGTGCGCCTGTTTCGCAGCCGCCGCCCTGATTATCCCGACGGCGGCCAGGTCCGTGACTTCATCTACGTCAAGGATTGTGTGGCCGTCATTTCGTGGCTGCTGGCGAATCCCGCTGTCCGCGGTTTGTTCAACGTCGGGACCGGGATGGCGCGCAGCTGGCTCGATCTGGCGAACGCGCTGTTCAGCGCTGCGAACCGCCCGCCGCGCATCGAGTTCATCGACATGCCCCCGCAGCTGGTGGAGAAATATCAGTACTTCACCCAGGCGCGCGTCGAGAGACTGCGCGCCGCCGGCTATCGCGAGCCGTTCACCTCCCTCGAGCAGGGGGTCGCGGACTACGTTCAGCAGTACCTGGCCGGGAGCGATCCCTATCGATGACCGGCTAGCCCGCCGGAGCGGACTCCCGCCAGATCCGTTGGCAGCGTCGTGCCACCTCCTGCGAGGTGGAGGCAGTGATGTCGATGGCGACATCTACCGGCTTGAGCGGTCCGTAGAGCGAGGGATCGGTCGCCTGGAACAGGGCAACCGTCGGGACGGAAGTGGAGCTCGCCAGGTGCATGGGGCCGGTATCAGCCGAGATGAACATGCGCGTAGCTCCCATCGCCGCGGTCAGAGCGCGGGTCGACGGGAACTGCAATGTCGCGAAGCTCGGGTTCGTGGGCGCGGTGCGCGGCGGCAGAAATTCCACTGGCACGGCATCCGGCTGCAATGCCAGGAACGACTGCCAGAACTCCAGCCACCACGAGCGTGGGATGGTCTTCGTGGCGGTCGCATGAGCGAAGAATCCGAACGCGCGTGAGGTCTCCGCAGTGCCGGCTGCCTGGCTCATGGCCGCTGCGAGGGCGGCACGTCCAGCTTCGATCTCTTGCGGACGCAGCTGCAGCGAAAGCTGCAGGCCCCTTGGGTCAAAAGGCACGTTGAAGGCGCGCGACAGCAGGTACACCGGTTGCACCCCCTGATGCATCGGCGGGGTCTCCGGAATCGCGTGAGTCAGCGGCGCCCACTGAGAACCGGAGGTGAAGCCCACCCGGTAACGCGCACGGCATATCGAAAGTGCGATGCGGCCATTGGTGGATTCGGGTACCGGGTCGATGGCCAGGTCGTAGCGTTGCGCGCGCAGTTGGCGCAGGGCGCCCAGATACCTGCGAGCCAGGCCCGGACCCTTGTGAGGAAAGGCGATGACCTGGCGCATCCCCGGAAGGCTCTGGAGCAGCTCGTAGGCCTGTGGGTAGGAAGTGGCAACATCGATAGCGGCGTGCGGCAGGATCTCGTGAATACGCCGCAGCAACGGAGTGAGGAACAGTGTATTTCCGATGCGGCCGTTGATTCGGCACACGAGCACGCTGGAGATCTGATCGGGGTTGAGCTGTCCGCTTGCGGTGCGGGGCCCCGTCATGCGCGCAAGCACGCGCCCCATGAGCTGCCGCGCATTGCGGCGCAGGGTCTTGAGCGCATTGCGAACGCGCAACCCCGCTCTACGCAACCCGCCAACCCGAGTAGCCGCCGCTGGTGCACGCGGCGGCGCAGCTTGATCAGACTGACGAATGCGAAAGCTTCCTCTGTCCCATGCCTGGAGCACGCCGGGCGGGCGGCGCGGCGGGATACTCTCAGCTTGGTCCCTGCATTTCAATCCGCAAGCCTATTGGGAATGTCGTGAGGCCCACCGCGGCGGGCAAGGGCATCACTACTCCGCCACTGCGGCCGGGGCGGCGCGACCCAGTTCACTTTGTGATGCAGAGTACTTGACACTGCACCGGGAATGCCGGTAGCGTCCTGAGGGGACACAGAAGGGAGCCTGCATGCGGTCCGCGAATACCGTCCAGATCGAGTCTCACGCGGCGGCGACATTGCGCTACATCCGCGCTTCGATGGACGGGGCCGCTTCGGTCGCCGTGCCCGGATCCGCCGGTATTGCCATGGGCAGCGTGGGCCTGGTGGCCACGGCCGTGTGCTATGTCCCGAGCCTGCGCGAGCATTGGCTCGGCATCTGGCTGGTCGCCGCCATCGTGGCCGCCGGTGTGGGACTGCCCCTGATCACGCAACCCGCCTCGCTGCGCGGCCTCACGCTGTCCGGCGCTCCGGTGCGCAAGTTTGCGTTGTGCCTGCTGCCATCGGTGTTCGCCGGTGTCGTCATGACCGGCGTGCACTGGAGGTCCGGCAACCTGCATGCGATTCCCGGAAGCTGGCTGCTCCTGTATGGCTGCGCTCTGATTTCCGCGAGCGTTGCCACGACGCGGACCATCGCGATGGTGGGAGCCTCGTTCGTGGTGCTGGGCGTCGTCGCACTGTTGCTGCCGGCTCACTTGCAGGTGCTCATGCTTGGCGCGGGGTTCGGTGGTCTGCACATCCTGTTTGGCCTCCTGATCGGAAGAAAGACCCATGACAGTCAAATCTAGAGCGCGTCCCGCGGTCGAGACCGCGGCGCGCAAGCGCCCGAAACTGGCGCCGGTACCGACGCCGCCGCGCGAGCCTGACGACGCCGCGTTCGATCGCCTCGTCTACGAGCGGGTGCGCCTGGGCATCATGAGCGCTCTGGCGGTCCGCGAGGAGCTGACCTTCAACGAGCTCAAGGCGCTGTTCGACGTGAGCGACGGCAATCTGAGCGCTCATGCCCGCAAGCTCGAAGAGGCGAAATATCTCACCTGCACCAAGTCCTTCGAGGAGCGCCGCCCCAAATCGGTTTATCGGCTGACCGCGCTGGGCAAGAGCGCCCTCAACCGCTACCTCGATCATGTCGAGGCGGTCATCAAGGCGACGCGCGGCGGCTAGGTTTTTTTTGCCTTTCAACTCTGCACTACAGAGTACTCAATAATGCACATTGCAATCATCATGGATGGCAACGGTCGCTGGGCGGGGCGGCGCGGCCTGCCGCGCAGCGCCGGCCACCGCGCCGGGGCCAAAACGGTCGACGCGATCGTGACCGCCGCGGCGCGCCGCGGCGTGAAGACCCTCACTCTGTACGCATTCTCCGCTGCCAACTGGGAGCGCCCTCCGGTGGAGGTGCGTGCGCTGTTCACGCTGCTGCGGCGACATCTGCTGACGCAGACCCGGAGGTGCCTGGAACATTCCATCCGCCTCAATGTGATCGGCAGGCGCGATCGGATCGGAGCCGGACTGGTCCGCGTCATCGAGCACAGCGAGCTGGCCACGGCGCACTGCACGGGGATGCAGCTGCGGATCGCCATTGATTACTCGGCGCAGCACGCGCTGCTGGAGGCCTGCCGCGCCCTGCGGGGCGAGCTGGCGATCGATCCCTCCCAGTTCATGGCACAGCTGGGCGCGGTCGACCACTGCGCCGGGCCGGCATCGCCGGTGGACCTGTTGATACGCACCGGCGGCGAGCAACGCCTGAGCGACTTTCTGCTGTGGGAGTGTGCGTACGCGGAGCTGTATTTCCTGGATTGCCTGTGGCCGGATTTCAACGCGGGTCAGTTCGAGGCGGCGCTGGCGGAATTCGCGCGTCGCGACCGGCGATTCGGGCGGATCCTGGAGCCGGCCCGCGTGGCGGGGTCCGGCCGTGGATAGGCCAACTCGCGATGCCCGTGGCGATGCCTATCGCGGCAAGCGGGCTCTGGACCTGGTGGTTGCCGGCACGGCGTGCATGGTATTCGCGCCCGTCGTGGCAGGTGTCGCACTGGCGATCTGGCTGGCGGACGGGGGATCGCCGCTGTTTTCCCAGTCGTGCGTGGGACGCCGGCGCCAGCCGTTCGCCCTGCACAACTTTCGCAGCCTGCATGATCAGAGGATCACGCGAGTCGGGCAGTGGCTGCGCGCCGCGCGGATCGATGAGCTCCCGCAGCTCGTCAACGTGTGCCGCGGCGAAATGAGCGTCGTCGGGCCGCGGCCGCTGACGGAGCAGGACCTCGCAAGACTCGGTTGGAATGATCGGCAACATGAGTGGAGGTTCGCGGTAAAGCCCGGGGTCACCGGACTGGCGCAGCTGCTCGCCGGAGGGCAGCCGCGCGCCAGCGAGCGCCTGGAGCGCTTCTACGTTCGCCGCCAGAGTCTGACGCTCGATCTGCAGCTGATTGCGCTGTCGTTTGCCGTGAATGCGCTGGGGAAACGGCGGATCCGGCGTTGGCTACGCGCCACTGCCTGAGGCCGCTCGCGCCCGTCAGCGCTCGCGTGCGCGCGGTCGACGGGCGCACTGTCGGATGGCGGCCGAAGCCATTTCCGTGATCAGGCGACACACGGCGGCTCCGTCCCGCCCCGCGCGTGCGAGCTCGCTGAATACGGCGAAGCCGGTCAGCACGAACAGCACGTCGACGAGGTCTGCGATCGCCTCGGGCGAGGCCTGGCGCAGCGATTCCATGCGGCCGACGAGGACGCTCAGCGCCCTGCGCCTGCGCTCGTTGCGCGCCAGCAGGCCCTCGTTCAGCTCCGCGTCCGAGCCGGCCGCACCCATCAGGCAGGCGATCGTGGAATGCTCATTGCTCCAGAAGCCGCAGAACAGCTCGATGATCTGCTCGAGACCGCTGCGCGGATCGGGTCCCGACATGATCTGTGCCATGCGATGCATGCCGCCGCGGCGAGCGCGATCGTCGAACAGGGCTTCGAACAGCCCGCGGCGGGAGCCGAACTGGTTGTAGACGGTGAGGCGCGACACGCCTGCGGCGCGCGCCACGGCCTCGAGCGACAGCGGCCCGCGCTTGGATCTCATCAGCTTGACCGCTGCACTCACCAGCCGCTGCCGGGTGCGCTCAGCCGCGGCGTTACGCTTGGGACTCGCGTACGTTCGGGATGACACTGCCGCTACCTTGCCGCCGGTCCGGAAATTAGGTATACATATTGTATAGCTAATGTGGCCGGCTCGCTGAAGGAGTGCGCGCGATGACGGTTCTGATCATGCTGCTGCTCGTGTTGCATGTGCTGCCCGGGGTGTACTGGGCAGGCTCGACGTTCGTGCTGGCGCGGTCCGGAAACGGGGGCGCGGAGCGGATGTTCGGTGCGCAGATGGGGGCGGCTACGCTGGCGATACTCGCGGGGATCGGCCTGATGGTCCTTCTGCACCGCGGTGCCCAGGGTCCCGTGGAGCACACGTTGGGTGCAGGGGCGGTGTGCGCGGTGGCAGCCGCGGGCGTGCAGGGAGCCCTGCGCCGCAGATCCCCGGCGGCTGCACAGCGGATCGCCGCCGGCCTGCTGTCCATCACCATCATCTGCATGGTCATCGCCCGATACACTTGACCTTCACGCGGCGGCAGGGCGCAGACTTTTGCAATGAAGCAGCGCCCCCCCTGCCAGATCAAGGAAGCCGCCCGCCTCGCCGGGGTGTCCGTCCGTACCCTGCATCATTACGATGAGATCGGACTGCTGGTTCCTAAGCGGCGTTCGGCGGCAGGTTACCGTCTGTATGACCGGGAGGATCTGCTGCGGCTGCAGCAGATCCTCATCGGCCGTGAGCTCGGCCTGTCTCTGCTGGAGATCGCCCGCTCGCTGGATGATCCGGGCTTCGATCTCGGGCAAGCGCTCCGTGCGCAGAGGCAGCAGCTGCAGGGGCGCGCCGAGCGCACTGCGGCGATGCTCCGGTCCGTGGACGCTGCGCTCGCCATTCTGGATGCCGACAGAGGAGGCAGCATGGACATGAAAGCGCTGTTCGACGGGTTCGATCCCTCCCGGTACGAGGAAGAGGCGCGTCAGCGCTGGGGCAACAGCGACGCTTACAAAGAGTCGGCGCGCCGCACGAGCCGCTACACCGAGCAGGACTGGAAGCGCCTCCAGGTGGAGCAGGAGCGGATCTACAACGACGCCGCCGCCGCCATGAACGCGGGTACACCGCCGCACGATCCGGCGGCGATGAGCGTGGCCGAGCGGCATCGCCTGCTGCTCGATCGCTGGTTCTATCCCTGCAGCAAGGCGATGCACCGCGGGCTGGCCGACATGTACGAAGCGGATGGCCGTTTTGCCCAGAACATCGATCGATACGGCAAGGGGCTGACACCGTTCCTGGCCGCCGCGATCCGCGCGAACGCGGCACTCAGGGACGCGAGTCCCTAGAGGCCCGAGTCGGTGGCGGCGGTGGAGCGCCGGCACACCAGCAGCACCTCATCTACGCCGTCGGTGGGAATCATCCCCGGCGTGAGCTGCAGTTGCTTCTGGAACCGCAGTCCCAGGGGCATGAAAATGCGGTTGTACCACCACATGGCGTGCTCACGCCGATGTGTGAGCCACCACATGCCCATTTCCAGGAGGAAGGACGATCGCGGCTGCATTCCGAATTGAGCGCTGTGCTCGATGACGAGGTGGTGCCGGGCGAGCTTCTCGAGCAGACACGGTGGCTCATAGCGTCGCTTGTGGCCCACGAAATCATCGAACGCGTTCCACAGTACCGGATGCAACGGAGTGGAGATCAACAGCAATCCGCCCGGGCGCGCAACGCGTGCCAGCTCCGAAAGCGCGCTGTCGTCGTCCTCCACGTGCTCGATGATATCCAACGCGCACACGAGGTCGAATGTCCCATCGGTGAAGGGGAGCGAGCTCACCTGGCCGAGGGTGACCTGGCCGCCGCGGTCGCGCAGTTTGGCGAGCGCCGGCGCGCTGATGTCGATGAACTGTGTCCCCTCGATCGGCAGCCGCGGCCGCAGGCCCGGGGCGACCTCGAGTCGCCGCTCATAGCCGGATGCGAGGATGCGTATGAACGGCCAGGTGTTGAACCGGTCCGGCTCCACCAGCGTCGAGCCGGACCACAGCGAATCGTAATAGCGGCGATTCTCGGCGAGAAGATCGCGCTCAGGACGGCCCTGCGAGGGTGCTGGCGGCATCCGCGCCACTGTAACACCGACAGGGCCGCCCCCGCCTGGTCCGAGCGCAAGCTGCGCCGTTCGTGCCCCGCTACACCGCTGTTACGGATTGTGCGAGCACGCCGCCGTTCCGATTGCAGGCGGGGGTGGACGCGCCGGTTGTGGTTAGTGCGGGCACGTTGCCGTATGCTCGGGACAACCGGGGGGACAATAACAAGTGATCGTGAACAAACGCGACACGGGCTTGGTGCGCGCGCTCGGCGCGTGGGCACTGGCTGCCGCCATCATCAATATGACGGTGGGCTCGGCTATCTTCACCGTGCCGGCCGAGCTCGCCGCATCCCTGGGGCCTTTTGCCCCGTTTGCCTTCCTGGTTTGCGCCATGAGCGTCGGGTGTGTCGCCATCTGCTTTGCGGAGGGTGGGACGCGCATACCGACCAGCGGCGGCCCCTACGGATACATCGAGGCCGCATTCGGCCCGTTCGCCGGGGCCGTCATGGGCACGATCTATTGGCTTGGGAATGTACTCGCCAATGGTGCGGTGGCCGCCGCCCTGGCTGACCTGGCGGTGAGCCCGTTGCCTGTGCGGGTGGCCGCGCCTGCGCATGCCGCGGTCATCATCGGAGTCCTCGCCACCGTCGCTCTCGTCAACATCCGGGGTGCTGCGCGCGGCGCGCAGCTCGTAGCCGCGACGACGGTGTTGAAGTTGGCTCCACTCGCCATTTTCGTGGTAGCCGGTGCGTTTGCGCTCCACCGGGCCAACTTCGCTCCGCAGGCAGAGCCCAACATCGGAGGGCTGGGTCGCGCCCTGATCCTGGCAGTGTTTGCGCTCATGGGTGTGGAGACGCCGCTCGCCGCCAGCGGTGAGGTAAATCGCCCTTCTCGCAACATTCCGCGTGCGATTCTCATTGCGATCGTTGCGGTGGCGCTGTTGTATGTCGCCGTGCAGGTGATCGCACAGGGAATACTGGGGCCTGCGCTGCCGCATTCGCCGGCGCCGCTGTCGGATGCGATGGGACGTATTCATCCGATGCTGCGGTTGCTCATGCTGGCGTGCGGTGCAGTGTCGATGTTCGGCTGGCTGTGCAGCGATGTTCTCGGAAGTCCGCGGATCGTTTTTGCATTCGCGCGGGATGGCCTGCTGCCTCGCGTTCTCGGCCGGGTCAACGGGCGACATCACACGCCCTATGTCGCGATTCTCTGCTACGCCGCCCTGGCGATCGGACTGGCGCTCACCGGTAAGTTCGCGGAGCTCGCGGTGCTCTCCACCCTTACCGGCGCCGTCCTGTACATCGCGGTTTGCCTGGCTGCCTGGGTGCTCGCACGGCGGCGTGTGGCCCTTGGAGGCGAGCCGCTCGACTTCCGCTGGTTGGGGACAGCAGCCGTGATCGGCATCACGGGCATGGCTTTGTTGATCGCGATGGCCAGCCGGGAGGAGATTTTCGGCTTGTTGGGTATGATGGCGGCGATCGCGCTCGTCTATGGGTTGGTGCGCTGGCGCTCCCACGAGCAGGTTGCTGCGTGAGGGTTGGCGCTCAGTGATTCATCTGCGCCATCTTGTCCGTGGGTTTCACGCGGATCTCGAACAGGTGCGGCCAATTCTTCCCGGTGACGAACAGCCGATCATTCTGCGCATCGTAGGCAATGCCGTTGAGCACGTCGGTCTGCCCCGGGATGCGCTCGGAGAGCGCGAGCAGGCCTGACAGGTCGATCAGGCCCAGAACCTGCCCCGTACCGGGGTCGATGCGTGCCAGCCAGTCCGTTTGCCAGACGTTGGCCAAGATCTCGCCCTTGACGTACTCCAGCTCGTTCAACTGCGTAATCGGCCGCCCATCCAGAGTGACGTGCAGCCGGCCGGTCTCGTGAAGCGTCGCGGGATCGAGGAAGCGCAGATCGGCGGTGCCGTCGCTCATGATCAGGCGCTTGCCGTCCTGGGTCAGCGCCCAGCCTTCCCCCTCGTAGTGGAAGCGCCTGCGCACCTCGAGCGTCGCCAGATCGAAGACGAAACCGAGGTGCGATTTCCAGGTGAGGCTGATCAGCTCGTGTTTCCAGACGACGATGCCCTCGCCGAAGTACTGCGGAGCGATGGCGATTTTCTGCAGGACCCGGCCGCTTTCGAGTTGCACCTTGCGGATCGAGGAATGCCCTTCCAGCCCGGTGCTCTCGTACAGAACACCGTTCAGATAGAGAAGTCCCTCGGTGAAGGCATGCACGTCGTGCGGATACGTATGAACGACTTCATACGTGTATACAGGCACGGCCGCGCGGCACACGCCGGAAGCCGCCACTGCCAGCAGCGACGCCCCCAGAGCGACGGAGAATCTCATCAGTGATGATGACCACCTGGGCCGTGCACGTGTCCGTGCTCGAGCTCCTCTTCGGTGGCATCACGAACCTCAGTCACTTCGATGTCGAAATTGAGCGCCTGCCCGGCAAGGGGGTGGTTCGCGTCGAGGGTGACCATGTCACCCAGGATCTGCGTCACGGTGACCGCGCGTGCCCCATGCTCCGTCTGGGCGTGGAGGCGCATTCCCACCTTGAGGTTGGCGATGCCCTTCAAGGTGCGGCGGGGGATTTTTTGCACCAGCGCCTTGTCGTACTCGCCGTAACCGTCCGCCGGCTCCACTTTCACGTGCAGCTTGTCGCCGGCATTCTTGCCATCCAGCGCACGCTCCAGCCCTGCGACGAGGTTGCCATGTCCATGCAGGTAGGTGAGGGCATCGCCCCCGGCGGAGCTGTCGATGGTCTCGCCGCCATCATCCTTCAAGGTGTAGTGGATGGAGACCACGGAGTTCTGGGCAATGGGCATGATGCAGATCCTTCGAATCGCGCGCGGACCGCTGAAGTGTGCGATTGTACCGCAGCGCGCACAGGCAAAAGAGGCTCGAGGAAATCATGGAATACCGGCAATTAGGCGGATCCGGGCTGCGAGTCCCGGTGCTGAGCTTCGGCACCGCCACCTTCGGCGGAGTGGGCGACTTTTTCAAGCAATGGGGTACCACTCAGGCCGCCGGAGCGAAGCGGCTGGTCGATATCTGCCTCGACGCGGGCCTGCACTGCTTCGATACCGCCAACGTGTATTCGGCCGGCAAGGCCGAAGAGGTCCTCGGCGTGGCGATCGCCGGTCGCCGGGATCGGGTCCTGGTGTCCACCAAGGCCACATTCCCCATGGGTCCCGGGCCCAACGATTCCGGCTCCTCCCGCCAGGCACTCGTCGCGGCGGTGGAGGGGAGCCTGCGGCGCCTCGGCACCGACTACATCGACATCTACTACATGCATGGTTTCGACGCCACGACACCGGTGTACGAGACGCTCAGCGCGCTGGACGATCTGACACGCAGCGGCAAGATTCGTTACATCGGCTGTTCCAACTTCTCCGGGTGGCACCTGATGAAGTCGTTGTCGGTGTCCGAGCGCTACGGCTGGTCGCGCTACGTCGCTCATCAGGCCCACTATTCGCTGGTCGCGCGCGAGCTCGAATGGGAGCTCATGCCGCTGGCGCTCGATCAGAACGTCGGAACCGTCGTGTGGAGCGCCTTGAGCGGTGGGGCGTTGACCGGCAAGATGCGCCGCGGGCAGGCCGTGCCTGCCGGAAGCCGCCTCGCGAATGCCGACTTCCTCGCCGGCGCGCGCTCCAACAGGCTGTACGACACGATCGACGCGGTGGAAGAGATCGCGAAGGAAACGGGCAAGACGATGTCGCAGGTGGCGCTGAACTGGGTTCTGCAGCGTCCCAGTGTCGTCAGTATCGTGATCGGCGCGCGCGACGAGGAGCAGTTGCGGGACAACCTGGGGGCCGTGGGCTGGTCGCTGAGCGCGGCGCAGATGGCGAAGCTCGACACGGCCAGCCAGACACAGCCGATCTATCCTTATTGGCACCAGCATGGCTTCCCTTCGCTGAACCCGCCGCCGGTGACGTACTTCAAGGAGAAATCGCGCACCTAGGGAGCGTTGGCCGCGGGCCAGCCTCGAGCGGGCCGCGTCGTGCGCCTCGCCCGGCCGCAGCGCCGCGTGCCTGTGCCCGCTCGAGACGGCTCGCGCTCGAGACTCAGGTGAGCTCGAGCGGGTTGCGCCCGACGATCTGGAACACACCGAGCAGCGCCTGGCGAGCGGCCTCGGCGTTCTCGGTCAGATGACGCAGCCGTTCCCGATCGCTGCGCCGCTTCTGAGGGTCCCGCTCGCCGACCCGGCGCCGATTCTCCTTCGCCGCCGGCGACACGATTTCCATGAATATGCGGCGCCGCTCGGCTGCGTAGGCATCCAGGACGCGCTCGTCGCGCTGCCCGTGCATCACGGCCACCAGAGCGTCCCCGAGGCTCACGGCGTCCAGCAATCCACTCGTCAGGCCGAGACCGCCGACGGGATTCACGACGTGGGCAGCATCACCGGCCAGCAATGTGCGTCCAACGCGAAAGTGCTCGACGCAGCGGTCGTGAACCCGATAGGGCGAGACGGCTTCGGGCGTGCAGTCGGCAAGGCCGGGTGCGAACAGCGCGTAGCGCCCCGGGAGCCGGCGGCGCACTTCCTCCACCTCGCCCGGATCATCGCGATACGTGCAGCGCCACAGGCCGGTCCGGTCGATCTTCGGAATGATCGCCCAGTGCTCGGGGTCGAGCACGATGTTGG
>Ga0134128_10007716_pt1 | contig 12985 bp, 4 predicted proteins | sample KB31754_FD_96462 | JGI IMG/M metagenome (GOLD analysis project Ga0134128, IMG submission 96462) | Terrestrial soil microbial communities with excess Nitrogen fertilizer from Kellogg Biological Station, Michigan, USA - KB3-175-4 | ecosystem: Environmental > Terrestrial > Soil > Unclassified ... | reverse complement strand
CGCGGCGAGATACGGCTTGACGAACACGACCGGCTGCCGCAGGACGATCGCTTTTTGTTTGCGGTGGAACGGGCCGAACCGGAGAGAATCCTTTTTCTCGACAGTACACGAACTGGACGAGGAAGCCTTTACTATCGCGCGGCGATCGAATCGGTACACGCATCGCCTTTTGTAGTCGACACTGCCGCAATTGGAAACGCGGGCAGTCTGCAATTCGATAAGTATGCCGTGGTCGTGCTCTCCGATCCGGGAAAGCTCACTGGAGATACGGAGAAGGCGCTCCATAATTATGTGCAGAATGGCGGAGGCCTGCTGTTGCTGGCCGGACCGGAATCCGCGATGAACGGCAGTTTGCCCATCACGCAAACGAATGTCGCCGAAGTCAACGTCCGGCGCGGAGATCAGGCTGTGACGGCGGTGGATACCCAGCACCCCGCTCTGCAGAACACGAATCAGTTCAGCGGCGTCACGTTCTCACCCGTCGTTCGGCTACAACCGTCGGATGCGCGGGTATTGCTGCGAACGGGCGACGGAGCTCCGGTGTTGGTGGAACAGTCGGTTGGGGGTGGCCGGGTGCTCACAATGGCCGCGACACTCGACGGCGCAACAACCAATCTGCCGCTACAAGCCGCGTTTGTGCCCTTTGTACAGGAATCCGCGCTGTATCTGGCCGGCGAAGAAGCCGCGCAATCGAATATGGCAGTCGGTTCCGTAGTCGAATTGCGCCGGTCGCCGCAGCAGACCGGATCGGTTTCGGTAACCGGACCCGACGACAAAGCCGATATCCCGTTGAACGAGGCGGCGGCGTCGCAGAATTTTCGGCTGGATCGCGAGGGCTTCTATGACATCCGTCGCGCTGACGGCCGCCGCCGGCTGGTTGCCGCGAATGCCGACCGGCGCGAATCCGATCTGGCGCCGATGCCGCCCGACGTCATGCAGTTATGGCAAAAATCGGGCGATACAACAAACGCGCCCGTGCAAACCACCGGCGCCACCACCCAGCGGCCGTATAGCTTATGGCGCTACGTTTTGCTGCTCGCGCTGCTGGCGGCAATTGTTGAATCCGTTATTGCCTCGCGTTATCTGTCGGCGAAGGAGGTTGCGTGAATCCCGTTAATCAAGTCCGAACCTATCTTCAGCGTGTAGAAAGGCGGCTCCGCCTGTGGACGCTCTCACGCGGCGCGGCGATCACGGCCGCTATCGCGCTGCTGCTCACCGTCATCCTGGCTGCCGCCGGAAATTGGTTTCGATTTGCGGAACCGGCGCTGCCACCGTTGCGATTCATTCTGTTTCTCGCGGTTGCGGCTTCGCTGGCCTTCGGAATCCTGATTCCTATCTTTCTCCTGAATCGAAAACGCGCGGCTCGCGAAATAGAGAAGCGTTTTCCGCAGTTACAGCAGCGCCTTCTTACGCTTACTGAACAACCCCCGGAACAGAATCCATTCGCGGATCTAGTTGCCGAGCAGACGCTTGAGGGGCTGCCGCGGGACGGCGCCGAAGCATTCGGCCGGATTGGCGCCATCGCCGCTCTGGCTGCTTCGGCGATCCTCAGTATCGGCGTTCTTCTTTGGCTAATCCTCGCCGCTCCGGGTTATCTCGGCTACGGGGCGTCGGCGTTGTGGGCGGGCACGCCTCGCGAGATGGACGCGCTTTACGCGATCCATGTCCAACCAGGCAATGAGAGCATTCGTCGAAAATCGGAAGAATGGATTCGCGCTCGCCTAAAGGGCTTCAGCTCCGATCAGGTCTCTCTGTTCGTTCGCTATCAAGGAGCGTCGAAATGGGAGCAGACACGCATGCAGCCGCAAGCGAATGGCCCAGGCTATGAGTTCCTGATCGCGAGCGTGGGCGACACGCTCGATTACTATGTCGCGGCGGGCAAGGTTCGTTCGCATGACTACAAGTTACGCGTAATCGATTTGCCGGGTGTAAAGCGCATTCGCGTTCAATATCATTATCCGCCCTGGCTGGGCTTGCACGACACCGTGGAAGACCCTGGAGGCGACCTGCGCGCCGTGCAAGGCACACAGGCGCAAGTGTCAATCGAAACCGATCATAAACTAGCAGCCGGCGCTCTGGTTTTGAACGATAACTCAAAACTGGCATTGCAACCGGCTCAGGGTAACTGGCTCACTACCAGCGTTCCCCTGCAGAAGGACGGTTCCTACCATGTCGCCGCAATCCTGAAGGGGCAACCTGTCCGCATCAGCGAAGACTATTTCATCGAAGCGAGAAAGGACGAGCCGCCTTCGGTGAAGGTGGTTCATCCCGGCCGTGACCCGCGTGTTAGTTCAATCGAAGAACTGGCAATTCGCGTTCGAGGCTCCGATGATTTCGGCTTGAAGAACATGGATTTGCATTATTCCGTTAACGGTGGTCCGGAGAAGTCGGTTTCGTTATTGAAATCACCGGGTCCAAAGGAATCAGAAGGCAAGAGCGTTCTCGCCCTTGAAAAGGATAATCTCACACCCGGCGACTTGATCAGCTTCTACGCAAGCGCCAGCGATGCACGCCAGACTTCGAAATCCGATATCTTCTTTGCCGAAGTGCAACCATTCGAGAGGAACTATACGCAGTCCCAACAGATGGGCGGCGGTGGCGCAAATGGCGACACGCAAGAGCAGATCTCCCAACGCCAAAAGGAAATTGTTGCCGCGACATGGAATGAAATAAGAGATACCAGCAAGAGCGCGGCGGACGTATCGGAAGAGGCGCGATTCCTGGCCGAAACACAGCGCAAACTGAGCGAGCAGGCAAAGACTCTCGCCGAACGCATGCAATCGCGCGATTTGGCGGGAAATTCCTCGTTCGCCGAATACATGAAGAACATGAACGAGGCTTCGTCCGAGATGTCGAGCGCTGTCGGTCAACTAAAAGGAAAACGCTGGCGCGACGCGCTCACTCCGGAGCAGAAAGCACTCCAGGGATTGCTTCGAGCCGAGGCGCAATTCCGCGACATTCAGATCGCGTTCGGCAACCAGAACGGCGGATTCGGCGGAGGCGCGGGCCGCGACCTCGCAAGCATGCTCGATCTTGAATTGGACACGAGCAAGAACCAGTACGAGACAGGACAGCAGGCCGCCTCACCCAACAAGAAGGCGCAGGAATTGCAGCAGGCGATGGACCGATTGAAAGCGCTGGCGGAACGGCAGCAGGAACTTGCGGCGCAACGGCAGCAGCAAGAAGCCTTCCGGCAGCGCTGGGAGCAGGAGATGCTGCGCCGCGAGGCGGAACAATTGCAGCAGCAGATCCAGCAGATGATGCGGAACCAGTCCTCGTCCAGCCAGGATTCGCAGCAGGCTTCCTCTTCATCCTCATCGAGTGGCGCTTCGAGTTCGGGCGGCCAATCTGCCCGCAATAGCCGGCTCGATCAAATGGCGCGGCAGAGAGAAACGGCTTCGAACCGCGAGACTGCGCAGGCTATGGCGCAAGCGCTCGATCAATTGAGGAAAGCGGAGGACGCAATGCGGCAAGCGCAGCGCGATCCGAATGGCGGAGGCCAGCAACGCGCGGCCGACCAGTTGAACCAGGCCAGCACGCAACTTGGCAATTCCGCACGGCAGCAGACCGGAGAGCAGGTCGCCCAGATGACGCGGCAGGCCGGTGAACTGGCGCAGCAACAACGCCAATTCGCCAATCGTCTGCGAAAGCAGATCGGAGCACGTTCCTTATCCAACTCCGGTGATCTCGGGCCCCAGGAATTGCCCTATCAACGCCGGCCCTGGTGGTTTGGGGGCGCGCGCGACGAGGAACAAGCGCCGAAGCCAACGGCCGAAGAGCAACGCCTTGCCCGCGAAAAAATACAGATGGCTCAAAAGCTGAAGGACCTGGAGAAACAGATGCAGTCGAGCGCACAGGCGCTCAATGATTCGAAGCCAGGCGCCGCGAACCAGCTTCGCCAGGCTCTTTCCGATGCGCAGGGCGATGAACTCGAGATGAGAATGCGCAAGCACGCGGAGTGGATCGAAAAGGGCCGCGCCGCATCGGTATGGATGAGCGAAAACGTAGTGACAAACGGCCTTGATCGTCTTCATGAGCAATTGCAATCGGCACAACAGGCGATGGGCAGCCCCAGCCAGCAAGCGAAGCAAGGCAGTCAACAAGGGGGCGAGCAAGGCGCCGATCAACTCCGCCGTGAATTAGGTCAACTCCAGCGGTTGCGCGCGGCTCTACAAGCGCAAACCGGCGGTGGCGCGGCCGGAGGCAGACGCGCCGACCCATGGACGGAAGGCGGAAATACGGCCATGACCGCGCAAGAACTGGCGCGGCTAGGGCAGACGCTTGGGCGCAATGGCGACTTCCGGCAGTCGGCGGACGATCTGCTGCAAAGTATCGCTCCACTGAACCTGCGCCAGGATCCGGCCGAGTTGAGCGGCCGAATCGACCGCGAAATATTGCCGAATATCGCGCGCCTCGAAGTGCAAATGAAACAAAAGCTGGGCATCAGCGATGCGGCTCACGGCAGCGAGTCGCAAACCGTGCCGGAGGCGTATCGCGATTCCGTTGCGGAATACTTCCGTCGCTTGAGCAAGGCAAAGTAGACGGCATTCCATTCCCGCGCGAATTCCGTAGTCACTGCAGCGGGCGAGGCGTGGCGCAGGGCTTTCCAAATTAGCCGGACAGAGGAAGTAAGGAAATAAGCATATTGGGCCGGTCTCAGGCGTTTTGAAGAACCAGGTTGGGGGCGCGCCGATTACGGCGGCCGATGAACTGCTGTCAATTGCGGGGCAGCCCAAATCAAGGTTCAATTGCGCGTCGTGCACGCCGGTCAGAACGTGCGGGGCGCGGAACGGAACAGCATCGCCACATACTGCCCGACACGTGAAGCCACGGGCATGCCGCTCGGCTTTCGTCTCATGTACCGCGAAAACATCTGCAAAACCTGAGCGAAAATGCTGCACACTCGATTCAAAGGCGGTTCTCGACCCGTTGTTTTGGTTCTTTTCAGGGAACCCAACTCAACCTATCAGAGATCCACCTTTTCCCAAAAGCTAATTGGGACAAGCCTGGGGCGTGGCGCGCCCCTACAGACGCAAACGCAGCTACCTACCGTACGCCGCTGGGAGGAGTCGCCATGGCCGATCCGCCTGGCTTGGGAGCCGTAGTTCCCGGGGCGCCTGGAGCATGCGGCGTCGCTGCCGGACCGCCGTTCGCGCTCGTCTTGTCGTATAGCGAGATGATGTCCTGCGTGATATCGATTGCGCTCGAAGCGTACATCACTGGAGTATTCGGACTACTGACGTCCAGCACCATTGTGTAGCTGTTGTCCTTGGCATACTTCGTGACCACCGCCATCAACCGCTGGCCCAGGCCTTGCAGAAGACGCTGCTGCTCACTATTGAGTTCATCCTGCGCATCCTGCTCGTCGCGGTTCAGGCGCTTGGTTTGCTCATCGATCTGGCGCTCCAACTCGGCCCGCTTATCCTGGCTCATGGTGTTGCTGCCCTTGCGGAGCTGATCCTGGAGCGAACCAATCTCAGCCTTGCGTTGATCGAAATCCTTACGCTTCGGAGTGAACTTGGCTTCGAGTTCCTGCGCGGCCTTCTGCCCGTCCTTGGTTCCCACCAGGGCGCCCTGGAGGCTGATAACCGCTACTTTCATATTCGGCGTCTGCGCGTAGAGACCGCCGGCCAAACAGACGGTGGCAAGCACCGCCAATAAACTGCTTCTGATTCCCATGTACTTCTGAATCCTTCCCTCTATATTACAGTTCCCATGTAACAATTGCTTCCCCAAAATGCCCAGAAAACCCGGACGTCGCTTCCTGGCGGTCGCAGCCCCGTCAAGACCTCACGGCAACCCCTAGAACGTGCGGCCGATCGTGAACCGGAACGTCGACCGGCGGTCCTGCAGCGGGTACGCCTGCCCGAACACGCTGACGGCTTGATTGTACGTGGTCGCATTCGGGAAATAGGAGCGATCCGCGACGATAGGCGGCTGCAGTATCGTGTCCACCCGATTCGGGTTGTAGGCCCAGTAAACCCGGAACGGAGCATTCACGACCGGCATGATCACATCGAGCTCGAGTCCTACCGAACTACGGATGGCCTGCGTGGCCCCCGCGATAATTGCCCGCGCTTTGAAGTCCGATTGCGGGAATACCGCGTTCAAGGTGTTCACACGGTCCTGGCTTAACCCAAGCTGGCTAGCTTGTACGATCCGGTTAATGCCGGCATCGAAGAACGGCGTGAGTGTCACCGGTCCGAAAATCGGAATCCGGTATTCGAGGTTCAAAACACCCGAGGTATCGCCGCCGGGAAAAATCGTCTGATAAGCCGGAATTTGCATCTGGACCGGCACTGTGGTGGTCACGCCGCTTTGGATAACCTGCTGTACACGCGCTGTTCCGTCATTGTTGTAGACAGGTACGGTTTGCGTGGTCGGGATGTAAGCCGCGGGGCTGATGGACCAGATATCAAAGCCGCGCACATCGTTCTCACCACCCATGTAATACCGGCTATACGGAGGCGGCACGTGGTTGTTATACCCGCCAATATAGCGCCCGAACAAGTGCATGGCGATTACGTTATTGCGCCAGTAGCCATTGTGAAAGTAGGCGAGATCGAAGTTTGGCTCTAAAGTTTGGACGTTTCCGCCTAAGCCGGCGACGCCAAGAGAAGAGCTGAAGCGCACGCCGCGCGTCGGCGCCATCGCGCTGTTGGTGGAGTTGTAGGAGAACGTGGGCGTAATCTTGCTGGTCTTGATGCCATCCAGAGAATTTGGTCCGCTGACGCCTTCAAAATTCAGATATTGGAAATAGGTTTCCGCCGCCGAACTGATCGGCTTTACATTCTGGATATCGTAGCCGTATGTCAGGCCCACGCGGGCAAAGCTGCGGCGCAATTGATAGGACAGGAATGTCGTGAAACCGCGGCCGTTTGAGATGTAATTCAGCAGGTTGTTAGTCCCCAGCGATTGGTAATACGGAATCAGGTCCTGCCCGCTGAAAATGGACGCCTCGCGAGCCTGATCGTAGCTGAACCGCTGCAGGTACACGGTGAACCCGGCCTGAATCGGTTTGTCGAACAGATAAGGCTGCGTGAAACCAAAGGTGACCGAATCCAGGCGGTCGCCGATCTGGCTATCGAGACTAAGCGTTTCGCCGAGGCCGAGGAAATTGTTGGTCGAGTACGAAAAGCCAATGAAGCTGCCGGCGATGCCTGAAACGCCGCCGTTCAACTGGATCGAGTTCTTGCCGCGTTCTTTCACCTTCAGCAACAGATCGACCGTGTCGGTCTTCGTATCGCGCTTGATGTCGGTGGCGTCGTCCGGTTTCAACTGATCGAAATATCCGAGCTGATTCAAACGCAAAACGCTGGCGTCCCAAAGACGTTTGCTAAAGAGGTCGCCCTCGTCGATCAGCAACTCACGGCGAATCACCTTATCGCGTGTGGTCGTGTTGCCCTGGAAATCGATACGGCGGACGAAAAACTGGTGGCCCTCGTCGATATTGATGGTCAAATCGATTTTGTTGCTTCCGGGCACCGGTTCCGGATCCGGCTCAGGCACGAAGTCGATGTAGCCGAAATCGCCATAGAGCTTGCGAAGGTTTTCGATGCCTTTCTGTAATTTCTCGGTAGAGAACACGTCGCCCGATTGCATGCCGAAGATCTGTTTGGCGATCAGATCGGGAGTGCGGAACAGCTTCATGCCGGCAAAGTTAAAATTCCGCAGATAATACTTCTGCCCTTCGTCGACCGTGACCATGACATCGGCGCGCTTGCCGGGCTTGTTCGGATACAGAAGAGGAATTTTGAACCCGTGACCGCCCACATCGTGAATATTGACGCTATGGTCGACAACGTGAGCCGTGTAGTATCCCTTGGATTGATAGGCCATCCGGATGCGCTCGAAATCTTCGTCGAGCTTGGTGGAGTCGTACGTGCGCGAGAAGATATCTTCAAAAAAGATCGACTGGGGGATGCCGATCGGCTTCGTGTTCTTCATCGCGCGAATGACAGTCCGGTCGTTGAACGCTTTGTTGCCTTCGATATCGATTTTGCCGACCTTTACCTTGGGGCCTTCATCGATTTTGAAGTTGATCTCGACCGAGGCAGGCGGCACCTGACGGATTTCCGGCGTCACCGTGGCGTACTGGCGTCCACGCTCCGCTTCATATTCCAGCAACACGTTCTTGGCGCGCTGCACTTTGCCAGGATCGAACTGCGATTCGGGCGAGAGGCCGACCTTACGGTCCTTGAAACGGTCCAAAATTTCAGATTTGGTGATGGACTTGTTGCCGGTATAGTCGATGCTGCGAACCAGGCGGCGCTCAGTCACCACGAATCGCACAATGACGCCGCCGTCGGGAGCCGTTTCTTTTTCGACGGTCAGATCGTCGAACCGGCTGGTGTTCCACAACGCCATGAAGTCGCGGTGAATCGCCTCTTCACTAAACACATCGCCCTTGCGGCTGAAGATCAGCGCCCGAAGCGTATCTTGCGGAATCCGGCGCTGACCTCGAAATTCGATGGAATCGATGATGCCGGCGTTGTTCTTCGCCCCCGGCGGTTGCGCCTGCTGCTGTTCCGGAGCCTGCGGCACATTTTCAAACGGATTTTGCGATTTGGGAGCCGGAGCGGGCTGTTGCTGACGCGGAGGCGGCGATTGCTGTTGCTGAGCCGGCGGGTTCTGAGAAGACTGCTGAAAGGCGGAAGCGCCCAGCGCGGCACTGAGGCAACAGCCGCATGCGGTGAGAACGGGCAATATTCGCACACACAGGCCATGAAGCCTGGGACCAATCATCTACTGGCGATTCCTTTCCATGTTGCGCGAAACACCCCTGACGTTCCGGGACCACAATGGGTTTCAAAACACCAGATGCGGGGGTGGTTCAGAAGCGCAATGCTCAAACACCATAGTGTAGCGGATGCCCTTTGCGCACACAATGGCAAGTCGTTGTTCCGATGCGCGCCCCGCCCCACCAAGCAAGCTTGCGAAAAAAGAACGACGCTTTGAACCGGAAAGCGGCGTCACTCAGGTAGTGCGCGGCGAGCCCGCACGGGAGTGGACGGCGCGACGTTTTCCGGGATCTGAAATCGGAATGTCTATACTAGCGGGTTGCTCCGAAGACATGAGGCGTAAAGCACCGCCACACTCCGCTCTGTTGAAGACGTCCGCTCCCTCACGGTCGCGGTTCGGTGCAGATACTGGGCGTCTCCGCAAAACACGGGTACTCCATGGCGGTCGGGGTTCCGTGCAGACCAATTGACCGTTTCATTAATTATGGGGGTGAGCGCAAGCGCTCATGATCAGCTCGGTAAACGACGTGCATGTTAACGATCGGGTGGTTGTCACGGGCATCGGTGCCGTCAGTCCCAACGGAGTTGGCCGGGAGGCGTTTTGGGAAGCAACGAGGGCGGGCCGCAGCGGCGTGCGCCGCATAACGCGCTTCGATCCAACCGGCTATGCCGCGCAGGTTGCCGGCGAGGTGGACGGTCTCGACGAGTCGTCTTATGTAAAGCTGAAGGACCGCCCTCACGTATCGCGGGCAGTGCCGCTTGCCGCCGCCGCCGTCGATGAAGCGGTCCGGGACGCCGCGCTCGATGCGAAGCACATGAGCCGGGAGGAACTGCGGGAAATTTCCGTGCTGGTGGGTTCCGGCGGCGCGAGTCAGGAATTCACGGAGCAGCAGTATCGCTTCTACTATGAGGGCAAGCAGAAGCAGTGCAGCGTCTATGTCATTCCAACGTCCACCCCAGGCACTCTCGCGAGCGAGGTTTCGATGAGGTTCGGGTTCCGGGGCTTCAGCCACCTGATCTCAACCGGCTGCACATCCTCCACGGACGCCTTGGGATACGCGCTGCGGATGATCCGCTACGGCCATGCGACCCGGGTTATTGCGGGCGGCGTGGATGCGCCGATTGCGCCGCTCATCGTGCGCGGCTTTCAACTCATGCGCATCATGTCGACGCGCTGGAATCACGAGCCGGAGCGCGCCTCGCGGCCGTTCTCACGCGACCGCGACGGTTTCGTCATTGCGGAGGGCGCCTGGTTTTTTGTGTTGGAGACGGCCCGGAGCGCCATGGAACGCGGCGCGAGAATCTACGGCGAGATCTGCGGCTTCGGTTCCACATGCGATGCCTATCATCGCGTGCGGCTGGAAGAGTGCGGCGAGGAACCCGCTCGCGCGATTCAACTGGCGATGAAAGAGGCAGGCGTCGCGGCGGAGCAGATCGATTATGTGAATTATCACGGCACTTCAACGGAATTGAACGACCGTATTGAGACGAGGGCCGTCAAACTCGCCTTGGGCAAGCACGCGGCCAAACTTCCAGGCTCGTCCTTAAAAAGCTTAATCGGCCATCCGCAAGGCGCTTGCGGGGCCGCGGGTGTGGCCGCAACGCTCCTGGCGATGCGAGATGGCGTAGCGCCTCCCACCATTAATGTCGAGTATCCCGATCCCGAGTGCGATCTGGACTATATCGCCGAAGGAGCCCGTCCGCTCGCGGTGGATTACGCCGTGGCAAACTGCATTGCGTTCGGCAGCAAGAACAGCGCGCTGGTGCTGCGGCGCTGGCATGGGTGAAGACTGCTGCCGTTGGCACCCGGACACTCGTGTCTGTGCCATTTACTTAGGATCACTGGGGGCTTGCACGTGGCGCGCGCTTCAGCGTGCCGCCGTGGGCTTCAGCCCACGGTTCAACGGGCCGTGAACTGCCCGCCAGCACGATAAATCGTGCACCACCAAAGCAGACGCGGTTCTATTGCGGCAACTGGATCAGATTGACAGTTGCGGTCGCAATCGTGTTGGCTGCCGACGCCGGCTGGCCGTTGCTGACATCCTGCAAGTAGAATTTACCTCCATCAGTGACCCATTGACCGGTCGTCGCGGAACCGGTGGAAGTTCCGAAGGCAAACAGCGGTCCGGTGGGCGATCCCACGTGGATTTCGACAAGCATTGAATTCGGAGCATTCCACGAAAGTGTTGTGGCCCCAAAAAGATCGCCGGCCGGGACGACGATCGGCCCCGGACTTGCCGTGAGAGACGGCGTATTCATCGAATTGGCCAAGTGTACGGTGATGGTCGAAAGCGTGCTGCGGAGTGTCAGAGGCTGGTTATAACTGACGTCCTGCAGATAGAAGATCATGCCGTCGGTGACCCATTTGTCCGTTGTCGCCGATCCCACGGAAGGCCCCTCGGCAAATAGTGGCCCGCTGGGCGAACCCAGATGGACCTGCACAACAGTTGAGTTCGGAGCGCTCCATGTCAGAGTAGTAGCGCCCAGCAATCCGCCGGAAGGGATCGGGTTAGGCGTGGCGGTGAAGACATTCACGGTTTCCGAGACTTGCAAATGCAAGGTGGCGGTCGCCAGCATCTGCCCGTTGCTCGCATCGACAAGATAGAAGCTCATGCCGTCGGTGACCCAGGGTCCAGTGGTGGCGCTGCCCGAAGGCCGTCCCATGGCAAACAGCGGCCCGGTCGGCGACCCAAGATGCACTTCCACCACCGATACGAACGGCGACGCCACGTTCCACTTCAATGTGGTGATGCCGAAGCTCGAGCCTGGAGAAACGAGAATCGGATCGGGAGATGCGCTCAGAGTCGCTAGCTGCGCCGGCGTCCCGAGATGCACAACAACCTTCCCAAGTGTGCTGCTGGGGGACGTGGGACTGCCATTGCTCGCATCCTGCAAATAAAAGACAGACCCATCGACGACCCACGGCCCGGTGGCGGCGCTGCCTTGCGAGGGACCCGCCGCAAATAAAGCGCCATCAGGGGAGCCGAGACGCACTTGCACCATCTTCGCTGTCGGCGCATCCCAATGAAGCGTGGTCGCCCCAACGCTCTGGCCAAACTGAACGGGAATCGGATTGGGATCGGCCGTGAAGGTCGTAACCTGTTGCGCAGTGCCGACACGAACTGTGACTGTCGAAATTGTGTTTTGGGTCGTCAGCGCCTTGCCGTTGCTGACGTCCTGCAGGAAGAACTGGCTTCCATCGGTGACCCAGGCGCCGGTCGTCGCGGAGCCGGTCGGCCCTCCCGCCGCAAATATCGGACCAGCCGGCGAACCGAGATGAATCTCGACGTTCGAAGCCGCGGGTACATCCCAACTCAGCGTGGTCTGGCCGGTGGTGGTTCCCGCAGACACCAGGATCGGATTCGGACTAGCCGCGAATGTAGCGCCGGACTGCGTTCCGAGCACGGGAAACGTGACGATGTTACTGACGAAAGCGTCTTGCGCAATATATAGCTGAGTGGCATCGTTGGCGGGCAGATTTGAAGGCAATAGAATAGTGACCGCATACACGCCGGTAGCCCCGGTCGGAAGCCCGGCGCTAATCACCTGGCCGGTGATTCCATTTACGGTTGAGCTAACCGTCTCTGTCGGAGAGTTCGGTTGCCCGCCGTTGTAAGGCTGGCCGGCTACGGCAGTCTGGCCGTTGAGCAGGCCCAGACCGGTTGCGTATGCAATGATCGTCTCGCCCGGCACAGCGGGATTACCCGCGGTCACAGGGGCCCCGGCCGTATTCGCGCAGCATGTCGCGCTGTTATACGCCGTCAAAATGACTTGAGCGCCTGAACTCACGGTTGCGGATACCTGAATGCCGTTCCCGGCGGGGCCCGACACTTTCGCCGTGAGCACGACTCTCGCAAACTGGCCTCCAGCACTTGCAATCACATTCGGATCGCCACCATTCGCGTTGATCAGGTTGATCAACCCGTCACGAATTTGCGCCAATGTCGTATCGGTGCTTTGGACGGTGTAGGTGTATGCTTTACCGGCGATCGTGATGGTAGCAGTGTCTGCCGCTTTCACCGTTCCGTCAACGGAAACGACCGTGCTAGCGGTGCTGCCGCCATGGAAGACAAGGCCCGGACGCGGTTCCGTTCCCGCTCCGCCGAATAACCCAGGGTTCGCGGCGGCAATGATAATGCTAGTGGCATTTGTGATGGTGACGCTGCCGTCCTTGTGCACGGTTCGAACGTAAATGCTGGCGCTGGTGGAATCGCTGAAGGCATATGAGACCTGGGCTCGGATCT